>PDWI01003286.1_pt1 | contig 22954 bp, 18 predicted proteins | sample 1430891 | NCBI WGS metagenome assembly PDWI01 (sample SAMN01162508, study PRJNA174530) | Oral metagenome, whole genome shotgun sequencing project. | biome: Marine environment; feature: Marine mammal; material: Swab sample of the gingival sulcus; isolation source: swab sample of gingival sulcus... | reverse complement strand
CCGTTCAGTCGGTGAAACCAAAAAAGAATCATCACCGGTGTAGGGTGTGTAGTTATTCTGAATAAAATCACGAACATCAATATGTGTCCGCCATGCATCGCCTTCAAATGCACTAAAATAGGCAGGGAAATTATTCATAGCAAAACTCCTTTGAAAAAGTTTATTCCGCTTAACAAGCGGCTATATGGGGGTATCTCAACAGTATTCGAGTTAAGATCCATTATCGTATTAAGTATACTCTAATGTGTAAACTGCTGCAATAACAGGACTCATTATCAGTCATAATTTCTACATATTTTTTCTTTAATATGAAAATTCAAAGACACATACGAGACAAAACTAATTTTTTAGTGTAGAATTACTTTGTAGATTACTACATAATACATATAAAGAGGTGAATAATATTATGAAAAAATTCTTTTTTTTATGTCTCTTTTCATTAGCCGGTATGGCTTTTTCTTTGGAAGTAGATCAAGCTGAATTAAAACAAGCTGAAAACCAACCGATTGAATTTGTAAACTATACGGGAACTCATACTGAAATAGACTCTCTTGAAGCAATTGCTGAAATTGGCAAGATACTCTCAAACGCCGCAAAAAATAAAAGCGGCAGAGCAGGTCCTATGAACCGGTATGCTCTCATCCACGCTGTTGATCCTTCAGAGAAAGACGGTCTTGATGCAGACATCCTCATTATCGGTAAAGATGCCAGAATTGATCACATCAACAATTTTCGGGTTATTATTGCGTCATATCTCCAACATGCATACGGCTACTCTCAAAAAGATGCGGAAACTATTGCTCATTTTGTTACCCTATACAATGCGGTATATCGAGGAGATCTTGATACCCTGAGCGGAAGATACAAACAAGTTGTTACCCGTCATCTCAATTCTGAACGAATAGGTTTGGCTTTGCGTTATGATGAATGGCCGGGAAATACACAGATTATCATTCCCCTTTCAAATCAGAAATATCACGGTACACTGAGTACGGTTAACACATCATCAATTTCAGATAAAACTATCGTAAACAAAATGAGACAGCAAAATGATATGGATCTCCAAAACCGCAAAGATATGGTTGACTTAAAAGAACGCGAAAGTGATGCAGCACGAAAACGGGCAGAACGGGCACGCGATGAAGCAAAAGCGGCAGAACGTGAAATAGCAAAAGCCAAAAAAGAAGCAGAGAAAGCAAAAAAACGGGCAGAAGAATCAAAACGGCTGTTAGAACTGAAAAAACTGCAAGAACAAAAAGAGAAAGAAGCAAATGAAGAATCTCTTTTTGCCAATGAAAAAGAACAGGAAGCAGCAACCGATCGGAAAAATGTTGATGCTGATACAAGAAAAATTATTGAAAATAACCGTGCAGAAAAGAAATTACAAGAAGACGCCGCTTTTGCGTCCGCTTTCCCGGGTACCATACTACGAATTACTGATTCATCAAAAATGTTATCCGAAATTGTTTTACTTGACTTAAAAACAAATACCATTCTTAAAACATCTGCAATAAAAACAATCCGCGGTTTCCGCTTTTTCAATGACGGAAACATGCTTGTAGCTATTGCCGGAGAAAAAGGCGATAAAGACGGTATCAGCCTCATCGGCATACACCCTATCACATTAAACCCTATCACAAAAAGCGATGTTGCTATTGCAGAACAAAGTCTTCTGATACAAGATGGCGATAATTACTATGCTGTCATTGATAACAAAGGAAAATTTGTTCTCGGACGGTTTGACAGAGATTTAATATTACAAGCACAGTCAAAACTTCCGGTAATACCCTATACATCACTCACAATGATTGATGCCGGCTTACTGGTACAAGATTCCTCAAAAGCAGTTAAACTTCTTGATAAAGATTCACTGGTTGAAATCGTTGCTAACAAAGAATAAATCTGTATAGCATTATTACAGTAAAAGCCATCAGATTATAATCTGATGGCTTTTTTTACCCTTTTGGTCAATGCTAATGTTGCGGCAATGATGCTTGAAACAAGTCTTTACAAAGTCTGTTTACACAGCGTACTGCTTTTTTCTTTGTATCAATACCGCTTTTGAAATCTATATCATCAAAGATTTCCGAATAATAAGAAGTACCGTTTATATCGGATAACTGTATTGCTATCCTCTCACCGCAGTTAACCGACAATACAAAAAATGCCGTTTCAGATACGTGAAAGAGTGTTTTTGTTAATGCAGAATCCAGATACTTTTCAGTTTTTATACCGGCTTTTTTTCCGCTGCTTCTAACACGCAACCGAATCGGCAGCTTAATTGAATGTTCAATAAAACACGCCGGATTACTTTTAAACAGCTCCTGTATAAGCGGTGTTTTTTTACGAGACGACCTGTAACATTCAATCAAGGCAGCAAGCACACCTTCGCGCAATTCCTTTTCCCATACCGGATCAAGCATCTGCAAAGCCTGTTCCAAAATATGTGCATCCTTTTGTAATATACCTTTTTCGGCACTATACGATGCCTGTGCCTGAGGTATAAAAGATGTCTCAATTGCTTCCGCTTTTTTTAAATACCGCTGCGCTTTATACGGTGTTCCCTGAAACGCCCGGTAATAAAAACTATTTCTATATAATTCCGATGAAGGATTCTGTATTCCTTCTTCATATTCTTTTGCAAGATGTATATAGGCAATACTACAACGTGCAGCATAATACTGCCTCAACACATAATACTGTAATAAGTTTTTCTTTTGTACAAACCATTCACCAATTGTTTCGGATAACCGTATTTTTTCCGCCGCATATTTTATTTTATAAAGCTTTGTATACAACTCGTATAATTCAGCGTAAAAATTTGCCGTACTCATACCAAAATTTGCAATCCATGAATAATCATTCACTCGTTTTATTTCTTCAAGGTATCGTTCAGCATGTTCTCTATAACCGGCACGTAAATACATTTTTGCAAGATTAATTAAAGGCAATGGTGTTTTATTTTCCTTTGTAGCCTCAATATAATAATATAATGCCTGTTCAAAATTATTTTTCCGTTCTTCCAATTCACCAAGCATTAAATACCCCGAACTACGCGAAAAATAATCTACCGCACTACGGGCATCGTCCTCCGCTTCCGCAAAATGATAAAAACCAGTTTCGAGGATTGCTTTATTATAATAGTATACTGATGCTGAATAGGGTGAATCATTTTTTAATGCGAGCTTAATACCTTCTTCATAAGAATGTTTTGATTCAGGATAATCAAATAATTCCCCGTATAAATTACCAAGCGCATTTGAAATACTGCCATCATCACCGTAGTTACTGCGGGCATTAAGCATTGCCTGTATTCCCTCTTCATTTTTATGCGTTTTGAAACAAAGCCAGCCGTACGTTGCCCAACCGAAAATATCAGCAGGGTTATATGCCAAATAATCAAGTAGAAACGCGCGTGCTGTTTCATCATTGTTCAACGCCGCCGCCGCATTTGATGCACCGTATAGGAGTTTAATATTATGACGGTTTATCTTGAGACCGTCAGTAAACCACTGATAGGCTAATTCATAGAGACCATTGTTATAATAAAGATCGCCAAGCTTTAACTGGAACATCTCATTTGACGGGTATGCTTTTATTCCATCTTTCAAAATTTGAGCTGCTGTATCCCAGTTTTCAGCAGCAATAGCAGTTTCGGCATTTTCCAGCATTTTTTCCGCATCACCTGCCTGTAAATGCCACAGCGGGAAAATCATAAAAACGCATAACATAATATGATGAGTATTCTTACACCGTTTTTTTCTTTCGGTTTTAAACAACACTTTTGCCTGACAGACATCTGCCTCTGTACACTCCGGTGCAAACTTTGCTTTTTGAACCAGTGCATCAAATGCAGTACTTGAATTCGGATGCTTCTTTTTCAACATAAAAATAACTTTACGATTATTTTTTGAAAAACGAATAATTCCATAGGGATACCAATAAAATATCAGTACAGCAAATAGACAAAGCATTATAAAAAATACACTGAATTTACCCGCATTCGTTTTGAAATATCGCCGGAAAATTGCTGAGAATGAATCTATTTTTTCAGATGCCGTATTTTTTTCATTTTGTATACGCAGCTCATTCCGCTTTGTAAGAATTTCACTTAATAATGTATTAAATTGATTTCCACCTCCATCAAATGAAAAATTTGCAGATTCACCTTCTGCAAGATGCTGCGTTGTAGGGTCAAAACTTATCCATCCCAAATCGGGAAAAAACACTTCAACCCATGCGTGCGCCATATTTGCCCGCACAGGATAATAATTCATAATACCTGTTTCGGGATGAAGAAAAAAACCCGCAGCAATCCGCGCCGGAATACCGATACTCCGAAGCATCAAACAATAAGAAAAAGCAAAATAGGTACAATAGCCTTTTTTGGTTTCTGTAAGAAAATAGTGCAGCTGATCGCCATCAGGAGCTTTCCCCGGATGCAGCGAATAGCGGTACTCACCTTCCCGAAAATGTTCTAACAATGCGTAAATTTTATCATAATAGGATCCGCATTGCTGTGTTACCGACAATGCGATAGGTTTCATCAATGCGGCTGTTTCAGCATCTATTGCCGTATAAAATTCAAGATCTTTTTTTGACAACCCCTCATGAGGACTACCCGACGGAAATTCAGAAGAAAATATATCCGGCTGGAGTGCCGGGAAAACTTCACTTTTTGTTTTGTATGCTTTTTTAAATGACAGTGTATCCCATACCGTATAAGGTGTTACACTCACAGGTGTATCAAGTGCAATAAATGTTGAAGGATCAAGATTTACAGTGAAAATTTCCTGTGTTATTGTTTCGCGGTACAAAAAAGAACGATGCGGAATAACAGCCGGGGCTGAAGGCAAGGTTAAAAATTGGTTATGCTCATTAGGAGCCGTTTTTTCATAAAAGCCTCTTTTACGGTCCCAACCCGATAGATACATTCTCCTAAATAAATGATAGGCATACTGATTATCCACATGCACAATCATCACAAGATTACTGTTCATTTTTACTTCATCTTGTAATGTTAAAAAATCTGAGAAATCAAAATGAAATAACTTTTGCTCAAGTAATCCACCGTTATTCACCACACCAACTTTATTAAAAAAATGGGTAATAACACCCGTAACCATGAGCATCAAACAGAAAAAAAGACCGGCAAAAAACGTAAACCGTTTCACCTTTTTGAATGCACTGCATAATAAAATAATTTGCAAGAACATAAAACAAAAACCTAACGCGGAAACATACATAGTGTGAGGAATAACAGTAAGTTTACCGCCGTTTTGTGTATAAAACAGCGCAACAAATAATCCAATACACATAAGCGGTTCATAGCGACACCAGTACTCTGTGTAAAAAAATAAAACCGTACATGCACACAAAAGAACTGCCGTTCCGATTAATATGCCGCTGATACTGCTTAACCGTACATACAAAATATCCGCCCATCTAAAAGGAATAAAATAGAAAAACAAGCGCGGTAAAACAAGTACGATCATTGCAGCTACAAAAGCACCGAAAAAAGCAGCGGCGGCATTCACACGTTTTTTGTGTAAGTAAGCAACACCGCTTATTATAAAGACAACCCATAGCGGCGGCACAAAAAAAGGTATGACACTAGGCACATACTGTCGGACAACATAAAAGAGAAGTATAAAAGACAAAATACGGGATACAAAAACAGCTTTAGAGTATTTGTACATTACCGTGTCCTTCCGTTAAAATTTTCACATCCCGTTCCGCCGCTTTTGAAATACTGTTTGCATAACGCGCTGACATCCGGTCATTGCGCGTACTGTATAAAAACGATTCAAGTGCCGGTATTTTTTTTAATAACGGGAAATCACTTTGTACGGGATTTTTTTTATCAGCAATTCCCTCCCCTGCGGACGCTGCATAAAAAAAAGTGCGTACATTAGTATTCTTCAATGCATTTTGCTCAGCATCTTTCCTCTCCATTGTATTTCTACTTTTCAATAGCGGAATATAAAAATAAAAAAGAACTCCGCCATGCGGTACTGCATTATATACTACATCAAAATTCCGATTACTATTTTTTTTAGTCCGAGAAATTTGAGGAACAGTAAACAATTCTCTGACATTTCGACGCCCCTCATCTCCGCTGATTATGTAAGGATAGATTTCCGTACAATCCGTATTTTTTTCCGCCGCTTTTTTTTCCAGCAAAGCAGCTGCACTATCTGAATCCGTAGACGGATACAACATATCGTGCAACAGCACCCTGCATGAAAAACCATTGGCTAAAAGCTGCATAACAAAAAAACTAATCCGTCCGATAAAAGCATCAAAAAAAGGCGTAAGCAGTTCACCCTCTTTCTGATTTATCACTTTTGGATTTTCTATATAAATACTGACTGTTTTTACCGGCGGCGGCTCATACTCACCAAGACGAATCGCAAGAGAACGGGTATGCGCATAAAGCTTCCAATGTATTTTCCGCGGATCATCACCCGGAAAATAACTGCGTGATTCATACAATTCCGCAGTCCGGTGTATACTCGGTTCAAAAGAAGACACCGCCGCAATACTCGTAGGAATAGTCAATGCTGAAAAAGGAATAACCGGCGCACGCATAAAAAAAGGCGTGCGGCGGATAGAAAAATCAAAATCAGGCTGAGCAATCTTACATGAAAAAAAACCGGCAAAATCACTAATAGAAATATACCGACACACATAGAAATACCGTCTGCGTTGCGGCAGTGAAACGGTAAACCGCGTCTTATATTTTTGCAGCGGAATAAACACCGGTAAAAGCTCTTTCCGTTTAGCAGGATATTCACTGCTCAACTCAACAACAAAATACGCAGAAACACCGACAATACAAAAAGGGAATTGTTGTTTTTCAGACTGCGGTGAAATAAAAAAAACATTTTTCTTCATCGTAACTTCAGGAACAGTCTTACACCACAGTAACGCTGTAATACCCGATGCAATACATGCAAATACTATATACAAAGACAACACTGCACCGCATATTTCTGCAATTAATTCTTTACGTACTATTCCCATCACCAAAAGAAGTACGGCAGCAAGAATATAAATCAACCCTTTTAACGATATCCGCATCGGCTTACCATCAATCTTGTTTTGACCAATCCGTTTTTTTATCAATCAGCCGAACCGCTTTTTCAGTAATCTCTGCTATCAAATCATGCGGCGTTTCATTGCCGTTTTTCAATGCACACCGATGCGGCAGCACAAGCGGAGCAAGCATTTTGATATCGGTATCTTCAACCCAATTTCTGCCTTGCATGAGTGCAAATGTCCGTGCTGTTTGTAATAAGTGAATACCGCCGCGGGGAGATGCACCCAATTTGAATGCAGAATGTTCACGGGTTTTCCGACAAATTACCGCAATCAGCCGTTCTAATGCCGAATGAACAAAAACGCTGCGCTGTTCAGTCCGCGATTCGGTAACATCATGTATTGAGACAACCGGCTGAGGCTGTCCATCATAGGTCGGTTCGACTTCTGCATGTAATAACGCACATTCAGCTTCTTCATCGGGATAACCGACTGAAAGGCACATGGTAAATCGATCAAGTTGTGCAGCCGGCAACGGATAGGTACCGGTATGTTCTACCGGATTCTGTGTCGCGGCGGTAAAAAACAGCGGACTTAATGCACGCGTTACGGTTCCGGCAGTTACCTGTTTTTCAGCCATTGCTTCTAACAATGCAGACTGCACTTTCGGCGGCGTGCGGTTTAATTCATCTGCGAGCAATATATCGGAAAAGACAGGACCTTCCATAAACTCAAAAGAATGTGCAGCTGCATTAAAAATTTCAACACCGGTTATATCATAGGGCAGTAAATCCGGCGTACACTGAATACGCTTAAACACCGCCGGTTTTCCGTCTTTTTCAATAAGAGCTGCCAGCGTTTTTACTGCTGTTGTTTTTCCTACTCCCGGAACATCTTCCAAAAGTACATGACCGCCTGTCAAATATGCGGTAATAAGCAACCGTAAAACCTCTGTTTTTCCCTTTATTACTTTTTCTAATCCTGACAATAAAAGTGCCGCTGTTTGTTCTGTTTTCATTTCATGCAAGTATAGCATATTTTCACTATTTGCGTCTGCAAATGAAAAAAAATGCCGGCAGAAATCCGTTTGATAATCAGACCACTTGTTACGAATAAAACCGTTTCTTTTACAAAAGCGCCCTATTGATAAGAAGCCGACCCTCGCCTGTAACATAAAAAAGCTCAGAATAACATAGCCGTTATTCTGAGCTTTTTATATTCAACATTTTAACTCATTCTATACATTAAAACCCTGCTCCGAATCCGAGACGGACAGCAGCTCCTGACAGCGTATAGAAGGTTCTGGTAAATGATTGCGATGCGACTGAAACCCCGATATTAAAGGTAAACCACCGTGAATCAACAAAAAAATCTAAATCATGCCGCACAACCCGCTCAATATAATTAAGCGCGTATGAAACTCCCAATATATCTTTTGCAAAACGGCTTTCAATCTTTGCACCGCCATCCATATAAAACGGTTTGACCCGAACAATGGGAGCTGCAATAAAGGGCGTTACGATAAGATAGTTATTACTAAACGGTCTAAAATCAGCCCCTATGCGTATTTTTGCAGGACGCAAAACTTTTTTTTCCGGTAAAGAACCTACTGAACTGTTTCCACTTGAAACACCCGATCCCTGATCAAATATATTAAGATTATTGCTCATAGTTTTATGAACAGTCGAACCTTTATCCATACGGGCAGGGAAAAGAGGTAAATAACTGATTCCAAACAAAACATCAACCCATGAGGTCGGCGCATAATTTCCATTAAGACTTAAGTCAACACCGCCGTTTGATAATAATTTAGCAAAATCTATAGAACCGTTACTCATAAATGCCGGATGAACATAGAGATCAGCAGCCATATCAATGGAGCCGCCTGAAGCAGATAACTGCGTTTTAAATGTGGGATCTGTTAAATAGACTACAGGAATAAAATATGCCAACCGCGCAGAAACACCATAGTTTTTTTTCTTCAAGTGGTATCCGCATCCCATATCAGCAAAAACTTCAAGAACAGCATGTCCTTTTCCTTCTACGTCTCCTGACCCATTCCCTTCTGCAAGAAAATCAATAAAATCTTTTGAAAGATTACCCCATGCATTCCCTGATACGGTTGAACTGAATTTTACTGTATGCGCTTCTTTAATCGTAAACTGAAAATAATGTTCAAAATCAACAAGCATACTTATATGCATTCCCGATCGTATCATTTTATCAGACATGTTATTGAGATCAATAACAAGGGTGTCCTGAAAAAAATCAGTAAGAGAAAACAGGTTATTTGCCGCCAATCCCGACAAGGATAGTCCCGAATGCAGAGAAAATGCGCGCACTTTTTTCTTCTTCTTACGCGATTTCTCACCGGAAATAACGGTTTTACCGCTAAAGTTTTCGCCGTCTTCAGGCGTACCGGAAACAATTACACGGGATCCTTCCTCTGCATCAGCAGCAGCCAATCTATTGTCAGCGGCAGTAGTATCTTTAGCGGGTACAGCCGACACCGCTCCCGTTTCAGCGGGAGGCGCTGCTTCAACATCCGCCGATTCCGGCTGAACTGCTTCTGCTTCTATTTCCGAATCGGGCAGCGCATCAGATACCGCTGCTTTTGTATCAGGCTTTTCAGATATAACCGGCTGCGCTGTACCCACTTCTGCCGGTACTTCATTATCAGCAAAACAAAGAAAGCCGACAAACAACAGACACCACAGACTTAAAAAATATTTTTTCATCATTGACAGACTCCTCTATACTATTCCGGGCTACAGCGTCTGCGTATAATCAATATCGAAATCGGTACGCGCTGTCATTTTTAGCGTTAATTTTGCATCACGGGGCATTGTATAGTCTCCTCCTGTTAATTTAATAGTAATAGAAGGATACAACAAATTATTCATAATAATGTCTCTATCTTCTTTGGTAAATTCAAAAACAAAAGAGCCGCTTTCCTGTATAGACATAATCTTTTTTGTAATTTTCTTAACACCAGCTTCATCTTTTAAATCAAGAATCACCGTAATACCTTTTAAACCGGTCGTATTATTAATATCACAAATCAGTTTAGCAGAACGCAAAAATGAGATGAAATCTCTTTTTTTATCATCTGAATCCCAGGTTTCACTCCGTTTAAAAAGCTCTCTATCCTTAAATTCTTTTAAATCATCACTTTGTTCAAAAAGCTCAATGGATTTATCTGCTTTTATGGTAAAACCTAACGGCAATTCAATAAAAACTGTCGGCGTTATTTCCACTTCATCTGCTGCTGTATCAATATCTTCTTTCTTAACCGTATATGACTTAAGTTTTATCTCATACGAAACACTCAGGTTTTTCGGATGCTGATTGATAACTTCTATGGGCGTATTTTTAATTTTATCTTTATCGGGATTAGAAGTATCCTCCTTCGCGCGTTTTGAAATTTCGAACGCACCATCGGGCATCTTTCCTCTGTATTCACGAGTTGCGGTATTCAACTTACTTGCATCAAGTGCACAATTTGTTTTTAACGAAATATCGGAATCGGGTATTACCAGTGGCCAACTATTGTGTTCAGTTTGCGCTGATAACTTCAGAGCTGCGTTTACTGAGGAATGCACTAAATCGGATACATTACAACAGATATACAACGGCATATCATGCAACTCAATACCATATTCACCTAATTTATCAAAGATGTCTTTTACCTGTCCGTTATTTTTCAATACATCAAAATTGCCTGAAAGTTTCGTTGCAGTATCTTTTACGGTTATACTTTTCCATTGCGGAGTAAATGTTATTGAACCGCTCAAGGTCTTTTTTGTTTCTCCGGCAGTATTCAACGCAATATTGTTTAGTGTAAAGGTTTTGCTGCTGCCGCTCCCGCTCGTATTAGGTAAGGCAATTTCAGCCTTCATATCAAATTTTGAGCCGCTAGAAATTGTCCATTTTTTATCTATTGCACCCGTAAATGTCTGAGTTGCACTGTTCGATGTAAAGTTCTTTGTCTCATCCAAGCTAAGTGCAGTTGATGTTAATGTAATCGGAAGGGTATTACCTGCCGGAATACCGTTCACTGTAACCGCTGCCGTAACCTTTTCAAATGTTATATCCGATACATTATCTGTTATTGCCGAATCCAAGGCTTCGTCTATTTTCTTCGACATAGCGGTATCAGGATACTTCAAGGTAACAGATGCTAATTCTTCAGGCTTTACGGTAACATTCAGTTTCAATGCAGCCGGACGCGTATATGTTGCATCGGTCATGACAAATTTTATGACCGGTGTAACCGTTATTACACTTTTATTCAGTTTTTTGTCTTTTAAATCAATCGGGGTACTAAAATCCGAGAACGCACCGGGTGTGATATTTAACCCGCCGGATTGTGCAAAGGTAATTTTCTTCTGTTTTGTACAACCGCTCCAGCCGTCCATACCGTCTATGGTAAAGTCAACAGATCCCTTCCCTATTGTTGCCTCAATAAATTTGTCGGCGGTAAGCGCAGGAATGGAAATAGCTGTCAAATTTTGTGGTATTTCTCTATTAAGACCGGTAGCACGCTGAATTTCTCCCGAAAATGTGACAGCCGTTCTAATCTTTGCTCCGGGTACAGCATTTATATTTTTAAATCTGATTTTCAACTCAGTATGCGGTTTAATGTCTTTATTACCAATATCAAAGGTGATCTTTTTACCGGCTATAACGCCTGAAACGGTCTGTCCGTTATTTACCAGTTGAGCATCTTGTATTCCATAATCAAAGCCGGCTCCAACACCACTTGTGGTGATGATCATTTGTCCGCCGGCATTAAATCTGACAGTCTTAAAACCTGTGCAGTTAGCGGTTATTATAACAGGAGATTGATCCGCTGCCGGAAAAGGATTCAGCACACCTGTCTGACTTCCAAAGTCTAAACTTGTTTCTCCATTTCCGCCTGAACCCAATGCATCAAGTATTTTGTCATTCATCCCGTCTATATCAAGAGATTGAGATTTCTCCTGCGTCAAGTTTGGAATGGTAATGGCTATATTATCAAAATCTTTTTTCTTCCGGTCAAGCGCCGTTAATTTTTCCTTATAGTTTTTTATATTCAGTTTCTTTTTATCAAACGAGTACTGTATTAAATACCGTTCCTGATTTGAACCGGTACGGTAATACCGATATACTTGCGGCGTATTTGATCCGCCGGCTTTTTTAAGGTGTTTCTGTACCTCTTTAGCATTAAGATAATCCGAAATTGTCCACGTCCGTGCTCCCAACGTTGCTTTATAAGATGGAGATGCTTTTACACGCACATGCGAAAACGGCTGCATTCTACATGCAGAAATGCTGAACACACATAATAAAACAGCAAAAAGAAAGAACCGTAGATACCCTGTACTGCTTTTTTCTGTTTTTTTCTTCATGGTATACTCCTCTATAAAGAACGGAAGCGGCTCAAGACTCCTCTTTACCGGCATCCTAAAAGTAAAAAATTCACCAGTATAATGGATATTATTATAAGTCATTATACTAACTAATACAAGTTATAACATCTTTATTTTATAGAAAAGAAGCGGTAATTCGGCTTGTGTTTTTTATTTTACCATGCTACTATCCGCTCCTACGGGGTGCCGGAACATTCATTCCGAATGAATATATAAAGACATTTTTGTATATTTTGTTTCCGTGCTGAGAATAGACCCGAAAGACATCTGTAGAGATGTCTTATACCTGATCCGGATAATGCCGGCGGAGGGAACAATGTTTAACCGTTCTTCTTTTTTTCTTTTGGTATGTTTTACCGTATTTTCGTCTCATCTTTTTGCTGCAGGGAATGCAGAACAAACACCCGCATCTGAAACCGTAAAAGTCTATACGTATGATTCATTTGCATCTGATTGGGGTGCCGGTCCCGAAATTGCACGGAGATTTACCGAACAAACAGGCTACAGGCTTGAATATATTGTATGTGAAGATTCAGCAGCCATTTTATCAAAAGCAATTATTGAAAAAGACCGTCCCCAAGGTGATGTATTGCTCGGTATTGATAATTTTATGGTGCAACGGGCTGCTGATGCAGGAGTACTGACACCGTACCGTTCTCCCCGTCTCACAGAAAAAATGGAAAAAGCATTCGGCATCACGAAAAACCATCTTCTCACCCCGTACGACTGGGGCTTTTTTGCATTGATGTATGACAGTAATGCATCAGTACCTGCACCGAAATCATTGGAAGATTTAACCAAACCTGAATATAAACAATCACTTGTAATTATGGATCCGACTATGAGCAGCCCGGGACTCGGCTTTGCTGCATGGACACGGGCTGTCTACGGAGATGCCTATACCGATTACTGGAAAAGGTTAAAACCGTCTCTTTTGTCTATGTCCCATTCATGGAGTGCAGGCTACGGATTGTTTACCGCAGGTGAAGCACCATTAGTAACCAGCTACACCACCAGTATGGCATATCATCTTATTAATGACAAAACAAGCCGGTATCAGGCATTGTCCTTTCCTGAAGGACATATCATCACCATTGAAGGTATGGGAATTGTGAAAAATGCCCCGAACAAAAGAGGGGCTCAAGCTTTTATTGATTTTATGCTCAGCGAATCGGCACAATCAGTACTGCCCGAAACGCAATGGATGTATCCGGTACTTGATACAATCCCGTTACCGGAAGCGTTCAAACATGTGCCTGTACCGCAAAAACCGCTGCGTATTTCTGCAGAAAAGGCACAAGAAACCGCACAATCTGTGTTGTATATATTAAAAAACTAATGTTTACACCGGATGTTTTCTCATCTCTTACGCATGAGGGATTCGGTATATAGCCGTAAAGCAGCAGCTGCCGTTCAGCACATTATACAGATCAGCGCGGCACTGCTGTTTTTTACTGTGCTTGCTTTTTTCTTTATTCCGCTTACGGCGGCGATTATTCCGGTATTCAGTGCACCGCTTTCCCCAAAAACGCAACACAATCTTCTTTCAGTCGTCTATTTTACCTGTGTGCAGGCATTTCTTTCTGCGCTTTTTGCCTGTATCATCGGAGGCTGTGCAGCATTCTTCTGTGCACGCCGCGATTTTTTCGGCAGAAAACTACTCCTGTCATTAACCGCTATTCCTTTAAGCACACCGGCAATAGTCATTGCACTGGCATTTATTCTCTTTTTGGGAAAAAACGGACTGTTAAACCGGCTCCTTCTGAGTATCAGTAACGACACATATACAACAGGTGCTTTTCTCTATTCTTTCGGCGGTGTATTACTCATACACAGCTTTTATAATTTTCCAATCGCAATGCGGACTATCAGTTCAGCATGGGAACAACTCCCGAAAGAATACGAAGAAGCCGCAGAGATTTCAGGCGCACCGCCGTTCCGCATTTTTTATACCATTGTCATGCCGCAATTAAAAACGCCTTTTGCCGCATCATTTCTTATTATCTTTTTATATTGTTTTTTCAGCTTTGTAATTATTCTACTGGTTGGCGGCATCGGTGTTACCACTTTAGAAGCTGAGCTATACCGTGTTATACAACGGGAAGGTCATACAACATTAAGTGCATGGATTGCATGTATAGAAACCCTCATCGCATCAGCGGCGCTTTTTTTATATACGGCAGTGCGCTACAAAACATTCGGTACGAATAAGCCGCACCGGATCAGAACCCGTATACCAATCCGCGGCATACCGGAAACACTCTGTTTTATTATACTCATCAGTCTGATTACATTTTGTTTACTCATTCCCTTGTGCGCTTTATTTTTCTATTCATTCCTCAGTAAAGGTACTGCATCCGTTACAATTACAATTTGGAAACAGGTACTGCTGAGTCATTCTTTCACACATGCTTTTTTCCAAACGATACAAATCGGTATAGGGACTGCCGGTTTATCAATCATTACCGCGTTATTTTTTACATACTGCATCTATGATTCACAAAAAAATATATACCGTGTTTTTCCGTTTTTTCCGCTGGCAGTTTCTTCTATCGTTTTGGGTACGGGTTGGCTACGCCTCGATATTACGCCGTCAATTTTTCTTTTGATAATAACACAAACCGCTTTAGCATGGCCGTTTGCATGGATGCAGATTGAAGCAGGCTTTTCCCAAATGCCGCCATCAGTATTTGAAGCGGCAAAACTTTTTTCTTCTTCAAGAATTGATGCCTTCTTCCGTATTGTACTGCCCCTTTGTAAAACAGGCATTGGTGCTGCCTTTTGCAGTGTTTTTGCAATCAGTGCCGGAGACGCATCGCTGCCACTCTTACTGCATATTCCTCATGTTGAAAATCTTGCACTGCTGCTCTTCCGTCTTGCCGGAACGTACCGTTTTTCAGAAAGCGCGGCGGTTGCAGGCGTACTTATTATACTGACCAGTACCCTGTTCGGATTAAATGAAACCCTGAAATCCCATTCTAAAACATAAACGACAGCAATACACACAGACCCGTTTTGATTTTACAGAAATTACCGGCTATCAGGCAAAAACAAAATATATCTTTTCCGATATAAAAATCAAAAAAATAGTATTGACATTTTATCGGGCATCGTATATATTCTTCTCCATTACGGGGGCGTAGCGAAGCTGGTTATCGCGCTGGCCTGTCACGCCGGAGATCGCGGGTTCGAGCCCCGTCGCTCCCGTTTTTTCTAAAATAAAAAATCCTAAAACACATACGACATGTTTGAGTTTTCCCCAATTACGGGCAGTAGCGCAGGGGTAGCGCGCTTGGTTCGGGACCAAGAGGTCGGGGGTTCAATTCCCCCCTGCCCGATCCTTAAGAAATAACTTCATTTATTACATATCAAGACACGCTATTTATTTTTAATACAACAACTATATAAAATTAAGCAGACATACCATTAAAAGGCAACATTATGAAACTATATTTTTTAGGCGACAGTATTACCTACGGCGAATACTTAAACAGAAATGCAGTTTGGACTACACTCATACAAAATGAAAGACCGAATGATACAATTATTAACAGAGGAATTTCCGGCGATACCACAGAAGGAATGTTAGCACGGTTTCAAAAAGAAGCGGTTGCCGATACACCGGATATGATACATATCATGGGCGGTGCGAACGATATTATTTGCGGAAAAACCGCCCGCGACATTCAAGGAAACTTTATGGCAATGACCCAACAAGCAAAATTCTACGGCATACAGCCGGTTATCGGTATTTGCCCGTTGCCTATTGTCGACGATATTATTCCTGCGTGGAAAACATTTACCGATTTTAACCGAGTTTTACATGAAATGAAAATACTGAATGAATGGTTGCATAGCTATGTTTCGGTTTTTGCCAATATTTCAATCATTGATTATGAGGCAGCATTGCATAAACAATGTGGAGAAAACCGTAAAGACTTATACATCGACGGGCTGCACTTAAACAAACAAGGCAATACTGTTTTAGCAAAAACAATGCTAAACTTTTTAGAAACATAAAAAAAGCATAGGGAACCGCTGATTAAAGCTAGGAGAGCACAGCTCCACCTGTAATCCATATCGAGCACGAGTTTGAACAAAGTTCAAACATCGTACAGCGGTTCCCTTGAATTTTATCGTAAGTCTTTAACTATACAATAATACGAGACTTACGATAAAATATCCTACATTAAAGGTACCACTGATTAATTCGCATTCGAATTAATCAGTGCTTCCATAGCCTTACATACAAGGCTATGCCGATTAAGCGTATTATCTACCGACTTAAACTCATGTGAGATTAATTTCCGTCGGTATATCGCGGGTCATTTTGAATTTTCTTATAAATCCGCTTTGTTTCAGCATCAGAGTATTTTCTACCGTTAACTTTTAATACCAGCTCATTTTTACCATTCTTTTTATCTTCCATTTTCATACTGTGATAAAGGGTCTTAACACCACACCCTTTCAAGCTGAGATCATAGATCATGTCAACCTTTTGCTGCATAGTCATCATATCACCGGTAACAATGACTTTACCACTCATAGAGGTAAAAGGAATTAAAAATTTCCGTCCTTGAGCCTTAGCAGTATCATTCAATTGTTTGGTAGGATAATTGGTATAGATGTACGTCGTTATTTTATTTTTTTCATCTTTCTTTATGGTGAGCTGATTTTCATCCACAGCGCCCATCATTGCCTGTAACGATGAATAGGCGAACACAGTGCCTACACCCATAACAGTATCGCAAACCTCTTGATCGCTTGGCGCCGCAACTATCGACGCAGGAACCAGTAGCGCAAGTGCGCAAAAAACAGTTAAAAACTTTTTCATTTTCTTTTCTCCTATTAAACTATTTTATACAACTATTTGTATTAGAGTGGATTATACACTGAACACCTAAAAAATAAAAGAGCCGGATTCACATTTAAACCAGGCGAGGCATCACATACTGTTCCAAAAACCGTGCAACACCATCCTCATCATTTGTGTAATCAGTAACCGCATCTGCACACGCCTGTATTGCAGGCAACCCGTTTTTCATCGCGACACCGTAACCGGCAAGGCGGATCATAGTTTCATCGTTCATACTATCACCAAACGCCAGTATAGACTCTCGCGGAATAGATAAACGAGCTGCTAATTCAAGCAGCGCCTCGCCTTTCCCTGTATGAGGAGGAATACATTCTAAGAAATACGGTTTACTGATAAACATTGTTACCTGCTTACCGAAAAGAGCTCTAAATTCAGGTTCAACAGCACTGATAATATCAGGATCAGCAGGAATAAGCATTTTATGCACCGGAACCGTCTGCAACACGTAACGGAAATCATCAGGCACCACGACTTTTAACTGTGTTAAGTGAGAATCGTTTTTTGAAAAAAATGTTTCTTTTGCCGCATACAAGAAACCTTCAACATATAAATGACACGAAAGATTCAGCGCTTCTATTTTATCAAAAATTTCTAACGCAAGATTTGCATCTAAACAATGCCCAATCAATTCTTTTTCAGTATCAGACTCGACTATTTGCGAGCCGTTATTACAAATAAGATAGCTTTGTTTTTTATGCAAGCCAAGACGCTGAGACGCAGGAGTCATTCCGCATCGATTTCTTCCCGATGCAAGAACAACCTGAACACCTTTCTGCATAACGGCTTCTAATACAGAAACGGTATAATCAGAAATGCTTGTATCATGCCGCAAAAGAGTATCATCCAAGTCCAAAGCAATCAGTTTTACCGTATCTTTCATACACTATTATTCCGTTTCAGTAAGCGGCTCTCCTTTCATCATTAAATCGATACGGTTTAATGCCTCACGGATTTTTTCTATATCGGTTGCATAACAGCAGCGGACAAACCCTTCACCGCCTGCACCAAACACATTTCCGGGAACAACAGCAACTTTATATTCATTAATCAATTTCATCGCAAAATCTTCAGAGCTTAATCCTGTTTTGCGGATATCAACAAACATATAAAACGCACCGTCAGGACAAACATACGGCAATCCGATTTCATCAAACCGCTTCATCATTAAATCACGCCGTTCAAGATAAGAAAGCCGCATTTTTTCAACATCGTCCCATGCGTTTTCCAACCCCTCCAATACTGCATATTGACTCATAATGGGAGAACAGATTGCACCATACTGATGGATTTTATGCACCTGCTTCATCAAATCGGCAGGACAGGCGATAAATCCGATACGCCAGCCGGTCATGGCAAAAGATTTTGAAAAACCATTAAGAATAATCGCATAATCTTTCATGCCCGGGAAAGAACCGATCGAAGTATGCTTATCGCCATAAAACAGCTCAGCATATACTTCATCAGCGATCAACCAAATCTGATGTTTTTTTACCACTTCAGCAATTTTTTCAAGCTCGTCGGCAGGAATCATTGTTCCCGTCGGATTATTCGGTGAACAGATCATGACCGCTTTTGTTTTCGGAGTAATCAGCTTTTCAATGCCTTCTGCCGTAGGAATAAAATTTGTAGATGACGTATCTAAACTCACCGGTTTTGCATGACATAATTGAGCAAGCGGCTGATAAGATACATAACAGGGTTCTGCAAAAATAATTTCATCATCGGGATTCAAAATAGAGCGGAATACAATATCAATGGCTTCTGACACACCGATTGTAAGCAATATTTCGTCTTTAAATGAATAAGAAAGCCCGTATCTTCCTAAATATTCTGCAATTGCCTTACGGACACTTTCAAGTCCCCAGTTTGATGTATAAGAGGTATGCCCCGCCTCCAAATGTTTTATTGCATTTTCACGCATTACCGACGGTGTAGGAAAGTCAGGCTGCCCGACACCAAGTGAAATAATATCATCCCTTCCAATAGTAAACTCAAAAAAACGCCGAATGCCTGACGGCTGTATTGTTTTTACTCTATTTGAAAATTTTTCCTCACGTATATTCATATCATCCAGTCCTTTACGGAAACATTTTTTCGGATTCACATAAAAAGTTCCGTTATTTTTATATGATTTTGCTCAAGATGAGTCAGTGATTCCAAAACAAGTACGCTTTTCTGTTGCAGCAAAAAAGCAATACCGGATTGATTGAGCACCAACACCTCCTTTATACCGATTTTTCACCCTATATTTATAATAATACTATTTCCAAGATACCTATATCTCTGTATTACTATAGTAACAGGTATACTATTTTACCATAAATAAAAAAATATGGAAACGGTAAAAAAAGAGCTGATGACATTACATAATTGACTGCCGGTAATAAACCGGTTTCAGATTGGATACAAACAACGGGGTATTGCTGAATAAAAAGATCCGTTACACAACATTTCTTACCGGATGAGGTTCTCTGAATAGTACCTCATCCTCGGCACACATACTTTTTTTCGTAATTTCATCAAATCTTTGTATTTCATACGCAGCCTGCTGCCACTGTTCCTCAACCTGTGCACTCATTTCAACAAAAGCGCTCATTATTTCTGTTATGTCTTGTAAATTCTGTGAGATTCCTTTTTTGTAATCTCTCATTTTTTCTGTCTCCATTTTTCTCTCCTCCATTACATTCTTCTTTCATACGCATTGGTTAACGCTGCTAATTTGTTAATTACACATTCCTACACACTAAGTTGTGCCAATTGTTCCGATACTTTTTGTACTGCAATATTTTCTTCTGCACCGGCAGACAATACCAAATTGATTGATTCCGTAATATTCTCCGCACTCAAACTGATATGCGCCATATTTTCGATAATCTCTTGTGAACTTTCTACCAATTTTTGGCTTTCTTTTGCCACTTCCTTATTCCCATTTACCATTTCGCTTGAGCCTAATTTTACTTGCATCGTTATATCGTTTATTTCTCTTACCGCATTCAATACTTGTGTACTGCCTGAACTCTGCTCGCTCATTGCATCCATAATTTCATGACTTCTGTTTTGAACTTCTCCCAACAGTTTTACGATCTTTGTAAACTGTTGTTCAACATTTCCAGCAGATCCTCCCAATACTTCAATTTGCATCTTTAAATCTTTCAATACGGTGGTAATATTTTTTCCTTGAATACTGGATTCTTCCGCCAGTTAATAATTGCCGGAATAAGAAACCGCCTTTTTAAAAACGGACTCGCAAAACCTACTAACAAAGTAATCATGACTGTTTTAGATGTAACAATCATTAAAATGTTATCACTTCTTCCAATAACTAAATTCGTAAGAATATCTGAAAAAATCCATCCGAGATTCGCCAACAAATCAAGAATTAAAATCTTTCTCGGAAATTGTAACTTATCCATAGCATACTCTTTCATAATGGCTCCCCTCTCCTCACAACATTTATTAAAAATACCCCTCATAAGCATTCTCCACACTGTAATGAGCGGTTCCGAAGGTTGTTATCAGCTGTAAACCATTTGGTCTCAGCAATAAAAACACCTAATAAGGAGTCACTATACCGCATAAACGCCCTGTTTTTTCAAAAAAAAACTCCACATGGAGTTATTTTTGGGATTTTTGGAGCAAAATCTGCAAAAATTGAGTGAAAAATGCTTGACTTTAAAAAAAAGAGATGATTTTTTTCTGAAAAAAGTGGAGAAAGCACTCCAGTGTGAAACTAACGAAAAAAAAATTATTTATTAACTCTGTGATAGTACGAGCTTCCTCTATGAAGAATTACTTTTTTATACAAGATGAGATGCCAACCGTTATCAAGAATATCCTGCTTATTCTTCGCCGATTCAATGCTGCCGATATTCAGTGTTTCAAGTATTTTTTTTATTCGTAGTATTTGATTATATGTTCTCTTATAAACAGGACAATTACTCGCTTTTGTATTTGATTTTCCGCAGCCGGAACATTCAGGCAAAGGACCTCCGCCAATAGTCCGTTGGATCTCCGAACATCGAATTCTCATTGAAGGCTGGATACAAAAGTAGTTGAGAATTTGAAGTTCTACAGGAGATAAAAGTGTTGAATAATCAGCATCATTTACCATAAGCAAATCCGGTGTAATGCTCACATGAATTTTAACCAGCGTTTGTACAAACAGAATTCTGTATAAACTAAAGAGGAAAACAGATAACAACACATATAGTAATGCGCTTACTATCATCTGCTGGTGGATTTTCCCAAAAAACTGTTTTCTGGGAACAAAAAGCACTGCTTTATATTCTTTTAACAACGACTCGCGGCTCATACACAAATATTCAACAGCATTAACGCTTACTCTATAGATATCTTCTGTATCGGGCACATTGTCCGTCGGCATAGGATCACCCAGAAGCCATTCACTCTTACCACCGGTTATACAAAAAAGAATATCATTATTTTCACCACGAAGCCCCGATATAAAAGCGTCTTCATTTATCTGAAAGCTCACCACTACTCCGGAGTCAGTATAAAGGTCGGCAATACCGGTGTAAAATAACTCATTCCCTATTCTGGAAAAGCCGGGCTTTAATTTTTTAAGAACATTCTGATCAACCGATTTGAACCCCACCCGAGAGTCATAATACATCAGACTTTTTACATTATACATTCTTACCGCTTGAATAACCGGAGTTGTTATTATTTCCTGTTGTAAAAGGTGTGTTTTTTCAATATATGCAACAGAAAGCGAATCCAAATTAGAAAAGCCTGACTTATAGAAATTATATAGAAGACGGGTATATATATTGTTTAAATCATCAACCGTGTACTCAAAACGGTTAAGAATAGCTCTTTCCTTCATCAACATATCTTTATATACCGTTTTTCTTACGGTTCGATACGGCAAAATTACGCTGAATACAAGATTAAATATGACAAAGAGAACAAGCGCAGCCAAAAGAACGATAAACAGAAACTTTCTGATATCAAAATGGGATTTAACCATTACAGACCCTCTGCGGTATCGGAGTTCATTTCTTTTATTATATCAAAAAGTCCATGATTCTGATAATACGCGGTAAAATCTCTCATCATTTGTTCAAAAGATACAGTACCCTGTATATAGGAATAAAACAAACGCGTTCGTTCTTTCTGTAATTTCGGATATTTCTCACTGTATTTGAGATTGTGAGGCATTGCGACTTTTTTCGGGAGCAGGTCTTCATACTGCTGTACAGCATCGGTAATTGTATTACAATAATCCATAGTGAGGCGGACATGCGGCGGCAACATAAACGGTGCTTTAAAAGTCCTGTCTACCCACGGAAACCCTTGCCCCAAATGCGTAACAAACTCCATACGGCTCTGATTATTTTCATCTACTGTATAGGTCAGATTCTCCAAACCGACACTGCTTGCCAAAATACCGGTTTCCTGCGTAAATATCCACTCGAGCACCTTAAAGGCATCTTGAGGGTTTCTGCATTTGCTTGTAATGGCAAAGGGATCTGCCGGCGGAAGGTATTCTATACCGAAAATACCATCATCAGTAAGAAAAGACGGCAGAGGAACAAGATCAAAATCACGGATTTCCGCTTTCGTTAACCGAGTATATAACGAAGTATAAATATTATCCCACATA
>PDWI01003285.1_pt1 | contig 22959 bp, 41 predicted proteins | sample 1430891 | NCBI WGS metagenome assembly PDWI01 (sample SAMN01162508, study PRJNA174530) | Oral metagenome, whole genome shotgun sequencing project. | biome: Marine environment; feature: Marine mammal; material: Swab sample of the gingival sulcus; isolation source: swab sample of gingival sulcus... | reverse complement strand
TGCATAGTAGCGCTAGTATTAACCGAAGAACCAAAGGAGGAAAGATGAATATGTTATATATCTATCTCATAGCGATAAGTGTTATTCACTTATACATGACTAGACCAATAGGAGATGAACAATGAGACAAAAACTAATTGCCATACTAGAAACAAATGTATATGAATGTTTTGTTTGTGGTAGGTATTGCACCGAACAATACGCAATCAGGTATAAAAATCGAAGTGGAGGACGAGGTAAGATAGGCAATTCATATATATGCAAAAGTTGTTATGACTTAGTAACTGGAGTTGAAAAGGGAGTAATTCACTCAATCAAACAAAAAGATAGTGAATTTATAAGTATAAAAAAAGAAGCGCCACATCAAAGTGACACAACTCATATAACCAATGATATTGTATCACTTTTGGCAAGAAATGTCAAAGGAGGGCAAAATGAAATATGTAGATAGGAAATTAACAATTACTCAAATAGGTATGGTGGTTAAATCACTGCTAATGTTAGGCGATTCAAAAATAACAATTGAATCGCTAGGCGATGGAGCTTACAAGATCACAACAGAAAAGAGATAAAATTGGGTTTAAAAAAATATACATCAATACCGAATAAGGTAAAAGAAAATGTGTTTAAAAGAGATCATGGCAAATGTATCATATGTGGCGCACGAGGTTTTCCAAATGCTCATTATATACGTAGGTCTCAACTTGGATTAGGAATTGAACAAAATATAGTTACTCTTTGTGTTAAATGTCATAATGACTTTGATAATGGTAACAAGAGAATTGAGTATGGGCGATTGATAAAAATATACTTGGATAAACTCTATCCAAATTTTACTGATGAAATGAGAAGGTATAACAAATGGATTTGATAAGAAAACTAAAACTCTACGGTGATACTTTAAAGATAAAGTTGACACAAAAACAATGTAATGAATTAAGGGAGATCATAGATAAAGAGCTCCATATAAAGATAACAAAACACTATAGTAAGAGGACATTGCAACAAAACAAATTTATATGGGTTTTGATAGATCAGCTAGATGAAAAAATAAATGGACACAAAAAAGATGAAATGTCAATTTATATCAATCTAATTGATATGGCTAGGGTAAAAACAGAGTATTTAATTGCACCCAAAAAGTCTATGAAAAATCTCTTAAAAGTGTATAGATATGTAGAAATATTAGGAGAACGAGAGCTTGTTAATGGTAAAAAAGGGATGCTATACAGATGTTACTATGGCACGTCTACTTTTAATAAAAAAGAGATGGCAGACTTTATTAATTGCTTATTAGATTATTGTCATGAATATGATATTAACACAGAAGAATATGAGAGGTATTTAAGATGAAAGAGGGACTTTATGGCTAATAGGAGAATGTTCTCAAAACAGATTATTGATACGGATTTATTCTTAAATATGCCTATAACATCTCAATGCTTATATTTTCATCTATCACTAAGAGCAGATGATGAAGGGTTTATTAATAATCCTAGACGAGTGTCAAGAATGTTAGGGGCTAATGAAGATGATTTAAAGGTTTTAATTGGTAGACAATTTTTAATTGAGTTTGAAAGTGGAGTAGTAGTTATTAAACATTGGCATATCCACAACTACATTCGAAAAGATAGATTTAAGCAGACAATTAATGGATATGAAAAATCTCAAATCACTTTAAATTCCGATGATATTTATGAACGGTATACAAACGGTCAACCAAATGACGACCAAAGGTTACCACAGGTTAGGTTAGGTAAGGTTAGGTTAGGTAAAGATAATATATATATAGGCGAGCAAGCTCACCGACATATCGACGAGGGTTCTTCGAACAAGAGTTATGAAGGTGAAGTTGTTGATACGTTGAACGACGATCATTCAAAGAATGCTAGTTGCGTAGAGGCAAAAGCTAAAACATTGAACGGCGACCACTCTAAGAGTGCTAGTTATGTAGGGGCTTATAAGCAAGTAATCGACTATTTAAACAAAAAGGCTAATTCTAATTACAAACACACCTCTAAAAGCAACCAAAGCCATATAAGAGCTAGGATTAACGAGGGATACACAATTGATGACTTTAAAAAGGTGATTGATATTAAGTGTGATGAGTGGCTTGGTACCGATTGGGAAAAATATTTGCGACCGAATACTCTATTTGGCACCAAATTTGAATGTTACTTGAATCAAAAGGCAAAAACGAAATCAGCTAATCGCAAAGACTATAGTCATTTAATTAGCAATAGGGATTGAAGAAAAAACCAAAGGAGGAAAATATGAATAGTGTAGTATTAATCGGACGCCTAACTAAAGACCCAGTGCTTAGATATACGCCTAATGATAATCGAGCAGTAGCAGATTTTACATTGGCAATAAATAGAGCTTTTAAAAAAGATGAAGCAGACTTTATAAGAATAGTCGTTTGGGGAAAGCAAGCAGAGAATGTAGCAAATTATCTAAAGAAAGGCTCTCAATGCGCGGTACATGGAAGTATACAAACGGGAAGTTACACGGATAAAAACGGAGTTACAAGATATACAACAGATATAGTTGCTAATCAAGTGGAGTTTCTAAGCAAAAAAGGACAAGGTGAAAAGATAGATGGTGATACTGATGTATCTAACTTGGGAAGAAAGGAAGAACTCAAAGACTTTGATGAAAGTGACATTCCATTCTAGTAGAGGTACTTATGAGATATTACGGACTTTATGATAAAAATGATTGTTGCATTTGTATAGGTGGACCATCTGAACTAAGTGCAGTATTAGGGAAAACAAAAAATGCAGTTTGGCACTACATACGAAAAGCAAGAAAACAAGACAATAAATACAGTTTTCATAATGGAAAAAGTATTTATATCTTTGAGGAGTAGACAGTGATAAGTAATAAACCTTTAAGTATAGAGTTTAAGTATTTCAAAAAGATTAATGGCATGAAGGTGTTTATAAGTAAATTAAAGCTAATCGATTTTAAAGTACTTGATCAAGAAATTAAAAGAGTGGTATCAGAGATACAAAAAATTCCAAGTAATGAATTCATAGAATGGGATTTTGCGAAGCAGAGGAGTAAACAATGATAATTTATATAGGCGGTAAGATAACAGGATTAGAGAGAGCGGATTACAAATCTAATTTCAACGAAGCAGAGCATCATTTAAGGCAACTCGGCTTTCGAACAATTAATCCCACTAAATTTATCTTTGATGATGTCATAGACGACTATGACGACATATTGGAGATATGCTATAGATATTTAAAGCATGCAGATGCGTTGTACCTTATGAGTAATTGGGAAGATAGCAAGGGTGCTAAATTAGAACATAAGTATGCTAAAAAGTTAGGTATACCAATAATCATTGCTAATAAATAGGGTTGTAACAGTAGAGGTATTGGTTATAAAAAATGAAAACTAGGTCAGACAATTAAGGAAAGTTAGTTAATTCATTTTTATAATAAAACATCAATCGACTTTAAAGGGCTTTAGCCGATGGGGACAAAAACTATATTTTTAGCACAAAAAAACTATATATAAATAGTGGACGAAAAAAATGTTGATAAGTTGATTGATTAGTAGGAACAATGGCTAAAGTCCTTTTGAAAAAAGTGTTTGTAAAATAGGAGTATTTAAAATGAAAATGAAAAGTGTTGGCTTAATAAAAGACGGCGTTGAGATATTTATTGGTGACATACTAGAACTACACTATCCAAAAAAATATTTTGGCAACGATAATAAAATAAAAGTAGAGGTTTTTGAACACAACAATAAATCCTATATTAAGAGTATAGATGATGTTGATTATTTGGTACCCATAACAAATATAGGTACTTATGTTATAAATGCTAAAATTTTAGGCAACATACACGAAAACAAGGAGCTATTAAATGAAAGTTAAATATTACTACAAAGAGAATGGCGAAAAAAAGCATTTGACAAGATGCTATGGCAATTCAAACGGATTAGATAAAAGAATAGATAGCATAATACGAGTTATAGAAGAACGAGGGTTTGAATTTGTGAAGTATGAAGTGGAGGAATTGTAATGAGTTGTTCTGATGATTTGAAAAAGATTTTTAAAGAAAAGAAAGTTATTAGTAAAACGATTTTTAATAAAATGATAAAAGTTAATAGATTATCAAAACAAAATGCAAAATTAAGAAATGAAATAAATGATTATTTTTTAAGCAATGGAATTATGAGTGAGGACGAATTAGAAGATTGTGATTGTTTAATAGATATTTTAGATTATGGGTATGGAGGCAAAAGCATTCTTCTAAAAGAATTGAAAAATTTATATATAGAAGTGGAGGATTAGATGACTAATGAAACTTTAGAGAGAGCAAATGACATAATAATTAAGTTGAATGAGTTATATAAATTTTTGAATCAATGCAAAGCATATGGTTATGGATTTAGAATCTCGGCGGAAGGAAAAACAAAAATAATAGAATGTGAGAATAAAGGATTTATACAGAAAATTTTAAAGCGCGAAAAAATAGTTAAAGAAAGCTCTGTAAAACTGTATACAGGTGAAGGTGCTTATTTACATGCGGTAATAGAGCCTAGCGAAAGAGTTGTAAAAGCAATATTTAAAACATTAGAGGAAGAAGTAGAATTGTTAGAAAAAGAGTTAAGCGAATTGTAGGGAGGCGTAAATGATTCTTGAAATATTAAAATATGGTAGTGCAGGGTTATTAATCTTGATGTTTGTAATAGTAGGAATAATGAGCATTAAAGCAAGTTATGATGCAATGGTTGGCAAGAAAGAGGATAGATGAAGTTAAACGAGGTATTCAAGAAGAACAAGTTAATACAAGCTAATGAAGATCATATGCAACAGCTAATATACGAATCTTTACATCGAGGACCTTTAATGCCTGATAGGGTGCAGACTAGCACAACTAACATCACAGAGAAACGGAACATAGAAATATCAGAGATAGGCAAAGAGTTAAAAAAAGAAAGACAAGAGCTGGAGCAAATGAAGGTTGATTTATACCATAACATCAATCAGATAGATGATGATTTAGAAAAAGCAGTACTTCGTTATAGATACCTCCAGCTTCTAAAATGGGATGACATAGCAGAGAAGATGAACTATGACAGAAGATACGTGCTAAAAATACACAAAAAAGCCAAGTCAAGCTATTATTCTAAATTGGACACTAAATGACACTATAAAGTGTGGTATTATAGTATTGTGGAAAGTGTATAAAGAAATTGTTTTCTTCGAGAAAACTGATAAAGAGCATCTTACATTGTAAGGGCTTTTTTGATTAATAAATAAATGATATAATACCTCTTGAATGGGGGGTATATGTTAAAAAAAACAAAAGAATGGTTTAGAAAAAAATTTTGTTTGACTGAAAAAGAATTAATAGACGAACAGTACGAATCGCTTTCGGAAGAATTTAAAGACTTGAAGTTATTAAGTGATATAGAAAAATATATTATTGATTATCAAATGAGAATAGAAAGTTCAAATCGTTTTTTAGGAAATAGACAAATACTTTTGGTAATGGCTTTTACTTTTCTTGCTACTTTTATATCAAAGGGCATTGAACATCAAACTATAATTTTTTCTTATCAATTGATAACAGCTTTGATTATGATATTTGGAGGGCTTTTAATATATACTTCATCGCGTGATAAAAAAGATATAGAATATTTTACAACGAGGATAAAATATTTAGAATTTAAAAGAGATAGATTACTAAGAGAAGAGAATAATAAGCAAATAAGAAGAAGGCGCCGATAGGGTGCTTTTTAAATATATAGATAAATGCTACAATATCTTTTAGATAGGAGGTATTGTGGAAAATAAAAAAGGATGGGAATTGGTGTATAATCATTTGGTTAAACTAATTGAAGGCGAAAATAATTTTTTAATGCATATTGCAACAGTATATGTAACTATAACTGCTTTTTCATTTTATGCTTATTCATCTTCAAATTTCAAGGGATACTATAAATATATGTTTCCTTTAAGCGTTTGGGGGTTAAGTGTTTTTGTAATCATGATAATAGCTAATAGTAGATCTTGGAGAAAAACCTACATATATTCAATTAAAGTTGCTCAAAGAGCTCTTTTAGGTGATAAAAAAATAAATTCAAAAGAAAGTATTGTAGAGTTAGCAAAAGGACAATTTTCCAAGGGCCATGATAGATATATATATACTTCAAAAGATACCCTAATAGGCTATATAATAATAATGTTATCTTCAACACATTTGTTTGTTTTTTTAGATGCTATTATTAATAATGTCTTTATTATACTTTTGATTTGTGCTTTTTGTGCTTTAATGTTCGTATATTTTTTCATTTGGTATGTAAAAAAAAGAACTAAAAGATTTGAGGATGAAAGAAATGATGATAAAGAACCTAAAATACCATATATAATTAATATGTGGGAAGAGTAGTTGCAATTATACGTAGGAGTAATAATGGCTAAAGAATATGCAAAGAATTTTTATAATAGTAAAGCATGGCAGAGTTGTCGTGCTTCTTTTATTGCAAAAAGAATAATGATAGATGGGGGACTATGTGAGCACTGTAAGGATTCACTAGGCTATATAGTAGACCATAAAAAAGAGATAACGCCAGAGAATATTAATAATGTAAACATAACGCTTAATCATGACAACTTACAGTATCTATGTTTAAAGTGTCATAACACTAAAACATTCAGCAAAGACAAAAGGAGATGCACGTTTGATGAAGAGGGTAGGCCTACATTTTATTAAGCCCACTCCCCCCATAAAAAATTTTTTAAAAGTTGTGGAGTTGACCGACGGCCCAGCTCTGAAAAAAATACATGATGTGTTTACCTACCCCCTATTACTTAATAAAATAAGGAAAAGAAATGAGAACGAAAGAAGAGAAGGCTAGACTTAGAAAGATAAACAAATTTAATAGAGAACTTGATATGCTTATTGATGATTTACCTGAAGAAGAATTGCAAATTGCAAAGCACTATACTAAAGAATTATCATTCATGGCGATTACACTTGAAGAGTTGAAAAATGAAGTAAATAAAAAGGGTGCAGTAACTGAAATGAGTCAAGGTAAGTATTCTATTGAACGGGAAAACCCAGCTTTAAAATCATATAATATAGTTGTAAAGCAATATAATACAATGTTGAGTAAATTATATGAAATTGTTAGTAAAACGGTAAGCCTAGATGAGGGTAGAGATCTATTAAAATTTGCTGCTAAAAAACAATGAATTATATAAAAGAATATAAAAAATGGATAAAAAACAATCCTAAAAAAGTACCATTATTAATAAAATTACAAATAGATAAATTAATTAGTGACATAAATCAAACTGATGGTGATGTTGTCTATGATGCAAAAAAAGCTAATCACGCAATAGAGTTTATAGAAGGGTATTGTAGAAATATAAAAGGCAAGCAAGCAGGACGATTAGTTGTTCTAGACTTATGGGAAAAAGCTTTTGTAGCATCAATATTTGGGATAGTTTATAAAGAAACTGGATTTCGAAGGACTAAAAGAGCTATATTGTTCGTCGCTAAAAAGAATGGAAAATCTTTACTTGGCGCAGCGATAGGACTTTATATGCAACTTGCAGACGGTGAGGGTGGTCCAGAGTGCTATTCAATAGCAACTAAACGAGACCAAGCTAAAATCATTTGGGAAGTTGCAAAGAAGATGACGAAGAAAGATCGTGAGTTGCGCAAAGTAACTAGATCTACTGTTGGTGAGATAAAAAGCGATTTTAACGATGGCGTATTTAAACCTTTAGCATCTGATGCAGATACTCTAGATGGCCATGATGTTCACTTTGTAGATATGGATGAAGTTCAGCAGTGGAAGAATGGATATCCCCTTTACGATATTATGTATCGTGGAATGGATAATAGGGAACAACCACTTGCGTTGATAACATCAACAGCGGGTACCATAAGAGAAGATATATTTGATATTCTTTATGAAGAAGCAAAAAATATTTTAACAAAAGATGATTTTGTAGATGACAGAAGCATCTTTTTTATTTATGAATTAGATAAAAAGGAAGAGTGGGAAGATTTCAACAATCTTATAAAAGCTAATCCAGGATTAGGGACAATAAGAAATGAAAAATCATTAAGAGATGAATGGATTAAAACGAAGAATCATCCCGATATGTATTTAAAGTCATTTTTAACAAAGAATTGCAATATAAGAGAAACGTCGACAGAGAGTTGGTTGTCGCTTGAAGATTTAGAAAATGATCTTACTTTTGATATTAGTAAATTGAAACCTAGTTATGTAATAGGTGGTGTAGATATGTCATCGTCCATTGACTTAACTTGTGTTTCTTTTTTATTTAGAGTGCCTAATGATGAAATTATATATATTCACCAACAATTTTTTATACCAGAAGATGTAGCTGAAGAAAAAATCAAAACAGATAAAGTACCATATGATAAATGGGAAAAACAAGGATATGTAACTTATTGTCCTGGTAATAAAATTGAACAAGATTTTATATGGTTATGGATTTATGAATTTGTAAATGATAATGGGTTACTACCCATTTGGAATGGATTTGATATGTGGGGTGCAGAACTTCTTGCTAAAAGATATAAAGGTGAATTTGGGGATAATTCAGTTGAAGAAATAAAACAAATATTCAGAGTGTTATCTAACCCGATGAAAGAACTTAAGGCAGATTTAAAAGCTAATCGTATTAATTATAATAACAACCCTATTACAAAATGGTGCTTAGGAAATACGGTTGCGAAAATGGATAATAAAGGGAATATCCAACCACAAAAAAGATATTCAAACTTAAAAAGAATTGACGGAACAGCATCTATGCTTGATGCTTATGTAACTTATTTAAATCATGAAGATGATTATTTAAATTTAATTTAGGAGGAATAATTTGGGATTATTCAATTTTGTTTTTGGTAAAAAAGAAGATCCAGAGAAAAAAGTAAAAGAGTACTTTGATTTAATAACGGCATATAGGCCGTCTTTTACAACTTTTGAAGGCTCTATATATGAGATGGATTTAACTAGGAGTGTAATACATTCGTTTGCAACACATGCCTCTAAGCTCAATATGGAAGTTAAAGGAAGCGGTAATGCTAGCTTGAAACAAATGCTTAAATATAAAGCGAATCCGTATATGGATATAAGCAAATATCTTTATAGATTGGCAACAATAAGAGAGGTTAATAACAACTGCTTTATTATACCATCATTTGATGAGCTTACTAATAAGATTAATGGTTTTTATCCAGTAAATCCTAGTAAAGCAGAGGTTGTAAAGTACAAAGGCAAGCTTTATTTAAGATTTACATTCGGAGTAGAAACAAAAGCTATAGAGTTCTCAAAGGTCGGAATACTTAATCAACATCAATTTAAAAATGATTTTTTTGGAGAAAGTAATTCAACGATGACTCCAACCCTTGATTTGCTTCATACTCAAAATGAAGGAATAATTGAGGGAATAAAATCAAGTGCATCAATACGATTTATGGCGCAATTAGCTAATGTTTTAAAAGATGAAGATATTAAGAAAGAACAGAAAAGATTTTCAGACACTAATCTATCTACTAACAACTCAACTGGAGTAATGTTGTTTGACCAAAAATATAAAGAGGTTAAACAGATTATTTCTAGGCCGTTTACAGTAAACGCTGATGAAATGCGACAAATAAAGGATAATGTGTATACTCACTTTGGAACAAATGAAGATATTTTGCAAAATAAATATGATTCTAATAAGTGGAGTGCTTATTATGAAGGGAAGATTGAGCCTTTTGCAATTCAAGCAAGTTTAGTTCATAGCAATTTGACGTTTACGGATAGAGAACTAGCGCATAATAACATGATTATATTAACGGCTAATAGATTACAGTATTTATCAAATAGTGAAAAATTGCAAACGGTTACACAATTGTTTGATAGAGGGTTTTTAACACATAACGAAGGTAGAGAGATATTTAATATGTCAACCATGGACGGTGGCGACAAATACTTTATAAGAAAAGAATATGCAGAGACAAAAAAACTAGATGAAAGTGAGGAGTTAGAAAATGCCAATGGACAAGAACAGACAGTATAGAGGGTTAGAGTTTAGCTTTCTTGAAACTGAAGAAATGGAGAGTAATTATTTAGTGGAAGGATATGCAACAACTTTTGAACCTTATCTATTTTATGAAGGTTCAGATGGGAATGTATATGAAAAATTTGAAAAAAGTGCGTTTGACAATTGTGATATGAGTGATGTGATTTTTCAATATAACCATACTGGGAAAGTGTTTGCGAGGATGTCAAATGACACTTTGCAATTAAGAGTAGATGATAAGGGGCTATATGTAAAAGCAGATTTATCAAAGAGTGATGCATCGAGGAAGATGTATGAAGAGATAAAAGCTGGACTTGTTACTAAAATGAGTTGGGGATTTAAGCTTGGTGAATGGGAGTTTGATGAGAGTTCAAATACATTCATTCATAAAAGTGTAAAAAAAATATATGATGTATCGGCGGTTAGCATACCAGCTAATGAAGATACTAGCATATCAGCTCGAGATTTTGTGAACGGAGAGATTGACAAGATCAAGTTGGAGAGACTAAAGAGCGAAAAAGAAAAATTGTTATTAGAAATAGAAATGGAGATGTACAAATGAATTTAAAAGAAATACAAGAAAGATTATCTGCAATAGCAGAAGAACTAAAGGGCGAAAATGCAGATGTAACTGCATTGAGAAAAGAATTTGAAGAACTAAAGGAAAAAAGAGAGAAATTACTTAAAGACAAAGAAGATAGAGAAGCTCTATTAAGTGATATTGTGAAAGGAAGTGGAGAAGTGGTTAAAGGATTTGAAAAAGAAGAAAGAAGCGAAGTGGTATTTAATATAGATTCTAAAGAATATAGAAGCGCTTATTGGAAGAATTTAGCAGGGGAAGAATTAACAGACATTGAGGAGAGAGCGTTCATTCATACGACTGAAAATACTCCTAATGCATTACCGTCAGCGACTCTATCAGAGATATGGGGATTAATTGCAGAACAATACGCAATATTAGGTGACATTGATTTAAGAAGAACAGGTGTTGAAATTGAAATTATAAAACACACTTCAATTGTTGCTGGTGATGCTGCTAAAGTTGCAGAGGGCGTTGCAAATGATGATGAACAAAATACATTTGTAAAAGTAAAACTATCGGGTGAAATGTTTAGTAAGCACATTGATTTATCTTACAAAATGGCAAAAATGGGTGCAAGACAATTAGAAGAGTACCTAAAGAGTGAGATTGTTGAGAGACTCGGCAAAGCAATGAATGATTATGTTGTTGCTCAGATAGAAGATGGAGTTGTTGCAGACAATAAAATTGATGTAACAGGAGATCTAGCTTATGACAATTTAACTAATGCGCTTTCAAAAGTTAAAGGTAAAGGAACTAATAAAATATATGCAAATGCAACTATGATATGGACTGCATTAGCTGGTATTAAAGACACAACTGGTAGGCCTTTATTTGTACCATCAATGGACAAAGGTGTTGCAGGCTATATTCTTGGTGCAGAAGTAAGAGAAGATAATTCTGTTGCAGATACAAAGATTATGCTTGGCAAACCTAAGTCAGTGATTGGTAATATGGTAACTGATATATTTGTTGAAGATGATAAAGATATCAAAAAAGGCGTATTCACATTTGCGGGACACGCGTTATTTGATGCGGCATTAATCTATGATACTGCATTTGCTGTATTAACAATAGGTGTTTAATATGACGGTAAAGGTTATTAAAGCCTTTCAAGATTTAAAAGAGAACAAATGGAGAACAGTAGGGGAAATCTTTACTGTCTCTCCTAATCGTTTAAAAGAATTAGAGGCTTTTAAATACGGAAAATTAGTAGAGGTTATCAAAGAGAGTAAATCAAAGGCCAAAGTAAAGAGGTCGAAAAATGTTAGAACAAATAAAAAATGATTTAAGAATATCTCATGATAAATTAGACGGCGATATACAAGAAAATGTTAAAGCTTGTTTACTTGATTTAAAGAGAGTAGGGGTTCCTAATGTAAAGACAAAGGATAATAATTCGCTAATATTAAAAGCAGTAAAGCTCTATTGTCGGTGGCAATATAACTTTGAAAATCAAGCTGATAGATATATGAGACATTATGAAAAGCTACGCAATGCTTTATCTTTAAGTGAGGTTGAAGATGTTTAGCGAAGTAGTAACTCTTTTAAAAGAAATAGAGAGCATAGATGCTTATGGAGATACAGTAAGGAGTTATGAAGAAAAAGAAATTTTTGCTAGAGTGGATAGAATTTATTTAGGAGAAACTATAATTGGGATGTCTCATGGATTAAAACCAGAATATAGATTTACTATAACTGATTATCTTGATTATGATGAGCAAAAAGAGGTTATGTATAACGGCAAAAAGTATAAAATTATTAATGTTCAAAGAAAAGGCATTGAATTAGAAATTAATTGTATAGGAGGACATAGTGGCTAGACCTAATGCGAAAATGAGAATTAGTAAAAAAAATGGAATAACGTTCGCAAGTAGTGTAGATTATGTTCAATGGACGATACAAGAGCTTACTTTAGCAGCGCTTAAAGATATAGCAAGGTTAATAAGAAAAAGAGTTGGAGATCAGATTGTTGGTTTATACGATGCCTCTTATATCAAAGGTGGTGTTATTAAAGATAGAACTGGAGAATTTAAAAAAAGTTATGCAAGGAAAGCGGTACAGTATTGGGCTAGAAGAAAAGAGTTAGACTTGCAAATCGGGTTTCAAAATTTAAAAAAACAACCGAAGCCACTTTGGTATGGCCAATTTCAAGAATTAGGTGATTATGGACACCCTAAAAAAGCTTTTTTAAGAAATGCAGTTTTTTCTAGCATTAATGATATTAAGTCAATAGAGGCTCAATATTTAACTGCGCTTAATAGCAAGAACCCTAATGTTAAAGAGGTGAAAGAAGGTGGAGATGATTAGAAGCTTAAAGGAAGAAATAAAAAAATTAATTGATCCTATTGTTACCTTTGCTTTTGATGTTTATCCAAAAGAGGCAACATTTCCTAGAGCGATAGGGAGTTTTCAAAATATGTCAATAAGAGAGGGGTTGCATATTATACCTTTAGACATTGATGTATGGGATAAAGGAACTAGCACAAAAAAAGTGGATGAGCTTTCTGAAAAAATAATAGATATTCTAAATATGTATCACTGTATTAATGATCATATTGAATTTACAATATGGTCGACTAATGTGCTACCTGTTGGTAGTGAGGACGAAACTTTAAAGAGAAATACATGTATTTTTGAAATACAATTAAGGAGATTATAATGGGATGTAAAGTATTAACAGGATTAACACCAGATACACCGAAAAAACTTTTGCTTGATGCGGGAGCTTTTTTTGCAGATTATGACATGGAAAATGACACTTTTGATAGTGCGATTGCAGCGGGAAAACTTTTAGGAGCAACAAAAGGTGGAGGTTCTGCATCATTTGTTGCATCAATGAGAAAAGTTGAGATAGACGGAGTAAGAGGAGATGTTAAAGGATTAAGTCAAATTGAAAGATGGGATGTAAAGATAGGTGCTAATGTAGTTGAATTTACTTCAGATGTTATTCAAAAAGCTTTAGGAGCTAGTAGGACAGTTGACGGCACTACATACACAGAAATTAGAGGTAAAAATTGTTTAGACGAAACCGATTATATAGGCAATATAACTTGGGTAGGTACATTGTCAGGAAATGAGAATCCAGTTATTATTCAAATATTTAACGCACTAAACACTAAAGGATTGGAGCTAAGTGTAGAGGACAAAGGGGAAGCAACTACAGAGTTAGAGTTTGTCGGCCATTATGAAATGGTAAATAATTCCGAACCTCCATTCGCTATCTTCTATCCTAAAGAGGTGTAGGTATGCGAAAATTAAAAGTAAGTGATGTTGGGAAAGCAAGTAAAATCTTAAAAAAACTTGAATTAAGAGTTGATGATGGTGTTACTACACCTGAAGAACTAGGTGCAAGCTTAATGCTTAAAGCTATGGAAAATTATCATAAAGCAGAACAAGAAATTGCAGAATTTATGAGTGCTTTAGTAGATGATATGACGCCGTCAAAATTTTTAGGATTGGAACTTAACGAAGCATTACCATATTTTAAAAAAATAAGTGAAGACGAAGGGCTACAGGATTTTTTGAAGCTACTTGGGAAATTGAGTTAGTAGATATATATGATTTACTACTGTCACGATATTCTCAAGTAGCTTTTGTTATGGAATTAGAAGTAAAAGAAGGTATCCAACTTATAAAGAAAGCATATGAAGAAAAAAATAACGAAATGCTTTTCCAAAGATGGATACCTTTTTCAACAGAAGTATCTTTTGATGAGTTTAAGAATATGTTAAGTAACAATTCTAGTCATTTATATGACAAAAGAACTAAAGAAGAGATATTAACTAATGTGAAAGAAATACTTGATAGTATGAAGGGTTAAAAATGGAACTTTTTAAATTATTCGGAACAATAATGGTCGATAATAAAAAAGCTAATAAATCAATTTCTAAAAGTAATAGTTTAGCGGATAAATTGAGTGGGCGGCTTGGCAAAGGGGTTAAAGTTGCCGCTAAATTTGGAGCGGCTTTAACTGCCGCTACTGGTGCTGGCGCTACAGCTTTGTTTGGGCTTGCTAAAAAGAGTGCTGATGCTACTGATAGGATAGATAAATTAAGTCAAAGACTTGGGATGTCTAGGAAGGGCTTTCAAGAATGGGATTTTATCTTGTCACAAGCGGGTGTAAGTATTGATTCTATGCAATCTGGAATGAAAAAGCTCTCACAAAAGATGAAAGATGCCGGGGAAGGCGTTGGAAAAGGTTCTGAGTTATTTGAAAAACTTGGTGTTAGTGTGAAAGATTCCAGCGGGAATTTTAAAAATCAAGAAGTTGTTTTTGAAGAGACAATAAAAGCTTTACAAGGCATGGATGATGGAATTGAAAAAGCGGCACTGGCGCAAGAATTATTTGGTAGAAGCGGACAAGAATTACTGCCACTTCTTAATGGTGAAGCTGGCGGTGTAGAAGAATTAAAACAAAAAGCTCATGAATTGGGCCTTGTGTTAGGTGATGATGCAATTGATGCAGGCGTTAAATTTACTGATACATTAGATCAATTAAAGAGATCAATGGGTAGTGCGTTTACACAAATAGGCGTTATGGTTATGCCTATAATGCAACAATTTGCAGATTGGATAATTGCTAACATGCCAACTATACAAGCGGTTATAGGTGCTGTATTTGGATTTATAGGGCAAGCAGTAAACGTTGCTGTAATGGTCTTTAGAGACTATTTATTACCTATATTTACTATGCTATATGATTGGATACAAGCAAATATGCCTATGATCCAAGCAATCTTTGAACAAGTATGGGGTGTAATTAATGCAGTTATTCAAACAGTTGTTACGGTCTTTAGAGATTATTTATTACCTATATTTAATGAAATATACAATACAGTTGCTCATATTATGCCTATGGTTTTAAAGATTATACAGACGGTATGGGCCTATATATCAAAAGTGTTTACCACAGAAAGTGGAATAATAAGCGCTATTGTAATTACAGTTTTTGAAAACATAAAGAACTTTATAACAGCTGTAATGGGTGTTATCAGAGGAATAGTTGAAGTTGTATTGGGATTAGTCAAAGGTGATTGGTCTACCGTATGGAACGGGATAAGCACAATAGTTACATCAGTTTTAGATTACATTAAATCATATATAAATACTGTGTTAAATGCTATTAAGTCAATTGTTAGCTCAATCTGGGGTGGAATAAAAAGCATAACCTTTAGTATTTGGGAAAGTATAAAAAGTACAATTAGCGGAGTGGTTAATGGTATTAAAAGCACTGTTTCTAGTGTGTTTAATGGTGTAAAGAGTACCGTTTCAAATATATGGGATGGTATAAAGAATGTTACTTCTAGAACATGGGATAGTATAAAGGAATCTATTAGAAGGCCTATTGAAAGAGCTAGAGATATAGTAAAAGGAGTTGTAGATAAGATAAAAGGATTTTTTAACTTTAGCGTACCAACACCTCATATACCAATGCCGCACCCATATATAAGCCCAAGTGGATGGAGTATGGGAGATTTGTTTAAAGGTTCTATACCAAGCGTTGGCATAGATTGGTATGCGAAAGGAGGAATTTTTGACAAACCAACCATTTTCAATACAGCGCAAGGATTTAAAGGTGTAGGAGAAGCTGGACCAGAAGCGGTTATGCCGATTAATAAACTACAAGATATGATAGATTGGAATAGATCTGATGTAGATTATGATAAGCTTTACGATATGATGGTTAGTGCATTTACTACTTCTCTTAATAATTTAGATTTAAGTATCAATATTGAAGAAAGAGAGCTTGGACGAGTGGTGGACAATAGAATAAGGGAGAATGCTTATGCAACTAACATTGTTTAATTTAAGGTATCAAGGATTAAAAGGGGAGCTAGATTTAACTAGCCCTCCTTATTTTTATAAAATTCACAACTTGCTTGATTATGAATGGAACGCTTTGTCATCTAACTTAATCAATGGTAGAGGATTTTCGATTGATAAATTCAATAAAAAAGGTAAGGCTTATGACTTAACTTTATATATCAAAGGTGATTGTGAAGAGTATGAGTATTATAACTTACTTAATGACCTTACAGATTTTTTTGAAGTAGATGTGGTAAATCAAAAAATGGCGAGGTTATATTGTAATGACTACTATTTAAATTGCTATATCGTATCTCAAAAGAAAGGCGCATGGAAAAACGGAGTTCATCTTCAAGAAATTCAATTAAAAGTATTAGCTCCATACCCTATGTGGATTAAAGAAAGTAAGCAATCTTTTTATCCAAATCAAACAGATGAAGGCGCTTCGGAAGGTAAGGCTTATGACCACAGTTATGGCTATGATTACATGTACGCTTCGAGTGGAAGTGGTGAAATCATAGTAAATAAAGCTATCTCACCGTCAAGAGCTATGTTTACTATCTATGGATACGCAGAAAATCCACTTTTTAAAATTGGTGACAATATATATCAGGTGTTCGATACGATAGAAGAAGGAGAGAGAGTTGTGATAGATCAGAACGAAATGACGGTAAAGAAGATATATAGGAATGGCATCGTAGAGGATATATTCGGTAAACGAGGCAAAGAGCATTCCGTGTTTAAGCCTATAGGCGTTGGAAATAACCTTATCTTATCGTCGGGTAATTTTGGTATAGATATAACTTTATTTGAAGAAAGGAGTGAGCCTAAATGGAAATAATTCATGCTGATAATAACTTCAAAGATTTAAGAACAATTAATAGGATAAATGGATTTGATTGCGAAATAAATCTTGATGATAAGTCGGATTTTGAGCTTAAAATTCCAACTGCCGTATGGGAGATGAACAAGATTAAACAAGGACATATTATCTATGTAAGTGGTACGGAATTTGGAGGCTTTGTAAATCGGGTAAAAACCTCTGAAAATCAAGTGACAATAGGTGGTAAAACATGGAGGGGTTATCTTAATAAAAACATAATCTTACCACCTCAAGAGTCAGCTTACAAAGAGGTAAACGGTAACGCTAAAGTGGTAGTTAAAGATTTACTAGGAAATTACTTTGGTAATCTTTATACAGTAGCAGATAGCTATGTCACTTTAACTGATAAATTCAGATATGAAGGTATCGGCGAAGGGATTGAAGAAGCAGTGCTTAAAGCAGGTGCAAGGCTTAAGGTTATACAAAAAGAGAATAGCATAGAGCTTCATGTAGTAGAGGTGACAGATTGGAGCGATAGTGTTGAATTTAATGAGGACTATGGGGTGCTAATCACTATTGATGATGATTGTACAAAGAATATCAATCATATCGTAGGGCTTGGTAAAGGAGAACTTGAAAATAGATTAGTAATACAAGCGTGGCTATTAGATGATGGTACTATCACTTATGATCCTAGTCATTCGGCAATACCTAGTGATGACAAGCTATTTACCTATAGATTAGATTACCCAAACGCTGAAAGCGAGGAGAAGCTAAAACAAGCGATTGAAAAGGCCTTTAGTAAGAATAAGCGGAGTGTAAATACCAAGATCGATTTTAGCGGAGCGCAAATTCCTAATATAGAGTTAGGTGATATTGTGGCTTCAAGGGATAGATTAACTGGTGTTTATGCTAAACAAAGAATCGTAAAGAAGATATACAAAGTCAATTCGTCTGGTAGAGAAGAATTGAGATACGATGTAAAGGAGGTATAGATGAGTCAACGACCACTTCAAATAAAGATTGCTTCTACAGATCCTAAAAACATCACCGCTTCAGATGATGCAGCATGGATTACGGGGATACTTGGAGGAAGCCAAAGCTCTGTAACTTGTGTATTACCTTTTGGTGATAGACTTGCAGTAAGTAAGATTGATAACAATACCGTTCGCATGGCGAGTGGTTTTTTTTCTATGCAAGGTTTTGGAATTAAGATACCTGATAGTGAAGATTTTACAATTAATTCAGGTGCTCAAGGCAAAAAACGAATTGACCTTATAGTAGCTGAATACCGTAAAGGCAACGAACGAGATAGCTACGAAATCAAAGTTATTCAAGGTGATCAAGTGGCTAGCAACCCACAACCACCAACCTTAACAGAAGAAGACCTTCATTTTGGTGGTTCTTTGAGACAAGAGGAGATAGCAAGAGTAATCCTTGATGGTACAGAGATAACTTCAGTTGCTATGACCTCAAAGGTGATTAAAGGACTGACAAGTATAGATGAAGAAATAAATAACATAAAAAGCGATTATGTTCAAAAAATAAATCTTAATGATGTGTTTAATGCCTATAATCAATCATCAGTACCTTTTACAGATTTCAACTCTGTAGTAGAAGAAGGGCTGCACTATTCATCGTCTACAAAGCCAGGCCATAGCCCAGACGGGGTAGATACACGGTGGGGTACTCTTTTAGTTATAAAAAAAGGAGCTACAGATCTTGCTCAACTTTTCTTCGGGATATTTGGAGATCTTGCAAATAGAGCGAAGACGAATCACGGTTGGCAAGAATGGAAGGTGATTAGTCATGCGGGCGACACTGCTTATGATACGGTAAGAGTGAATGGAAAAATACCTAGTTCTAATCCGAAAGCCAATAATGTTCCACTTTATACCAGTGGTGGAGATTTAAAGGCGCTTCATTTTATAGAAAATGGCAAAGATATAGAAGATAAATACATTAAGCATTTTCATACAAGCGATACAAGCGCTAAAAAAAATTTTAATCTGATAAAAAAATACGGATTGCATTACATTGGTAATGTTAGAATGACAAATGCGCCTAATATTTACTACAAATATTCTCATTTACTCGTGCTGAAACAAGCTAATGACATTATACAACAAATTGTATTTGGTTACTATGGACAAATGGCAACGAGATTTCTATACGGCGAGACTTGGGAGGATTGGAAAGTTATCCCTTCTATTAGCTATGGCACTAGTAATCCACCAACTTTACGAGAAGGTGAGATTTATATCAAATATTAAGGGGGTAATATGGCAGATTTATATGTAGGCACTTCAAATGGTAACAAAAAAGGTGAGGTGTATGTAGGCACTTCAAATGGCAATAAAGAAGCGACAGAAGTGTGGGTAGGTACTAATAACGGCAATAAGAAATCAAAGTAAGGGCATAGGCTCTTTTTTTAGACGAGAAAGGTAAAAAATGGATACTTTTAGATTACTAGACTATGGATTTACGATATTCTTCGCCGTAATGATGATGATCATAATCTATCAGATAGCAAAACATATCCCTCAATTAATTCTAGTGTGGCGAGATTTTACAAACGCAATAGAAAAAAATACTGAAATGACACAGAGTTACTATGAGCGGTCGCTATCTTTTTTAGATGAATTGAGAGAACTAAAGCGTAGATTAGTTGAGCACGATAACAACGCTCAAGAGGTTAGAGATAACCAAGAAGAAATATTGAAGATCCTTAAGGAAATGGAAGATGCGTTACGAAAAAAGAAAATAATTTAAAGAAAGGAAGTGATTAAATGAATTTTAATTTAATTGAAGGACTACAGGGATATATAGAATTCCCGATATTTGTGGCATGTCTAATTGTAGGATGGCTATACTCACACTATACAAGCGCAGATAATAAACATATACCACTACTAGTAACTGTTGTTGGTGTATTAGCAAGCATACTTGCGCATTGGGGCGAATTTAATTTGCATGTGCTTTTAATTGGCGCTATTAGCGGATTATCAAGCACAGGCTTTCATCAAGTGTTTAAGCAGTATATAGAAAAAAACAAGGGGGAATAATGGCGAAAAAATTTATACCTAGATTAACTAGGAGCGGTATTTACAATAGCAAATTTTGGTACGATGATCGTAATCCACTGTATTTAGGTGGATACGGATTGCCTAACTGTACCGCTTATGCATGGGGTCGTTTTTGGGAATTAACAGGCAAAGTGCCTAACCTCCCTGCGTGGGATGCTGGAGATTGGTATGATGATGAAAAGACGGTTGAAAACTATCAAAGGGGGCAAGAACCTCGTCTTGGGGCGATTGCTTGTTATGGAGGCGGTTCATCAGGACATGTTGCAGTAGTTGAAGCTATTCATGATGATGGTAGTATCACGCTATCACAAAGTGGTTACTCAAGAGATTATTGGGATGAAACGGAAGATCCACTTTTTTTCTGGACGTCAAGAGTTTATAAAAACGATGGGTACCGTGAATGGTGGGCTATTAATTCTGGCGAATATCTACAAGGCTTTATTTACCTCGATACACCTCAAAGGTCGCTTGCAGAAGTAGCTGCCGAAGTGCTCGATGGTGAGTGGGGCAACGGTGACGACAGAGCCAGAAGATTAAAAAATGCAGGATATAACTACAATCTTATACAAGATTATGTAAATAAGCTATTAGAAAAGCCAACTAACAAATGGATAAAAGACGATAAAGGTTGGTGGTATAAGTTAGCTAAAGGCGGGTACCCAAAAAATCAATGGCAAAAGATTAATGGTGAGTGGTATTTCTTTGATAAAAAAGGATATGCTTATCAAAGTAGATGGCTACTTTATAAGAATAAATGGTACTGGTTTGATGAAACTTGTAAGATGGTTAAAGATAAATTTGTTAAGGTTGGCAAGGAAACGTTCTATATCAACAAATATGGCGTATGTCGATTGAATTATGTAGCCAATATCAATAAAAAACTATACGCGTTTAACTATCGAGGCGCGTTAATCAAAGATGCAAAAATCAATAGCGACGGAGAGATTGTAGCGAGCAAATAGCTCGCCCTCCTTATCAAAGCTCCTCAAGTGAGGGGCTTTATTTTTGTGTTTATTTCTGCTATTATCTATTTATGGAGAAAAAATTAACTTTAGATGAACAAATTGAGAGACTTAAAAATTATTACGGTGTAAAATTTAATATTTGTAATGAAGAACAGGCAAAAAAATATCTTAGCAAAAATACTTACTATGCAAAAATACGATGTTATTTAAACAGCTTTGAAAGGTATCAAGAAGATTATAGGAAACACAAATTAGTAAATGTAGAATTTGAGCATGTATTAGACCTAGCTAAGATAGATATGTACTTAAGGAAAATTGTTATTTCAATTTCTTTAGATGTAGAACATTTTTGCAAAAGTTTTTTCATGAAAGAGATAACTGAAGATGATAATTTTGATGGATATTCTTTAGTAGAAGAGTTAAAAGGTTATTATGATTATGCAATCTTATTAGAAAAAGCAAAAGGTATCGATTACACAAAATTTTCTTTAGATAGATTTAATAGCGAAAATAATATATATAATTTGATAGAAATATTATCTTTTTCAGGATTTATAAAAATGTTTGATCTATATAGAGGTGAAAAATTTGATTTTGAATCCAATCTCATGTTTTTGTGTAAACAAATAAGAAATGCATCAGCACATAACAACATGTTAATTCATAATCTAAAACAAGATGATGATTATATTTTTAATAAGAATCAACAATTAAAAAGTTATTTAACTAGTAGATTAAAACTTAAAAACAAAACTGTTAAAAGATTAATGTCTTATCCTGTAACACACGACTTATGTGCCGCCATCATACTATTAAAAATGTATGCTAGTGATGGCATAATAAAGAAAAACTTTGAAGATTTGGATGTTTTTATTGAAAGAGTGAAGAAAAATAAGGATTATTATAATAAACAGATTCATTTAACTAAAATACTTGAAGATTTCGAAATTTTTTACAAAAAAATTAAATTATTATAGTAAATTTGTTGACTTTTAAAAATAAAAGCTTTATACTTTAGATGAAGATCAAAAAAATATAATGTTTTTTAAAGGGTAGAGGATAAAACTGATGCCCGATTTTTTATTTATAAATATTTTGCTTACATTTTGGAACATATAACACACTCTATATACATATCCTTTCTATTACTATATAAATAGTGTAGGAGGTATTGTGTATAGTAAATTCATATCACAACTCAAAGAAGAAATAAAAGAAAAAACGTTACATATAGTAGAGGATATACAAGTGCTTCGAGATAGTAGAGGTCAAGTTATAGATTGGTATTACTCTGATAAAGAAATGATGGATTTATATGAGTTAGCAGAAGGTGATGAAGAATCCGAGCGAGAAATGAAAGAGATTATGAAACAGTATAAAAAGAGCAAGCCGTATTTACAGAGTATATCGGTAGCAAATTTGTTGATTGAGTTGGAAGAAAACGATAGTATTTTGTAGTTATTTTGTAGTTGAAAAATACAAAAACATTGATATTTCAACAGATTTGAGAATTACAATAAGAACCCGCCACCTCCACCATAATGATATGTAGATAAGTGTTGGTAATGGTATGTTAGTGTATTTTCGTTCATATTTCAACACTTATTTTATTTACCTAAAGT
>PDWI01003975.1_pt1 | contig 22962 bp, 21 predicted proteins | sample 1430891 | NCBI WGS metagenome assembly PDWI01 (sample SAMN01162508, study PRJNA174530) | Oral metagenome, whole genome shotgun sequencing project. | biome: Marine environment; feature: Marine mammal; material: Swab sample of the gingival sulcus; isolation source: swab sample of gingival sulcus... | reverse complement strand
ACGTTTTCCTAATATAAAATTTGAACATGCAACAGGTTATAAGCGTTCAAAAAATTTAGCGACTTATTCATCACGTTTTTATGAAGGTCGTTATATTACGGGCATCTTAGCGGGTGAAATGACAAAGTCTAATCTGATTGGTTATGTTGCTTCTTACCCCATTCCGGAAGTTATTCGGGGTATTAATGCAGCGATGTTAGCGGCAAAATCAGTGAATCCAAAGGCCAAAATCAAAGTGGTTTGGGTGAATTCTTGGTATGATCCAGCCAAGGAAACAGAAGCGGCAAAATCATTAATTAACGCAGGTGCTGATGTTATCATGCAACACACTGACTCACCGGCTGTACCTCAGATTGGTGAAGAGAACAATGTTTGGGTTGTTGGTTCAGCAACAGATATGAGCAAGTTTGCACCAACTAAACAGCTGACGGCTATTATTGATGATTGGTCTAAATATTATACTGACCGTGTTGAAAAAGCGTTAAATGGCGAGTGGAAAAGTGAAGATACATGGGGTGGTTTTTCTCATAATATGGTTGATTTAGCACCATTTAATAAAGCGATTCCAGAGGTGGTTCGCCAAAAAGCCACACAAATACGCGAAGATATTACGTCTGGTAAATTTAATCCTTTTACCGGTCCAATTAAGAATCGTGAGGGTAAAGAAATCGCCAAAGCCGGTGAAGTGATTAGTGATAAAGATTTACTAAAAATGAACTACTTTGTTGAAGGTGTTGAAGGTGACTTACCTAAATAAGCTTTAATTAACTTTATGATATATAATGACACATTGTCACGGGAACATTATGCTTCGTGACAATTACCCAGAGGAGTAGAATATTATGAATACGGAACGCGGTTGGTTTGGCTTCTTCATTGTTTTGGCGTTAACCATGAACTTTGGTTTTGTTATGGGGGATTTGGATAACCATATTTTCCATAATAAGTGGGAATTAGGTGGTGCTTTCGTCGTTAGTGTCATTGCCACAATTTTAAAATTAGGTGACCGTTCCGCCATGGGTGCTGTCTTTTTGGCAACGAGTTTAGTTGCTGATTTCCATATGGCAATTGCTATCGCCATTTGGTTATGGTTTAGCATCACAGTTGGTGGAGAACCAACAGCAGCTGTTATGGCAGGTGTTGTATCGATGTCTTGGGGTGCCGTGTTAGCTAACTTTGCTTCTGTCGCTTTACTGCTTTACGAAACGATTAATGTTCGCCGTTAAAGGCTAAGTTATTTTAATAATCATCAATAAAGTAAATAACTAAAGGTTAAACCTGCTAATGACAGTTAATAATACGACGCCACCTATTGTTTATCTTATTTTGAAGAGATTGCGTTCTCCGCTAATACTCTTGATTATTGCTTATACGGTTGCAACGGCGGGTATGACGATTATTCCCGGTGTCGATGCAGAAGGTAATACCGTACACTTAAGTATTTTCCAATCCTTTTACTTTATCACTTATGTCGCGACGACTATTGGTTTCGGTGAGATTCCTTACGAGTTTACCGATGCACAGCGTTTATGGGTGGTTTTTTGTATTTATCTGACAGTTATTTCTTGGTTGGTGGCAATTGGTAATATTATTTCCCTGTTACAAGATCCGGGGCTTAAAACCGTGTGGAAGAAGCAGCGGTTTACTAAACAAGTCAAACGCATTAATAAGAAGTTTTTTATTATCGGTGGCTATGGTGAAACGGGTGAATTATTAGTTGAGAGTTTGAGTAAGAAGGGCTATCAGTGTGTTGTTATTGATAGTGATGCGGAGCGAATTAATTTATTAGATCTGAATAGCAGTGTTTACGGTGTACCATTTTTAGAAGGTGACGCCAGTGACGTTGAGACACTGAAAATGGCAGGACTTGAAAATGAAAACTGTCGAGCCTTACTAGCCGTAACTAACAATGATAAGGTCAACGTAAAAATGGCAGTTTCTGCTAAGTTGTTGCGAAGTAGTGTGAGGGTTGTTTGTCGTGTTGATTCAAAAGAGGCGAGAGCAAATGCTAAATCATTCGACACCGACCACGTTGTCGATCCTTATCGTATTTATGCAGAGAGTATTGGACAAGCTTTCAGAACGCCGAGTATTCAGCAGCTTATTGGCTCATTGTTGTTAGGTGACGGCTCTGACTACGTAAAACAATTAAATCCGCCTAAAGGTCACTGGATTATTTGTGGAAATAATCGATTTAGTGAAGAGATGTTGAAATTTTTGGATTATGAGGGAATGGATTATACGCTTATCACTGATGATGAAAGTATCAATTCTTCGCATGTGCATGGCAGAGGAACAGAAGCTGTTACTTTGCGTGCTGCAGGTATAGATAGATCAGTTGGTATTGTTGCAGGTACAAGAAATGATACTGATAACTTTTCAATTATTATGACCGCTCGTCATCTAAAACCTAATTTATATTTATTAGCAAAACAAAATTTAGAGAGTAACCGTCTAATTTTCCAAAATGCGAGTATTGATTCGGTGATGGAATCTTCTCGCTTAATGACAAGCTATATCTTACCGTTAGTCACTCAGCCACATATGGCAAACTTCTTACGATTAGCACGCCACCAAAGTGAAGACTGGGGAAAATCATTGATGGCTAAACTGAAAGAAGTTTCAGATACCGTACCGTCAACCTACTTAATTAAAATTGTGCTAACTTACTTACAATCCGGTAATATTCTACGTTTGCAGGACTTGTATGTGCCGGATAGAGATAACCCTGATAGACCGATTGCATTACCTTTGATGCTAATACGCAATGGTAAGGAAGAATTGTTACCTAAACTTTCGACGGCGATAAATAGTGGCGATATTTATTTAATGGCTTCTAGAAAACCGGCACAGCATCAAATTACCTATACCATCAATCATGAGCAAGATTTCCATTATGTTATTCATGGCGAGGAAAAACCTGTTAGTATTGTTATGCACAAAATTAGAGAATATTTAAAGCAATATAAACTTAGTCGTCGTCACAAACGAATGCTCAAGCATAAAGAACACTAATGTATTATCAATCTTACGGAAATCGTCAAAAAAAGACGCTGGTTATGTTACATAGCGGTGGTATGGCAGGTATCGAATGGCAACCACAAATTAAGGACTTATCTCAAGCTTTTCACTTGTTGGTACCCGATTTGTCGGGACACGGCAATTCAATAATTCCTGAAGGGGAAACCTTATCCATTTCGTTGATGGCAAAAAAAGTCATTGAGATGATAGAGAAAGAAGGTATTTCTAAAGTACATTTATTAGGTTCTTCGATGGGAGGAGCTGTTGCTCTGTGGATTGCTTTAAACTTCCCTCAATTTGTTGATAAACTGATTATCTATCGTATTGGTCACACAAAAGACTGGGACACTCATCAACAGACAAAAAATATGGCAAATCCAGACTATTGGAAGCAATATGGCATGCACCGCTGGCTGAGCCAATTACATAAGCCACAGGGTGGGGATGCCGCTTGGGAAAAAGTCATTGCTAGTGTTTCTAAAGTTCTTGATCCGGAAACCAGCGAACATAATTACACCCTTTCTGATTTGTCACGGATACAATCTCCAACACTACTGATTGCGGGAGACAGTGACCCCTTGGTTCCTCTATCTACATTATTGGCCATGAAAGAGGCAATCAAAGATTGTGCATTGTGGGTAATGCCCCAAGCGACACACATCACGGCCAGTAATACTTGGCGAGCAAAAGCATTTAGTGAAGAAGTCATTCGTTTTCTGCGTTAGTGGAAACCACTGTTATCCTTTGTTATACAGTTAAAATTTTAATGACGTAGATATAGTGAGGTGAATTGAAAATTGGTACAAGGCTTGCCGTCGAAGACAGTATCTCTCATACGGCGAGACGGCTTAACGTCTGTAACAGTTTTTAAGTCACTTCACCATATTTCATAGAATGACGGTACTAAAAAATAGTTATAGTCAACCAAGTGATACTAACAATTAAAATGGCAATTGCAACAGCTGCTGAACCAGCGTCTTTTGCTTTGCCCGACAGTTCGTGATAATCAAAACCAAATCTGTCAACTGTGGCCTCAATGGCTGAATTGATAATCTCTGTCAGCATAAGTAGTAAAAAACTGATAACTAATAAAACCCATTCGATGATATTATCGGCGATAAAAAATGATAAGGGTAGGGCAAAAATGGCTACGTAACATTCTTGTCGAAATGCTTCTTCGGTTTTAAAAGTTGATCTAAATCCCTGAGCTGAAAATTTAGTTGCATTGATTAAACGTTTGAAGCCAACGTTATTTTCGGGTTTATTCATTTTATTTTTACCCTAATCTATTTCTATTTTAGGTTGATGTACCAATAACTGCTGCATCGCTTCTTTAACGCTAAGGCGATGGCTAACGATTCCCTCAATAGCTTGAGTAATGGGTGCTCTGACTTTATATTTGTTAGCATAAGCATTGGCTTCAATTGCTGTTGTTATTCCTTCAACAGTTTGTCCAATAATTTCTAGTGCCTCTGTGGTGGTTTTTCCTTGCCCTAATAATAAACCAAAACGGCGATTGCGCGATAAGTCATCAGTGGCTGTCAGCATTAAATCACCTAAGGCTGAAAGCCCCATTAAGGTTTCGGTTTTTCCTCCGGCTTGTTTGGCGATTCTGGCAATTTCTGATAAGCCCCTTGTAATTAGTGCTGCTCTGGTATTTGCGCCAAATCCTAAGCCATCACTAATACCGGAGGCAATAGCAATGACATTTTTCAATGCCCCACCCATTTGTGCGCCGATAATATCATCCGTGGTATAGGTACGTAAATTTTTACTATACAAAAATTTAGCATAGTCTTTGGCAAATTCAAGGGAGCTGCCTGCAATCGTTACAGCCGTTGGCAGACCTTCGGCAACTTCTTTGGCAAAGCTAGGGCCGGCAACGATAGCATAATCACGCTCAGGAAATACAGACTCAAAAGTATAGCTCAGTAATTCGTTGGTTTGTTTATCAAAACCTTTGATTGCCCAGCCAATGGCTTGTTGGCAGAAATACGGTTTGATGACCTCTAGTACCTCCCGAAAAGCTGTGCTAGGTACAACCAATAAAATCATATCACAATCGTAAACAACAGAAATATCATCGGTTGGGTGTAGATTATCAGGAAATTTTACATTGGGTAAATAACGAGAATTTTCATGCTCTTGCTGCAATTTCTGAATATGTTCTGAATGGTGTCCCCAGAGATAGACTTCATTGTTTGCATTACTTGCACAGTTGACGGCTAATGCTGTCCCCCAGCTGCCCGCACCGAGGATAACAATTTTATTCATAAAAGTAATTAATGCTTGGTTGGTTTCTTTTTAGATTTTTTTGCTTTTTTACTAACCGAACTTTCAGTTTTTTCTTCTGATTTTTCTTCTAATTCTTCTTGTAAATGTTGTTGGAACATAGCATTAAAATCAATAGGATTCAACAGCATGGGTGGAAACCCTGCCTTTTGTGTTAGGCTGGAAATAGTCTCTCGAGTGTAGGGGAACAGAATGTTAGGAATCATTGCCCCCATTAAATACGCTTGTTGTTCATTTTCAAAGCCCTCAATAGTAAAAATTCCTGCTTGTTCAACTTCAACAATATAAGCGACTTTTTCGCCCAATTTTGCTGTTACAGTTAGCGTTAGCGAAACTTCATAAAGTCCTTCTTCTTCAAGTGTCGTTAGGTCATTACCTAATTGCAAGTCAATTTCCGGTTGCCACTCTACTTTATAAATTTCAGGTGCATTTGGTGTTTCAACCGAGATATCTTTAGTATAAATTTTATTAATTTCAAATTGTGATTCAGACATGTGTTGCTCTCCAGAAGTTAGTAAATGATTAAGTAAAGGCTTAGCAATAGATAATCAATATTTTGTTAGATGGGAAAATTAATAAGCGTATATTGTATCAATATAATTTTAAGTTTGTCATTATTAAAATGTACTCTATTAAATTAAAATAAATCACAATTGTTATAATTTTGATTTAACACAATAAAAAGGTTATAAAAAATGAGAAAGTTACCGGTTAAGGTAACTTTCTGTCAAAAGAACTAGAAAACAAAAGTGGTTCAGAGTAATCAACTAGTTGTATCTTATCGTCATCAAAATCTGCCTAAAGTATCGTAAATTATCGTAAATTTTATTACCAATGTTTTTCTTAAAGATAACGGGGGGCTATTTACCATGTCCGATAGTTAATGCACCGGTCCGTCTGGGATCAGAAGAACCATGCAGACCATTTTCCGCAGCCATAATGGATTGCGTACTCCCCATTGCCGTTTTGACTTTGACTTTATGCCCTTTGTCTTGGAGTAATTTAATGGTATCTTTATTTAACTCTTTCTCAACACGAATTTCATCCGGTAACCATTGGTGATGAATACGCGGAGCATGCGTTGCTTCGGCAATATTCATATCGTGATCAATCACATTCATAATAATTTGCAGCGTTGTCGTAATAATACGACTGCCACCGGGGCTACCTGTGACAATGAAAGGTTTACCTTCTTTGAGCACTAAAGTAGGACTCATGGAAGATAAGGGACGTTTACCAGCTTCTACCGCATTGGCATCGCCACCAATTAAACCATAACCGTTAGGCACGCCCGGTTTTGCTGAAAAGTCATCCATTTCGTTATTGAGTAACACGCCCGTTCCCTCGGCAACCAGTCCTGTACCATAAGAAAAGTTCAGTGTATACGTGTTGGCAATCGCGTTACCATACTGGTCAATAACAGAATAATGTGTGGTTTCATTACTTTCGTAAGGTGTTAATTTCCCCGGTTTGATTTCAGAAGCAACACGTGCTTTGTCAGTAATACCTTTGCGTAAATCTTCGGCATATTTCTTACTGGTCAGGGCTTTTACTGGTACTTTGACATAATCGGGATCGCCTAAGTATTCGGAACGGTCAGCATAAGCAAGCTTCATCGCCTCGGCCATTTTATGAATAGTTTCAGCCGTATTATGTCCCATCTCTTTGATTGGATAGCCTTCTAAAATATTGAGTATTTGCACGATATGTGTACCGCCCGATGAAGGCGGCGGCATAGAAATTACCTCATAGCCACGGTAGCTGCCCTTAACCGGTTCACGGATAACGGCCTTATAATTAGCTAAGTCTTCTACTGTCATCAAACCACCCGCTTCGGTTACTGCTTTCGCTATTTTTTCGGCAGTTTCTCCTTGATAAAAGCCAGCGTTCCCTTTTTCTGCAATTAACTTGAGTGTATGTGCTAATTCAGGCTGTTTAAGGATGTCACCAACTTGGTAGTAGTCATCACCTTTATAAAAAATTTTAGGTGTACTCTCCCATTTTTTTAATCGCTTTTCTAGTCCAATCAGTGAATTATACAAATCTGGCGTGACCACGATACCTTCTTCTGCCAGTTTAATGGCAGGACTCATCACCTCAGCCAGAGACATGGTTCCGTAATCCTTTAAAGCTTTGATTAAACCGGCAACTGTTCCAGGAACGCCGATTGCCAATCCATGAAAACGTGATTTTTCGGCAACGGCATTACCTTCTTCGTCCAAATACATATCGCGGAAAGCTTTTTTAGGCGCCATTTCTCGATAATCCAATGCCACCGTTTTTCCTGTTTTCGCATCGTAAATCATCATAAATCCGCCGCCACCAATATTCCCGGCTCGTGGTAATGTCACTGCTAATGCAAAACCAATCGCTACGCCGGCATCAACAGCGTTACCGCCTTTTTCTAGAATGGCTAAGCCAATTTTTGAAGCCAGTTCTTCCTGTGTAGAGACCATCCCTTTTTCTGCCCAAACTGGATGATGAAGATCTTCATCGGCATAAATGGCTGTATTTGATTTGGCTAAGACCGATTGTGTCAAAATACTCAGCGAAATAATGCTAGCTGATAATGTCAATCGAGTTATATTTTTTTTCATAAAAACTCCCCCTTACTATTATAAATAATGTGTGTTGTTCTTAATTTAATAATGAATCAAGGACAAGTTAGGAGTTTAGCACAGCTATACAGATAATTCTAAAAAAAGATATAAGAAATTACTTAAATCTATAATTATAAAATTAAGTTATAACTTGGTTTTTTCTGAAATTTTCGTATTTGTAAAAATAAATTGGGTTGTAGGAATAACTAAAGCACCTAAACCTTAATAAAGTTAAGAGTTTTATGAGAATGACGGTACTAAAATTAGTTTTCCCTATGTTAAAGTTTCGCAAATAGCTAAATACTGTTTGCGTTTTAGCATAAAGTCCATGCGTTTACCACCATAATGACGGAAAAAGCCAATAGCTCTCAATGCGCCTAATAGTAAAGCTCGAATCTGATTGGCCGATTGTTCATTTTGTAAAAACTGATGGTTGCCTTTTATCATAATTCTTGGCTCGGTTTGACTTGCCGTTTGTTTATAAGTATCGGCAAGCTCGGCAACGACTTCCGGTGAAACCAAAAATTCTTCAGTATTTTTATACGCTGATTGAATCACATCTTCATCATCAATACTGTCACTGTCAGCGTCATTTTCACTTTCTGTGATTGAAAAATTATTAATCTCTGCTGATAATGTTGCCAATGACTGCTGCAAAATTTGACGCATAGCAGGGTTTTTAACTAATTTTAATTCGATACTGACAACAGCCAACAAATATTGAGCCAAGTCGCGGTTTAGCTCATCACCGAATAAACGCTTTAGTTGTCTAATACCATATTGCAACTGATAAATATCACCGCCGAAAGCCGACAGGGTATCCTCTGGATTATAAGTGGCGAGTGAGTGAAAAATGGGTAAGGCATGGCGTTCGTCAAATTGCCCTTTGACAGCGACTTCTTCGACGCTGGAAAGGGCTTGTAGTGTTGCTGCCAGTGCAATAACTTGTTGCTCGTCATTATTCATTGTCATAGTTTTTCTTTACTCTTTATTTTTGTTTTCAATTTTAATTAAATGCTGTTTAATTAGTTTGTTCGATAACGCCGCCACCCAAACATTCATCGCCGTCATAAAAAACAGCGTATTGCCCCAGCGTTAAAGCCCTTTGTGGCTGATCAAATTGTACTTGAATATGTCTGTTGTCCAAATAGCTTATTGTACACGTTTGGTCGTCTTGGCGGTAGCGAGTTTTTGCCGATACTTTAGTACCGTCTTTGGGAGCTTGTCTTAGCCAGTTTAATTGACCTGCGACTAAATTTGATTTAAATAGGGCAGGGTTATTCGTTCCTTGGACGACAATCAACTCATTTTTGCCTAAATCTTTTTCGGCAACAAACCAAGGGCTATCGTCATAATTTTGTAAACCACCAATGCCTAAACCTTGGCGTTGTCCAATCGTGTAGTACATTAGACCGTTATGCTCACCGATAACTTCACCGTCCAAAGTGACAATTTTACCTGGTTGGGCGGGTAAATATTGGGATAAGAAATCACGGAAATTGCGTTCGCCAATAAAACAAATTCCCGTTGAATCCTTTTTATCGTAAGTAATTAAATCGGCTTTTTCTGCAATTTCTCGCACCTTAGGTTTTTCTAAATCCCCCAAAGGGAATAGAGCAAGTTGTAATTGTTGCTGACTGATAGCGTTTAAAAAATAAGTTTGGTCTTTATTGTGGTCTTGGGCTTTCATTAAAGCTGCTTGCTCAAGTCCATTATTTTCAATATTGATACGGCGGCAGTAATGTCCCGTTGCCACATAATCACAGCCTAATTTATTAGCAAACTGGATAAACTCCGAAAATTTAATTTCTCGATTGCATAAGACATCGGGGTTGGGCGTGCGTCCTGCCTGGTATTCGGCGAGGAAATGTTTGAAAACCCGTTCTTGGTATTGTTTGGCAAAATTCACCGTGTGCAAGGGAATACCAATAGTTTCACAAACATCTTTGGCGTCAAAGACATCATCTTCAGCGGTACAATAACCTGGGGAGTAAGTTTCTTCCCAGTTTTTCATAAACACGCCTTGGACATTGTAACCGGCTTCTTTCAGCAAATACGCGGTAGCGGAGGAATCCACGCCGCCGGAAATCCCAACGATAATACGGGCATTTTTGGGTGGTAAAAAGTTAGTCAATGAGTTTTGCATGACTAGATTTTACCAATATCTTTTCGATAGGTCATGCCTTCAAAATTAATTTTTTGTAAATTATCATAAGCTCGTTGAATGGATTTTTCACGACTGTCATCTAAAGACACCACATTAAGCACTCGACCACCACTGGTCAATAAACTACCGTCATTCTGCGTTGCGCCTGCAATGAAGCACAAGGTTTGTGAATCCATTTGGTCTGTGCCCGTAATTGTCATGCCTTTGTCGTAATTTTCGGGATAACCTCGAGAGGCCGCGACCACACAAGTCGCTTTCTGGGCTTTCCAAGATAAGTTTGCTTCAGCAAGTTTGCCATCAAGTCCTGCCTGGACCAGCTCTGTCAAAGAATTATTGAGTAGCGGCAAGACGGTTTGTGTTTCAGGGTCACCCATACGCATATTGTATTCAAGCAAAAATACACCGCGTTCATTAATCATTAGCCCAAAGAAAATAACGCCAGAAAAGCCTAAATTATCGGCTTGTAAACCCGTTAAGGTTGGATTGAGAATATCCTCAATAAATTGCCGATACACGCTATCTGTGACAAACGGGTTGGGACAAATAACTCCCATTCCGCCTGTATTTAGCCCTGTTTCGCCCTCGCCAATTTTCTTGTGATCTTTGGCAGATAACATCGGCAGAATCGTCTTACCATCAGTGAAACTGAGAATACTTGCCTCTACACCAGTTAGAAATTCTTCAATAACGACTTTGTCTCCCGCATTGCCAAAGACTTTATCTGACATGATTTCCATAATGGCAGTTTCTGCCTCGGCTTGGTTTTCAGCAATGATAACGCCTTTGCCTGCGGCAAGTCCGTCGGCTTTAATCACAGTTGGATAATCACATATTGTCAAATGTTGTAAGGCGCTGTCGATATCGGTAAATTCTTGGTAATCAGCCGTTTTTATACCATGTTTTAACATGAATTGTTTGGCGTAGGCTTTGCTCGCCTCAAGTTGAGCGGCTGCTTGATGAGGGCCGAAAATTTGTAAGCCTGCCGATTGAAACTCATCGACAATACCTTGAGCTAATAACTCTTCTGAGCCAACTATGGTTAGGCTCACGTCATTGTCTAGGGCAAATTGCTTGAGGTCGGTAACATCGGTTAAGTGAATATTTTGACATTTTTTTTCTGTTGCCGTACCAGCATTACCCGGAGCAATAAAAATTTCGTTAACTTGTGAATCTTGAGCAAATTTCCACGCTAGTGCATGTTCGCGACCACCGGAACCAATAATTAAAATGTTCATCTTTGTGTCCTCATCTGGCTATCGTAGTAAGTCTTTGACGACAGCGGGTAATAATAGGTGCTCTTTAACTAAAATTTTTTTTTGTAGGCTTTCAGCCGTTTCATTTTCATCAATATCCACTTTGGCTTGAGCAATAATTTTCCCTGTGTCCACACCCTTATCGACATAGTGTACGGTACAACCTGATGTTTTTTCTTCAGCGGCAATGACAGCTTGGTGAACTTTCATACCATACATGCCTGCCCCGCCAAATTTTGGTAACAGTGATGGGTGGATATTGATAATCTTTTCGGGAAATTGAGAAATAAGTGTTGCGGATAAAATACTTAAGTAGCCTGCACAGACAATTAAATCTGAATCTTGGCAAATGCTTTTCAATACCTGTGTATTATAATCGGCATTATTGTGGCGATTGACTTCAAAATAATCAATGCCATGCTGTCTGGCTCGCTGTGTTGCTTGACAAGGTCTATCGACAACTAATGCACGAATGCGGATATTGCTACCGTCATTCTGTAGGCTGTCAATAAGACTCTGAAAATTACTACCACCGCCAGAGGCGAGGACAACGAGTTTTTTTTCTGATAAATCAGTCATTGAGTTGGATTGCTCCCTGTCCTGTATCAGCAATGGTTTCACCCAATACGAATGCCGTTTCACCCAGTTGGTTGAGTAACTCGACCACGCTATCAGTTTGCTGGCTATCGACAACTAAGCAAAAACCAACACCCATATTAAACGTTCCCCACATTTCCGAGCGAGCCACCCCTTTATTTTCAATAGCGGTAAAAACGGCTTGTTCTGGAATGACGGTAGTATTAACAACACCACAAATCCCTTTAGGTAAGGTTCTTGGTAAGTTTTCAATTAAACCACCACCCGTAATATGGGCCATGCCTTTAATGGCATTGGGTAATTGTTTTAAAACTTGCTGTATAGATTTAACATAAATTTTAGTGGGCTCAAGTAAAATTTCACCGACAGGCTTTCCGTCAATCGTTTCACTTAAATCAGGGAAAATCTTGCGAACCAATGAGAAACCATTGGAATGAACGCCCGAAGAAGCTAGCCCGATAATAGCATCACCTTCACCAATATAACTGCCGTTAATAATCTTGTCTTTTTCAACAATACCCACCGAAAATCCGGCGATATCATAGTCGCCAACTTTGTAAAAACCCGGCATTTCAGCCGTTTCTCCGCCCACTAAAGAACAATCGGCTTGCTGACAACCGTTGGCAACACCCATAACTAAATCGGCTGCTTGTCCCGCATCTAGTTTTCCACAACCAATGTAATCGAGGAAAAAGAGTGGCTGAGCGCCGTGACATAAAATATCGTTAACACACATCGCGACACAGTCAATACCCACTGTATCATAGCGGTTTTGCTTAAAGGCCACTTCTAATTTTGTACCTACGCCGTCTGTACCAGAAACTAAAACAGGATTTTTATAACCGCCCATGTCATACAGAGCCGCAAAGCTACCAATACCGCCCAACACGCGATCGGAGTGGGTCGCTGCTGCCGAAGATTTGGCTTTTTCAACTAAACGGTAGCCTTCTTCTTTGTCAACACCGCTGTCTTTGTAAGTTATGCTCATGTTATTTTTTCCCTATGGTTAATTACTGAGGTTAGTCTGTAGTTATTTCTTGATGGCGGTAAAACTAGCCAATACTTTTCTATGGCTATTTAATAAAGTCAACGTATTGTCCTTAATTTTATAATGCTGTGTTTGTTCTAGTGTTCGTAAAAAATTATACTCGTTAATACTATTATCCATACATGCCATCAGTGTGCTGGCTAATTGACCAATGTTTAGAATTGCCGCTTTAGGATTGTTTCTATAAGTTCCAAAAAAGTGATTACAACCTGAATAGCCATTAATTTTATTTTCTTTAGCAGATAAGACAAAATAGGGCTGATTTTTTGTTGTTTTCGGTACAACTTTTTTGTCGTTTAACGTATTGAGTACCCAGTGAGTTTGTTTTAATTGGCTATTCATCTGAATGGTATCTGATTTTGGTTGTTCCTTTGGAGTAGGTTGGCAGGCAGACAGTCCTACTAAATTTGCTGCTAAAATCAAAGGAAGTATTAAACTGAGAAATTTATTTTTCATGGTATTACTCACCTAAATGGTTAAGGACTAACATGGCTTTATCAGCCTCTTTTTCGTCGATAAAAAGATGGTCGTGATAGTAGCCTGCGACAACATTACAGCTAATGTGATTTTTAGCAAGGGCGTCAGAGAATAGAGCGGTCAAACCGACAGCATGCAATGAAGAGTGTACTTCGAGCGTAATCCAAGCTGCCACATAATCGTAGTTGAGTTTCAGCTTATCTGCTTCGGATTTTTCTAAAATAATCGTCGTTCCTTCGGCTTCTTTAAATTCGCCAATAATATTGTTTCTATTAATGAGTAGAGATTGCTGATTATTTACAGACGTAAAAACATAGTCACCCTTATTGAGCTTTGGCGATAGGTTTTTTATGAGTTTGTTTAAGTCTGTTTCCCCCGTCACTCGATATTCTCCTGTATGCCACCCGATTCGCTGTGTGGGACACGTTCGCTGTGTTTATGTTTGGCATTATCACTGCGTTTTTTAGCAATACTGTTTAGGTAGTTGGCATCAATGTCACTGGTGACATATTTACCATCAAAAACAGAGGTATCAAAATGTTCGATTTGCGGATTAAAATCCGTCACGGAGGCTTTTAGGTCGCCTAAATCTTGGAAGATAATACCGTCAGCCCCAATCGCTTGACCAATTTCTTCGTCGGTACGCTGATGACCAATCAATTCTTCTGCACTTGGCATATCAATACCGTAAACATTTGGGTAACGAACAGCGGGGGCGGCTGAGGCAAAGTAAACTTTTTTAGCGCCCATTTTTCTTGCCATTTCCACAATTTTTTGTGAAGTTGTCCCGCGAACAATAGAATCGTCAACCAGTAATACATTTTTGCCTTCAAACTCTGCCCGAATCGGGTTGAGTTTTTTGCGAACTGAGCTTTGGCGCTGGGCTTGACCGGGCATGATAAAGGTTCTACCGATATAGTGATTTTTAACAAAGCCCTGACGGAAATCAATGTTTAAATAACGCGCCATTTCATTAGCAGCTGTTAAGCTGGTTTCGGGAATGGGAATAATGACATCAATATCGTGATTTTCCCACTGGCGTTGTAATTTCTGAGCTAATTTAATGCCTTGAGCCATGCGTGAACGATACACCGATACACCATCTAAAATCGAGTCAGGGCGTGATAAATAAACATATTCAAATAAACAGGGGCTTTTCTGCGTGTCTTCACAGCAGATTTTAGTGAAAATTTGATTGTTTTTATTGATAAAAACAGCTTCTCCAGGTTCTATGTCACGTTCTAGTTTAAATCCTGAAATATCTAGGGCAGCACTCTCAGAGGCAACCATATATTCTTTGCCTTGTTCCGTCACGCGGCTGCCATAAACTAATGGGCGAATACCATTGGGGTCACGAAAAGCCACAACGCCATATCCTGTAATTAATGCGACAACGGAATAACCACCCGAAACACGTTGATGTACTTTTTTAATGGCAGTGAAAACTTCTTTTTCAGTAGGAACTAACGCCCCCTGTTCTTGTAATTCGTGAGCAAATATATTGAGTAACACTTCTGAATCAGAATTGGTATTTAAGTGGCGTAAATCTTCATGATGTATTTCATTGATGAGCTGCTCGGTATTGGTGATATTGCCATTATGAGCTAAAGCAATGCCATAGGGAGAGTTAACGTAAAACGGCTGAGCCTCCGCGGCATTAGACGTTCCCGCCGTAGGATAGCGAACATGCCCGATACCAATATTGCCAATCAGTTTGCGCATGTGGCGGGTGCGGATGGCATCACGTACCAAACCGTTATCTTTACGCATATAAAATTTTTGCCCGTCACTGGTTACAACGCCAGCAGCATCTTGCCCACGATGCTGCATAACAGTTAACGCATCAAAAATCGTTTGATTGACATAATCATGGGCAACTAGCCCGACAATTCCACACATCTAGTTTCTCCAAATAATCTATAGATTTTTTAATTACAATTCGTTAGTTAAAATTATTATTTAAAATACTTTACCCCACCAGCAAAAATATTTTGCTCTCTGAAGTTTGGATAATTTTTATAACAGTGTAAGGCATAACGTTCACTGTGTCCCATTTTGCCCAAAATTTTTCCATCAATACTGGTCAACCCCTCGATGGCTAATGTTGAACCATTCGGGTTAAACGCGGGATTCATGGAAGCCGTACCGTCATTCTGAACATACTGTGTGGCAATTTGTCCGTTATCTATTAGGTTTTGCAATTGCTCACTATCGGCAACAAAGCGTCCTTCGCCGTGTGAGAAAGCCACATCGTGAATATCTCCCACATTAAAATCAGCCAGCCATGGTGAATTGCTGTGACAAATACGTGTGTTGGCAATGCGGGCAATATGGCGGTGACTATTGTTATGCTCTAAGGTGACATCGTGAGCAGAACGCTGAGTGACTTCCCCATATGGTAACAATCCCGATTTAACCAAGGCTTGGAAACCGTTACAAATACCGACGATTAAGCCGTCTTTGGCTAAAAATTTGTGGATTGCCTCACGAATTTGAGTATTTTTCAGTACCATAGCGATATATTTACCACTACCGTTAGGTTCATCACCGGCACTAAACCCACCCGATAGGGCGAGAATTTGGCTGTTTTGTAATTGTTCGCAGAATTTATCCAGTGACTGATGAATTAAATCTTGGGATAAATTCACAAACGGCTGTTGTATCGTGGTTGCTCCATTGCGTTCAAAGGCATTTGCCATATCGTATTCGGAGTTCATACCCGGGAAAACAGGGATAAACACTCTGGGTGAGGCAAAACTTTCACTACTGTGAATAGCGACTTTTTCACTTTTTGCCTTTTCAAAAGAAAGGGTTTCAATACTTTGTGCATCGACTTTTGGATAAAGAGGAAACACGGGTTCTAGCGGTTGTTGGTAGGCGTCTAATGCTTCGTCTATGGTATAAACTTTGCCATTAATTATGTAGCTATCTTCAGCAGTTGTCCGCCCCAATGCAATAGTGTTTTTATCATCTAATTCGGTATGCGTTTCAATAATCAAACTACCGTAGCCCATAGCAAATAAATCTTTTTCATCTGCACAAAGTTCAAAACCAATACTATTGCCAAATCCGGCTTTGGCCAATTCCACAGCAACACCACTGTGTTTCACCGTGATTGTCGAAGTGATTTTTTCTCGGTTCTCGGTAAACCATTGGAAGTTTTCAGTGAGTTGTTTATAGTTCGGTGAACCGTCAGCAAGTGGTGTATGCTTGAGTAAATAAAGGTAATTGCCTGCTGATTTTAACTCAGAAGAAATGACATTATTTGCCGACAAGTGTGAAACGGCAAAAGCAATCAATGTCGGTGGTACATGCAATTCACCAAAGCTACCCGACATAGAATCCTTACCGCCAATAGCCGCTAGGTCAAAGGCACGGGAAGCTGAAAATGCACCGAGTAGGGCGGCAAATGGTTTGCCCCATTTATCGGGATTTTTGCCGAGTTTTTCAAAATATTCTTGGAAACTAAAGTGAATATTTGCTATCTCTGCTCCGATGGCAACTTGACGAGCAACTGCTTCGACAACAGCGTAAGCGCCGCCAAGAAATGGGCTATAAGACGACAAATCGGCATTAAAACCATAACTCATCGCAGAAACGGTTGAAGTACCCGCTTTAGGTAATAACTGCAATGACGCTTCGGCTGGGCTGTTTTGTGTTTTACCACCATAAGGTAATAAAACGGTACTTGCTCCCACGTTGCTATCAAACATATCTTGTAAGCCACGATGTGAGGCGTTATTTAATTTACCCAGTTGAGCCAGTAAATCCGTGTCTAAGTTGGTTTCTGGAATGACGGTAAGCGGGCAGGTACTATTGAGTTCACCTGTGATATTAACGCTTTCCTGTTGCTGTTTGGCGCCAGCAGTTTCAATAAATTCTCGGTCTAGGTGGACAATTTCTTGCCCATTATGCGTAATAATCATTGCACCACTGTCAGTGACTTCGGCAACCACAACCGCTAAAGTATTTTCTGCCTCACAAGCGGCAATAAAATCATCAACATCTTCAGGTGAAACAACTACCGCCATACGCTCTTGTGATTCAGAAATCGTCAATTCTGTTCCCGATAATCCTGCGTATTTAGTGGGTACTTTATCTAGATTAATTAATAAACTATCAGCTAATTCGCCCACGGCAACACAAACGCCACCTGCACCAAAGTCATTACACTTTTTGATTTTTTTAGCGACTTCAGGATTGCGGAATAGGCGTTGGATAGCGCGTTCAACCGGTGGGTTGCCTTTTTGTACTTCTGCACCACTTTTTTCTAGTGATTCGCTAGTGTGAGCTTTTGATGAACCGCTGGCGCCACCGCAACCGTCACGTCCGGTTTTTCCACCTAATAAAATAATTTTATCGCCGACAGCCGGTTTTTCACGAATGACATTTTCAGCAGGTACGGCGGCGACAACGGCACCGACCTCCATGCGTTTGGCTTTGTAGCCTTCGTGGTAAATTTCGACCACTTGCGTTGTTGCTACACCAATTTGGTTACCGTAAGAGGAATAGCCGTGAGCGGCCCCTTTGGTGATTTTATATTGTGGTAGTTTCCCTTCTAGCGTATTTTCAATTGGTTCTAAAGGATTGGCAGAACCTGTCACTCGCATGGCTTGGTAAATAAAAGCACGTCCCGAAAGCGGGTCGCGAATTGCTCCACCTAAACAAGTTGATGCACCACCAAATGGCTCAATTTCTGTCGGGTGGTTATGGGTTTCATTTTTAAATTGTAATAACCATTTTTCAGCTCCGCCTTTGCCATTGTCAACATCAATGAAAACCGAACAGGCGTTAATTTCGTCAGAAATTTCAACACTATCGAGTTTGCCTAATTTTCGCAAAGTTCTCGCGTTAATCGTCGCCAAGTCCATTAGGGTAATAGGGCGTTCGCTAATTCCTGAAAGTTGACGATATTGCAAGTAATGTTCAAAGCTTTCTTGTAATCGCTGAGTGAGTTTATCCTCTGGGAATTTGATTTTTTCAATCGCAGTGAAAAAAGTGGTATGACGACAGTGGTCCGACCAGTAGGTATCCAAAACACGGATTTCGGTTTCTGTTGGGTCACGCTCAATGGTTCTAAAGTGTGCTTGGATAAAGTGTATATCAGCGTCAGTTAAAGACAGTCCCAAGTCTTCTTTCAATTGAACTAATGCCTTATCATCTAATTGTGTGAAACCATTAATGGTTGCAACCGGCTCGGGAGCTTCAACTGCCTCAATAGTGAGCTTTGATAAATCCTTTAAACGACTTTCAACCGGGTTTAACAAATAGTGAGTGATTTTTTCTTTTTCTTCCGTGCTCAAATTTCCTGTGAAGGCGTAGGTTTTAAAAGACGTAATTTGTGTTTTTCGCAAATCATCATTGAGTAGCTTGGCGGCTTGTTCGGCAGCGTCGGCTCGTTGGTCAAATTGCCCTGGCAAGAATTCTAGAGAGAAAACCAAATCGCCGGCAATTGCTTTTTCTGTGACGGGTTCGTCGGTGGTTGGGTCACCTAAAACTTGCCACATTAATTCGTCTAAGTATTTTTTAGGTGTATTAAAAATATCAAAACCATTATAAATAGTCAGTGTTTCAATTTGGGGTAAGTGTAATGTTTTTTTGATATCCGCTAAGACAACGGCAGATTCAGTTTGAAATTGGGGCTTTTTGTGGAGAAAAATACGTGAATTCATGGCGATAAAATTTTATGGTTGCAACCGGTCAAATTCTACCACAAAGCCAAAAAATTGGATAATGGATTGTCGCCAAATTAACACTGTTTCAGCGCGAAATTTTTATTTTTCTGGTGAGTATTATAGTAAATCAAAATCTGCCATTTTTTTTCGTAAGGTGGTACGACTGATGCCTAAAACTCTGGCGGTTTGACTTTGATTTTGTTGGGTTTGTTTGAGAACTTGTTTGATTAACTCCCGTTCCACACGAGAGATTAGCTCACCATGTAGATAACCGCCGTTGTTGATATTTTTGGTATTTTTCGTATGACTAAAATACTGCTTAACCAGTTTTTTTATACATTTTTCAAGTTTGATTTTTTTCTGTTTTTGCTTCTTTTTCTTTTTCATTGGGATAGTTGTGGTTTTTTAACACTGGCACGCGCTACTTTTTATGTATTTACAATACGCTTTTTTGTACTTACAGTACTCATTTGCACCTAATGCGGTTGCAACAGCACGGCAAGCATTTGCCTCTCGAAAATATAGAAAGACAATAACAAACTTATTGAAATTTTGGTATATTTTTATTCTGTTTTCTCATTATTACGCTCCTGTCTCATTATTTCTTCTGTTAGATATTCTTCTACATAACCACCGTCATCACCATATTTATCTCTTAATTTTTGAGCGGCTTCTTCGTTTTCTATAATATGTTCTTGAAATTCATTCATGCTTTTATATCCGCTCATATGTTTATCTAACATTCCATTAACTATATCATAAGCTCGTTTTTGATTAGATCGTGCTTTTTGAGCTTGCTCTTTCGTCATATAAGGTAATTCGTTTTGAGTTTGAGTATTTGCAGAATTATCCTTTTCTCTTTTTAAAGGAGAAACGGGGTTGTTTGCCTCTTGCGATTGAGGTTTTTCTACCTGTGCTACCGTTTGTTTAGTCTGCGAATATATGTAGGTTGACACAACGATAATAGTCAATATTGCAAAAATAGTAATTGCTGTTTTGTTCATAGCCTAACTCCTTATTGTGTGGTTTTAACCGTTCTTTATTTTTCTGTTAAAAGTTTTTTGGGATAGTTACAGTTTTTTTAAAAGTCCCTCCAGTGTAGCAAATTGTGTTTTGGCTTGCTCTACTTTTGCTAATTGTGCAAAATTGTCTGATAAATTGAGGTGCTTTAAATAGGCTTGAATATGTTTTCTGGCAAAGCGAACGCCTTTTTTCTCACCGTAAAAAAGATGGGTTTGCTTGATGTGTTCTAAGATGATGTCTATTTTAGTTTTTTTAAAAGGCGTAAAAGTCGGGCAAAAAGCTTGTTTAATTTCGCTAAATAGCCAAGGGTTACCAACGGCATTTCGCCCAATCATGATACCGTCATTCTGTGTTTGCTCTAATATCGTTTTAGCTTTTTCTGCACTGTCAATATCACCATTAGCAATGACTGTAAGCTGTGGAAACTGCTGTTTGAGTTTGGCTATTTCGGCAAATTGGGCTTGTCCTTTAAATTGGCAGGCTCTTGTTCTGCCGTGAACGGTAATGAGTTCAATACCTAAGTGACTAATAATTTCTCCAATTTTTAATAAAGTATAATTATCGTGGTCTGTACCCAATCGGGTCTTTACGGTAATGGGTACGGGACAACGATTTTTAATCTCAGTCAAAATCTCTTCAGTCAAATCAAGGTCAGCGAGTAGGGCGGAGCCTGCACCTTTGCGGTGAACTTTTTTGGCAGGGCAACCGAGGTTAATATCAATAATGTCTGCCCCTATTTGGGCATAGTATTCAGCGGCGGTTGCCATTTGCTGTGCATCATTGCCAATAATTTGTAAAATTTTTACTTTAGCATTGGGGGTGAAGTTGAGCCGAGATTGGTTTTTGCTTGATTGTAATAATTGTGGTGCGGTGGCGGCCATTTCCGTGACAGAATAATCTGCTCCCAGTTGCTCACAAAGTGTTCGAAAAGGTAAATCGGTCACGCCTGCCATGGGGGCGAGTGCGATTATTGGGCGGTCTTCGGTGATACCGTAGCGTTTTTTGATGACAGGATTCATTAGGCTACGATGATTGTAAGATTTTCTTAACTTGTTGGTATTCTTCCAATCGCTGATAATCTTTTGCTGTAGGATTGGGAATACGACCAAGATTCATATTTTCCGCTAAATCTGCCAGCTTAACAACTCGGGCAATCGGGTTGGCTTTGGCTTGGTAAGCGGCTTCTGTACGGCTCATACCTTTTGTTTTTGTTAGTGCAACCACAGCGTTAACAATCGTATCACTAAAACCTAATTGGGATAAATCTTCAGCAGTTATTGGGGTGTCTTCAATAATGTCATGGAGAACTGCCACGGTTTTAGTTTCTATACCATCAACCCTAGCCATAACCGCCAGTGGATGTAAAATATAGGGGAAACCGGCTTTATCCGTTTGTCCTGCATGATATTTTGCGGCCAATTCGATAGCTTTTTCTAGTGTTTCCATTTTTTCTCCGCCACCACCATTGCCCAGTCGCCACTTTCAGTAATGGAAAAGTTGCCAAAATCATCTTCATATTTGGCAACAATCTGAGGGACTTGTTCTCTTAATAACCCCGTAAGTAGAATGACGGTACTATTTTGGCAATGTGATACAAACGTATCTTTTAACATAAGTAGCGGCTCTAATAAAATGTTGGCGATAAGAAAATCCGTTTTGATTTCAGGTAGTTCATCGGGCAAATAACAGCTAATTTTATGATCAACGCCATTAATTTTTGCATTTTCTCCAGTAGTCATTAGGGCTTGATTATCAATATCAGTCATTACAACAGTTTTTGCACCCATTTTTAGAGCGGCAATGCCGAGAACGCCCGAACCACAGCCAAAATCAATCACATGTTTATCAGCCATTGCGTGGGTGGCAATATATTCTAGTGCCATTGCTGTGGTGGGGTGCGTGCCCGTGCCAAAAGCAAGCCCAGGATCGAGCGTAATAATTTGCGTATTGTTGCTTAGTTTATCAACAGGTACTGCTTTGTTTGATGGACAAATCCACAGATCTTGTCCAAACTGAATGGGATGAAAATATTTTGTCCATTCTAATTCCCATTGTCTATCGGCTAAATTTTCAGAAGCAATCAGCGGTGGTGTGTCTGTCTCTAAACAAGCTTTGATAATGGGTATGGCTTCATTTGGGTCAAAGCCTTTATCAAATAAACCGGTAACAATGATACCTTGCTCCCATAACGGTAATTCACCGGGTGCGGGCTCGATTAAAATCACTTCATCAGCCTTGCTAGTGAGCGTCACTGATAAAGCACCAGCGGCAAATAGGGCTTCTTCTAAACTGTCACTATCATATTTATCGTTAGTTTCTAATTTAATTTCTAGCCAATCTTGAGATTCACTTATCTGAGATTTACTTGTCTGATTCATTTTTATCTTTAGCTGCCTTTATAAAGTAAAAGTCGGGGACTTGCCCCGACTTTTAAATGAGATTAAGTCGTCACAATCCCAATTTTTTCTCTAGGTAGTGAATATCCATACCACCCTTTTTAATGACTTCATCATTAACCAAATCCTGCTGTAATGGGATATTTGTTTTAATACCATCAATCGCCATCTCACGTAAAGCTCCGTCCATTTTTCTTAGTGCAGAAGCTCGATCTTCACTATGGGTGATTAATTTACAAATCATCGAATCGTAATGCGGGGGTACTTTGTAGCCACCATACAAGTGAGAATCCACACGCACGCCATTACCGCCAGCAGCATGGTAGCGAGTGACGGTACCCGGGGAGGGAATAAAGGTTTTTGGGTCTTCGGCATTAATACGACACTCAATCGCATGTCCTTTAATTTTGATA
>PDWI01003731.1_pt1 | contig 22970 bp, 15 predicted proteins | sample 1430891 | NCBI WGS metagenome assembly PDWI01 (sample SAMN01162508, study PRJNA174530) | Oral metagenome, whole genome shotgun sequencing project. | biome: Marine environment; feature: Marine mammal; material: Swab sample of the gingival sulcus; isolation source: swab sample of gingival sulcus... | reverse complement strand
AACTAATAACTATACTATCTCAATGAACTTATTCTAACTCCGAACATTTTTAAACAATCCTTTGTCGTTCAAAGCGGGTGCAAATGTAGAAATAATTTTATTACCTCCAAATAATTTTTGAAAAAAAATCACTTTTTTCTATTATTTCTTTTTTGCAAATTAACAAAGCATCAAAATACAGAGGTTTATTCTACGACACCTGTTTAGAAACACGCAAGATACAACGTTTTTATTAAACACACAAGCAGATTTTTAAATTATCCATAAATTTCACTTTTTTTATCTTTTTAGTACACTTTACATTTGTATTAATTTGTTTTATTAGTTTTACAGCATAATCTTATTTAATATAGATATGGAAATTCAATCACGAGATCTGCAAATCATCAAAATCTCATTAGTCATTATGACTTCTGTTGTAGTATTATTTGTGTTAAGGTTATTTTCATTTGTGTTTATCCCACTTTTTTTAGCCTTGCTTATTTCAATGTTATTACTTCCGGTTATGCATTGGTTTACCCGGAAAAAAATTCCCAACTGGCTGGGGATAACTATTATTATTCTAATGAGTGTACTATCTATCTGGGTTGCTTTTAAGATTTTTCAAAATACTGCTATAGAATTATACCAATCAAAAGATGATATTATACAATCTGCAAATGCTAAAATCAATCCTCTTATCAAGGATGTAAGACAAAATTTGGGTATGAGCGGTGAAGATTCCGGTGCGCGTGTCAATATAGAACGCTTTATAGAACAGAATTCAGGTTCTATACTGAGTAAAACAGGAACATTTATTTCTGCATTTTTTATGACAGTCTTCTTCCTTATTCTACTACTTACGGGGGCTAATTTATTTGAAGTTTATATTGCCCGTATTTCAAATGATGATAAAGGCTGGATACAAATATTCAGGAATATTATTGATGCTCTGAACGGATTTATCAGGGTAAAGATTTTTGTAAGTCTGCTAACCGGCATTGCCTTTAGCATCATCGTCATGTCTTTTGGCGTAAAATTTGCCCTGTTTTGGGGGTTTATGGCTTTTTTATTGAACTTCGTCCAACTCATAGGTTCCTATGTCATCACCATTATTCTCATCTTATTCGGTTTTGTAGAAATTGATGTTTATAGTAACCTTATAATTTTTAGCAGTTTGCTTATTCTTACTCAGGTCATCATAGGTGGTGTTCTTGAACCTATATTAATGGGTAAGAGTTTTAAGATGAACACCATTACTATTTTGTTAAGCTTAGCTATATGGGGATTTATCTTTGGGGTTGCCGGATTGGTACTGGCCATACCCATCACTGTTTTCCTTAAAATGGTATTGGAGCGTATCCCAATGACAGAAAATATAGCTAAAATGATGAGTAGAATCAATTAGATTTTACTGAACCTATTTATTATAAACGTTATTGAAACAACCTATATATAGTGTATCGTTTCTTTTTCACAAACAGCTCTGTTATTGACTTCAATATATCGAGTCTCAATGATAGGCTATTATAACACTTGACTATTTTTCAACTGTCTAAACCGTCCCTACCCGGCTGACTTTAATTCATAACAGCTCAGTCATTATGATATATGTAAATGGAGATGAAATATAATGTTTCTCTTAACAGCCATGGACAATAGCTATCCAATAAGGTCAATAGCAAAATAATCTTATCATAACCTGAACCTCATAAACTCTTTATCCCAAAGTAAATGTCCCCTACAAAGTCAGCCATAAAAAAAGCCGCCCGGAAAGGACAGCTCTTTATAATGTCGTTATACAAAAACTATTTTCTGAAGTTTTTATATTTATTTTTAAACTTATCAATACGCCCAGCAGTATCTACAAGTTTTAGTTTTCCTGTATAATACGGATGAGACGTTCTGGATATTTCCAGTTTTACCAGCGGATACTCTACACCATCTACTTCAATAGTTTCTTTTGTTGTAGCTGTAGACTTTGTGATGAATATATCATCATTGGACATATCTTTAAATGCCACTAATCTGTAATTGTCCGGATGAATACCTTTCTTCATTATTTATACTGTTTATTTTTGAGTGTGCAAATTTAATACTATTTTTGAAACCACAAAACTATTATTTGTTTTTTATGTTATTTAGCGTTAAATTATTTTCTGTCAGAAGTCTCATCTTCATTTTATTCATAGGATTAGGAACAGTGTCTTGTCAAAAAAAGTATCAATTCAGTATTCAGGCACCTGATAAATTAAAGGTCAATCAAACACTCAGTATTGATGTAACCGACAAATACAATCATACATATGATTCTGTGGTGTATTACCTGGATTCAAAACGGGTGGGGCAAGTACCACTTGACATAAGCAACGAAAAACTGGGTAGACGTATCATAAAAGCCGATGTTTATTACGATGGTCAGCACAAAACTTTGGTAAAACCTGTTTTATTTTTTGCCGCTCGACCTCCTAAGGTTTATGATTATAAAGTCATCAATGTTTTCCCGCATGACACCGGAGCTTATACACAGGGTTTGGAATACCGCAACGGCTATCTATATGAAAGTACAGGTCAACGCGGAGAATCAAGTCTGCGTAAAGTCAATCTAAAAACAGGAAAAGTGTTACAGCAAGTAGATTTATCACCGCAATACTTTGCGGAAGGTATGACTATCTTTGGGGACAAGGTCTATCAACTGACCTGGCAAAGTGGTAAAGGATTTGTTTATCAGTTGAATGATTTTAAACAACTCAAGACCTTTGACTATAAAAAAAGTAAAGAAGGTTGGGGGTTGACACATGACGATAAGCACCTTATCAAAACTGATGGTACAGCACGTGTTTGGTTTTTAGACCCCGAAACAGGTCAGGAAAGCCATTTTATAGAAGCCTACACAGACAAACAAAGTGTAACTAACCTCAATGAACTGGAATATATACAAGGTAAAGTCTATGCCAATGTATATCAGAAAAATATTATCCTTATTCTCAATCATGACAATGGTGCTATAGAAGGCGTCGTAGATCTGAACCCCTTGGAAAAAGAAGTCAAGAAATCTCAAAACCTCGTTCCTCAGGATGAAGTACTCAATGGTATAGCCTATGACAAAATAAACAACCGTATTTTTGTAACCGGCAAACGTTGGGGAAAACTATTTGAAATTGAGATCTTCGAACGTCAGTAGCTATTATTTAATTCTTTTATCGTGAAACCAACTAAACCATTCTTACCGTATATTATTGCCATACTCACGTTTGTCGTGGTGTCAATCGTTTATTTTTACCCGGTATTAGAGGGTAAAGAAATATTACAATCAGACATAGTTCAGTTTACAGGGATGTCCAAGGAGATTCAGGATTACCGTGCGACTTACGGCGAAGAGCCTTATTGGACCAATGCTGCTTTTGGTGGGATGCCCGCTTATGTGGTGAGTGCCTTATACCCTAATGACATCATCAGGGATATAGATAAGGTCATAAGGTTTTTGCCGCGTCCCGCAGATTATTTATTTCTGTATTTCATAGGCTTTTTTATATTGATGATGGCTTTCAAAGTCGATTGGCGTCTCGCACTGATAGGAGCTTTGGGCTTTGGCTTCACCACTTACTATATTGTTATAATAGGTGTAGGACACAATGCTAAAGCACATGCCATTGGTTATTTTTCACTGGTTCTGGCCGGTATAGTCTGGACATACAGAAAAAAATATCTTTTAGGTTTTATCGTCACAACACTCGCTACAGCTTTAGAAATTGTTACCGGTCATATACAGATGACCTATTATTTATTTTTTGCCTTGTTTTTTTACGCTTTGTTTGAATTTTTCAAAGCTCTCAAAAACCAGCAGATTCCCGATTTTATCAAAAGTACAGCCATCGTACTTCTTGCAGGTATTTTGGCTTTGGGCATGAATGCCAATCATCTATTACCTACCAAAGAATATTCTACAGAAAGTATTCGCAGTAAAAGTGAACTGACACTCAAACCAGACGGGACACCAAAAACGAGTAATACTGCTTTGGATAAATCCTATATCACAGAATACAGCTATGGTATTACTGAAACATTAAACCTGCTCATCCCGAGGTTTATGGGTGGAGGAAACTTTGAAAATATAGGAAGGAACTCAGAAACCTATCATTTCTTAAAATCTAAAATAGGCCCCAAACAAGCCAAAGATTTTACTGAGCGAGCTCCTATGTATTGGGGAACACAACCCATCGTGGCAGCACCTGCATACATAGGTGCCGTGCTTATATTTCTTTTTGTTTTAGCCTTATTTAACCTCAGGTTGACCCAAAAATGGTGGATGTTAGCAACTATTTTACTGGCTCTATTGTTAAGTTGGGGTAAAAACTTCAATTTTTTAACTGATTTTTTCATCGATTATATTCCATTGTATGACAAATTCAGAGCTGTATCCAGTATTCAGGTTCTCATAGAATGGCTGGTTCCCGTAGTCGGTATTCTGGGATTACATCACATTTTATTTAATAAAGAAAAACCGTTAGCATCTAAAAAACAATCTCTTATCACTACACTTATGATTGTAGGCGGATTGACATTAGCAATAACGCTTTTAGGTGGCAGTTTGTTCAACTTTGAAAGCCCGATAGATGCTCGGTACGAATCAATGTTACCCGGTATTACAGATGCTTTGATACAGGACCGTAAACATCTGTTAATGATGGACGGTCTTCGGTCTTTAATTCTTATTGCGCTGTCTTTTGGTGTATTATGGATAGCACTATCAAAAAAAGTCAGTACAAACGTGGCCATTATAAGTCTGGGTGCACTATTGGTATTTGATGGTTTCCAGATTGCCAAGCGCTATGTAGATAATGAAGATTTTGTCAAACACAGCAGAATTGTAAAACCCTTTCAACCTTCGCCTCAAGATCTTGAAATCCTAAAGGACACCACCCACTACAGAGTTGCCAATTTCACAGTCAATCCTATGAATGACGGTAGCACATCATTTTTTCACAAATCCATTGGCGGCTACCATGCCGCTAAGCCCCGAAGATATCAGGAACTCTTTGATTACCAGACATCCAAAGGCAATTTTGAAGTACTGAATATGCTCAACACCAAGTATTATATTGGTGCTGATGACACTAACCAACCAATTGTAAAATTGAATCCGGAGGCTTATGGTAATGCCTGGTTTGCTTATCAGGTTCATTGGGTAAAAAATGCTGATGAAGCTATTCAAGCTTTAGATTCACTCCAAAAAAGTGTTGCGGTATTGGATGTCAAATACAAGTCTGAGGTACCGGAAAACCTATGGATGCAGGATTCAACAGCCCGTATCACATTAGAACAATACAAACCCAACAAATTGGTTTACAAATCCACTTCACATCTGCCACAATTGGCCGTCTTTTCAGAGCAGTATTATCCGCATGGTTGGGAAGCGTCTATAGATGGTCAAAGAGTAAATATTATGAGAGCCAATTATCTGCTGCGTGCTTTGGTCATTCCTGAAGGAAAACACGAGATTGAATTTACTTTTGATCCACCTGTAGTAAAACAGGGTGCGCGATGGAGTATGATCAGTTATATCACCTTTATTATATTAGTGGGACTCGGGGTGGTATTGATATATTTAAGAAAAAAATAAACGGTTACATTTTAACAATACTAAATTTAAACGTAGTTTTGGCGGTTTTTAACAATTAAAGCATTATGACTGAAAACGATAGAAGAATACGAGAAAAATTCAAGCCAAAAACTTGGAATGAGATAAAAACCAATGATTCATGGGCCATCTTTAAAATCATGTCAGAGTTTGTAGAAGGCTACGAACGCTTGAGTAAGATAGGCCCTTGTGTTTCTATTTTTGGGTCTGCCCGAAAAAAGGAAAATCACCCTGATTATATTTTAGCAGAAGAAATAGCCTATAAACTCACACAACATGGTTTTGGGGTTATTACCGGTGGAGGACCCGGAATTATGGAAGCCGGTAACCGCGGTGCCCACAGAGGAAAAGGTATTTCTGTAGGCTTAAACATAGAGTTACCATTTGAACAACACGACAACCCCTATATCGACTCCGATAAAAGCCTTGATTTTGATTACTTTTTTGTAAGAAAAGTCATGTTTGTCAAATACTCTCAGGGATTTGTAGTCATGCCCGGCGGTTTTGGCACTATGGACGAACTGTTTGAAGCTATTACACTTATCCAAACCAACAAAATAGGTCGTTTTCCTATTGTCATGGTAGGTCGCGAATTTTGGTCAGGTTTGTTTGAATGGATCAAAAAAACATTGTTGGCAGAAGGTAATATAAGTGAAGATGATTTGAAACTTTTCAGACTTGTCGATACTGCAGACGAAACGGTTGAGCATTTTGTGAAATTCTATGACAAATACCATTTATCGCCCAACTTCTAATGTCTCGGATTAATCTCAAAATACTATTTTGCAGACTAATCCTATGGTGTTCAATAGGGTTGTTTAGCCATCAGTTACTCGGTCAATCAGAGCTTAAAGTAATGACATACAACCTCTTGAATTTCCCTACCACCTTGTATTACAATGATGCGGTAAGTGATTTTATGCCGCGCACCTATGTTCTTAAATCAATTATTGATGATTATGAACCGGATCTGTTATTGGTCTGTGAACTGGAAAATATACAAGGTGCAAATCTCATTCTGAATGAAGTTCTTCACACTGAAGATCACAAATACAGCTGCCCTGATTTTGTGTATAACCAATCGTCAAAAGATCGCAGTTTACAACAGTTTATCTACTACAACAATCAAAAACTAACACTTGAATCACAACATACGATACATACTGCGATAAGAGACATCAACCATTATGAGTTTAAGTTAAGCATTTACAATCAAGCGATTTATCTCGATGTTTTTGTCGCACATCTCAAAGCCGGCGGTGGTTCTAACAATGAGAATAAGCGTCTTAAGATGGTCAAGAAACTAACAGAGTATCTCGAAAACATACCGACTGACCATTATGTTATCTTTGGAGGAGATTTCAACCTCTATGATGCAGATGAACCGGCGTATCAAAATCTGTTATCTACAAACAATGCTATAATTCTAAAAGATCCGATTGACCGCTATGGTAACTGGCACAATAACGCTGATTTTCAGGATATTCACACACAGTCACCTTTGACATACAATGGAGGATTTCAAGACAATAGTGGCGATACAGACGGAGCAACCGGAGGTATGGATGACCGGTTTGACTTTATTCTGGTATCTGAAAACCTGCTGAACAGCTCAGACCTGTATTATGTTGACGGTACGTACCACGCCTATGGGAATAACGGGAATTGTTTTAATGACAACATCAACGACGTCTCATGCAATGGTGATTTTTATTCTCAGGAACTCAGAGACCAATTAGCAAATATGAGTGATCATCTGCCCGTAGTCATGACATTGCAAACACCCCAGACATTGTCTGTAGAAGGGATCTTATCTACCTCAAAGCTTAGGTTTATCAGTCCCAATCGATCTCAAAAAGAATTATTATTGGTTGCATCAGAAGATTTATTGGGACATACATTGGTCATCTATAACCAAATGGGACAAAATATCAAAGAATTTACAATCGCCCATCAAAATATCTCACTGGATATCAGTGGTATGTCTCAGGGTGTTTATTGGTTGACCGTCAAAGGCATACAAGACTCACATCTTCCATTAAAATTTATAAAAAACTGATGGAATGAAAAAGGGTATTGTTTTGATGATGGTCATAGCACTGACTTCCGTACACTTGTGGTCTCAGACGAAACAAGTTGAGTTAAATATAACACTCGATGATATCAACCACACCTGGCGTATCAATCAACATATACAATACACCAACAACTCCAAGGACACATTGTCCACCATACTTCTATTGGATTGGAATCATGCTTATGCTGACAAACATTCACCACTGGGTCAACGTTTTTTAGAGAATTATTCCAAACGTTTTTTTTTCTCCACCGAAAAAAGCAGAGGTTATACACAAATTAAAACTATACAACAAAACGCTGATCAGCTTAAATGGCAAAGACCTGAGAATCATCCGGATCAGGTTCTGTTAGACTTATCCGGTTCCCTTCTACCGGGTGAAACAGCTACATTAACACTGGTGTATGACATCAAACTACCGGATGCTAAATTTACAGGTCACGGTTATGACGATAATGGCAATTATCATTTAAAAGACTGGTACCTTATTCCGGCTGATTACAAAAACGGGCATTGGTCAGGACAGCCTAACCTCAATATAACCTCCATCAATCACTCGCCTGTAAAAGTAGATTTAATACTGCATTGCCCTGAATATTATACTATTGAATCAAATTTAAAAGTTGATAAAGATGCTGAGGTTTATCACTTGTCAGGCAAAAACACAACAGGTATTAAACTCGAAGTTATAAGAGGAAACCCCTTTAGAACATTTGACACCGAGCACCTGAGTATAGTCACCGATTTTAATACAGAACTAAGTGACCAAACTCTGGAAAATCAGCTTATCAATCGTCAAATAAAGTTTTTAGAAGCTAATTTCGGAGCGTTGGAGAATGACAAAATAATGGTAAACCAATATGATTATACCCGAAATCCGCTCTATGGGTTCAATCAATTGCCTGCTTTTTTAAACCCTTTTCCTCAATCTATGACTTGGGAGTTGAAGTTTTTAAAAACACTGACAGACACTTATATTTCAACTTTGATCAGTGAACACAACAAAAAAAAGGATTGGTTATCAGAAGGTTTGACGCAATACATCCTCTACCAGTATATCGCCACCTATTATCCCAATGAAAAACTCATAGGTAATATAGCCAAAATATGGGGGATTAAATTTTATCATATTGCAGACTTACCGTTTAACGACCGTTATTTTATAGGGAGTCAATACAACTTACGCCAGAATTACGATCAGGATCTGAAGACCCCATTAAAAGATTTGACCAACTACAACCGCCAAGTGGGACAACCGTTTAAGACGGTTAATCTACTCTTGTATTTTGAAGATTTTTTTGGGGCTACAATCATTCAAAGGCTGATTAAAGAAACTTTAAACAGAGCTCACCCGTCAACACCCAACAGTACTTATTTCCTAAAGAGAATTAAAGCACTTGCCCCAATCTCTATGGATGCCTTTATAGAACAGATGTATTCTGAAGCTCCCAGAATGGATTACAAATTAGTAAGGGCAAAGCCTCTGGGAGATTCTATACAAATACGTTTAAAAAACAAAGAAAAACTGAGTGCCCCTATAAAAATTGCAGGTATGCAAGGGGATTCATTGGTGTCTGAATACTGGTTGACCCCAAAAGACAAAAAACAACAATTTATATTACCCTATAAAGGCGAAACACAATGGTATCTGGATCCCAAAAAATCCTTACCTGATGTTAACTTTAACAATAACTTTATAAAAACAAGTTCCGGTATTTTCAGAAAACCCCTCACCATCAGATGGCTTTCTGATGTTGATAATGCGACCAAAACTCAAATATTCATAGAGCCCAGTTTTTCTTACAATTTCTATGATGGTATATCATTAATAAGCGCCATCCACAATAAAAGTATGTTTGAAAAAAAATGGCGGTTTACATTGTCTCCGGCATATAGTTTTAAAAGTCAGGACATCACCGGGTCGGCTTCCTTTAAATATCATAAGTATATAGACCATAAAAGCATCAATAGCTATAGAATAGGTTTAAGCTCGAGTTACCACCATTACAAACCCACGCTGGCTTACAGAACTCTGTCTTTTTATACCAACATTTTTTTTAAACGCAAACATTTGAGGGTGCCTAGACATAGTGCAGCCAATATCAGCTTTACATTAATCGATAAAGATCCCGATCCTACATCTGTATCGGACAGCAATTACAACAATTATGGCGTACTATGGTTAAATTATTATTATTCCAATCCGGGGATTATCAAACGGTTTGCGGTCAGTCAGGATCTGGAAATAGGGAGAGCGTTCAGTAAATTATACGCTAAGGTGATCTTCAGGAGCTTAATTTCTGAGAACAGACAGTTTGAAGCCCGTTTTTTCAATGGAATATTTCTTTATAACAAAAGGAATGATGATTTTTTCAGTTTTGGGGTTAACCGTCCCAATGATTATTTATTCAAGTACGACTATCTCGGGCGTTCAGAATCTACGGGTTTTTTAAGTCAACAATATATAAGAAATGATGGCGGATTTAAAGCTGTAATGCCGGTCAAATATGCCAATCAATGGATAAGCGCTGTAAACACCAGCACCACCATTTGGCGTTGGGTAGAACTCTATGCAGATGCAGGTTTAGTAAAAAACCACAATACCCCGGTATTTTTTGTTCATGACACAGGTATCCGGTTGAACTTTGTGGACAATATGTTAGAGGTTTATTTCCCTGTACACTCCAACAATGGCTGGGAAATCACGGAACCTGCTTACCATGAAAGAATCAGATTTGTTCTTACGACCAACCTCAATAGTATTTTCTCGTTTTTTAAACGCGGTGTACTCTAATATAATCAGATGAGCATTAAAGTTGTAAACCCGGAATCTATCTGTAAAACATAGGGATTGCAATAGAATACTATACTGGTAAATATTTATCTGAATAATTAATCCAAGGGCTGTCCACCCTCTTCTGCAACTTTTTGAATAGCCAAAAATTCTTCGGGTGTAAGATCCCCGTAGAAAAAGTTAGTAGGGTTTACCGGTCTGCCATCTTTATGAACTTCATAATGCAAATGTGTTCCTTTAGAAAGTCCTGTATTTCCCATATAACCAACGACATCTCCCCGTTTTACCTTTTGGCCTTTTCTCACCCCAAAACGGCTCATGTGGGCATATATCGTTTCATAGCCGTAACCGTGATCTACATAGACTACTTTACCAAAAGAACGACTGGATTCTGCTTTGGTAACGGTACCGTTACCGGTCGCATAGATTGGCGTACCATGTTTTCCTACCAAATCAATTCCATTGTGTGGTCTGACAATTTTTAAAAGCGGATGCATACGCATACCAAAACCGGAAGCTAAACTAATCATCTGTTCTTTCCTCACCGGCGAAATAGCCGGTAGAGAAGCTAACATATCTTCCTTGTTTTCGGCCATTTTTACAATATCATCAAGGGATTTGGATTGTATAACAATACGCTTAGACAATTCATCCATTTGCTTGGTAAGATCCATAATCAATTTTGAATTATCAAAACCTTCAAGCCCTTTGTAACGGTTGACGCCCCCGTAACCTGCTTTTCTCACTTCTTCTGAAATGGGTTTAGCCTCAAAATACTGTCTGTATATCTTATTATCTCTGGTTTCCAATTCACTCAATCGCTCAGCGTGTTGCGTCTCTTTTTTAGCCAATAATTTATAATTCAGTTTCAAATTATCGACTTCTCTCAGTAATTCTTTCTCTTTGGGCGATTCAAAAATGTAACTCAACAGAAAGAAACCCAGAAACAAATTAAGCACTACAGCACCTACAATCACCAGTGTACTAAACCAGAGTCGTTTCTTACTGCGTCTAATTTTTTGAAACGATAGCGTTTCCGGATCATAATGATATTTTACTTTTCCCATTAGAGTTAAAAATCTTATTTTTGCTGATGTTTTACAGCTTTCGATTTTACAAAATTAATATTTTTATTAATAAGATTATGTTAATTAAAGGCTGCTGAAAAGTTTAAAAAGGAAGTGAGCCTAATATTTGTTTTTATACAGGTTTTAGATTACAGCCACTTAAAACCCTTATTTTCAAAACAATAAAACAGTTCTAATTTATTGTTTTGAAAGTTTTTCACGCTTTTCAGCAAACCTTTGTGAGTTGTTAAACACATTTGAATATTAATTCATTATAACCTGTTAGAAACAAACATCAAAGCCGTTGGGGCTTTTCTATTCAATCACTTGAAAACATAAAATCGTGTTTTAAAAATGATTATAATTGTAGTTTAATTTTTTTATTGATAACCTATGACATCCAATAATATCAGACAAGCCTTTTTAGATTATTTTGCATCAAAAAATCATCAAATAGTAGATTCTGCACCCATTGTATTAAAGAATGACCCGACACTATTATTTACCAATGCAGGGATGAATCAATTTAAAGATTATTTTTTAGGGCATGATACACCCAAGCACCACAGAATAGCCGATACTCAAAAGTGTCTTAGGGTATCCGGTAAGCACAATGACCTGGAAGAAGTAGGTAAAGACACTTACCACCACACCATGTTTGAAATGTTGGGCAACTGGAGTTTTGGTGACTATTTTAAAAAAGATGCTATCGCATGGGCTTGGGAATTGCTTACAGAAGTTTACGGTATTGAGAAAGACCGCTTGTATGTCACTATTTTTGAGGGCAGTGATGAGGATGGTTTAGGAAAAGACGAGGAAGCTTACAACTTTTGGAAAGCCATTGTTCCTGAAGAGCGTATTTTATTGGGTAGTAAGAAAGATAATTTCTGGGAAATGGGTGATCAGGGGCCTTGCGGACCATGTTCTGAAATTCATGTGGACATCAGAGATCTGGAAGACCGTCAAAAATTAGATGGGGCTACACTGGTGAATCAGGATCATCCGCAAGTCGTAGAAATCTGGAATCTTGTATTTATTGAATTCAATAGAAAAGCTGACGGTAAACTGGAAAGTCTTCCCGAAAAACATGTGGATACCGGTATGGGCTTCGAACGTCTGTGTATGGTATTACAAGGCAAACAATCCAATTATGACACCGATGTCTTTACGCCGTTGATTGCCGAAGTAGAAAGCATTGCTTCAAAACAATACGGTAGTGATGAACCTACAGACATTGCCATGCGAGTCATCGCAGACCACGTCAGAGCTGTTGCCTTTGCCATAGCCGATGGCCAATTACCCAGCAATACCGGTGCCGGTTATGTCATACGCAGAATTTTAAGACGTGCCATTCGTTATGGCTTTACATTTTTGGATTTACACCAACCATTTATCCACTGTCTCGTCCCTACTTTAAGCAAGCAATTGAGCGCAACTTTTCCGGAACTAAAACTACAGAACGATTTAATCATCAATGTCATCAGAGAGGAAGAACAATCATTCTTACACACACTGGAACAAGGACTTAATTTGTTAGAAGAACTCATTAAAAACTCTGATGGTAAGCGCATTTCAGGGGTCAAAGCCTTCGAATTGTTTGATACCTACGGATTTCCCAAAGACTTAACGGCACTTATTTTAAGCGAACGTCATATGACATTCGATGAGGAAGAATTCAATACAGAGATGACTAAACAGAAAGAGCGTTCACGTGCAGCTTCTGCTACCTCTGCAGATGATTGGGTTATCCTGAACGATTCAACTTCTGAAGGATTTGTAGGCTATGACACTTTAGAAGCTGATGTAACTATTTTAAAATACCGTAAAATCTCAACCAAAAAAGATGGGGATCAATACCAAATTGTACTTAACAAAACCCCATTTTATGCTGAAAGTGGTGGGCAAATGGGCGATACAGGTGTCTTAACCTATGATGATAAAGTAGTCAGTCGTATCATAGACACCAAAAAAGAAAACAATCTTATTGTACATCTGACCAAGACTCTCCCCCAACCTGTTGAAGCTACTTTTAAAGCAGTTGTCAACCACTCAAACAGAGTACTTACCGCCCGTAACCACTCTGCCACGCATTTATTACATCAGGCCTTACGACATGTTTTGGGCAATCATGTAGAACAAAAAGGTTCTGCTGTATATGCTAAGGGTTTACGTTTTGACTTTTCACATTTTGCCAAATTGACACCTGATGAACTTAAAGCTGTTGAAACATTTGTCAATGATAAAATCGCACAGTCTATTCCTCTGACAGAACATCGGGATGTCTCTATTGAAGATGCTAAAAAAACCGGTGCCATGATGCTTTTTGGAGAAAAATACGGCGACCGTGTACGCATGATACAATTTAATGATTCAATTGAATTGTGCGGAGGAACACATGTACCTAATACCGGAGATATCTGGTACTTTAAGATTGTTTCTGAAAGTGCCATTGCTGCAGGGGTAAGAAGAATAGAAGCCATTACTTCACAAGAAGCACAGAAATATCTCTCTAAATCACAAGAGGCATATGAAGCTGTCAAATCATTATTAAAAAACCCTAAAGACCCGGTCAAAGCCGTTGCCTCTCTTCAGACGGAAGTGCAGGATTTAAAGAAAGCTTTGGAGAAGCTTCAAAAAGCTCAGGCTAAAAATGCCGTAAATGATCTGAATGACCAATTGACCGCTGTTAATGGCGTTAACACACTGATCACACAAATGGACTTAGACCCTAAAGGCATAAAGGATATCTTATTCCATCTGGGCAGTAAACACGATGATCTTTTTGCCATTATTACCAGTGCCCATCAGGGCAAACCCAGTATTAGTTGTTATATTTCCAAACCACTGACGGAATCCAAAAACCTCAATGCGGGAAATATCGTCAGAACTTTGGCCAAGCACATCCAGGGTGGCGGTGGCGGACAAGCATTTTTTGCTACTGCCGGTGGTAAAAACCCGGACGGACTTAGTAAAGTACTGACAGAGGCTAAAGCGCTCTTAAATTAAGAGAGATCTTTACCTGACTGACATATTGTAAAGATTTTAGATCTTGAGCTTTGGTATAACCCCTTAGTCGTAAGCTTATTCTAACTGGAAGGAACGTTATACTTTTTGGTAGTCTTTATTCATAATATTGAGAGCCATAGAAAACCTTTAGCTTTTGGCAATTAATGTATATATCTTAAGTTGCCTTTGGCTACATTATCCTGATGGCTCATTTTTTTTTACAATTTACACACATTTCATTCAATAACGAGTACCAACTTATAAAAAAAAACTACTTTTGCGCCCGCTAACTTTAAATAAATTTCGAGCGATGAAAAAACTAGTATTATTAGTTGCTATTATAGTTGGAACAACGCTTAATGCACAAAGTGTCAAATACGGTGTAAAAGCCGGTTTAAATATTGCTGACTACCACAGTGAAGGTTCAAATACTGGAAGTCCATTGACGGCTTTCCATGCAGGAACTTTTGTTGAAATTATGTTTGGCAGTCAATTTCATATACAACCTGAGTTAATGTATTCAATGCAAGGCTATAACGCTAATAATTCCGGTTCCGAACCCGGTTTTTATTCTTATACAACAGAAGGAGTTATCAAGGCTTCTTATCTTCACATGCCTCTAACTGCAAAATATTATGTTGTCAAAGGATTAAGCATAGAGTTAGGACCTCAAATAGGGATCTTAGTAGCTAATAAAGTTGCTTCCACAACATACGTAACTTATGAAGATTCTACAGACATTGAAGAGTATTATTATTTATCCGACAGTAAAGATAATGTTAACACCGTTGATTTGAGTCTTAACTTTGGAACAGGATATATATTAGATAATGGTTTAATGTTTGGCGTACGTCTGAATTATGGTTTAAATAAATACCGTAGTTCATCGGATTTTAAAAACCAAGTCATCCAATTTTCATTGGGCTATATGTTCTAAAGCCTTTATTGTAAAACCGATTATTTACCTCTCAATATTTGACGAAATTCAGATCCCAAAAGTAATGCTATAAACAGTATTATCCATTTTTGTGCGCGGTCTATTGTAGCCTTCACTTCCTACTTAATCTGTATTGTCTCTCAGACTTTTTAATTGTTATTTATTAGTGGATTATATTCTAATACAAACAAGTAAAACAGTTATTTAACCCATAGCTTATTATTGGGTTTAGTCTGTCAATGTCTCAGCACATCTGTTGCATTACCTAACCTTAGCAATGGACAACTATATCTACAGGCTCAGATGCCTTATCACTGCACTAAGTTAATGTCATGAATGATTCAGGTTATGTCTTCTGATACTATCAAAAAAACCGCTTTTCATTTTATACAATTAACATATCTTTTACCAATTAACATATGTTAATTTTAAAAATAATGTATATTTGTTCCCATTAACTATAAATTATACATTAAATGATGAAAAAAATCTTATTAGTTGTTGCTCTCATTGCAGGAACAACAATGTACGCTCAAGATATTCAATTGGGCGCTAAAGCTGGATTAAACATTGCTGGTTACCATGGTGAAGATGCTGTAGGCGGTAAACCTCTATATAGTTTTCATGTTGGTCCAGTAGCTGAATTTATGTTTACAGACAAATTTTCTGTTCAACCCGAATTATTGTATTCTCAAGTAGGTTCTGAAATTATTGATCGAAAAGGATCTTACTCAACCAATTTAGATGAAACAACTATTGTTACTGCCACAACAAATACCAACGGTGACACAAAGGTAAATTATCTCATTTTACCTATCATGGGAAAATACGATGTCTATAAAGGCATCCACTTAGAACTTGGTCCTCAACTAGGTTTTTTATTGTCTAAAAAAACTTCTACGACTACGACACTTACATGGCCTGATACTTTGCCGGCTGAAATACTTAGTGCATTACCAACATCTTCTGAAGGTACTGATACAAACACTGATGATTTAGCAAAATTAGACATCGGTCTTAACGTAGGTGTATCCTATAAATTAGATTCAGGCGTATTCTTAGGTGCTCGTTATAACTATGGTTTCAATAACTATTATAAAAACACAAATGAGTTTAATGACGACTTAAAAAATCAAACGGTTCAAATTTCATTGGGTTTTATGTTCTAAGACACCTCAATAACGCATAAAAAAAGAGCCTAAAAAGGCTCTTTTTTTTAGTTTTATTTTGAAGACTTATTAGCCAGTTGTCCGCAAGCTGCATCTATATCTTTGCCCCTGCTTCGCCTGACATTAACAATAATCCCGTGGCTTTCCAATTCAGAAATATACTGGTCAATAATCACCGGTGAAGCCTGCTGAAACTCTCCACCGTCTATAGGATTATATTCTATGAGGTTAACTTTAGCCGGTACTTGTTTACAATAGTCTATCAGGGCATTAATAGACCTTTGATCATCATTGACACCCTTCCAGACTACATACTCAAAAGTAATCCTGTTACCGGTTTTGCTATGCCAATATTGCAAAGCCTCCAAAAGCTTATCAAGATTGTTTGACACATTGACCGGCATCATACGGCTACGTACTTCATCAATGGCAGAGTGCAAGGAAACCGCCAGATTGAATCGTACCCCATCGTCTGCCATACGTTTAATTTTTTTAGGCAAACCAACCGTAGAAAGGGTAATACGACGCGGAGACATCCCCAAACCTTCTACTGAAGTGATTTTGTCTATGGCTTTCATCACATTATCATAGTTGAGTAAAGGCTCACCCATACCCATAAAAACTATATTGGTTAGTTTATGACCATAAAGCAACTCACTTTGCCGGCTAATGGCAGCCACCTGATCATATATTTCATCAGGATTGAGGTTGCGTTGTTTTTTTAAGCGTGCCGTAGCGCAAAAATTACAGCCCATAGCACAGCCTACCTGACTGGACACACAAGCCGTAGTTCTGTTTTCTACGGGAATCAAAACAGATTCAACGATTAACCCGTCATAAAGTCTGACGGCATTTTTTATGGTACCGTCACTAGAACGTTGCATGGTATCTACCGCAATATGATTAATGCTAAAATGCTTATCGAGAAATGCTCTGACGTCTTTGGACAGATTAGTCATTTCATCAAAAGTATGGGCGTTTTTTTTCCATAACCATTCATAGACCTGATTACCACGAAAAGCTTGCTGACCCTGAACTATAAAAAAATCTCTCAAAGCCTCCTTTGAATAGGAACGAATATCTTGTTTTTCCAATCTGTTTTATTTTTTACCAACCGGGGGTAAAGTTAATACCAAAAACTCCATTACTGTTTCCTTTTAAGCTCAACGGGAAAGCATAATAAGGTTCGATAATAATCTGCCCAAACACGTTGATTCGGGTCGAAATACCTGCACTATAGATAAATTGCGATTCATCAAAAGTTCTGTTGATATTATAATAATCACTGACACCCCATACCCTTCCTACATCAAAGAACAAATTGAGATCGGAAAATAAAAAACCTGATTTAATAGCGGCTAAACGCTCAGGCCCCGTAAACGGTAACCTTAACTCCACACTACCTACAAGCATTTTACTTCCCATTAAATCATTGGGAGTTATTGCATCAACATCTATTGAACTGGCACGATTAAAGGCTTTATAAGTATAACCTCTGATAAGTGTTTCATACCCCAGATACAATGGCGGATATAAACTGTTACCGGCATCATTCCCCAGCCTGTTGTAACTCAACATCCTACCGGCAATACCTATAGGTTTTAAATATTTATAATATCTGAGATCCCCAACGAGTGAAGTCATCGAAATTTCCCCCAAAGACTGTTTGACTTCCATTCTGTACCGGTAGCCATCCATAGGAGAAGTCATCCCAAAACCGGAGGTATCACCCACATAGGCCAATGAAAAATCCTGAACAAAAAACGAATCTCCGGCATCCAGATTACGTTGTCTTTCGTAACCAATATAGTAAAGAGTCTGATTTTCATAATAATTAATATAGCGATCCAATCTAAAGCTATAATAGTTGGATGAAGTAGAAGCTTCTAACCTTGTAACTTTTGAAAACGGATACAGCGCAAACACCGCCGCCTGTTCCTGAAACATTCTGTAAATATTGTAATTTTCTGCCAGTACTTCCAGAGGTTGGCCATTATAATCTATAACTTCTTCAGACAAATAATAACTATAATATCTGTGAGGTATATGGCTCAGGCCTCCTCCCCAGCCTATTCTACCATCTCTGTTTAAATAAGCGCCTTGGGCACCAAAATCCTGGATTTCGCCATTGAGTACCGCCCCCACATAGAGTTGGTTATTACCGAGTATATCCCCAAATAACATATTCACGCCACCTACCAAACCGGTACCATAACGACCGGCAGCAACACCAACACCTCCGCTACTGATATAATCCAATTTGAATTTTGGGCGATAAGGTTCCTGAACCATTCGGTCTGTTTTGGCGGGAATATCGTCCATGGCCAAAAGTTTATCGACGAATACTTCAGCTGTTTTCATGGAAGGTAATTCTGCTGCCGTATGATCGACATCAGTATATAAAACCGGTTGCACATCGGTAATGTCACTTCTATTGACATTATAAATATTATATTGAGAATCCTGGTATAAACTATACACCATATCATCAGTGGCAGATACTGTTAAGGCAGGAGCCATATGTGTAATGCCACTCACACCGGTAACGAATTTTGTCAACTGGTTGATGGTTTGCGTTTCAAAGTTATATTCATAAATATCTCTAAACCCTTCTCTGTCGGACAAGAAATACAAACGTTTACCATCATTGCTATACAGAGGGTTGAGATTATTAGAACGCTCAAACAAAGGTAAATAATCGACCTTTTTAGTCTTTAAATCCATAACCGCCACAGATAGTCTATACGCCGGTTTTTCAAATTCCTCACCTACCCTATCTGTAGCAAAAGCTATTTGATGACCATCAGGATGCCATACTGCTTGAATCTGACCGTAGTAATCATGGGTTAATTGCTCTACTTCTTTAGTCTTAACATCCATGACATATAAATTACTCTGACCATTGACTAAACCGGTAAAAGCCATTTTTTTACCATCGGGAGACCAGGCTAAATTATCAAAAGCCGGTACACCGGGAATAAAGAATTCATCTACAACTTTATTACGGTCAACATCGTGTACGACCACTTTTTTCATACCCTTACTGAACACAATAAAAGCATATTTCTTACTATCCGGCGACCATGCTCCTGCTGATTCAAAGCCATCAATTTCATCTAGATGCGAATTTTTGGTTCTTGTACGCAGTTTTTTTATGATTTTTCCGGTCTTGGTGTCTGCTAAAAATAAATCTATAGAAAACAGATTTTTTTCGGATAAAAAGATAAAGTATTTGCCGTTAGGGCTTACTGCCGGAGATATATTAAGACGTCCTCCATTTTTTTTATCAACTAATTTTGTTCCTAAACCATCGAGCTGTCTGTCTTTAATTAAAGGCTTATAAAAATTTTCAGTAGCTGTTTTCCAACGGACTGAAAAGGTATCTAAAGAAACACCTAACTCCCGTTCAAACGCCATTTTCAAACCTAGTCTTGCGGTTTCATTGTACAGCGTTTCTATTTTGTCATCACCAAAAGTACCGCCTACAAACGCCCAAAAATCATGACCAAATCTGTAAGGGAAATAACGGGATTCATTCAAATCTTTTACTGCCGGAAAATAGTCATAGGCCACAGCATCCCGCATCCACATTGCCGTGTGTTCATCTACACTACCTATGGACATATATTCTGCCAACCCCTCTGTCATCCATAGTGGAATATTAGCCAAATTTTGAAAGGATAAAGAATCTGACGCCCTTATCATATTGTACTGATGGGCGTGTACCAATTCATGTCCTAAAACATGATTTGACTGTGTAAATGTAGGCGTTAACGGCATGGTTACACGGTTCTTTAAACCTTCTGTTACACCACCTGTACTGGTTCCAATCAATCCGCTAACCACAGATGTCTGTTGGAAATCTGCATGATTATTATACAGAATAATCGGGATTTTATAGGCAAAACTATCTTTAAACACATAAGAATGTTTTTTTCGCCATTGTTCTGCATCTTTGATAAAACCGATAATGAGGGAATCGTTCTTTAAATAATGATAGGTTTCATAAGTATTGGATTCTACCACATTGAAATCAAATTTTTTATAACGCACTTTATTCTTCCCAAAATACTGTGCGTGGGCATTTGCTATAAACACAAAATTCAGGCATAATGCCATTATGATTTTCAGCGTTTTCATAAGATGAATGTTTAACTAAGCCAAAGTACAAATATTGTTTTTTTCGGTCAAGAATTTAACTTTTATTAACGTGAGCTAAGATAAGAAAAAACACTTTTTAATAAAGAATATACCTGAATTGTTCATTACACAACAAAAAAACTATCAAACCCGCATCAAAACTAACGTTTGACTATCCGATAATTAAGTATTACTTTTGGAAGCAAAATATCATTCGAGTTAGCTGACGGGATGTAATTTACAGAACCAATGACATTGAAAATATACAACAACCATAAACTTAACATTTTCGAATTCCACATTGTTAATTTGTTGGCAGGATTTTCACTTATACTAATGATACCCCACTTCTTTGGAGACTTTGATTATCGTTATATAGGGTATCCTTATAAAATCTTTACTTTTCTGATTTCTTTTTATATCATATACCTCAACTATGATAAAAAGTGGAATTATAAAATAACATTAGTTACGCTTTTTTTCTTCATTTATTTCATAAGAATAGTCTATGACTTGTATATCTTAAACATTGATTACACCAGAAAGCCCTATGAATATGTGGCAACTTATATTGCATCCACACTTATACCGGCTATCAGTGTGTTTTATTTAGATGAAAAAAAAATTAATTGGAGAAAAGTATTGCTTTACACTTATTTTTGCTTTTGTTTTTTTGCATCTATCAATATTTTATTCTCTGATTTTGTAGGAAACGAATCTCGTTCATCAGGTATTACACCTATGTGGCCTATTGGATTTGGACAAACAGGCACAACATTGATAATTTTGTCAATTTTTGTATATAATCTTTTCAAAAAGAACTTATACAAAATACTTGTGATATGTAGTTCGTTTTTGGGTCTTATTATCATTGTGATGTCTGCCAGTAAAGGGCCTCTTTTATCACTACTGTTTGCTTTGGTGATCTATCTTTTCACCATTGGTATTCCTAATATCTTCAAGAACATTTTATTTATCATTATGTTTTTAGCCTTAGCAATACTCGCTTGGAAAACCCATACTGTTCATATTGTGGAACGTATTACGCAAAGTATCCAAACGCAAGATCCTTCCACCCTTGAAAGGTTAGAAATTCTCAATCAAACGTTGATAAATATCAAAACAGATCCACTTTTAGGACATTCCTTTCTTATACAAACAGCACAACTAGATTCTTACTACCCCCATAATTTATTATTAGAAGCTTTTATGACTACAGGTATAATAGGAGGCATACTCTTTTTAGTTATAAATTTCATAGGTCTTTCTGAGGTTAAAAAAATCTTACATGATCATAAAAACATGTGGATAGTGTTTATTTTTATTCAATTTTTTGTCCAGACTTTCCTGTCTTTTTCTTTATATTCCAGTAATTATTACTGGGCATTGTTAATGATGATATTCTTAGTTTACAGCTCAAAAAAAACTAATTCATACCCGGACATTTCATCAAAGTAAACCCAAAACATTATTACTTTGTATGGTATATAATAGCGTTAAATCATTAAGATTAGGAAACCTATTCAAACCAACAACAGGGACAATAACTACACCTAAAACAGTTCATCGAAAGAAGAAATATTCTTACTGCATTTTTTCAAGAGATTCATTTAAAAAGTCATTGAATGGTTTCTGAATCTCATAAATATTCAATAGCTGTGTCAACACATCATCCTGTAGAAAAAAATCATTGTCAAGTTTATGGATGGCAGCGTAATCTTTATGTTTCAAAAAGTTAATATCCGGAAAGTCTTTAGGAAATCCTTTAGGCACCATTTTGAATTTATCCCCATATATCTGGGGAAAAATAAGCTTTAAACGTTTTATCATTAATGATATGTTTAAACGCTTCTGTATGATTAAAAACATGTTGACGTAAAGCGTTTAAAATACTACTTTCAGGATGATGAATACCACCACCTACAAAAGAGCGCAGGGCAAATACATCAAAAAAAAATCAATAAAAACAGTGTAAATATTTAAAAACAAACACTCTAACCTTTGTTTTAATCATACAAAAATCGCATACTACACTAATAATCAACACAATATACAGCCATAAAAAAACACAAACAAGTTAAGAACAATTTTTGGACAAATACCCGACTTTAGACGCTCTCACGGACAACTTCACGATTTAGAAAGCCTCCTTCTTATCGG
>PDWI01003357.1_pt1 | contig 22978 bp, 21 predicted proteins | sample 1430891 | NCBI WGS metagenome assembly PDWI01 (sample SAMN01162508, study PRJNA174530) | Oral metagenome, whole genome shotgun sequencing project. | biome: Marine environment; feature: Marine mammal; material: Swab sample of the gingival sulcus; isolation source: swab sample of gingival sulcus... | reverse complement strand
ATTACTTCAAATCTGTATCAAACTTCTTGTACTTAGGGGAGAATTCTTAACAAGCCAATGATAAAAATCAATTATTATCCGTTTACAAAGATATGAGGGTAGATGATTAGCTGTTTAATATCTAAAGCATTCTCTTAAGAACACTCTAAGCAAGCAATTCCTCCCTTGTCGGGAGGATCAGCTAACCTCTAATTTATAACTCACAAGGCTTAATACCCCCTCCGTCTTGCTCCCAAGGTTTGCAACCTCGGTCGCAAGCCACCTCCCACCAAGGGAGGAATTCCGTTTATGTCTTAAATTTGACAAACTCAAAGACCGAATGGCATAGTCTCTTTTATCCTTGCATAACTCTTCATAAAGGAATCATACTACCCCGTCAGTTCATTCGCTTCGCTCTCTCACTGCCACCCCTTCAAGTCTTTGAAGGGGAAAATTAAATGCTTTCTTATAACACCCCCTTTAGTAGAGCTTTGCATAATTAACATTTAGTGAGAACTCTGTCATTAAGTTTTCGGTCGTTGAGCCTGTCGAAACGGGATCTCAGACCCATTTATTTCCCAATGCGATTCATTTGCCTTGAGGGCGACCTTTGGTTCGACAAGCTCAATGACCGAATATTGGGCGGTTCCGATTTGTGGTATTTGGAGAATTTGGAAAAGTGATTGGGAAGAGTCAAAAAAGTTTTTGGGAAAACTTTTAGAAATTACTGGGAAAACTCAAATGAGTTTTCCCAGTAATTTTTCGTCCTTAAAACAAGGGATTGTATACTCTTGATATAGAGCGTGTTGAACAAACCTGTCTGCGACAGTTCTGATTTGTGGTATTTTGTCCTTTTTCGCCCTAAGTAAATACATCAAAGATTCCTTGTCAAATCTAAAATTTCGCTCATCAAGGGGTGAACTTTTTCACGCAGATGAGCCAGTTTGATTTATTTAAGTTAAATTTGTCTTAGTGAGGATATTAAATCCTTATCTACAGCTCTATAAAGGATTATAAACAAGTATGGCGGAACTTATAAACATTAATATCAGCAATCTATCCACTGGCTATCAAAATAAAAAGTCTGTAAGAAAGGTCTCAAAAGACCTAAACCTCTCCATTAGAAAAGGGGAGGTGGTAATGCTTATGGGACCAAATGGAAGTGGTAAGTCCACACTTATGCACACAATAGCAGGCTTATTGACACCTTTGGCTGGGGAAATCAAGGTTAATAATAAGGATATAAGTCAGCTCTCAAACCAAGAGCTTGCTCAAGAGCTAAGTCTTGTGCTGACGGAAAAGTTAAGTCCTGCGAATATGACCGTCCGAGACATCGTGGAGCTGGGTCGCTATCCATATACAGGTTACTTAGGTTTCCTCAAGCCTGAAGACAAAGCTTTTATTGATAAGGCAATACACAAATGTCGCCTTGAGGGAATGGAACACCGCCTTTTTGTAGAGCTAAGCGATGGAGAGAAGCAACGCTGTCTCATCGCTCGCTCCTTGGCTCAAGATACGAGCCTTATGCTATTGGACGAACCGACTGCTCATTTGGATTTGCCCTCTCGCTTGGAGCTAATCCTGATGTTGAAAGAGCTTGCCCACGAACAAGGGACGAGTATGCTCATCTCTACGCACGAAATGGATCTTGCCTTGCATTGGGCGGATACGATTTGGCTGATAAATCAAGAGGGCGATGTGGTCTCTGCCTGTCCAGAGGACTTGGTGCTTGGTGGACACTTTGAGGCAGTTTTTGGGAATCCCTCTTTGAGCTACAACTATGAGACAGGCGAGTTTGCTCTTGCACAAAAAGGAAGCAAGCCCATCACACTAAAAGGCGATGGACTTGCTCGTAAATGGACGCACAAAGCTCTTGTGCGTAAAGCTTATGAAGTTGTAGATAATCTTGAGGATAATCCGTCTATTCCTTGCGTTGAGGTCTTAGAGGGTAAGTATTTACTAAGACTAAACGGTGCGGAAAACTTATACACAAATTTGACTGATTTGTTGATAAGCTTAGAGCATTCTTAGTCTTAACTTAGTCTGGGCGGACAACAAGTCGTTCCAAGCCCTCACTCATTATGCTACGGAAACCGCCCTTTTCATCTGCTAAGATAAGTAGATATTCAACTTCAGGGAAAGCCGAAAGCATTTGAGGAACATCTTTGGAAGACATCGTCATACAAGCCGTCGCCAAGCCGTCCGCTTGCATACAAGTCGGAGCTAAAATAGTAGCACTAAGCACGTCTGTCTGCGTTGGGTAGCCTGTACGTGGGTCAATCGTATGGGCATATTTTTTTCCATCTTTAATCTTGTAGTTGCGGTAGTTACCCGAAGTCGCCAAGCCTCCGCTCGCTCTATCCAAGCGAATAATCAGTTCTAATTCGTTGATTTGTCCTGTGCTGTCTTCAATAGGTTTGTTGATGCCTATCTGCCAAGGCAGACCACGTTCGTTGTGTCCCTTAAAGGCAATCTCGCCCCCAAGCTCAACAAGGTAATTCTTCGCCCCTTTGGCTTGCAGACATTTGCCGACAAGGTCAGAGCAATAACCCTTAGAGATAGACGAGAGGTCAAAGACCATTCGCTCATCTGCCTTGAGAAGCGTATCGCTCTTAAGCTTGATTTTGTCGTAGCCAACGAAGGTGAGCAAGCTATCAATCTTCGCTTGTGTCAAATGCTCTTCGCCTTTCTTAAAGCCAAAACCCCAAGCATTAATCAGAGGCGAAGCCGTAGGGTCGTAACGCCCTTCGGTAGCTTGAGCGATTCGCTTTGCCATTGCCCAAACTTCAAGGAAAGCACTATCAACAAGTCGTGTTTCGTTCTTGTTGATAGCTGTCAGCAGACTTTTGGCTTCGAAGGGATTGAGCGAGAGACTAAAGTCCTCAAAGGTCTTATTTACCTCAGGGCGATAATCCTCTTTTAGGTCATACTTAATGTGATAAGTCGTGTGGAAAATACTCCCCTGTAGCAAGCTGTAGGACTTCTGCTCGCTCTGACAAGAGTTTAGTAGAAAAAAAGAAAAGACTAAGCCCAAAAAGAGTGAGCTTAGTCTTCTTGTTTTGTTGAAAGATTTAGAATTCATCTTCTATTTTATAATGATTACGTTCTGGATTTTGACGGCTGATAAGTTCTCCAAGGAAGCCAGCTAAGAAAAGTTGTGTCCCAATAATCATTGCCGTTAGAGCAATGAAGAAATAAGGTCTGTCCGTAACCAAAGGAGCTGGTACGCCTCGGTAGAGGTAAACAAACTTAGTAAGCAAGATAATGCCCAAAGCAATCAAGCCTAAGAGAAAGACCAAAGAACCGCATAGACCAAAGAAGTGCATTGGCTTACGCCCAAAAGTCGAGGTAAACCACAGCGTAATTAGGTCTAAATAGCCGTTGAAGAAACGACTGAAACCGAACTTCGACTCGCCGTACTTGCGTGCTTGGTGTTGAACTACCTTTTCGCCAATACGACTAAAGCCAGCATTCTTCGCCATATAAGGGATATAGCGGTGCATATCGTTGTAAATCTCAATATTCTGAACGACCTCACGGCGGTAAGCCTTGAGTCCGCAGTTGAAATCGTGCAGGTTCTTAATGCCAGAGAGCTTGCGAGCCGTGGCGTTGAAGAGCTTAGAGGGAAGGTTCTTTGTCAGCACAGGGTCATAGCGTTTTTGCTTCCAACCGCTCACGAGGTCATAGCCCTCCTCTTTAATCATTCGGAATAGCTCGGGTATTTCATCAGGGCTGTCCTGCAAATCTGCGTCCATCGTGATGATGACATCTCCCTTGACACGAGCAAAACCGCACTGCAGAGCTGGCGACTTGCCGTAGTTTCGGCGGAATTTAATAGCGTGTATTTCTTCAGATTGCTTCGCTTGCTCGCTGATAATTGCCCACGAATCGTCCGTACTTCCGTCATCAACGAAAATGATTTCATAGGAGAAGTTATGCTCCTTCATCACTCGCTGAATCCAAGCTGTCAGCTCGGGGAGTGATTCTGCCTCATTAAAAAGAGGTATTACGACTGATATATCCATATTAATTTCGTCTTAAAAGCATTCCTGTGATCAAGCTAAGCAATGCTCCGATGATGAAGTTCTGATTGAGAAAAGACATCAAGTTGCCAAAGAGATACTCCGAAGAAGTATAGTCCGAAATGACTTTGATTGGTTCAGCTCCGAAAGTTTCGGCAAACTGTCCCTTTAGATTGGGGTACTGCTCATAGGCCTGCTCAAAAGCCTGCTGTATCATCGGCAAAGCCTCTGGCAGAATGCGTGTATAGAAGATATAGACTGCTGGCAAGACGACAATGCTTGAAAAGAGATAAAGCCAAGTGCCGTGTACCCAAGCTACTCGGAAAGGGAAAGGCTGTTCCTTGAAAAAGACATCTCTATAGCCCTTTGTCGTACGATAAACAAGGAAGGGAATATACAACGCTCCCAAGATGAAAAGATAAATTAATACTGGGTATTCAAAGCTATAGATAAAGCAAGAATAGACGATTGTAAAGAAAAGCCCCAAAAAGATACCTGCACGAGCGGCGTGTCTTAGCGGAGTAGGGATTGTTGTTTGTGGTGTAGGTTGTTTCAAATCTTCGATATTATTCATCTTAAAATTATGTTGTTTTAAGCACTTGTTTCATAGGAATGTCCCATTCATTGCTTGGAAGCTCCTCAATCTCAAGCAAAGAGAGGCTAAGCCCTATCGTCTCAATCTGCGGACATTGAACTAAATAGCGATCGTAATAAGCCTTACCTCTGCCGAGACGATAGCCTTTTTTGTCAAAAGCCAAACCAGAGACAAGCATCAATTCTAAGTCTTGTGGCTTGATTTTCTTTGAGGCTTCGCCCTTTGGCTCTAAGATGCCATAAGGTTCGCTTGGGATCAGTTCGTCAAAGCTTTCAAAAGCAAAGAAGTCCATTTCCTTTGCGGATAATACTTTGGGTAGATAAAGCTTTTTGCCTGCTTCCCAAAGCTCGTGGTAAAGAGGCGTGATGTCTGCTTCATCTTTCAGAGGCATAAAGACCGCTATTCCTTGAGCTGGGCTATTAAGTAGCATTGGACGTAGCTGTGTAAGGAGCGAAAGCGAACGCTCCGCTCGCTCCTCCGAGCTTAGATTTCGGCTAAGCTCTCGGTAAGCTTTGCGATAATCTGCCTTGTTCATCACTTATTCAGCCTTGTACTGCCCCAAAGAGTCTAAAACGCAGTTGGGGTCGCCCTCTGGAGTGATTGGGAGCTTTGGTTGCCACGAGCCATCTTGTATGGCTTCTACGCCTGCTAAGACTTCATTACTTCGCTTATTGATAATCTCGTAATAAGCCCCCATATCTGGCGAAACGTTGTCAGCAATCAAGGCTCTTAGCTGTGAGAGTATGACCTTTGCTGAGCGATGTAGCAGAGAGGTTCTGATAGGAATACCCTTGCTTTGTGCATAATAAGCGTATTCAAAGAGCAGTCCTTTGCGAAGAGCTACAAGGTATTTATATAGATTGTCCACAGAAGTAAACTTTTCTAAGCTCTTGCGGTGCTTGTCTGCGTACTTAAAAGCAAAGACTGGTAGCGTGCCTGACTGCAAAAGTCTTAGATAGTACGACGTGAAGCCTGTGCTATCACGAGGGACGAAGACATCAGGTGTGATACCTCCTCCTCCATAAACGGGACGACCTCCCAGTGTGTGGAAGATATGCGTGCTGTCGCCCTGCATTATGCTGTCGGCATTAAACAGCTCGCCGTGTTCATAACGCTTGTTGATATCCAAGGCATAGTCCGCATAACCTCCCGAATAATCTCGCTGAATGCACCTATCTGATGGGATATAATAGCGAGCAACCGTTAGACGAACTACCGAGCTATCAGAAAGCATAAAGGGGCTTTGCACCAAACCCTTTCCGAAGCTTCGGCGACCAATCACAAGTCCTCTGTCGTGGTCTTGTATCATTCCTGCGAAGATTTCGCTGGCACTGGCACTAAATTCATTGACTAAGACGACCAAAGGCATCTTCATAAAGAGTCCGTCTTTGGGAGAAGAGAACTCTTCCTTAGGGTAAGACTTTCCCTTGACGTAGAGCATTAGCTTATTCTCTGGGAGAAACTCCGACCCCAAAGCAAGAGCAGACTGCATATACCCCCCAGCATTGTCCCGAAGGTCAATAATCATTCCCTTGACTTTGTGCTTATGGTTTGCCTTCATATAGGCGTTCAAGAATTCTTTATGCGTCCTCATTCCCCACTTATTCAAGCGAATGTAGAAGATACTATCAGCCACCATATAGCTCGCATCTACAGAGGAGATAGGCACTGCCCCACGAACGACAAGGCTGTGGAAAACTTCCTCGCCACGACGAATGGTTAAATCCACGACAGACTTGCTTGGACCTTTGAGCTTGGACATAATGAAGTCATTCGTCAGCTTAGCTCCTTCAAGCGAAATGCTATCTGCTTTGAGGATCCTATCCCCAGCTTTAAGTCCAGCTCTCTCGGCTGCTCCACCCTTGATCGTGCGTGTGATCACAACCGTGTCGAGCATTCTGTTGAACTGAACCCCAATCCCTTGGAAAGAGCCTTCCAAGCCTTCTTCCTCTCGTCTATTAAGCTCTGCGGGGAGGTAGGCAGAGTGTGGATCAAGTTTGCTAAGCATTATGGGGATTACCTTCTGCTGTAAGCTATCCATATCAACCGAATCCACATAGTATTGGTGGATTAGGCGATTGATAACCTCCATTCTGCCCAAAGAATACTTGATTTTGTATTGTTTCTCCGAAAAGGTCTTTGCCGTAAAGCCAGCAAAGAAAGCAATCAGAACAACAATAACGATGGCGATTTTTTTATACATAAAAATACTATATCTCAATAAAATCTACAGCAATACCAGCCCTACGAAGCAAATCACGACCTTCAGGCAGACGATATTCTTTGCAGTACACGACACGGGCAATAGCCGACTGAATGATTAACTTGGCACATTCGATACAAGGCGAATCCGTGATATAGAGCGTTGCTCCAGAGCAGTCGTTTGTGCTACGAGCTACTTTCGTCAGGGCATTTGCCTCGGCGTGTAGGACATATTGCTTCGTCCGCCCAGTCTCAGGGTCTTCACAAACATTCTCAAAGCCTCGTGGCGTACCGTTGTAACCATCAGAGATAATACTCCCATTCTTGACAATAATTGCTCCGACTTGCAGGCGTTGGCAATATGAGTTTTCCGCCCATATTTTTGCCATTCTAAGGTAACGCTTGTCTAATTGTAGTTGTTTATCTTCCATATACTTATGGTATTTGTTGTATTTAGACAAAAATACAAATAAGATTTTCAGTGTGCAAATCATTCGTTTGAGGCTATTCTCCCTGAATATGAAGATGTTTGTAGGCTGAGATGAAAGGCTTGTGAGGTCGAGACTCTTGTATTCCGATTTGTGATACTTTGATTTTTGTCGTTTAGCGACGTCTTTTTTGCCAAACAATATCCCTATCTTGTTGTTAATGAGCTAAAAAAGATATATATTTGTGAGAGAATAGACGACTAAAGAAGATATTTTGATTAAAGAAATATTGCTTATAATGTCCGAAATGTGATATAATGGCTGATTCAGAGGTCATTGCAAAAACCTTCTTGGTGTAGGAAGGTACTTAAGAACGATAATTAAAAAGAAAAAAATATATACCTATGATTGAAAGAACTATTAGAGAGCTAAAGATGGCTAAAGAAGTGAATACAGATTTGATATTCAATATGTATTACATTGACAATCGTTTTGATGAAGCTTTGCAGATTCAGAACGAAGCTCTTCGTATCCCCAACGCTTGGGTTGTCCTGTGTACAACAGGTTCTATAGAGCTACTCTTGGCTGGAGACAGCTATACATTAGGGGCAGGAATGCTTTGCGTTGCTCCGCCTGAGACTTTGGTTAAGCTTGTCGGAGCTTCTGATGACTTCTCGGGCTATTTAGCCCTATCGGGAAGTAAGTTTATTGAGAAGATGGTGCGTTATAATGTAGATACGCTTACTTTCTTTGAGCAAACACCACGCATCAGACTTGAAGAAGATGAATATACGGCTTTGATTTCGCTTTGCCGTACTTCCGAACGCTATGCCCTACGCAAGAGCCACCCATTCTACAATGCCTTTATGGGGGACTTAGGTTCACTATTCCTCTTGGAGCTTTTGGCTATCTACGAGCGTCTTCGTCAGGAGCGACCACAGGATTTGAGCCGTAAGCAACAGCACTATATGGACTTTATCTTCCTCCTCAAGAAGCATTGTGATGATAGATGGACGGTAGAGAGATATGCCAATGAGCTGAATATCACACCTCGTTATCTGACAAAGGTTTGTCAAACTTTTGCACGAGAGAGTGCCGTAGGCTGTATCAACCGCTATACTGTGGATCAGATTTGTATCCGCTTGCTTAGCTCGAGTGACTCGGCTTTGGAGATTTCTGAACAGATGAACTTCCAGAATATGTCTTATTTCATTTCTTTGTTTAAGAAATACAAAGGTTGTACGCCTCAGCAATATCGTCGCAATCCTAATCGTCATCGCCAATAAAAAGGTCATTTAAGTGAACTATCTTTAACTTTTTTTGTTATATTTGTAGTAGGGCATTCTTTTTGGCAGTAGTCAGATAAACGGTGGAATAGCCCTATTATCACTTATTACACAAATTAAAGATTTATCACTTTATGAAATACGAACTTATAAAGTTGCCTTATGCGGCAACTGACTTAGAGCCTGTCATCAGTGCAGAAACGCTTTCTTATCACCACGGCAAGCACCTTGCTGCCTATGTCAATACGCTTAATACCCTAATTGAGGGAACGGAGTTTGCTGATATGCCTTTGGTGGAGATCATACAGAAGAGCGAAGGAGCAACGTTTAACAATGCAGGACAAGTGCTTAACCACAATTTATACTTCCAGCAATTTGCTCCAAACAAAGGTGGCGAACCTACAGGAGCTTTGCTTTCGGCTATTGAAAAGGAATGGGGTTCATTCGAAGCTTTCAAGGAAGTTTTCACTAAGGCTTGCTTGACACTCTTTGGTGCTGGTTGGGCTTGGTTGGCTTCTGACAAGGACGGCAAGCTACACATTTGCAAAGAAGCTAATGGTAGCAACCCTGTTGTTCACGGCTATAAGCCATTGCTTGGTATTGACGTTTGGGAGCATGCTTACTACTTAGACTTCCAGAATAGTCGCCCTAACCACGTTTCAGAGGTTTGGAAGATTATCAACTGGGACGTTGTAGCAGAACGCTATTCATAGTCCTTATTTGATTTAATAAACGAAGGGTTGTGTCATTAATGGCACAGCCCTTCTTCTTTTTATGGCTTATCTTCGGATAAATCATACTATATTTGTAAAAACTACGTTAATAAAGGGTATTAATGCAATTAATAAAACAATATTATAGAGTAATGATTAAAAAGATATTACACCTGAGTGCTGTAGCTCTTTTGGGGCTTTGTGCTTTTATGCCAAAGACAATGTTGGCTCAAGAAATCAACAATGCCGTTACGACGGCTGTTCCTTCGCTTAGTATTACACCTGATGCTCGTGCAGCAGCTTTGGGGGATCAAGGGGTTTCAACGACACCTTCGCCTTATTCACAATACTGGAATCCAGCACAGTTTGCTTTTGCTCGTAGCAAAGCAGGCGTTGCGATGAGCTATACGCCTTGGCTTTCTCAACTTGTCAATGATATTGCTTTGATGCAAGTGAGCGGTTATTACAAGTTAGGTTCTTCGGATAACCAAGCTTTAGGAGCTTCTTTGCGTTATTTCTCTTTGGGTAAGCTCCGTCGCTGGGACGCTGGTGGTCTAAGTCTTGGAGAGGCTCACCCTAATGAGTTTGCTTTTGACTTGAGTTATTCGCTTAAGCTAAGCCCAGAATATTCTATGGCTGTTGCTTTGCGTTATATCCGTTCGGCACAAGATGCCACAGGCGAGCAAGAAGACGGTCAAGCTTTTGCGGCAGACATTGCTGGTTATACTCATCGTTATGTAATGCTCGGTTCGGCTGAAGGTCTTTGGTCTTTTGGTTTTAATATCAAAAACATCGGAACAAAGATTTCATTTGACTCAGGAGCAACTTCGGCTTTTATCCCTACAAATTTAGGTATCGGTACAGGTTTGCTTTATCCGATTGACGACTATAATATGATTGCTTTCAACGTAGAGGCAAACAAGCTTTTAGTTCCTTCGCCTAACAGCCCAGGGACTAATGCTACACCAGAGGAGAAAAAGAAAGCTATTGATGACTACAACGACACTTCTGCTATCGCAGGTATTTTCAAGTCGCTTGGCGATGCTCCGGGTGGTTTCTCCGAAGAGATGAAAGAGGTTCGCTGGTCGCTTGGTGCAGAATATAGCTATGACAATAAGTTCTTCGTTCGTGCTGGATATACTTATTTGCACCCAACTAAGGGAGCTTTGCAGGCGTTTACGGCAGGTGCAGGCTTCAAGATGAGCAGTATCCGTGTAGATGCTTCTTATATGATGTCCACAATCGCAAACAACCCTCTTGACCAAACGCTAAGATTTTCTTTAGCTTTTGATATGGACGGTATTAAGAACCTATTCCGTTAGACCTAAGAATGAAAGTTCCTTATAGAGTTGGCTTCGGCTATGACGTTCATCGCCTTGAAGAAGGCTACGAGCTTTGGCTTGGCGGTATTAAGCTGGAGCATACACTTGGGCTTAAAGGGCATTCAGATGCTGATGTAGCCTTGCACGCTCTTGCTGATGCTTTGCTCGGAGCTGTTGCTTTGGGCGATATAGGTCATCACTTTCCCCCAACGGATATGCGTTACAAGGGAATTGATAGTAAGCTTTTGCTTGCCGAAGTTTGCCGTTTGGTCAGAGAGACAACTTACGAAATTGCTAACATTGACTTGACGATTACGGCAGAGCGTCCGAAGATCAATCCGCATATCCCTCAAATGCGTCGCACAATGGCTGAGGTGATGCAGATTGACGAGGAGCAAATTTCCATCAAGGCAACGACTTCCGAGAAGCTTGGTTTTACAGGTCGTGAGGAAGGTATTTCAGCTTATGCTGTTGCCTTAGTTTATTTACCTTAGGGTAATACTTAACTGATTTTAGAATAGGCTATACCAAATGGTATAGCCTATTTTTTGCTTTATGAAGTTTATCAGAGCAAGAGCTTCAAAAGGCTGTTTTAAGAGCCAAGTTCCCTAAGTCATAATCTCTAACACTTAACTTAAAATTCATAGTTAAATAGCCCCCTTAATTCTTCAAAATACCACAAATCAGAACACCCGCAGGGTGTTTTATACAACACATTCGCTATCAAGGAGATACAAGTGTTTATTTTAAGGTCAAAAAATGACTGGGAAAACTCAAATGAGTTTTCCCAGTCATTTCTAAAAGTTTTCCCAAAAACTTTTTTGACTCTTCCCAATCACTTTCTGGGCTTCTCCAAATAACACAAATCGGAACAGGCACAGCCTGTCTTATCCTGCCCATATTCGTTGTCGGTCGTACCGACCGAGGGGCAAAATGCTTCTGCATTTTGCTGTTCAAGGCTACTATGTAAGGATAAAAGAGACTATGCCATTCGGTCATTGAGCTTGTCGAAATGAACCGCATTAGGAAATAAATGGGTCTGCGACCCCTGTCGGTCGCACCGAACGAGGGGCAAAATGCGGAAGCATTTAATTTTTCCCCTTCAAAGACTTGAAGGGGTGGCAGTGAGGGAGCGGAGCGACCGAACTGACGGGGTAGTATGACCTTGGATAAAAGGAGCTGTACCATTTGGTCGTTGAGTTTGTCAAACTCAAGACATAAACGGAATTCCTCCCTTGGCGGGAGGTCGACACGAGCTGAAAGCGAGTGGACGGAGGGGGTATTAAACCTTGTTAGTTATAAATTATAAGTTAGCTGATGTGGATAATTATTCCTTATAAATAATTAACTTACCCCCTCCGCCTCGCAAGCTTGGCACCTCCCGCCAAGGGAGGAATTGCTTGCTCAGAGGATTAAAAGTTACAGGTGTTATAAGAAAGCATTTACTTTTCCCCTTCAAAGACTTGAAGGGGTGGCAGTGAGGGAGCGGAGCGACTGAACTGACGGGGTAGTATGACCTTGGATAAAAGGAGCTGTACCATTTGGTCGTTGAGCTGGTTGAAACGTCTTCAAAATGATTTTTGTTTCTATTTTCCAATGGAGTTCTCCTTTTAGTCGAACAAAGTTTGGAAAATAGAAACCTCGTAGAGAAAAGTGTTTTAAGAGAACGCTTTAGATACTAAACAACTCATTACTTTTCCTTCTAAAGATAAATAGTTAGCCCCCTTCAAAAAATTGAAGGGGGCTAAGTATAAAAACATTCTTCTTGTGAAAACTTGCTTAGGACAAAGTACAACTTAGTTTATTGAAGATCAACCTGCATTGTATCTTTAAGAACTTTGCCATCTGTCGTCTCAAGGATAATAACGAAGCTAACAGTTGTAGGAGCTTCCTTAGGTCTTGCTTTCAGCCTAAAGCATACCGCTGGTGGAGCTGTTGGCTTGAACGACAACCATTGATCAATCGTCTTAACTTCCTCCCTATCTTTATAACCCCAAACAAGATGATTATTTTCATAACTTATAATTTGTCTGGGAGCAAACTCCTCAATGCTAAAGTATTTATTTAAGGAAGTCTTAGCTTTCTGCCCAAAGAGTGGCGAAAGAGCTATAATCTTAAAGCTCTTAACCCCTGAAGTACGATATTCCCAATGAATAAGGCTTGTACGAAAATGTTCCGCCTCATCTCTTTTTAAGGCTTCTTCTAATTCCTTATTGTGAGGAGCTAAACCCTTATCAATCTCTTTTAATAAATAGAAAGAGCCTCCGATAGGCATATCAAAGTGATTTGGGATATATAGATTCTCTGTACGGAGATTCTTTCCCCCTGTAATTAAGCAAAAGCCAAACCTTTGAGCAGGAACTTTGTCCTGCTTTTTTAGAGGTCGTATAGGACCTTCCTTTTTCTTCCCCTGCTTTACCCCTTTTGTTTTACAAATCAACGGCACTGTATATATTTTTTCACAAGTGCGTGGGTGAAAATCTAAGGCATAGTCAGGAAAAACAAAACCAGCCTCTTTTAGACAAGATCCTAATACAATTAGTGTTAGAATTAATAGAATCGATATATTTACTTTTCTCATAGGAATCATTATTTATCATGTTAATTGAATAGTCTATACTGCAAATTTAAATAAAATTTACCAATTAAGCTAAACTAACGCTATTTATTTTATTTTATTAACTATCCACCTTATGAATTTTGAGCTTTATTCTTCATTATTTGGCGGTATATTTCCTCTTGCTTGATTTAAGTTTGGACTTAAATACTTTGCTTGATAGACATTAAGCTGAATTGACGAATAAATTATTTCAGAAACACCTACTTTAGTCTTCTAAAATTATTTTATCTATTTTTTTGATGAATTGTATTGAAAGAAGTTTGAAACACCTTGGTTTTATGAAGCTTAGAGGGGCTTATTTGTGTATAAGCTTTAATTTTGTTATCTTTGTGTTAAATGGGTAGAGGATTGTAAGTTTTTTTATAAAGCAATAATCCTGATGATATATGTCTATATTCACCCTGTATTTATTCATTTTAAGAGAAAAAAATATGATTATTTCAAGACGTTCATTTGTCTTTATCCTAAGTCTATTATTTGCTTCATCACTTTTTGCACAAGAGGCTAAGCCTTCTTTGAAAGTTGGTGGTGCATTACGTTACAATTATAACCTCTCAAGCTGGAAAAAAGAACAGGTCAATCGAGGTGGCGACTTTGGCTTTGATACCTTTATTATCAATGCAAAGGCGGAGTACAAGGGGCTAAAGCTCGTTGCTGACTATCGTTTTTATACCAAAGAGTTTGGGGGACATTTCCTCAAAAAGGGTTGGTTTGAATATGACCTTTCGCCTAAGCATAACCTACAATTAGGGCTTACACAAGTACCTTTCGGTATCGGCGAATACAATTCTTATAGCTACTTCTTGAGCTTGAACTATTATTTAGGTCTGGAAGACGACTACGATATGGGGATTAAATATGGCTACAAGGGGACGCATTGGGATATTGACTTAGCTTTCTTCAAAAATGCCGAAGAACTATTGTTTGGTGATAAGTCAGACATCTCGGCAAGTCGCTACTCTTATGACATTAGTTCGATTGCGCTTAATGGACAAAGCCAACGTAACAAGGAAGTTAATCAGCTAAATGCTCGCTTTGTGTATAAGCTAAACAAGGGGCAAGCTAAGCATCGCTTTGGTTTCTCTGCTCAATATGGTGGTATTTACGACCTTAATAAAGAGGAATTAGGTTCTCAGACAGCTTTGGCTGGGCATTACGAACTTAACTATGGCAAGTTCAATGCTAAGCTTCAAGCTTCTTATTATCATTATGATGCTTTGAGCTATATGCTTGGTTACGACAATCAGATTGCTATGGCTGCATTTGGTTCACCTTACTTGGTTGCCAACAAAGGTATGACTTATACTTTGGGCTTGTCGTATGCAATTCCTGTGAAGAGCAAACTTCTTTCTGAGGTTAAACTATATAATGAGTTTGGCTTCTTGGATAAAGCCGATAGTCAGTTTGAAGACACATTTATGGACGTTCTTGGCGTTCAGCTGATTGCGGGTAATATGTACATTCTTTTTGACTGTGCAATGGGTAAGAATCAGCCTTATTTTGGAGGCGATTGGTACACTGGCTTAGGTGCAGGAAGAAAGGGTGCTGAATGGGAAACTCGTTTTAATATCAACCTTGGTTATTACTTTTAATTAAAATACAATTATGGGAAAACACACACGTAGTGATGAAAAAACGTTTTTGGGGATTAAGGCCAACGGACCTGTCTTCATTACGTCTTTTCTGATAATCTTGGCTCTTGTACTGACAACGCTGATTGTCGGAGAGCCAATAGAAAAGTGGTTTGCCGAAACTAAAGAAGCTGTATCCGATCACGTCGGTTGGTTCTTTATCCTTTTGGTTAATGCTCTTTTATTCTTTGCTCTTTATTTGGGATTTGGTCGTTTTGGTCGTATCCGCTTAGGCGGTGATGACGCTCGCCCTGAGTTTACGCTCGGTGGTTGGTTTGCAATGCTTTTCAGTGCTGGTATGGGTATTGGTTTGCTCTTCTGGTCTGTAGCCGAACCAATCTTCCACTTCCAAGGTAATCCATTCTTGGAAGACTCGGCAAGTAAGGTTGAGGCAGCTAAGCAAGCGATGAGTGTAACCTTCCTACACTGGGGGGTACACGCTTGGGCATTGTACGCTGTCGTAGGGGTAGCTTTGGCATTCTTTACCTTTAATAAGGGTTTGCCTTTGACAATCCGCTCAATCTTCCACCCTATTTTGGGGAATAAGATCCACGGACCTATTGGAGATACGATTGATATTATCTCGGTGATTGCAACGCTTTTCGGCTTGGCAACGTCTCTTGGTCTTGGTGTTCAGCAGGTTAATGCAGGACTTTCTTACCTCTTTGGCATTGAGATGAGCGTAACGGTTCAGGTAATCCTCATCATTGTCATCACATTCTTTGCTACATTATCTCTTGTCCTTGGTTTAGATAAAGGTATCCGAATGCTTAGTGAGTGGAATATGCGTTTGGCTATTCTTCTTTTACTTTTCGTTTTGGCAGTAGGTCCTACTCTTTTCTTGCTCAAGTCATTCGTTCAGAATGTCGGACACTATGTCTATGAGTTCTTTGAACTAAGCTTCTGGACAAACGCTTATCACGGCGTGGGAGACCTCAAGCATTGGCAAAACTCTTGGACAGTCTTCTATTGGGCTTGGTGGATCTCTTGGTCGCCATTCGTAGGTATCTTTATTGCACGTATCTCTCGTGGACGTACACTCAAAGAGTTTATAATGGGTGTGCTTCTTGTCCCAACGGCTTTGACTTTCCTATGGCTTTCAGTCTTCGGAGGCAGTGCCTTGTATCAAGAGCTAACAGGCAATACAGCTATTACGACAGCCGTGAAGAGCGATGTGGCAACAGCTATTTACTACCTCTTAGAGCAGTATCCACTAACGAAGATAGCCTCTGGACTGACGGTTATCTTGGTGGCAAGCTTCTTCGTAACCTCTTCGGACTCTGGGTCTTTTGTGGTTGACACCCTTACTTCTGGTGGTCGCCACGATGCTCCAAAAGGTCAAAAGATATTCTGGGCATCTATGGAAGGTCTTGTAGCAGCGGTCTTGCTGATTGGTGGCGGACTGAATGCTTTGCAGACAGCTTCTATCTTGACAGGTGTTCCATTCTCATTGATTATCGTTGTGATGTGCTATAGCTTCTATAAGTCGCTGAACAAATACCACAAGGATAAGCAAAAACTTCCCCCACCAAAACACTAACTAAAGGATTACATTTCCTTAAATAAAAAGAGTGTAGCAAAATATACATTTTGCTACACTCTTCTTTTTAAGCTCTCATTTCTTCGGCTTCTTTGCGAGGTATATTTTCCTTATTGCTCTTAATTAGTTCCCTACCTCCTATGTTTCTATTATACAGCCTTTTTTATCCTTGTATAACTCTTCATAAAAAGTCATACTACCCCGTCAGTTCGTTCGCTCAGCTCCCTCACTGCCACCCCTTCAAGTCTTTGAAGAGGAAAAGGAAATGCTTTCTTATAACTCTCCCTTTAGTAGAGCTTTGCATAATTAACATTTAGTGAGAACTCTGTCATTAAGTTTTCGGTCGTTGAGCCTGTCGAAACGCCAAAAATTAAGTAAAATATAAACCATTGCGATTCATTTCGACAGGCTCAATGACCGAATGTTGCCTGTTCCGATTTGTGGTATCTAAGTCAATTCAAAAAGTGATTGGGAAGAGTCAAAAAAGTTTTTGGGAAAACTTTTAGAAATTACTGGGAAAACTCAGATGAGTTTTCCCAGTAATTTTTTTACCTTAAAATAAACACTTGTATCTCCTTGATAGAGAATGTGTTGGAAAAATCTGTCTGCGACAGTTCGGATTTGTGATATTTTGGCTAATTAGATGTCCAGAATAATGAATTAAAAATGAAGATTTTTGGGACATTACCCTACCCTCTTTGAGCTTGTCAAAAGATTTTTTCTTTATAAAGCTTCTATTTTCCAAACTTTGTTTGACTGGAAGGAGAACCCCATTAGAAAATAGAAACAAAAAAACATCTAATCAAACTCTGCTTCATTGATTAGGGTAAGAGCTGTTTGGGAACATTAATAAGATATAGCTCTTGCGTGGCACGAGTAAAGGCGGTATAGAGCCAACGTAACATCTGCTTATCCACAGGGAGGTAGCTTCCCACCAAACCAAAGTCAATGAAGACACAATCCCATTGTCCGCCTTGTGCCTTGTGAGCCGTTACGGCATAGGCGTATTTCACTTCCAAAGCACCCCAAAAAGGGTCTTTGCTAATGGCTTGCTTGAGCTGACGACCTGAAAGCCTTTCGCCATACTCCAAACGAAGCGTTTCGTAGAGCTTGCGTCTGTCATCGTAGGAGCGTTGTGCTTTTTCGTCATCAAGGCTCGTCAGAAGCAGACGCACCTCCAACTCCTTATCCCTATCAAGCAAATAAACGGTTGCATCGGCAAAGTCCAAATCATACTCACTGATATGATGATGAATGCGAACAAGCTCCATTGCTTCGCCATTGGCAATAAAGTCGGACTTATCTCGTCGCTTGGCATAGAAGTAGTTATTGCGAGCCACGATAAGGTTCTCCCCACGGACGATACGCTCATCGTAGTCAAAAACTTGAGCTCTAATACCTTGATTGAAGGTTAAAGCCCTTTTATTAGAAGGCGTTACAATGAGGCAATTCTCTCGCCCATAGTTGCGATAAGCCGTGTCGATACAATCAATCAAATCCACACCGCTAACCAAATGCACATCACGCTTTGGCTTAATATCAAATAGCAAATCAACCTTTTCCCCAAGGGCATAGTCTTTTGACTTGAGGAGCAATTCTCTTAGGTAGGTTGCCTGATTGAGAATCTCCGAACCTTGGCTCTGACGAACGACCTCGTCCAATTCAGCTTCATAGACCTGCAAGCCATAGCGTTCGCTTAGCACCTCGCTATTTAAGGCATCGCTTAGCTCTTGTCCCACAGGTGGTAGCTGAGCCAAGTCCCCAACGAGGATTAGTTTGCACTGCTCCGACTCCCACACATAGGCAAGCAAGTCCTCCAAAAGGTCGCCCGAACCGAAAGGTGTTGGTTCGTAAGACTGCCCCGAAATCATTGAAGCCTCATCAACAATAAATAGGGTCGGTGTCTTAGCTCTCGAGGCGAGCTGATACGTTCCGTCAAGGGCGTGGCTGTTTTTTGCCTGATAGATACGCCGATGTATCGTCGTAGCGGTACGTCCTGTTTGCTGAGCAAGGTGCTTGGCAGCACGACCAGTACTTGCCATCAGTTCTACTTTCATACCAAGATCTTCAACCGCCGAAGTAATTGCCTGCAGAAGAAAAGTTTTCCCTGTCCCTGCATAACCTTTGAGCAGAAAGACAGAATAGGGATTTTCTTCCAAGAGATATTCAGCACATTGCTGTAGGGCAAAATGCTGTATGCTCGTTGGCGAAAATGGCATTTTGGCTAAGAATTTTTCTATTATAGAGTCTGATAGCATATATTTATTGTATATTTGTAGTTGATATGTTGGCATTTTTCAAGAAAAGTTCCTACTTTTGGAGGTAGTTTGTATTGAATGTTTGCCAAACGATCAAACAAATATAAGAAAATATCATATTTATCAGGGAATAAAGAACTAATAATTATAATAAACATAGACTAATGAACAAAGGAATTAAAACAGGATTAGCCCTTGTATTGGCTATAGTATCTGTGGTCTTGGTTTACCTTACTTATAAGAGTATATCAGGTCCTGTAGAGTTTGACAAAGAGCAAGCTAAGCGTGAACGTGTCTTGCAGGCTAAGTTGAAAAAGATCGTATCATTCCAAAAAGCTTATGAGGAGCGTTACGGACACTTTGGCTCTCGTGAGGATTTGATGATGTTCCTAATGCAAGATAGCGTTTTCTCTATCAAGTCTGAAGGAGAATACACTTCTGAAATGCGTGAAGATGGTAAGAGCGAAGACCTATTGGCTTATAAGGGTAACAAGCTCTACAAGCACGGCAAAGGTATGCCTGTAGCAGAAATCATCGCAAAAGGATTTTTGGTACGTGATACTACTTGGAGCCCTGCCAGCATATTGCTTGAGAACGAAAGTGTAGAAGAAGCTTTCACAGTACCAGCATTCGGTAAGACTACAGCAAGCCTCATCTCAGTTGATACAGCTTCTATTCAACAAATCGTAGGACTGGACACTGTTCAAAGCTCTGTCTTCTCAGCACAAGTTCCTTGTGAAGTATATTTGGCAGACTTGGAAGAAAACCGTTTGAGAGACAAAATCTCTTTGTTGAAAGAGCGTCGTGACGGAAAAGGTTACCCAGGTCTAAAAATTGGTTCTCTTAAAGAAATTAAAGAGACAGGTAACTGGGAATAAAGCTATGATGCTTTCCGATATTGATTGCTCTAAGCTCAACGTCGAAGAAGCTGAACAAATGAGTATGTCCATTCGACCTTCGTCGAGTGGACTTACTTTTGTTATCTATGAGGGTCAGCACTTCCAAGGCAAGGCAGTAGAGGGCTTTCTACCCATTGATGCAAGCCCAAACACTTGGGCAGATAGGATAAGTGATTTATTCTATAAGCATAGCTTTTTGGCTTTGCCCTTTCATAGAGTGAAACTGCTCTTTGAACCTGTAGAAGGCTTACTCATACCCAAGGAGCTGTACCAAGAGAACTTTGAGAGCCTTTGGCTAAGCTACCTCAATAGCGAAGAAGAACTGGTAGGCATCAAGGAAGACATAGACAACGAAGATAAGAGCTTCTTATTCTACTATCCGAAGGCTTTGCTCCACTTCTTGAAGCGAACACACCTTCGCCTTGAAACAGTCTCGTATTTCAAAGACTTAATCGCTCAAGCTCAACTGACAACAAGGGAGCAGGCAAGCCGAAGCTTGAACCTTAGTCTTCGCTTAGGCGTTTTGGATTGCTATCTCGTTGATAAGGGTTCGGTGCAGTTCTACAATAGATTTCCCATTGTAGAGAGCCAAAATCAAGCGGTCATAGAGGGCGAGGTGATGTATTACCTCTTTATGTTGATTCGGGAGCTGGACTTGAACTTAGAGACGGACACTCTAAATATCCAGATAAGCACTGCCGAAGACGAGGCGACACAAAAACTCTTGCAGGCTACGGTGGAGCGATTGGAGGGCAATTTGGAAGAACGAATTAAGCATTACAAAAAAATTGATGAATAAAGAATGCGTATTGTAGGAGGAAAATATAAACGCCGTCGCTTTGACGTGCCTAAAAGCTTCAATGCAAGACCAACGACTGACTTTGCTAAGGAGAATTTATTTAACGTACTGAACAACCTTATCAATCTTGAAGGTATGGATTGTTTAGACCTTTTCGCTGGAACGGGTAGCATTTCAGCCGAATTGCTCTCACGAGACTGCAAAAGTTTGATTTCGGTAGAGAAACGCCGAGAGCATAGTCGTTTTATTCATCAAGTAAGCCGTCAGCTTGGCGAAGAGGACAAGCACAAAGTCCTTCAAGGAGATGTCTTTAAGTTCCTCAAAAATAAAAAGTTCGCTGCTCAAGGCTTTGACTTCATCTTTGCCGACCCTCCTTATCAAATTGAAGGGCTTGACACCTTGCCTGACTTAGTTTTTAAGGGCGATCAGCCATTACTTCGTCCTGAAGGTTTCTTTGTGCTGGAGCATCCAGCGAGCTACGACTTCAGTACTCACCCCAACTTCTCACAACACAGAGCCTATGGTTCGGTCAACTTCTCTTTCTTTGTGCTATAGTCTAAAGAGTTAAACTTTTATACTCTTGAAGAGAAGTTAACAAACTCGTAGTATCTTAATCTATTAATACCCCAAAAAGCATAAGCTCTTATAGCTTATGCTTTTTTATATATTAGGGTTTAACAAACAGAACTAATAAGCTTATATCATTAAGTTCAAGGGGAGATAAAATCATCTAAAACAGCTAAGAAAGTTATGCAAAAAGCTTGTGGGTAAAGCAAGCATAAGTATAGCACTTACTAACAGGTATAAACAAATAGGAGCTTTACGACAAGTCGGAAAATTGAGCTTGTTGGTAAGCATTATTATTATCCATAACTAACCAACAAATAATACTTACCAACAGGGGATATTCCCACTTATCCATAATTATTAGTTAAAAAGCTTATTAAACTATTAGAATAAGCCAATTAAGTTATTTTATAAATTATGGATAACTCTTGGATAAGTAGAGCATAACTTTTCATAAGTCTAAGTTCGCTTTCCTACTAATCAATTATCATCAATACCAACAGCTATTATGATTATACTATATATTTTTAATTAAATAAAGAATATAATATAAAGATAGATGTGGAGATTGTGTATAGGGAATTGAAAAAGGTCTGAGGTTTGGTCTTCAAGGAAAAAAGAAATACCTTTATTCAAAACAAAGATACAACAAAAAATGACAAGCTTTAAGAACTTATTGATGGGCTTCGTGCTACTCTCATCAACATTACTTTTCGGACAGAATACAAGCAAAACCAAATGGTGGAATCCTAAGGATAGCCAAGAACCTGTCGTTTTCAATCAAGGCTGGTCGGAAGGCTTAGCCTCTATTTACCATCGTTTGCCCCAAAGAGCAAAAGCTTTGCTTCGTCCTCGTCTTTGGGAGCTGTCCACTCATTCGGCAGGGCTTTCGCTTCGCTTTAAGACGAACGCTCGGCAGATTAAGGTTCGCTACAAGACTAAAGGCAAAGAGCGGTACGAACATATCCCACTCACTGGCATACGAGGGCTTGACCTTTACTTTCAAGACGAGGCTGGGCAGTGGCAACGCACGGTTGATTTCTGCTCGCTGTCCAATCCCTGCTCCTATGATTATGTGATAGATAAAGCAAAAGATCCCAAGGAGCGTGCCGAAAGAGTCTATAAACTGCTTCTACCTCTGTATGATGAGGTCTTGGACTTGAAAATAGGCGTTGAAGAAAAGGCTTCTTTTCAAGTGTTAAGTCCCAAAGACTATCCCAATAGCAAAACCATCGTTGCCTATGGCACGTCTATCTGTCAGGGGGCTTGTGCCTCTCGTGCTGGAATGTCTTGGACAAATATCTTGGAGCGAAGACTTGATTGTAAGCTTATAAACCTCGGTTTCTCTGGCAATGGTAAGCTGGAAACCCCTATCATTGACCTGATGTGTGAGCTAAAAGCTAATCTCTATATCTTGGACTGTCTGCCTAATCTGCGTCCTGATGTTGATGATGTCTATACGCTGACGCTCAATGCCGTTCACAAATTGAAAACGAAGCACCCCCAAACGCCAATTATCTTGACGGCTCATATTGGTTATGCTAATGCTCAAGCTAATCAAAGTATGTACGCAAAGGTGCAAAAGCTCAACGGAGAGCTTCTAAGAGCCTTTGAGGACTTGCGTTGCTATGGAGTGGAAGGTGTTTACCTCTTGAGGCAGAAAGCTCTGAATTTGGGCTTAAACAGCTATGTGGACTATATCCACCCCAATGATTATGGTATGCTTCAATATGCCGAAGCTTATGAGCAAATGATTGAGGCAATAGGGCTATTCTCCTCGCCAAAATAACACAAATCCGAACTGTCGCAGACAGGTTTTAAGGTCAAAAAATGACTGGGAAAACTCAGATGAGTTTTCCCAGTCATTTCTAAAAGTTTTCCCAAAAACTTTTCTGACTTTTCCCAATCACTTTCTGGGCTTCTCCAAATACCACAAATCGGAACGCCTCCCGGCGAGGGTCAAAATGCCGAAGCATTTTGGTGTTCATAGTTTCTTTGAAGTACATAAAAGGGTCTGAGACCCCTGTCGGTCGCACCGAATATCAATTCCCCCTCCCACGGTAGAGCTTTGCACGGGGACTTTTTTATTTACAAAGGCAATCCTAATTCTCCCTTTG
>PDWI01003283.1_pt1 | contig 22978 bp, 8 predicted proteins | sample 1430891 | NCBI WGS metagenome assembly PDWI01 (sample SAMN01162508, study PRJNA174530) | Oral metagenome, whole genome shotgun sequencing project. | biome: Marine environment; feature: Marine mammal; material: Swab sample of the gingival sulcus; isolation source: swab sample of gingival sulcus... | reverse complement strand
GGGGTTAAGTCCTCTTGCCGTCTTGCTATATACTAAATTGCCGAATTCATCAGCTTTTTGTGCGAGGATAATTGCGACATCAGCTCTTAAGGGCTTTTCTAATAAGAAGTCTTTGCCGTCGACTGTGACGACTTGCTTGCCTTCTTCAATGATCGTGCCCATGCCGATATCCGTGAGGATGCCACCGAGACCAACGCCGCCCGCTCTAATGCGCTCAGCCAAAGTGCCTTGCGGTGAAAACTCAACTTCCAACTCGCCGGCGTTCAACTGTTCGCCAGCGGCTTTAGTCGCACCGATGTGGCTCGTAATCAACTTTTTACACTGCTTGTTGACAATAATCGGATCTGCGCCTAAGTTCGGATCGCCGGCATCGATAGAAATAATCGTCAAATCTTTAACGCCCTTTTCAATGATAGCGTGAACCAGGTCGTGCGAAGAACCGATTCCACCAAAGCCGGAAACCATTATTGTACTTCCGTCTTTGATATACTCCATTGCTTCGGCAATCGTCTTAATTTTGCCAAATTTGTTTTCCATGTAGCATACATCCTTTCCATATACTTGTCGTTTAACCAATTGCGGATTTCAAATCGCGCTTGCGCGCTTGAATCCGAGGTGTCAGCGGCTGACGGTTACACTGTCAACTCAGGCTGTTGACACCTCATCCCAGAGCATCGACTTTGCCGATATTCCGGGCATAACTATGTTATGCTCTATTATTAAGCAATTATTGTGCCAACTATCAATCTGTGTCTAAAAAAAGCCGTGCCGCCTTGGTTCGACACAATTATATCAGATAAATACAAATAATTACAAGCCCTTTTTTGAACCAAAAACGGTTCAAATTATAATTTTTTGAACCGTTTTTGACAATGTCGTTATTTAAGCCCAAATTATCCTCGCCACTGCCCAAAATCGCGTCAAGCTTTGGAACATCTGCTCTATAAAACTTATCGCGATTTTCAGGCAGCGGCCCGAATCATCTGGATTAAAGATTATACTTGGTCTTTTTGCGCATCAACTGCGATTGACTGATGCCCAATATTTTCGCCGCCTCACGCGTCGTGACATCGCGTTTTAAAACTTCTTCTATTATTACCCGTTCGTGTTGTGCCATCGCCTCACTTAGATTTATCACGTCGTGACCGGCCGACTGCGGCTTTTCGGGCAAAGTCTCGGCGTAAAGATTGCGACTGATGGCGCGCCGCACCGCCTCACCGCCCATCACGTCGGCCTTATTGGCAATAAAGGCGCGGTGCACAGTATTTTCCAGTTCTCTAACATTGCCCGGCCAACTATAAGTGGCCATCTCAAAATGAGCCTCGCGATTAAAGCGCTTGTGCTGCATGTATTGTTCGTTATACTTTGCTAAAAAGTGATCTGCCAAACAGGCGATATCGGCCTTGCGCTCGCGCAGCGGCGCGATATTGATTTCGCAGATGTTGAGCCGATAGTAAAGATCTTCCCTAAACTTGCCCCGCTTGACCAATTCGCGCAAGCTGATATTACTGGCGCAGACTACTCTGACATTTACTTTTATTGGCGTCTGTCCACCGACGCGGTAAAACTGATTGTCCTGAATGACGCGCAACAACTTGGTCTGCAGCGGCAAGGATAACTCGCCGACCTCGTCCAAAAATAAGATGCCGTGGTTGGCCAGTTCAAAATAACCGCGCTTGCCGGTTGAATTGGCACCGGTGAAAGAACCCGGTTCATAACCAAAAAATTCCGATTCAGCCAAAGTTTCCTGAATGGTCGCACAATTAATTCTGACGCAGGCGTTGGTGCGCCGCTTGCTGTTTTGATGAATTAATTCCAGTATTTTTTCCTTGCCGACACCGGTCTCGCCGTGAATGATAACACTACAGTCATAACTGGCAATGTTAATTACTTCGGCCAACATTTCACCGGTTTTGGGACTGGCAAATATATAGTCGCCCAATTTTGTGACGCCGTCATTATTGATTAAATCCCTAGTCGACGTCGGCAGTTTATTGAGGATTCTATCATTATTGTATATGCGATCGACTTCGATTAATTTATCATTTAGGGTCTGCATCAAGGCCAGCGTAACGGACGGAAAGCCCTCGCGGTATTCTTCCAGGGCGATGACGTTGACACTCTTGCCGACCGATTCGGCAAAGAGCAAAATCAAATTGTAGTTGTTGATTAAACTGGTAAAAAAGAGCGTTCCCTTGTCCTTGGTCAGCAACACGCTGATCACTTCGGCACCCAGCAAATTGCCACAGATAATACTGGTGTCAAAATTGTTCTGACAATTGCCAAATTCCTCTTGCCGTATTTGTTTATAGGCACTCATCGAGCCGACGACATCGGTCAGATAAAAGGCGTCGACGTAATCGTTCAACAGAGCGTCAATTTCGGATTCTTCAACGCCGCTGACGCCGACTTTATCCAAGACGGCGACAATTCTACAATCGTCGTTTGTGGCGTGTTTTATCGCCGCCGAGTAAAACAGCACCGACAAGATTTCGCTGCCCATCACTAGAATGGACTGCCCCGGCTGGACGACAGTGCGCGCCTTGGCGAGCGACCCCGATTCGTCAAAGGCGTACAGCGCGCAGTTTAAGTTGATGTTGAGCGGCGCTTTAATAAAGGGTGTCGATTCAAATAAAATGGCATAACCCTCTACTTCGATTTGGCCGTAGTTAAAGTGGATCGCCTTAATGTTTTCAATGTGAATCGGAATGGCGGTAAGCGAAGTAATGCAAATCACTTCATCGCCGACCGAAAGTGTCTCTTTGCCCTGATATTCGGCGCCGATTTGATCGACTGTGCCATAGCAAATACCGCCGCTGTCAGTGGTCGGATTGTGCAGTTTACCGCGCTTTTTAACGATGTCCATAATTCGATTCTTAATGCGCGCCTCATCGTAACCACACATGTTGTAGAGTTGTCTAAAACTCCCCTCTTCGAGCTTTATCATACTTATCGATAGACGCACTTCGCGGCTACTTATTTGCTTGCTATTATCCAGTTTCCAAGAGGATATCGGAATGAACCCCTGCGGTTCCACCACCCTGTTATATCCGAACCTGTACATGTATTATTCCTTTCGGGCCAACTCGCCGACTAAGCGGTGTACGTCGAGCATGATGTCGACGACGTGATAACAGCCCTGTGACCCACCAAAAATATCTATCAAGAGGCGCTTGTCCATTGTAAGCAGCGATTGCCCGACCAGCCCGTCGGCGTGCACGCCGTTGCCAAAGCAGGCCTCGCCGGGTGCGCGCACAAAGTCGACAATGCAATTCGCTACCATAAAGCCGTCAGCAGTTAAATTTAAAGCCACCTGCAATTCGTGGTAACTATCGCTAAAAGACGCCGAAACTACAGCCTCTTCACCTTCCATAACAATATTAACACGTTTAAAGCGATTAAACAAATTTTTAGTGCGCGTCAGCGGCGCCGCGTAATCCATCCAAGGCAAATCGTCGGGCGCTATATTGCTGTACATGCGGCAGCCGTTTTCTTCCAATTTATCCCAATACTTGTTGTAGTGATCGGGGCTCTCAAACCCCCTCTGCCGATAGACATAGGTTTCGGCCTGAATGACGCCGTTGATGCATTGCGTAAACAAATAGCGCATGAGCTCGCCATTTGGCTTGGCGCGCAACTGATTGAGCGCGCGCTTGCCCTCTATGTAACCGCTGCAGCCCTCCAGTTCCAACAGCGTTTCGTAGAGATCGCGGCGCGGCGCAGTTTTGATATGAATCTCGCACTCCGCCTTGGTGATTTTAAACGTCGCCACGTCCATCGTCAAAATGGCCTCGGCCTCCCAACTGCGCTGCAACACAATACAACGCGATAGCAACTCACCCCTCTCCAAGTCGACGCTGCATATCGCGTTAAACTGTTCTATTTTTTTTACTCTATCCATTTTATTTTACCCACTACAGTGTAATCCAACTACCGACGTCACCCTGCGCGCAGGCCGCCTCATACAATTTGCGCGCCACGACGACATCCAGCACCGCCGTGCCGGTCGACTCGAATAGTGTTATTTGCCGATCGTCAGTGCGACCGGGCGCGCGGCCGGCAATCAAATCGCCCAACTCGCCGCACAAATCTCTTTCCGGAATAAAAACGCCAGCTTGCATCGGCTTTATAATATCGCCCGATTCGTGCAAGACGCCGTCCTTGGTATCAAAGTATATTAAATCCGATTTTTGCAAGAGCGACTGCGGCAGTTCCTGCATATCCGGCGTGTAGGCGCCAATCGCATTGACGTGGGTGCCAGCTTTAACCCAATCGCCGTCGAACACGGGCGTCTTAGCAGTCGTCACGGTCGTGATGACATCAGCTTTTGCAACGACCCGTTGAAGTTCATCGGCGACGACGATTTCGGCCGAATAGTCCACTTCAAAGCGCGCCCGCATAGCGGCTGCAAAATCAGCGGCACGCCGTTTTGATATATCGTAAATATAAACTTTTTTTATGGGGCGAACCGCCAATACGGCAGCCAATTGTTCGGCCGCTTGGCCACCGCTGCCGATTAAGACAAAGACTTCGGCAGCGCGTTTGGCCAACAAGTCGGTCGCCGCGCCGGCCAGTGCGCCCGTGCGCATTTTAGTCAACTCGGAACCATCCATCAGACAATTGACGACGCCGTTTTTCTGATCAAACAGTATCATTAATGAACTTATACTGGAAAGTCCGCGCGCCGGGTTATCCGGATAAACCGACAAAATCTTACTGCCCAGCGCCGCTTCGGCGGCGACGTAACCGGGCATAAACAAACACATGCCATTGTGTTGTGGAACTGCCATATGGGTTCGCAACGGAATCGTGCTATCGCCGTTTGAATAGGCTAAAAGGGCAGCCTTATCAGCATCGATCAAATGCCGCATCGACATTAAGCCCCTCATTTCCTCGGCTTTCAATAACAATATCTGCATTTTTACTCCTCTTCATCATCAACAACTGAAGAAATTCCGGCACTTCCATCGGTCTGTGGAAGAAAAAACCCTGAATGGAATCGCAACCGGTACTCTTCACAATTTTCAATTCGGTTTCTATGCCTTCAGCACAGACCTTTTTGCCAAATTTGTGACAGGCGTAGACAATACTGGAAATAAAGTTAATATTATCTTTCGAATTAGACATTTGACGGACCAAAGAACGATCGAGTTTGATGATATTGGTCGCGTAGCGCAGCAGCATCGACAGCGACGCATAGCCCTCGCCGAAGTCGTCGAGTGCCACTTGAATATCGAGCTCGGCACACTCGTCAATAAATTTAATCAAAATTTCCGGCTTGTCGATAAAGTGCATTTCGGTCAATTCGATAACAATATGTCGGCCGCTGACGTAGTGTTCTTGGAGCGTGCGTCTAATAAACGGAATGAAATCCGCATCCATTATTTGATAATAGCTGACGTTGACCGCCAGTTTTATTTCTCGATCGTAAAACATCGCCTGCTTACATATGCTGACCGCGCGTTCAAAAACCCACTTGCCGAGCGGTATAATCAACATATTCTGCTCTAATATCGATATGTAATCGGGCGGCGGAACATCTCGACCTTCATAGCGCCAGCGCAATAGGCATTCGCCGCTCTCGATGCAATAGCCGTCGGCCGAAACGACCGGTTGAATGACCAATCTAAAGTTTTCAAAGTCATTTGCTATATCGTTATTTAGCGAAATGGTCAACAGCGCTTTGTTCTTTTGACTTTCGATTGCCCGATCGGAATATTTAACGTAATCGTCCATAGGTGTCTTTTTAGCAACGGATAACAGCGAAATCAAGTCGCTTAACACGTCTTGTGCCGACTTGCCAAAATCGACTTCGGAAATCACTGCGATTGAGCCGGGAAAGCGCATATTGAGTTGATTTTTACTGTAGACATCTTCAATCATATCGGAAATTTTTTGTACCGCCTTTTCCAATTCGACATCGGACAGCGTCCTGCCCACACCGATAAAGCGCATGCCGTCCAATCTGAAGAAATCCAACTTACCGCTAAAGACGGCATCAATTCCCGATACTAAGCGCTGCAACATCATATTTGCGGCATAGCGCCCTTTTAATTCGTTGATTTGCGTAAAGTGATTCAGTGCAAAGCCGATTACAGAAATCGACCAGCTGTTTTCCTGACAGCTTTCAATATGCTGTATGGCGGCATGCGTACACCTTAAATTGGTCACTGGATCGACCAAGTAATTCTTATCCTGACGTGCGATACTGCCGGCAAAACAAAGCGGGATTTGTCCGTCACTACTCCACTTAATATGGCCGTAACACCTAATCCAAACGACATTGCCCGCGCTATCGACCACGCGATAGCGCAGGTCGTGAACTGGACTACGCTGTTGTAAAACATCGGTAATATCAGTGCGAAACAACAGCAAATCATCCTTGTTGACGATGCGCTCTTCCCAAGTGTTCATAAAATTAACGACGATGTTATCATCGTAGCCAAAGTCGCGTTTCATGTTTTCGGAAATGTAGAACACATTGGTGCGCAAATCGCCATAATATAAGTAATAGGCCGAATCCATCGCCGTAATCGATTTAAAAAAGAACAGCGGATCGACGTAGTTATCCTCCAAATAAGTGAAAAAGCGACTGTCTTCGCTAAAGTGTAACATGCTGCCAACGGCATTCGAAAAATAGTCTAAACGCTCGCCGGACTTATGCGAAAATCTATTCTTCGTTCGGTAATTATTGCGCTTATCCCTATACATGTACTCTTCAGCCACGTTGATTAAATCGTATAGGTCACCGACGCACTCGCCTTGCCATATGTAGCCGACCGAAAAGTGATAAACGGCGACCTCTCTAATGGTCAGCAGGTGTTCTACATATCGATTAAAACTGCGCTCGTCCACGTCGGGCAACATGATGACGAACTCGTCACCGCCAATGCGATAAATATATCTCGCGGAAAACACTTTAGTAAAGCTCCTGTAGCAATCGCAAATCGCTACGTCTCCGTCACTGTGCCCCAGCATATCGTTAATCCGCTTCAAACCAAACACATCGCAATAGAGGATTCCAATCGATTTTAAATCAGTTAATTCTCTAATTCTTTTTTGAAAAGCTTGCGCGTTAAGCGAACCGGTCAACGAATCGTGAAAACTGGTAAATATTAAATCGTCAATCACGTCGCGCCGCTTAAAACATATCGCCACCAATCGCGCAACTTCATCCAATGCGGTTTTAACGTCTTCTAAATCGTCGTAAATCGGATCGTCGACCCCCAGACAACCGCGCAGCTCTCCACCTAAAAATATACCGGTAAAGATAACTCTGTCGACATGACTATAATTTAATATAGCATAAATCTGCGGATGCGTCCGCTTGGTATTTTGGTTGTTTTCCAATACGATATTGCCGAGGTCGGCGATGTCGTTCCAAACAAAATCGACCGTTTCGAGCGGTTCGTTTTCAAAGCGCTTAACCGTCCACGCCATCCCCTTAGCATAGGCGTTATAGGTATTGCTAAAGTGCTGTTCTGAACTCTTTTCAAAAATGTACGCGCGATTGCAGGGCAAAAATTCGACAAGACATTTCATAATATCTACTATAGCTTGATTTGGATCTGTCGACTCGGCGACAACGCGATAGCATTCGTTCGGTTTAAAGCGACTCATAATCTCCCTCAATTCAACTTTATTACGACACTCTGGCAAGGCGTTATACAACCGCTCAACTGCGCCGGCACAAAGTATTAAGCCCAACTATAATGATGCGTGCCTTTCAAAAATTTGTAAAATTGTCAAAACAGCAAAAATTTCAACAAATAATTGTATGCACAAATATTTTATCATCTCAGATTATATACATTATCGTCCCCTACCTTGCGCAATTCAAATATATTATAAAGAATTAATGAATTGTGCCGCTTACCAACTTATGTAATCGCTCAAATAGATACTATATATAATGCGCTCGGCGACCGGCAAATCCAAAATATCGGACATGGCAGTCGCATATAAATCGAGTTGTCCACGATATTTGCACTCCAGTTCAGATAAATCGTCGACGCGATCGCTCTTGTAGTCGATGACGACAATTTGATTTTGTTCAATAATCATCAAGTCGACGACACCCTGCACAGTCGTTTGACTACCCTCGTTCAATTGATAATTATAGACAAACGACCGCTCTCGATAAACGTGCTCAGCGCGACAAATTCGACTGTATAACGCACTGCCGACAAAGCGCCTAATCCTGTCCAAATTTATTTTAGAGGCGACGTCAATAGACAACTGGCGCGATAATTGCACTGCCAACAAAGTGACCTCGTCGCCTGCAAAAGTTAGATTTTCCATCATTTTATGATAGATATTGCCGACCACACGACCGTCCGAAAGCTCGCTAAAACTATCCTTCAACTCCAATTTTAAGGGCTTAAATCGATCGCCTTGCCGCTTTAAATCGCTTACCGACAGACGCGCCGGCAAGGCGCTGCGATAGCCACTAAACGGTTTTTCGATCGACTTTAATTGAATTTTCGCCCCTTGCTTTTCGCCCCGCCGAGCATCCAACTGGACACGCGACAAATCGCCCGCAGCGAGCAATTCGACGTCAAAATGCGGGCGGGACAGCGTCATACCGTCATCAAACGTCAAGTCGCCGCCAGCAAACAGCGTCGACATCAGCCAGTCCAAATACGTGGTTTGCTTTGACAATTGATAAGGCGACCCAGACATCTGCCAGGCGATCATTTTCTTTTCGACATTATTGACAATTCCGTGTAGCTCCAAATGATAAACGGCGCGCGTCATCGCGACGTAGAGCAAGCGCTGTTCTTCTTCGACTGATTCGGTGCGTACCAAATCGGACAAGTGTTCGTACAATAGCGTATTGCGCTGCAAATGCCGCTCTGGATCAATCCACTTGGAAACGATGCCCAAATCGGCGTGCAAGACCATTTTATCGTGACTATCGCGCAAGTTAAAGCGCTTGTCGACATTGGCGACGATAACCGCCGGAAACTCCAACCCTTTGGACTTATGTATACTCATAATGCGCACTGCATCTGTCGCGTCGTCAGTATTTGCCTTGCCGCCATAGTTGATCTTAGAGCGCTTTAACTGATCCAAGTAATCGACAAAATGATGCAGTCCACTTTGCCGTTCGCTTTCGAATTGCTCGGCCTTCTCTAGCAGTACGTCAATGTGTTTAACGCGCTTGACGCCATCTTCGAGCCCCAGTACATAATAGCGATAGGCAGTGACGTCCAACAAATAGCAAATAAATTGAGCGACGGGCATGTGCCGCTTGGCGCGCAAACTGTCAAAAATTGCCAAAAATCGTTCTATCCGACCGATGATTTGAGCGTCGCCGCCGACTGCCGAATAGCGCTTTAGTGCCTCGAAGTAATAATCCTCGGATAATTGCCCGATTGCAGCGAGCTGGGCGTCGCTAAAGTCGCCAAAATAAGAGCGCAAAACCGCCAACAAGGCAATATCCGACAGCGGATTGTCGATTACTTTCAAAAAATTGATCAACGTCGCAACTTCGACTAAATCAAAGTAATTATCTTCTTCTTCTAACAGTAGCGGAATGCCGGCGGCGCTAAAATAATCGCGTATTGGGGCCGAAACGCTTTTAACGCTGCGCAGCAAAATGACGATGTCACCATAGCGGAATTTGCGCTCGCGATGCACAATTTCGCCATTTTCGAGCTGTTCCGGTTCGCTAAAAGTCTGCTCGGTGAGCGCGCGCACGCGCTTTGCCAGCAAGGCTAAAGACAATGTCGCCCTGTCCATATCGCACTCTTCAGCCGACTCGTTGTCGACCAGAAACAACTTGGCGTTGGCCGCACCACGAAAGTCTTTGCGCAATGTCTGTAGCAGACCGTCGGCAGCGTAATCCAAACCGCCAAACGATTTCGTCATCAACCCCTTAAAGACGTCGTTGATGGCCGCCAGTATATCGGGATGCGTTCTAAAATTGGCATTCAAATCGATGCGGCAGGCATTTCCCAAATTGGGATAACTGTAAAACTTTTCCAAAAATAGCTTTGGTTCCGCCATGCGAAAACGATAAATACTCTGTTTGACGTCGCCGACTAAAAACAGATTGTCGGCGCGCTTAATTAAATTGACGATGGTTTCCTGTACGCGATTGGAATCCTGATATTCGTCGACAAAAATATGATCGAATTTGGCGCGATAATACTGTGCGACCGCTTCATTAGACAGTATTTCAATGGCGTACTGTTCCAAGTCGTTAAAGTCGAGCACGTTCTCGCGCATTTTATTTTTGCGAAAGGCGACAGCCGTCTGTTGGACTAGCTCTAGCAAGGCGTCGATAGAGGGCTTCATCGCCAATTGTTCTTCCAACAAGGCGCTCAGCGGCCTTGCAAAATAGCGCGCTGTCAAATTGTCAAAAGTCTTTTTGACGCGACTGCGTATCAACTTTACACGCGCTTGCAGCCGTTCGTCAACCATTCCCTTATTGGCTTTTTTTATCGTCGCCAAACGCGTAAAAACGACGCGATTGGCGGCGCGATAGAGCATTTCGAAGTCGCAGTCGGACTGCTCGACAAATGTCAGTTGCGCCAAATCGTCATCAATCGTCTTCTTGTAATCGAGCGGACCAGCCGGTTCAAGGCATATCAGCTGCGCCGTTTTAAGCTGCGCGCAACAGGCCTTTAATTCATCTACAAGATATGCGACAACGGCCGGCAAATAGGGAATCTCGCCCCGATCAACGGCATACATCGTCCGGCAATTGTCGAGCCAGTACTGTGGATCGGGCGCCGCCATCGACGCGTAGTATATTTTTTTTATCTGCGCCTTGATGGCGTCGTCCGAGCGATGACTACTGTAGCGCGCCATCATGCCGATAAAGGCTTCGCTTTGAGCCTCGTAGGCGCTTTCCAACACTTCGTCCAGCGCGCTGTCAAACAGTATTTCAATTAACTGTTGACTGGCAATCGACATATTTGGCGCCAAGTCGATGATATAGTAATAGGCGCTGATGACGTCTTTACAAAAAGCATGCAGCGTCGAAATATTGGCATAATGCAATTTTTTTAGTTGTTCGAGCATTTGCGGCGAACCATCGGAAACAATTGCCTTGGCGATGCGCTCGCGCATCTCCGCCGCCGCGGCATTGGTGAAGGTGACGATTAAACAGCGATCTAAGGACAGTTGACCACTTTTAATCAATTCGATTATGCGCCTGACCAATACAAAGGTTTTTCCAGAACCAGCCGACGCCGAAACCAATACGTTTTTGGCGCGCGTTTCAATTGCCAAATGCTGTTCAGTTGTCAGATTCATCGCCCATTCTCTCTTTCATTTGCGCGACCGCGTCAGCTGCATTTTGATAGCTGCTCAGTCGCCGATAGTCTTCCGTGCACTTACCTTCGTCAAAGCGGCAAATGTCTTTGTACAGACAGTAATCGCAAGGCGCCGAATTGCCACTGAGCAGCGGTTCTATGGCAATGTCGCCACGGTATATTTGGCGAGCCAGTTGGCGCGCCTTGTACAAGGCATAATCTTTTAAAGTGGACAATTGGTCGGCCGACAACCCCTGCCTACTGGCCTTTAAACCCTTTTTAGTCATCTTTGCATCGATGATATTAGACGTTCCGTCCTCGTTAAAACTGTAGTCGAGAACTTCGATTAATTCCGGCTGATTGACATAGACGCCATCAAGGCGAAAGGCATTTAACAAGTCGTCGGAAACAGCTTGTGGGTCCACGGCATCAGCCTTTAAGCTGACTTCGTCAACCGAAAAATAAAACGCGCCAAACGGCTGAACGGCGGACGCTTCGCCGCCAATGCGGCAAGCTGCATTGAGGTATATCATCAATTGCAGTTGTAGGCCGTGCAATACCTGATTGACGTCCAGCCTGCGCTGCGAAGATTTGTAGTCGACCACTCTGAGGAAACGGCCTTCTTTAACAGCCGCGAAATCGACGCGGTCGATTACGCCGCGCAAATTGACCGAAACGTCGCCTTCTTGTAATTTTAATGCCGGCAAGGCGGCGCCTGGGCGATCGTCAAAGCGCACCTCGTTATCAAAGCGCCGAAACGCCCCCAGGTCTAGCTGAGTAACTAATTGCCTTAGCGCCGTCGCCAAGACAATTTTTAAGCGACCGGCAAAATAGCGGTTTTTGGCGCTGTAGCGAAAGCGGTAATGCCGATCTATATAGCGTTGATAATGTCTTTGATAAATCTTGTCGAGCAATGCGCCGTCGATTTTTTCAAGCGACAGCGCCGCGCATTCATTCATCACATCTTCAATCACTTTGTGGTAAAAGTCGCCGACGTCCAAAAAATCCAAATCGGCTTCTTTTTCAACGCGCGGCTTTAAGCCATATCGAACGAAGTGTTGATAGGGGCAGGCCGCATAACTTTCCAAGCGACTGACACTGGCGTCAAAGTGCTCGCCGTAGAGCGATTTGACCAACGTTTCACTCAAATCCGCAGCGCGATTTAGCGCCATCTTACCGGCGACGAACGCCTTCGCCATGAAACCTGCCGCACCCTCATTAAAGTGCTGCTGCAAACTATTATAATCGTCAAATACAACGCGATTGGCGGCGACGGCGTGCATAATTTTTTCGGCGTAGACCACATCGAGCTCTAGTTCAGCCAACTGATCAAGGCAGAAATGAACTGACTTTTCGCCACCCAAGCGCTGCAACCAACTGGACGGCCTTATCAAATCACCAGACGTCGACGTCTTGGCATAATACCAATTGACGACATCGGCTTTTAATATGTGCTCATAAGTCTTATAGACTTCTTCCCGAAAACTATACAACTGCGTCGGCAGGCGCGTCAAACCAATCGCCTGTAACTGTTGCATTTCGTCATCGTTAAACAACGTCGCGCGCTGAGCTGCGCCGGGAATGGCGTTCTCGTCCATGCCGACAAAATAAATCGCAGTCAGTTCGGGCAGACGCGTGCGCTTGATATTGCCGACGATGACATCGTCCTGTACTTGTGGAATAATGCCTATTTCGTAGCTTTCAAAACCCAATTTGAGCAATTCATAAAACTGTTCGAATGCCAAAGTGCGCTCTTCACCGATGGCATATATTTGATAAAATACGCCGTCTATTATATTGTAGACTTGCGCCAATTCTTCTGACTCGCGATACTCCGCGGCATCGTAAAGTCGCTCGACGTCTTCGGCAATGCGCTTCAAGACTGCTGTTCGATCCAAAAACTGGCGCAGCGTGTCAATTTTAAGACGCGCGCTCCGCGAAACCTTAAACGCATCCTGCAAGCCCTTCAACTGTTCCATAACGGAAGATACGGCGGCGAATAAATCTGCGCCGTCTTCGCGCCACGGCCGAAACCAATCCATACCGCGTATATTATAACTCAAAGCGTAGTTTTCAATTTGCCATACACGCACTTGCGACAGCTCAAAAAAACCGGTCTTTAACAGCTTGATAACATCGCGCGTGCGATAGTTATATAGAATGGCGCGCAGTGTGGAGAGGATAAAGTCGACGATGTAATGATTGAGCGCAGGCCTTCTGCCATCGATAAAAATCGGCACCTGGTATGCCGCTGCAACGCGTTCGATTAAGCGATGGTAATTGGACAATTGATTGCTGACAATCGCCATGTCGCGCCAGCGGCAGCCAGTTTCGCGATGTCGCCTGACCATATCGATAAAAACGGCGTCCAGCTCGGCGCGCTTATCCGCCGCGTTAAAACAGGCAATGCCACCCGCAGCGTCAGCACCACCTTCAAATATCGCCTTAAAATCGATAGCGCTTTGGCGCTGTTCGCCAAAATCGGTTTCGACGACAAATGATTGTGCCGGCAATCTTTGCTGCAGCGCGGCGATAAAATCGCGCGCGTAGCCGTCTACTCTTTGCTCGCAATCGACGACGACGTGTATATAAGTTTCAGACGCTTGCTGAGCGAGCGCTATCAACAGGCGCTGTTCGCTGCCGGTCATACTGGAAAAGCCGCTGACGACAATCACTCTGTGCGCAAAGGCCCGCGCCTTGGCGAGTTCGCTTATCGCATAATCAATTAAACTGTCTTCATCAAAAATAACGTCGTCCAAGCGCTGCAAATAAGCCGCGTAGATAAGCGCTATTTCGGTAAGCTTTTTGACAAAAAGCGCATTATTAGCCGTATCGCCAACTGCTTTTAGGTCTTCCAGCGCTATGCTCTGATGTCTAAAATCAGAAATGATATCGGCCAATTGATCGAGAAAACCCTTCTTTTTATTGGCGCCGGCGTACACCTCCAACTGATCCGCAATGTGGTCGACGATTTCCGACAGCAATAGGCGTTTTCCCAAATCACTCAAAGCCGATTTGCTATTATACGGTGTATTTTGCAGCGCCTTATCGACAATGCGGCGAAAACTGAGCACCTCGATGTGCATTAAACCGCACGCGTTTAAGTGTTTTAGCAGCATTTGCTCAGCTTGTAAGGTAGACTGTTCCGGTACGATGACGACGGCGCATTCGCGCAGCGCATCTAATTGCCGCAGGCGATCCAATTGATAGCGATAGGCGACGTCAAAGTGATTGGATAGACAAAATTTTATCATTTATTCACCGCTTTGCGCTTTCGCCGCGACACCAACAGCACTGCGATATGTGGAATTGTCGCCAAGATCAGCGACAGCCCCACAATAGCCAAGGCAATATCTCTAAAAAACACTTCGGGTAACATTTGAATCAAAACATCAGTGGCCGGGTTGAGCAACCAAAGATCATTGTCAAAGAATATTTCGTGAAAAACTACAAAGTACTTGCTGAAATCGAGCGTTACCAACAGCCCTAAAAAGGCGACGATCAACGCCACACCAATCAGTCCGGCGCGCGTTAAATAAAGCAAGTAAGCAAAACGCTTTTCGATATCGACCATAAAGAATAGCGCCGTAATAAAAAGCGCAATCGCGGCAGCTGCATAGCGCGTAAAATCAAATATTTTGCGCACGTCGGCCATGTGTAAAATCTCGCGTCGGCCATAGACATCTTGCATTTTACCATCAATTTTCAACTGATAGTTGAAAAAGTGATAGCGCCCGACGACGTAACCAGAAAGGCGATCGATGACCAAAGGCATGTCTTTTTTATCTATCGAAACGACTTTATAGATGTCGTTTTTGGCAAATTCATACTTATAAAAACCTTGAAATCCAGCCATCAAAAACAATGCAATGATTACGATGAGCAGCGGGTACGTCAAGTAAGAAAACCATTTTAATGCGCGCACAAAGACCTCCTCGTGTAATACATGTTAACTTGTAACTGTTCAGTCAAGTAACTGAACCTATGTCATCTCGACCATAGTACGAAGTACGGAGTGGAGATCTCGCTTTAATCGCACGGGCTACAAGCACTTCTGACAATCGCTTACGTTGCTGGTTAGCCGATTTATTATGCGACTGAACAATTACGTTTACTCTAGTATAAATCATTCTACAGACGATTTCCACAAAAATAACCCCGCTTAATAGACGGGGCTTACTTTTGTAACTATAACTATCCATATTTCATCATATTATTCTGACAATCGTTAAGTTCGTTATCTCAGATTGTTGAAAATGTTCAAGTTCGAGGCGCAAGCTCGCTGTCGGGGCGCAGCGTATAAAGACATACGCAACTGTCGACAGCGAGCGTAGCAACAATGTTTGGGCATTTGTCAGCAATCTGAATTACATTTCAACCTCTGGATAGATAATCTCCAACCACTTCTGGTAGAAGTTCGGCAACGCATCGTACAGATAACTATTCGAAGCCGCCGACATCGCCGTGTAATACCAGGCGTTTTTCATCAAATCCGGGAATTTTCTGGCCTTTGGTAAGATGTCTTCTCTGTGAACATGACGCTCTAACACATTATTGACCAATGTCGCAAATTCGGCGCGCGTAATGTTCTTCTGAGGCTTAAACGTACCGTCTGGATAGCCATTGACCCAACCCTTTTCAACAGCCGATGCGATATAGGGTTCTGCCCAGTGACCGGCTAAGTCGCTAAATCCATGTTTTGCGTTGCGCTCCAGCTTGTCAAAGCGCGATGCAATTACCGCCAATTCGGCGCGCGTTATTAAATTATGCGGCCTAAACGAATTATCTTGATAACCGCTCAACACTCTCCCCTTGGCCAATGTGCTAATGTGCTTATTCGACCAGCTCGAACTGCTGACATCAAAGAAACCATTGCTGTAAGCGCGCACAGTTTCGCGATAAGTTGGATCGAGCAATCTGAAGAATACAGCTGCCACTTCTTCACGCGTTACGCCACCTTGCGGGCGCAATTCGCCATTGGGATAGCCCTGAATATAGGCGAAGTGATTCAATTTATCCAATTTCGCCAACGGGATGTCGAGGTCATCGATTTCTATAAACGCGTCATCGTCGTCATCGTCATCGTCATCATCGTCGTCAACGGGCGGTTGCGGCTGCGGTTGTGGCTGCGGCTGCTCTGTTCCCCCACCATCTTGTCGATATGTCGCGTTGTAGTTTGCCGCAACTAAGACGAGCGTCGTGCCTGCTGGCAACTGCGGTTGCCAAGCTTTAAAGCCGTAACCGTCATTCGGCAATGGACGCGGTACAACGACTTCGCCAAAAGCGGTGCCCTTTAACACGTTAAAGTGGGTTGGCCCCTGTAAAACACCTTGATCATCTGTCGTAAAACTGATGCGCACATAATCTTGCGGCACCGGATCAGTTGGCTCGACGATAATGACATTCTTTCTAAAGTTGGCTGTATAGGTCGCCGACTTATAGCGCCCCGCTTGTTTCTGCGGCACATAATATAGAGTCGTCGCGACGACGCTTCCACTTTCGTCAGTCCAATTATGGAAGGTGTAACCATAGTCCGCCGTCGCCGTCGAACCACCTGCTACGCCACTTTCTTCTAAAACGCTCTCCGATGTCGGGTCGACTGCACCGCCGGCAGTAGCGACGTATTTAATCGTTACGGCATCCTCTTGGCGCGGTGGCTGAACAGCTGTGCGATAGAACAACACAATAATCTGTCCGTCCGAAACCAGGACATTAGCGCCATCAAGCGTTGCATCAGTTTTCCAATAAGTATAGCCTTCAAATGTCTTAATCAGGCTATTTAAGGCGACCGACGTGGTGCCGGCCGGTACAGTCTTGACTTCGGTTTCGGCCTCGACAATCGTACCATTTAAATTATACTTAACCGTATAACTGATATCTGTTAGATCATTTAACTTCCACTGCGCGATGTAAATGACATCATCCGTAATCAAGTCGCCATCATCAGCGCTGACATCGCTATCTTCAATTTTCCAGCCGTCAAAGACGTAGCCATCTTTAATCGGATCAGTCGGTTTGATATCGCCAAATGGCGTGTTGTCCGCCACGTCATCTACGACGACGTCGTTCGTGTCGCCGTCGATGTTTCCACCATCTAATTTAAAGGTGACACTGTGAACTACTTTTGACCACTGCGCGACATAGGTGACATCGCTCGTAATCAAATCGCCGTCGTCTGCATTTGCAGTCGCGCCCGCCGCGCGCCAGCCGACAAAGGTATAACCATCTTTTACGGGATCGACCGGCTTAATGTCGCCCAACGGCGTGTTGTGTGCGACGTCGTTTACGACGACATCGGCGCTATTACCGGCTATATTGCCGCCGGCTAAATCAAAGGTTACCGTATAAACTAGGCGCTTCCACTGCGCGATGTAAATGACATCATCCGTAATCAAGTCGCCATCATCGGCGCTGACATCGCTATCTTCAATTTTCCAGCCGTCAAAGACGTAGCCATCTTTAATCGGGTCAGTCGGTTTGATATCGCCAAATGGCGTGTTGTCTGCCACGTCATCTATGACGACGTCGTTCGTGTCGCCGTCGATGTTTCCACCATCTAATTTAAAGGTGACGCTGTGAACTACTTTTGACCACTGCGCGACATAGGTGACATCGCTCGTAATCAAATCGCCATCGTCTGCATTTGCAGTCGCGCCCGCCGCGCGCCAGCCCTTAAATGTATAACCATCTTTTACGGGATCGACCGGCTTAATGTCGCCCAGCGGCGTGTTGTGCAACACGTCGTATTTTACGACGTCAGCAGTATCGCCATCGATATTGCCGCCGGCTAAGTCAAATCTCACCGTGTAATGCAGCTGTTTCCACTGCGCGACATAGGTGACATCACCCGTAATCAAATCGCCGTCGTCTGCATTTGCAGTCGCGCCCGCCGCGCGCCAGCCCTCAAATGTATAACCGTCTTTTACGGGATCGACCGGCTTAATGTCGCCCAGCGGCGTGTCGTGTGCGACGTCGTTTACGACGACATCGTCTAAATCGCCAGCAATATTGCCGCCGGCTAAGTCAAATCTCACTGTGTAATGCAGCTGTTTCCACTGCGCGACATAGGTCATATCACCCGTAATCAAATCGCCGTCATCTGCATTTGCAGTTGCGCCCGCCGCGCGCCAGCCCTCAAATGTATAACCGTCTTTTACGGGATCGACTGGCTTAATGTCGCCCAGCGGCGTGTCGTGCAACACGTCGTATTTTACGACGTCAGCAGTATCGCCATCGATATTGCCGCCGGCCAAGTCGAATCTCACCGTGTAATCCAAGCGTTTCCACTGTGCGACATAGGTCATGTTGCTCGTAATCACGTCGCCATCATCTGCATTCACAGATGCGCCCGCTGCGCGCCAGCCCCTAAAACTATAGCCTTCTCTAAGAGGATTAACCGGTTTAATATCACCAAACGGGGTATTGTAAACCACCTCATTTACGACGACATCGTCTACGTCGCCGCCAATATTGCCGCCAGCTAAGTCAAACCTTACCGTGTAGCGCAGCTGTTTCCACTGTGCGACATAAGTGATATCGCTCGTAATCAAGTCGCCGTCCGAGGCAATTGCACTGGCGCCTTCGGCAAGCCACCCCTGAAAACGATATCCCAATCTGCGCGGGTCGGCCGGTCTAATATCGCCCATCGCCGTATTGGCGGGCACGTCATTCCTTACAATATCAGTACTGCTACCGGAGATATTGCCGCCGTTTAAATCAAACACTACCGTATAAACATTTGGATTGCCATTTCTCAAATATACCGGCGTATCGATCGAACCGTGTTCGCTACAGTCGAATTTATCTGACCAAATCCAGCGATAGCCGTCATATGGCCAATCTTGATTCCAGGCCAGATTGCCGTTTTGCGGCACGATAGCAATAGTCGAAACCGGCAACCAGTCCCTGCCTTTATAGGCTTTTTCATACCATTTTTTGCCATTTGCACTGGCTGGGTCAGCCCCGTCTTTTTCGGCCAAGTGATAGTACCACGTTTCATCAGTACCCTTGTACTGAATGGCGCCCGTCGACGTGTTTTTATAGCTATACATCGCTTTGACACCAGAAATACCAGCACCGTCGCTGTCCTTGCCCTTAATGGCGATAAACGTATCCTCGCCCAGCTCAGTTTTATAATATCTGTATTTGTTCAACTTTTCGTAGTTTGCCGAATGCGTATATGGCGGTGTGTCATTGATTTCAAGCCCCACAATATCGTCACCCGAGGTGTCTACCGCAAGTTGATCGTCAATATAAATCTCATAATAATCGTCCGCTGACACAAAGACGTTGTGCGGCGTCGGATCGACGTTGCGCAGGAATACCGGCGTATCGATTAATTTAGTCGGGTACTGCTGTTCATATTTATAATTGTTCGACCAGACCCACTTGTAAGTTTCAGTCGAGCTGTTATCGCCATTCGGCCATGCATCGTTATACCAACCGTACTGCGCAGCGTCGTAGACTTTGCCGTCTTGCCCCACTTTCTTCCAGCCTTCACCTTCAAAGGCCTCTTCAAACCACGCCTTATCATTGGTACTCGGCGGCGTAGTTTCGTCTTCCCCGAGCACATAGAACCACCACTCGCCGTCAGTGCCCCTAAATTGCTCATCGCCATTGTCATCGCGGTATTTGTACATTGCCTTAAGCCCAGAAATATTGCCGGTGCCATCGCTATCGCGGCCCTCTATTGCAACAAAACTGTCCGCACTCAAACCATCTTTGTAATAGTATTTGTTCAAACTATTGTAATTTCTATCGGGGTGCGGATTGCCGGATGCTGGCAATTGCTCAAACTTGGCATTTTCCCGAGTGAAAATTGTCGTGTTTTTATAATTGACATAGTAGTCGCCAATCGCTTCAGCGTCGTCTATGTAAACCTTGTAATAATCGTCTGCAGCGATAAAGAAGTTGTAGTCAATCGGTTTCCACTTAGCCATAAAGACGACATTTTCGGCCGGCATCGTAAACCGCGCACCCGGTTGATACGTCATTTGTTTGTAATCCCAACCCTCAAACGTAAAACCGGCCTTTTTCGGTACGATATTTGATATATCAAACTGATCGGCGACGTGTTTACCCGTCAAACCCTGCGGTGCGCCCGTGCCGCCATTGGCGTTGTAGGTCACCGTGTAATCGATCGGTGTCCACTGGGCATAGAGCACTAGATTTTCTCTTAGCTGCGCAATTACCTGATCATTGATGTAGCGCGTTCCGCTTCCATCGGCTTCAGTATTCCATTGATTAAATGTATGACCAGCCTTTTCGGGAACGACGACGCCGCTTGGATAAACGTTATTTGCCGAGACTTCGCCAATTTTTGCGCTGTCAAACTCGCTATAAAACCGTTTGGCCAAAAAGCGATCTTCGGGATTTTCTGCCGTATCGTCGCGATATTCAATACTCAAGGCATTTTTTTCAACCAAAATACCATCGACGTGCCACTTTTTGACGCCGTAATCGAGCGCATCTTTCACGACGTACCAAACCGCTTTATAATCTTCCGCGTCGTAACCGGGAACTCTCGATTCAAATTCCGCTTCAGCCGGCTCGCTCAGAATATTGTTCTTAACTGCCAACAAATCATTATAGACATCGCGGTTTTGCTTAATTTGGCCGGCCAACCCTGGATAACTCGGCCAATACTTGTTATTGGGGTATTGCGTATTGCCATCTTCTCTTACAATCGTATTGCTCTTGCGAATGTAGAACAGCGCATCTGTAACTTCAAAAATTGTCGGATCTAAAGTCGATTCTGCGACGAGATCTGTAGATTCCGCTAAGTCAACCGTGGCGCGATGAGTCGTCAACTGCGTTATCTTAGGCAATTCAAACTCGCGCGATACTTCGCCCGACTCGTCGTTTACTACAAACGGAGGTTCAAAAGTAAAGCTATCGTCGAGGACTTCTACTTCTTCGTCTACATAAATCGGATCGCCTATGCCAATCCTTGCACTGTGTACCACATTGGCAGCGATGCTAACGCGCGCCTCTCTGTATTCAGATAGTCTTGCAATATTAAACACAAAAGAAACCGTTTGAGTAGCCTGTGCCGCGAGTCCAACCGTCTGATTGTGGACAGGAGAAAGCACGACGCCATTTGCCAAAGTGGCCGATACGACGACATCTTCAATGTCCCGATCAGTTAAATTCTGCAAGACGACGTCACCCTTAACCAGATACGCTTTATCGAGGCCATCTGGCTTTACGGTAACGCTGTAATGTGGAACGTCATAAAAATCTAACCATCCCTCTTTTTCCAATATCCATTTATAAGTATTTTTTTCAACGACGTTAAAGTCGATTGACTCAACCTTTACCTCGAATTCTGTTACCTGTCCAGTTGATCCACCCGGTGATACCGGGGACTGGTCGGCAAAAACCAAGCCAGTTGACGAGAATACCATCATGAACGCTAAAGTCCACGACAACCATCTTTTTAGACTCGTTTTCATCATTTCCTCCTATTCTATGACTAAATAATTTCTAGAACCTAAGGAAAGGTGGCAAAAAGCAAAAAAATTGCAATTGTTTGCAACCCGACTTTCATAGCAAAAAAAACCTTAGAATCGTAGTTTTGCGTCATTACCTTTCGATAACTTTGCCCACCTCTTCCTTAGATTCAATTTCTTCGCTCTGCTTCTATAAAATTTGATACCTTCTTACCCCTTTTATAGGAGAAAAGATCAAATTGAAATGTCGACTCGTTTACGCTAATAACGACTGGCTATTAATACCTATCGACATATGTTCAACAAATGGTAACTTTTATGAGTTCATTCTACATTCTTTGCGCTATTTATTCAAGGCAAAACAAGTCATGATGTCAAAATGTAATATAATTGTAATGTAAAACAGAACAACTAGCAAAAAAACGCGCAAATTGTAAGCCTCCTCCCTCTGCAACTCAAATCGCGCTAGCACACTTGCTCAATATATTGAGGCTACCCAACTCGAATAGTTCTACACCAGCCTATCACTTTTATCGAAATGTCGTGCTCCCACGCAATCTGTTATATTTTGCTTTGGCGATATGAAATATTGAATCCAAAAATTCTCAATTCTCGTACAATGTTTTATGAAACACCCAAACCTTTTTTTATTTTTACATAAATACGCCGCTTTTGTGTAATGATCTTGTGTAATGATCTTGTGTAATGAACTTGTGTAATGATCTTGTGCAACATGATATATAGTACTCAAGCACATGGAAAAGCAAAGGCAACGGCCATCTTTGTGCCTGACACCTCAATATACATCTCGCGCCTCATCTTTGTGCCTGACACCATTAAAAGCACTTTCATCGTCGATATCCGTACCTGATAGGGTGCCTGACACCAATATAAGCACAACCATTAACTGCAACACATCATTTTGTTGCGCCGTTGTTCGTGCCCGACATAATTATCTGGCCCATGTCATCCCGCCGTGCGTCAATATGCCGATTTTCGTCGCCTCACCATCGTTACCTTGCCTAAATTATACTTTCTCAGCAGGCTAAAAGCGACGACGCACAGCAAACACTACCCTTTCCCCCACGCCAAAAAGCACCATGTCGTTTCCTTTTCATAAAACGCCATCGCGATTCCATCTCCCCTTGCCATTGTTCCCATTATATGGTGTCAAGCGCCATCTACAAGGGGCCGCTATTCAGTTGACCGTACCTAGGTGATGCGCTTTAGCCTGCCGTAAACATAGCTGCTCGATACTTCAAA
>PDWI01003282.1_pt1 | contig 22978 bp, 21 predicted proteins | sample 1430891 | NCBI WGS metagenome assembly PDWI01 (sample SAMN01162508, study PRJNA174530) | Oral metagenome, whole genome shotgun sequencing project. | biome: Marine environment; feature: Marine mammal; material: Swab sample of the gingival sulcus; isolation source: swab sample of gingival sulcus... | reverse complement strand
CTCATCAACAATTATAAACTGATTTGGAAGAGAACGACCTCTAATATATGTAAGAGCCTCAACCTCTAAAAACTTCTGTTTTATTAAAGTCTCTGGAGTTTTTATATTCTGATTTTTAGAACTTATTGAATTGTAAGTTTGTAAAATAAATTCTAAATTATCAAAAACAGGCTGCATCCAATTTGAAAGTTTAGAATTCTTATCTCCTGGTAAAAATCCAATATCCTTTCCCATAGGAATAATTGGCCTAGAGACTAAAAGTTTTGAATATCTCTTTTTATCGAATATGTATTGTAGCCCAGCAGCAATAGCCAATAGAGTCTTACCTGTTCCAGCCTTTCCTACTAAAGTTACTAAATCTAATCTTGTATCTAAAAGCATATCAATAGCAATTCTTTGTAAATCATTTAAAGGTTTTATCCCACATAAATTAGGTGATTTTTTATTAATGCAAGACAAAGAATTTTTCTCAATATTAAATTTTGCAACTTCCTGCTCCCTATTTTTAGACTTAACAATTACATACTGATTTGCTAAAAGCCTCTCTTGATCTACCTCTACACTTCCCTTAGAAATAAAAGAATTAAATCTATCTTCACTAAACTCTATCTCTTTGAATCCAGAGTATAAATCATCATACTGAACAGTTTGTTTCTCATAATCTAAAGCAACAAGACCACAGGCCCGAGCTTTTACTCTAGCATTTATATCTTTTGATACAAAAAAAGTTAAATTAGATTTAAGCTTTGAATGATACAAAGCACAACCTACAATAAAATTATCCATCTTGCTGGAAGATAAATTATTAGGAAGTCTTTCATAATGAGTTGATACCTTTAACAAAATACCATCATCAATTTTAACTCCATCATTTAGATGCCCTCGACCTTTGGCATCTAAAATTCGGACAGCATGCCTTGCATGCCGTCCTCTCTCGTCTGAATAAGTTTTTAATTTATCAAGCTCTTCCAAAACCCAAATTGGAACAATAACATCACTATCTTTAAAAGATAATATACAATCTGGTTTATGGATTAAAACATTAGTATCTAAAACAAATATTTTTCTCGGTTTAGAAGAGCCTCTTTCCATAAAATATTTCCCTATTCAACAGTTAAATAAACTCTAACTGTTCTATGATCTGCTCCATATTTTTCAATTTTAACATCTGCAACTTTATCAAACTCTGGACCAATAGTTTCAGCATTTTTAACCTTTATTTTGCTACCGTTTTCCATATAATAAACAATATCTAATCTGTCAAAAGGCTCTACTATAACTTCTCCATCAAAAGTCATATTAGTTTGATAACTCTCGTAACAAGTCCAAGTATTCCCTGGTTTAGCAACAACATCTGGATAAAGAACTCTCCAAGAATCTTTAAACCCTAATTCAGCATATTTTTTAGAAGTTGGCCACTCAACAACTGCAGGACGCATACCAGCATCTAGTGTAGCCTGATTCCAATCCAAATGAGATGGCTCATTAAAATCTCCTGTTAGGAAAATTGGAAATCCTGAACTTTTTGCATTCTCTATATCCTCTAACATAGCAACATTCTCTGGTTCCATAGTTCTTTTATCATAACTTCTCTTGATTAAAGATTTAATTTCATCCTCATTATTTGGATCAAATCTTTTAGTTCCAAAAACACCTCGAATATTAGCCAACTCATAAGGTCCATAAGGTGATGGCTCTAAATGTGCATTAAACATCCAAACTTTATTGTCCTCATCAATCTTAATTAAACATCCAGTTTTGTTTTTTGCAACTGCAACAATTTCATACTTTGTAAAAATAGCTCTATTGTTAGGCTCAATTAAGTAATTATAACCAGTTTTCCTTGCCAAAGCCCTTGCTTTAGCTGGAGTAACTTCCTGACATCCCATAATATCAGAAGTTTTTATAATACCTGCAATTACCTTTATACTAGAAACTTTAATATTCATATAAAGCAAGTTAGAACTTATAACTGTTAAATCTGTAGCACTTATACTAAATGCCAACAAAACCAAAATAGCTAAAATCAATTTTTTCTTCATAAAACCTCTCCGTATTCTCATATACTTAATATTCTATATATTTTCTATTAATTCTGCAAGTAAAAAAAATTGATATATTAATTTTTTTTTCATATTTTATCAATTTAATAACAAAATATAACTTTTATAGTATTTATCATTCTGTTATAATGTCATATGAATATAAATTGGTTCCCTGGTCATATGAGAAAAACAAATAAACTACTTCTTGAAAATATAAAAGTTGTAGATATATGTATAGAAATTCTTGATGCAAGAATTCCTATATCTAGTAGAAATCCTCTTGTTGAAGAGATTATATACCAAAAACCAACTCTAATTATTCTAAACAAAGCTGACCTTGCTGATGAAAATCTTTTACAAAAGTATGAAAAACTTCTCAAAGAAGAAGGACACTATGTCTTATCCATATCAGCAAACAACCCTAAAATAAAAAATATTGTAATAAAAAAATGTAAAGAAATTTTTAACAGAGAATTAAAAGATGGTAGAAGAGGAATAAGAACTTTAATTACAGGGATTCCAAATGTTGGAAAATCTACACTTATAAACACTCTTTTAGGAAAGCAGAGAGCAAAAACAGGAGATAGACCAGCAGTAACAAAAGATCTTCAAAGAATTGTTATAAATGAGGGTTTAGAACTTTATGACACTCCAGGTATTTTATGGCATAAATTTGAAGACCAAGAATTAGCTTTTAGACTTGCAATTACAGGCTCAATTAGGGATGAAATCTTAAATATAACCGACATTGCATTAAAAGCATTAGACTATATTCGAAAATATTACAAAGAAGAGTTTTTATCAAGATTTAAGTTAGATGATATACCAAGTGAAGATGAAGATTCAGACTGTATTCAGCTATTAGAAATAGTTGCAAAAAAGAGAGCTTGCCTCTGCAAAGGTGGTGCAATAGATTGGGATAAAGCTTCATCTATTCTTCTTCAAGAATTTAGAGCGGGCAAAATTTGTAAATTCACTTTAGACAGATAAATTCATCTTCCCAGTTTGTAGCTTTTTTGATATATTGAAAAGGTATTATGAAAATTAAAATAAATAAATTTATAATAACTACTTTTTTTATAATCTCTATTCTCTCTTGTTTTTCAGAATACCAATCAGAAGAGGAGTTAGAAAAACAGTATAACTCTATCCCAAATATATCTTTTAAAAATCTTACCCAAGTTAATGTTAAATATGGAAGAAAACAGTATGTAGCAAAAGCAGAAAAGGCAAACATTTTTAATAACAACCAAAACAATAAAATGATTTTAGACAACATCTCTTTCTACCAATTTGACAAAAAAGAGAAAGCCGTTACTTCAGGAAAAGCAGATAAAGCCTCTTTGGATTTTAAAACTTCAAATGTAACAATAGAAGGAAATATCGATATATACTCAAAAAAAGAAGAAGCCAAAATAACTACAAACTATTTAGTTTGGGAAGATAAAAATAAAATAATAAAGGGAAATCTCAAAGAAGAGATAAAAATAACAAAAGATAATGGAACTGAAATAGCAGGAAAAGGGTTTAAAGTAGATACAAAAAAGAATATAATAACTTTTCAAAAAGAGGTTTCTGGTTTTTTTGTAAAAGAGGAAGAGGAAGACAAAAAGAAAGAAAACAAAGACAAGGAAGCTAAAAACTCTGAAGAAAAAATACAAGAAGAGGTTAAAGAGTAGTGAAAAAATATAGTATAGCCATCCTATTTATTTTTTGTGCATTATTAACTTTTTCAAAAGAAAAAGAGAGTTTTAAATTTAGAAGCGATAAAACAACAATAGAATTAAGCGAAGGAAAAGAGAAAACAGTATTAAAAGGGAATGCTAGAATTGAGACAGGCAATACCAAAATTATAGCTGACAAAATTATGCTCTTTGGAAAAGATTTTAGATATGCTCAATGCGAAGGTAAAATCCGTGTAAAAGATTATAAAAAGGGAATTTATCTAAAATGTGAAAAACTCTTTTTTGATAGAGAGAAAAAAATTAGCAGAATAGAGGGTTATGCTGAAATGATTGATAAGGAGAACAACCTTGTTGTAAAAGGAAACTTCCTAGAAGACTCTCAAGATTCAGATACAACAATCATTCAAATTGGAGTTAGAATTATAAAAGATGATATTGTTTGTCGGTGCGAAACTGCCATATACAATAGAAAAAATAAAGAGTTAGAGTTGTCAGGCTCTCCATATGTAACAAAAAAAGGAGACGAATATAGAGCAACTAGAATTTTAATTAACATAGATACAGATGATATAAAACTAGAAGGAAGTGTATCTGGAAAGATTTCACAACAGGGAGAACAGTAATGAGTATTATAATGGGTGTTGAAAATCTTAGAAAAACTTTTGGCAAGAAAGTTGCTGTTGAAAGAGTAAATTTCCAAATGCACGAAGGCGAAGTTGTTGGACTTCTTGGTCCAAACGGAGCAGGTAAAACAACAATCTTCTATATGATAGTAGGTTTTATAAAACCAACATCTGGAAACATCTATTTAGACAACTCAAATATAACAAAAGAGCCTATGTATAAAAGAGCTAGAAGAGGAATATCCTATCTGCCACAAGAGGCGTCAGTTTTCAGACAATTAACAGTCGAGGACAATATTTGGGCAATACTTGAAACAAGAAAAGATATCTCTAAAGAAGAGAAAAAAAGAGAGCTAGAATTTCTTCTAAATGAGTTAAAAATAACAAGAATCGCAAAACAAAAAGCCTACACCCTATCAGGTGGAGAGAGAAGAAGAACAGAAATCGCTCGGTCTCTTGCAATACACCCTAAATTTCTTCTTTTAGACGAACCCTTTGCCGGGATTGACCCTATCGCCGTATCCGAAATAAAAACAATAATCTCCCAACTTTCAAAAAAAGGCATTGGAATATTAATCACAGACCACAATGTTCGAGACACTCTAGAAATCACCAACAGAGCCCACATAATTCATTTGGGAAACATCCTTGTCAGTGGCGGGAAAGAGGATCTTCTAAAAAATGAAACAGCTAGGCTCATCTACCTCGGTAGTGATTTTAATATGTAATTTAAGGGCGTGTCCTCGCAAGCGAGGTCGGTCTCCAGCTCCCAATCTTTGCTTTTTTCTTCCAAAAAACAAATTGTGGCTATTGCCACAATCTCTTGAAAAAAATAAAAAAGCAAAGGATTTCCGCCTCCGACCTCACGCATTTTAAACTCTTCTACACTTAATATTTATTTCAGAAAAATCTTAACTCATATCCCCTGAGTTAGTGGGCGAAGCGATATCCTTTTGCTTGCTGTTTTTTAGAATAATTGTGGCAATCGCCACAATTTTATTTTGGATTAGCAAGCAAAAGATTTAGCAAAGCACACGACCCTAGCTCAAACTATGAGCTAGGGGAACTCTCGTAAAAATATAACTATACAATTGACAATCTGAAAATATAAGACTATCATCGAAGTCAAAGAGGGTTTATATGAAAATTAGAAATTTTATTGTGGTTTTGGTTATCGTAGGACAAACTTTGTTTGCTGGGGAAATAGATGATGCGAAAAAGTTTTTAGAAAAACAGGTGAGACAGAGAGAAGAAATTCTTATTTCAAAAAAGTTACAAGATATTTTAAATGCTTCGGTAATCGGTGCTAGATTAGGCTTTTACACTGATGAAAATTCATCTATTTCTATTAAAGAATCTACTATTTTAAAATATGATGATGGTTTTAAATCTTTTAATTCTGCTAACGACTTAATTGTTTCTGATGAATTTTTAAAATCTATAAATCCAGAATTCAAATTAAATAGTGAAGAAAATATAGCAAAATTTGCTACTTTATTAAAAGAGATAGATTCTTGGAGTAAGTTTAATAAATATTTTAAGATAGAAGAAAAATTATGTTTTTTTGCAAAAAGTTCTTTTGATGAAATCTCATATTATCAAATTGGTTTAAATGCTAATGGCTCAATAAAAAATATAGAATATGTCCAAAAAGAGATGGAAATTCCTGAATCATCAAAAGAGATTGAATTGCTTTATTTTGAAAAAGATTACAATTTAAACCAAGATGACAAGGTTAAAATAACAGAAATTTTAAGAGGAAATCTTCCTACTATTTCTTACACAATAATAAAAAATAGTATTAAGGGCTTGGGAGACAAAATAAAACTATTTGATTGTAAAATTTCTATTTCATATATTTACGATGAGAACTCTTCTAGCACTACTAATTCAGAATTTATTTTGCTAGAGTGTTTTGGAAATTATAAAACTATAGAAAGAAAAGAGAAAATATTTGAAGATGATTTTTTTAAAGATGCTATATCCAATTTCTACACAATAAAAACAGATAATGATGCCCAGATTTTTGAACAACTATTGGACTCAATAGAGCCAGTAGATAAGTTTGAAAAATTCCATTACAAAGATGGCTCTGTTTGGTATTTTGGGCGTAAAAAGTTTTTTGATGATTTTCAGGGTTTTCTTGTTTATGTTGATGATGGCAAAATTACAAATATAACCCAATCTAAAGATATAAAATATCCAGATAAAAATCAAATTTTTGTTGATAAATCAATAAAGGATGCTGAAGAGTTTTTAGAAAACAGTTTTAAAACTAAAACACAACTATTTTTATCTGAAGAGAGTAAAAAGATATTAAATGCTGAAATAATTAATGCATCAAGAATTTTAGATGTAAATGATAGTAATCCTATAGCTGAAAATCTATTTTTGAACCATAAAAACAGTTTATATAAATTTAAAAATACAAATGAACTAATAACATCTAAAGAGTTTGTCAAAGCAATAAATCCATTTTTTAAATTAAAAAAAGATGAAAATATTGTCTCTTTTAGAAAATTATTAAGTGAAATAGATAATAATATGAGCCGTGGATTTTTTAAAGAAGATGATAAAATCTGCTTTGTTATTTCAAAAAGTTTTGGTGAATTTAATTATTATGAAGTAAGCATAAAGACAAATGGTAAGATTTCAAAAATTAAGCTAAAAGAAAAAGAAGCTGAACTTCCTAAAGAAGCAGATAAATATTTAAAATCATACTATAAACCAAAAGAAGTAGAGCTAAACAAAAAAGATTTAGAAGTTATAAATTCTTCACTCAAAAAAGATCTATTAGAATACTCTTTTAAAATTGTAAAATATGATATAGATACTTTACAAGACAATCTTGAAATATATGAATTTCAATATATAGTTACAGAAAAAACTGATGAAGATTACATTCAATCATCTACTCAAGAATATATTTTAATAAAAATAGTTGATAAATACATAATAATTACAGACAAAAATAATCTTTTTGAAAATAAAGAATTTCTAAAAGCTATAACCTCATCATACAAGATAAAATCAGAAAAAGATGCTAAAAAGTTTGAGGAGCTTATAGACTCTATTCTCCCTGCTGATAATTTTGAAAAAAATTTTTACAAACAAAATTCTGCTTGGTGTTTTATAAGAGAAAAGAGTTTTGAAGACTCTAGAGGATTTATTGTTATAGTAAATGATAGTGGAGAAATAGTTTATATCGAAAACAGTATGTCAATAAAAGATTCCGCAATAAGAAGAGCAAAATTAAAATCTTCTGGGGAACCTCTGGATTATAAATTCCAACTTGTAAAACCTGAAAATAAAAAAATCTATGTCAATAAAGATGATGAAATAGCCATAGAAATAAAATATAATGCTGATGCTGTAAATATAAAGGGAGCTTATATAGAAACAAAATTAGATTCTAAAATGTTAGGGTTTTCAGCTAGCACAGAAATGGTATCTCCATTTAAAGATGAAATACCTGTTGAATATATTGTAGAAAAATATGGTAAGGGTTCACACATTATTGAATACTCACTTAAAACAAATGAAGAGCAACTAGCAAATATAAAAATAGAGATAGTAATAAAATAGTTATTAATTTTTGGAAATTTTTGTAAAATAGTAGAATTCCTGTTTGACTTTGGAGGTATATAAGGCTACAATAATGTAAGGAGTTATTGTGCCAAATATTAGTCAATCTTTTAAGATAGCTCAAACACAATCTATGAATCAAAATATTAGATTATCACAGGCTCAAATACAGAGTCTGAATTTACTAAAAATGAGTGTTGTAGATTTAAAAGAACAGATTAATTTTTTAGTAAAAAGCAATCCTTTTCTTGAAATAGACTATAATAGCTCTTCTAATTCTGACTTTAATGGTATTATAAGCAATTACAATCAAGATAAAAAATATTTAAAGGATATTCTCAAAGAACAAATACATCTTTCTGATTTATCTGATAAAGAGATTGAAATAGGAGAAGAAATTTTAACTGGAATAGATGAGTCTGGATTTTGGATAAAAGATGAAGAATCAGGACTTTTTTTTATAGATGATTATTGCAATGATTTTGTAAATAACAATCGTGGCTCAAAAGATTTAATCGAAAATATTGTTAGCAAATTACAACATTTAGAGCCTTTAGGATGTTTTTCTTTTAATCAATTAGAGTCTGCTTTTATTATTGCTAGTGTCCATAAAGATGCTCCTGATGAAGTTTTCTCTGTTTTAGAAAAGGTTTACAATTTTATCAAAAAAGCCCCCTATGCTGATTTCCAAAATTTTCTTATTGAACTTTGTAAAGGTGATAATTTTTTAACTAATGAAATTGCAGAATATCTAAGTAAAAAAAATATTGTTCCTGGAAAAAATTTTGATTCAAGAAATTATCAAAAGTTAGTGGATATGGCAATTTTTGTTAAAGATGACAACTCTGTAGAGATAAAAATAAACAAAGATTATCCTTCCATAAAATTGTCTGAAGAAAATATTTCTCTAAAAACTCAAACCTTGGCAAAAGATGAAAAAAAATATTTTAACGATAATATTAATTACGCAAAGCAAAGTATAGAGTATATAAAATATAGAGAGAACACTTTAGAAAAGTTAGCTTTGTTCATTGGCAATGAACAAAAAGAGTTTATAAAAAAAGGTAAAAGATATTTAAAACCTCTTCTACAAAAAGATGTTGCTGCTTACCTAGATGTAAGTGAAAGCACTATCTCCAGATTAGCAAATGATAAACTTATTCATATTAATGGTGGTGTTGTCAAATTGAAAGAGTTTTTTTCTACATCAATAAAAGGAAATTCTATTTCAAAAACTGCTTTAAAAGAGGAGATTAAAATAATTTTAAAAGAAACAAAAGTTAAAATAAGTGATAGAGAGATTGCTGAAATATTGAACAAAAGAGGTATTAATATTTCAAGGAGAACTGTAAATAAGTATAGATTAGAAATAACCGTATGAAATTTTATAAGAAAAAAAATGGCTTTAGCCTAAAAAATAATTCATGAAGGAGGATAAACATGAATACATTAATTAAAGGAATTCACTACGAAGTAAGTGAAACAACAGAAGAATTTATTGAAAAGAAGTTAAAGAAGTTATCTTTTGCTGAAAAAGATATTGTTGAGTTAGAGATAATTGTAAAAGGTGAGAAATCTTCTTATGTAGTAGAAGCAAATTTACATTACAAATGGAAAAAACACGAATATTTTAGTGTTGAAACTAAAAAGTTATATCCTGGAATAGAATCTTTGTTTGATAAATTAGTTTATGCTGTAAAAAAGGAGAAAGAAAAGATTGTAGAACATCACTAAATAATGTAATATGTCTTTAGAGGTTTATTTATGCAGTATTTAACCGTCCTAGATCTTTTAGGTTTAGAGCTAAAAGCTAGAGATGATTTGAAGTTAAATTTAATAGCAGGAAGGCCAGGTCTTGGTAGAAAGATTACTAATCCCAATATCAATAGACCTGGGCTTGCCCTTGCTGGATTCTTTGAAAATTTTGCTTATGATAGAGTGCAAGTTTTTGGGAAAGGGGAGCTTTCATATATAGCAGAATTAAAGAAAAATGGGAAATTGTCTTTTGTTGAAAAGATGTTGTCTTATGAGATACCTTGTTGTATAACAACTTCTATAGAAGATGTGGAAGACTATCTTATTGACTTGTGTAATAAATACAATGTTCCCTTAATATCTTCTGACTTAAATTCTACAGATTTTTCGGTAAAAATTATTTCTGCTTTAGCAGATTTTTTTGCACCTAAAAAGGTTGTTCATGCAACTCTTATTGAGGTCTTTGGTATTGGTGTTCTTATAAAGGGTGATAGTGGCATTGGGAAAAGTGAAACAGCCTTAGATTTGATTGTTCGAGGGCATAGACTTATTGCTGATGATGCTGTTGAAATAAGAGCTTTAAGTGGAGATATATTAGTAGGTCATGGCTCTAGTAATATTACCAAACACCATTTAGAAGTTAGAGGTTTAGGTATTTTAAATATAAATCATCTTTTTGGGGTTGGTTCTATTAGAGATAAAAAACAGATTCAGTTAATTGTTAAATTAGAAGAGTGGAATGCTGATAAGAGTTATGATAGATTTGGAGCAATAGAGCAACAAGAAGAAATTTTAGGTATTAAAATACCCTATGTAGAAATACCTGTAAAATCGGGTAGAAATATTCCTATCCTTGTAGAAGTTGCTGCTATGAATGAAAGACTAAAAAAATTAGGTTACCATTCAGCTCAAGAATTTAATGAAAATATGTTAAATTGGCTTGAAAATAAGTCATCAAGAGAGTTATACTTTCAAAATAAAGAAAAATTTTAATATTAGAGGTTTTTATGATAAGAAAAGAGGTTGAAGTTCTAAATAGATCAGGTATTCATGCTAGACCTGCCACATTAATTGTAGATACAGCAAATAAATTTAAGTCAGAACTTTTTATAGAAAAAGACGGTAATAAAGTTAATGCTAGATCTATTATGATTATTCTTACATTGGGAGCTACATATAAAAGTAAGATGGCCATAATTGCAGAGGGTGAAGATGAAGAGGAAGCAGTTTCAGCACTTGTGAACCTTTTTGAATCTAGATTTGAAATAGAATGAAAAAGCCATCAAAACCATCAAAATTAGCAATATTAACAATAACATTCTCTTATTTAATTCTTAATCTGCTTTTTTTCTTAAGTTTTTCGAAGATTATATCTCAAATTGATTATACTATAAAAATAGCTCCAGTTGCACTTTTGTTTGCAATATTAATTCCTATTATTTTTATTGCACTTTTAACAATAAAAGTTTTTCAAATATTTAAAGATGCAAAGAAAAAATCTTCCAGCACAAAATTTAAAACAAAAGTTATACTATTTTTTTCACTTATTGCTGCTCTAGGAATGATTCCACAAACAGGATTGGCTCTTATTTTTATTCAAAATACAGCAAAAACTTGGTTGCCAGATAATACAATTCCAACACTTACTAAAACATATAATTCTATTGTTCAAAATTACACAGATAAACTAGAAGACATTGATGAGCTATGTGAAAACAGTGATTTTGTTAGAATTTTTAAAAACACAAATTACAATAATTCAATATCTGTTGATAATCTATGGAAGAATATAAAATTAATAAAACCAGAGATAAAAACTGTCCAAGTTTTTAAAAGTGGTGTTGAAATTTTATCATTAGGCTCTGAAAATTTGGGAGTTAAAAACGGAAACAAAAGAGTTGGAAATCTAGGTAAAGAGACAAAAAAAGATATAAATAATAAAAATATAGAATTAACCAGATACAATAAAGAATATACAAAAGGGGGAGAAATTTATAATTTCATTATAACTTTTGATATTTCAAGTAATTTTTCAAATTTAGAAAAACCAATATCAGACTCTCTTAGTTATTACAAAAAATTGGATTCATATAAAAATGCTATACCAACTTTTATGCTAATAATGTTTTGTTTAATATTTATACCTATATTTTTTATAATTCTTCTATTAAGTCTGTATATAACAGAAGAGATAACAAGACCAATTGCCTCAATAGAAGAAGCTTCAAAAAATGTGGCTGCTGGAGATTTTTCAATTAGAATAATAGAAAAAGAGCAGACGGATTTTAATACAGTTATAAATAGTTTTAATACTATGATTTCAGAATTAGAAAGAAAAAATGATATTCAATATGAAGATAAAAAAATAGATACTCTTTTGAATTTTAGTAATACCATAAAAAAGAATATGAACTACTCTCTTTTACCAATAAAAGATGCTGCTTCTGAAATATTAGAAATTTCAAACCAACAAAATATGAATAAAAAAGTTGTAGATAATGCAACAAAAATTTTAAATTTATCAAACAATATATTCAAATCTTTAGATGATATAGATAAAAAATTTAAAAATAAATTAACAAAAATATCTTCAATATCTATGAAAGATTGCATATTAAAAGCAATTGATAAATTAGATATTGATGAGGAAAAAATAAATATAGAAATAAAAGATATAAATGATGAAAAAATAGAAGGAGATGAAAAACTTATAATAGAATTATTTTACAATATAATAAAAAATAGTATTGAATCAACAAATAGTAATCTAAACATTGTTATAACTATTAATAAAATAAGAAAAAACGAAAAAAGTTATAAAAGAATTTCTATTAAAGACAATGGGAAAGGAATATCAGAAGAAGATAAGATTAAAATATTTTTACCATATTTTTCCAAAAAAATTGGAGCTGCTGGAATGGGACTAGCAATATCAGAGAGAATAGTATTTTTGCATAAAGGAAAAATAAGATTTGAATCAAATTTAGATTCTGGAACAACTTTTTATATTGACCTACCCAGTAATTTAGGGTAAAATTCGACAATGAATACAATAATGCACACAACATTTGATAGAAAAAATGGTAAAATAATAGGAAGAACAGTAGATAATTTGACTGACAAACAAAAAAAAGTTCTTGATTTTATAAAAAACTTTACAGAAGAAAACTCATTTTCACCGACTTACAGAGAGATAGCAACTCATTTTGATACAACAATAAAAACTGCTCAAGACCATATTGAAGCCTTGAAAAAAAAAGGTGCTATAACATCTGTTAAAGGAAAATCTAGATCAATAAAAATAATAAGAGAAGGATTTAAAACAGATATAGACTATTTAGAAATCCCTATTGTAGGAAAAATTGCAGCAGGAATTCCTATTTTGGTAGAAGAAAATATTGATTCATATATAACTTTACCATCTAAAAATTTTTCTAAAACCGGTGATTACTTTGCATTAAAAGTAAAAGGCGACAGTATGAAAGATGAAGGAATAATAGATGGAGATACAGCAATTATAAGATCCACAAATATAGCAAAAAATGGTATGATAGTTGCTGCAAGCGTAGGAGATGATGGACTAACATTAAAAACATTCTATAAAGAGCCTAATAGAATAAAACTTGCACCAGCAAATGAAAAATATAATCCAATATTTTCTCAAGATGTTACAATTTATGGAGTTTTAACAACAATATTAAGAAATTATGAATAACATATATTTATTACTAGGTCCAGAGAAAGGGCTAAAAAAAGAATTTATAAAAACACAAATTAATAAAATCTTAAAAGATTTAAACTTAAAAAAAGTAAAACCAGATATAGTAAAATTCTACCCATTTGAAGAAAATATAAATGAACTAATTCAGGCAATATCAACACCTTCTCTATTTAATCCAATAACAATTATATACATAAATGATTGTGAAAAAATAAAAAGCTCTGATATGAAAAAAATTGAAAAAAGTCTAAAAAATAATTCTAACGACTTAATAATATTTTTTCTCTCCAATGAAGCTTCTCAAAATAAAATAGCAAATGAAATAAAAAAAATTGTAAAAAAAGATAAAACAGTAATTTTTTGGGAAAAATCTCACAATGATAGAAACTATTGGATAAAAAACTTTTTTGAAAAAAGAGGTTTTAGCATAAAAAGAGATGCTGTTGAGTTAATAGCAAACATAGTAGAAAATAATACCATAGCACTAGAGCAAAGTTGCTCTATGCTTTTAAGTGTTGTTGAAAAGGGAGAAGTAATTACAGAAGAGATAGTTGACAACTTTATCTACCACAGCAAAGAGGAGTCAGCATTTACCCTTTTTAACACAATAGCAGAAAAAGATTTATCAAAGTCAATCGATATACTTAGGAAGATTATAAATTCAGGAGAAACAAATATAGCGGCTGTAATTGGAGGGCTAATTTGGAAATTCAATCAATTACTAGACTTATCAATCAACCTAGAAAAAAAAGAGGAAGAATCAAAAGCTCTTCAAAATGCTAATATAAGAGGAAAAACAAATTCAAAAATATACCTTATGGCAAGAAAAAACTATAGCCTCAATGAAGTAAAGCAAATTATAATTTACTTAAATAAAATAGACACAATTTTAAAAAGTGAAAAAAGCGAAATAAGTTCTATATTACAAGATTTAATGTTGTATCATATAATAAAAAAACAGGGAAATGTAGAAGGCAAATTCTTTAGAAAACTATAGCTAAAGCCCTTCGCCTTTTTTTCTCAATTGTTGATTAAAAGAAGTTGCAAACCTATGAGCCTCATCTCTTACATTTTGTAAAATCCTCAAAGCAGGATTACCCTCTGGCAAGACATAAGGTTTATTGTTATGTGGAATAAAAATCTCTTCATTCTTTTTTGCTAATCCCAAAAGAGTAATATCTTCAATATTTAAAGATTTAAGAATACCATAAACGGCATTAACTTGCCCTTGCCCACCATCAATCAAAATCAAATCAGGAAGTCTCTTTTTTTCGTTTAGCAATCTTGTATATCTTCTTGCAGTAACTTCTCTCATAGATTCAAAATCATCGATTTTACCATCCAAAGATCGAAGCTTAAATTTTCTATAATCTTTTTTAGAAGGCAGCCCATCCTTAAAATATATTAAAGATGATACAGTATGTTTTCCGTGTAAGTGAGCAATATCAAAACCCTCAATAATTCTAGGCTCCCTTTTCATATTGAAAATCTCTTTAAGCTCCTTCAACCCCTCACTTCTATCTAAACTCTTTTGTCTATCTGCATCAATCTTACAATTACTTAAAGCCATATTCAAAATAGCAGAATCGTGCTTACCTTCTGGCTTAACAATAGAAACACCATCAACCAAATGATTTCTAAAATACTTCTCCACATCTGCCAAGTCTAAAGAAGTCCCCAAAACAATAGTTTCAGGAGGTTCGTGATACATCTGATAAAACTGCATTAAAAACTGCTCAATCAACTCATCTTCATATTCAATCTTCTTTATTCTAAAAATATCCTTACCCAAAAGCTTCCCATTTCTCATTTGTAAAACACAAAAAATAACAGTCTCTCCAGAAACATAGTAAGCTACAAAATCTCTCATACCCTCAAAATTATCAACAACATCTTGAGAAGAAGTAACCGCCTCAATCCCCAAAAGAAAATCTCGATAAACCTTTGCCATTTCATAATCAAGTGTGGCAGAAGCAGCCTCAATCTTTTCTTTCAAAAAAGCTATCATATCATCAGAATCTCCAGAAAGCACTCTTGAAATCTCATCAACCTCTTTTCTATATTCAGAACTAGAAACACCGCCAATACAAGGAGCCTTACACATATTAAGATGAAAATACAAACAAGGATAATCTCTCCGCTTCAACTTTCCACGACATTTACGAATATGAAAAATCCTTTTAATCAACTCCAAATACAAATCAACCAAACCCACTTGAGTGTATGGCCCAAAATAGAGAGAGTTATCATTCACAATATCACGAGTCCGAAAAACACGAGGAAACTCCTCATCAGTAATGCGGATTACAGGATAAGTTTTCCCATCTTTCAAGCAAATATTATATCGAGGCGAATGAGCCTTAATCAAATTATTTTCAAGAAGCAGAGCCTCATATTCAGAATTAGTAGCAATAACCTCAATAGATTCAATCTTTGAAACCAACACAGAAGTTTTAGCATCACGATTTGCCAAAAAATAGCTACTCACACGCTTCTTCAAATTCTTAGCCTTCCCAATATAAATAATCTCCCCACCCACATCTTTCATCACATAAACACCAGAGAGACTTGGAAAATCCTTAACCAATTTCTTATCAAAAGCCATCGCCCCACATTATACAACATAAGAAAAATAATAAGAAGAGTTTTTTGGTCGTTCCCCTCACTACACACTTCGACAAGCTCAGTATCTAGTGAGGGTCGGGTGATTCGCTAAAATCTTTGCTTATTCTCTTCAAAAAAAAAGTTGTGGCTATTGCCCCAACTAATCCAGAAAAAAAATAAGCAAAGGATACCGCTTCTCCCCCTAACGAACTTCGAAAAAAGAGACCAGAAATTACTCTCTTAAAGATTTTTCTCTAATCTCTTCATAAAAAAGATTTGTTATAAAAAGAACAGATTGCCCATAAAGACCCGTTTCATTATCAGAAAAAGATCTACCAGTTGCTGAAGTATAAAACATATCAAGAGCTTCATCATCACTAACAGAAAACTCCTTAGAAATATTTTTTACAATCTCCGGTAAAATAAGCCCTCTAACCAAACCATGTTTATCATTTTCTATCATTTAGAAACCTACCTACAAATATATGATTTTAAAAATTTTAATTTTGTTAAAGACTCTTTAGAACAAAATGCAATTTGATTATTAATATTTTGAAATTTTAATCTTTCAATAGCATCTTCTTTCCTCATAAAACCTTGAACAACAAAAGCTATAGTTTCTCCCACTCTATCATTTGCAATTTTACCAGAAATAATATCATAATTGTGATTGTAAGATGGATTTTTTCTACATTTAATAATCATATTTATCCAATCTTCATTAGGCTCTTTATAATATTTTGTTTTTAGTTTATTAATTTCATTATATTCATATACATTTACAATAGGAACTTTTTTTTCATTATTTTTCTCATTATATATTTTTGCTTTTCTTTTTGCCCATCTTTCAGCTTGTTCTTTTATATCTGTTGTATAAAAAGCAGACCCAAAATCTCTACCAACATTATGCCTTATTATTTTTGGATTTTTTATCTCTTCTAATCCTCCATGATATATAATCATTTTTTCACCTCTAAATACTTATCAAAAAAGTCTATTAACCACTCAATCCCCATACCATGAAGATCTTCATAATCTTCACTTAAAATATTTAATAGACCGCTATCTTTAAAAATTTTATAAATTTCATTACTTCTAACATTTTTATAATCAGCATATTGCTCAATACAAAATGTTTTAAAAGAAAGTAAACTCATAAACACTCCTCATTTCATTATTCATTATACAAATATTTTTTCAAGATAGGTATAAAGTTTCTTAAAATTATGACTAGCTTTATTTTCAAAAACCAATTATTAAAACAAAAAAATAGCTGAAGTAAAAACTTCAGCTATAGAAAATCAAAGCAAGTAAAAAACTGCTTCAACCTTTTTTATAAATGTAAACACAATTAAAAACTATTCACTAGCTCCCCACTCAACAGGTCGATTGTCAGAATTCCAATCATCAGCCCAACCATCAGGCTTCGAAGAAGCTTCACATTTTATTGTTAAATTTGGACAGCCTCTAAAGGCTATATCTCCAATAGTTTCCACACTCAAAGGAATATAGATTTCCTCTAAACTACTACAAAACGCAAAAGCCCTTTGCCCAATACTTTGGACATTGTCTGGAATATTTATACTATCTAAACTACTACAGTCATAAAAAGCCTGATCTCCAATACTTGTTAAACCATCTGGAATATTTATATTATTTAAAAGAACACATTCATAAAAAGCCTGATCTCCAATACTTGTTAAACCATCTGGAATATTTATACTATTTAAATTACGACATCCCCTAAAGGCATAATCTCCAATAGTTTGGACACTGTCTGGAATAACTACACTACTTAAATGCTCACAACTTACAAAAGCTGCTTCTATTTTAACAACCCCAGAAGGTATATCAGCTGTTGTAAGTGATTTATCCGCATAAAAAAGTATATTATTTACAATAGCTAAACCACTTCCACTACTTAATAAATTTTCTAAAAAAGGAGTTTCTAAAAAAGAACTACCTCCAATACTTGTTACACTTTCTGGAATAACTACACTACTTAAACTACTACAACCCAAAAAAACACCCTCTCCTATACTTGTTACACTATCTGGAATAACTACACTACTTAAACTACTACAATCATCAAAAGCACTATCTTCAATACTTGTTACAAAATTAGGTATTAAAATATCTCCTGAATAAGTTCCAGAGTTTAATTTAACTCCATCTGTAATTGCTTCATACTGACTAACTGGAGGTATTTTTAAGGTTTCAGAATATTTAACAGATAAATTATATGATTTATCCATTGTAAACTCTTTTTCAACAAATATTTCTCCTGCTTCTAATTTATAATTAAATCCCTCTACATTAAGAGGAGTGGTATTATCATTCAAAGATTCAAAAGCTTCACAACTCTCTTTAATGTCAATTTTCAAAAGAAGCTCTGTGTTTTCAGGTATTCTACTCAAATCTAAACCACTTGGAGAAACTACTGAAATATTATCATCTAAAGTTAAAGTATAAGTTCTAGGAGCTCCCCATTCAACAGGTCGATTGGTAGGATTCCAATCCTCATACCAGCCATCAGGCTTCGAAGAAGCTTCACATCTTATTGTTAAATTTAAACAACCTCGAAAAGCATAGAAGCCAATATTTTCCACACTCAAAGGGATATAGATATCCTCTAAACTACGACATTCATAAAAAGCATAATCTCCAATACTTGTTAAACCATCTGGAATATTTATACTATTTAAATTACGACATCCCCTAAAGGCAAAATCTCCAATAGTTTGGACACTGTCTGGAATAACTACACTACTTAAATGCTCACAATTTACAAAAGCCGCTTCTATTTTAACAACCCCAGAAGGTATATTAGCTGTTGTAATTGATTTATCCGCGGCAAAAAGCATATTATTTACAATAGCTAAACCACTTCCACTACTTAATAAATTTTCTAAAAAAGGAGTTTCTAAAAAAGAATCACCTCCAATACTTGTTACACTTTCTGGAATAACTACACTACTTAAACTACTACAATCAGAAAAAGCATAACTTTCAATACTTGTTACACTATCTGGAATAACTACACTACTTAAACTACTACAATCAGAAAAAGCATAACTTTCAATACTTGTTACACTATCTGGAATAACTACACTAATTAAACTACTACAATTTCTAAAAGCACTATATTCAATACTTTGGACACTGTCTGGAATAACTACACTACTTAAACTACTACAATTTCTAAAAGCATCATCTTCAATACTTTGAACACTATCTGGAATAACTACACTACTTAAACTACTACAATCCTCAAAAGCACTTTCTCCAAGACTTGTTACAAAATTAGGTATTAAAATATCACCTGAATAATCTCCTGATTTTAATTTTACTCCATCTGTAATTGTTTCATACTTATTAGCCGGTGGTATTTTTAAGTTATCAGAATATTTAACAGATAAATTATATGACTTATCCATTGTAAAAGCTTTTTCAACAAAGATTTTTCCTTCTTCCAACTTATAATTAAATTCCTTGATATTTAGAGGAGTATTATTATCATACAAATCTTCAAAAGCTTCACAACTATCTTTAATGGCAATTTTTAAAAGAAGCTCTTCATTTTCAGCTATCTTATTTAGATCTAAATTTTCAGGACTAACAATTTCTATATTTTCATCCAAACTCAAACTATATGTTACAAGCTCTGGTTCTGGTTCTGACTTTGGTTCTGGCTTTTCCTCACAGGAAAAAAACAAAGCTACCACAAACAAAACAACAAAAACACTCTTAATAAAACTATTTTTCATATACACTCCTTAAAAAAATAAACTTTTCTTCTATTATATCCCACACCACTTAAAAATCAAGTTAAAAAACTTGATTTTTTGTAAAAAGAATAGAGATGGTATTCCCCCCCTCCACCTTGTAAAAGCGTAAAAACTAATGCAAGATGTAAATAAAAAAAACAAAGGAGATACCATCTCTATTAAATTTCCAGATTTGAGTAAATGAAATGATTATTTATTTCAAATAACCTTTTGAAATAAATCTAATTGTTTACTTTTAGGTTTATAATCTTTTATGTATTCTTCAGAAAAAATTTGATTTTCAATTTCATTTGCTATTGCTTTAACCATTGGAACAACAATAGAATTGCCTACTCTATTATAAAGTTTTGTCTTAGTTCCTATCAATTTAAAATCATCTGGGAACCCCATCAACCTATAACACTCCTTTAATGTCAATTTTCTAACCTTATTATTATGTAAAATATAATATCTACCTGAAGTTTCTTGTGAAGAAAGAGTCGGATGAGTTCCTTCTGAAGAATAAATTCTATTAGGTTGCTTATGAACCCTTGAAAGATGATTAGTATTTGGTCTAACACCTTTTTTACGAGTTGACTTATTTCTATATCCAGCAAATATCAAACCAGAAAGTTGCTCTTTAGGATTATCAAGTAAAGTGTATTCTGATTCATTTAAAAATTCAAATTTATTATTTTCTTTTTCCAAAATATTTTTTAACTTAATCCCTGGAACTTTTTTTAATCTACTAAAATCAAATTCAATTCCATTTAATGTTCCGATAATTATAGTTCTTTCCCTATTTTGAGGAACTCCAAAATCTTTTGCATTCAAAACATCCCAACTTACTGTATAACCTTCTTTTTCAAGCAAATTTAATATAACTTTTAAGGTCTTTCCCTTATCATGATTTTTTAAATGTTTAACATTTTCAAGAAATACTACTTTAGGCTTATGATAATTAATTATTTTTATAATTTCAAAAAATAATGTCCCTCTAGCATCATTAAAACCTTTTTTTTCTCCAGCTATGCTAAAAGGTTGACATGGAAAACCAGCTGTAAGTATATCAAAATATGGAATTATATCTAAATCTATATTTTTTATATCCCCATAAGGCAAAACACCATAATTTTCTTTATACATTTTTTGAGCATGTTCATCTATTTCAGAACTAAATACACATTCATAATTAAGACTATCAAGACCTAATCTAAAGCCTCCTATACCTGCAAATAAATCAATATATTTATACATACTAATTTAATTCCCTTGTAAGTTCTTCCCATTTCTTTTTATGAATTACTTTCAATTCTCTATCAATTTCAATTAACTTAGAATATTTATTAATAAACAAATCTAGTTTATTTATTAATCTAAGATAATATTTTAAACTAGGCATAACACCATTTACTACAATTTGACATCCATGTTCATCTTTAACTTCATTTACAATATTTTCAATCTCTACTATTTCTTCAGTATTTTGTCCAATATATGAGAGAATATAATATCGTTGAGGGTTGTATTTTATTATTTTATCTTTTGCAATTCTAAGCATATTCGAATCTATCTGCTTATCTAACTTAATCTCTATTGCTTCAAACAGATTTTTACCCTTAAATATTTCAATATCTCCAGCAGATCCTGATGTTCTATCTGAAGAAGTATGACTTCCTAAATTCTTTAATACACAATCTTGATATCTATTCATCTCACATATAAGAATTTCATAAATAGCATAAAAAGCTAATACAGGTAATTTTGAACCTCCAAAAGTTCCATAGTTAAAAGAAAATTGCTCTTCAAGAACAGAAATTATTTTATTTATAGTTAATTTTTCAGGATTTTTTAGTGGCGATATTGTGATTATATTTTTTTCTTGAATATTTATTACTTCTTTTAATAATTCGATTATTATTGATTTAGGTTCTATATTATTTTCCTGAATATCATTAATAAGCTCAAGAAAAGCTTTTTTTACATTTTTATTACCTATTTTGCCATTGTAATATAAATTGTAAGGATATGGTTGTTCTAAAGATCTTGTTAACCAACCACTTTCAGCCATAGACGGCAATCCTAATTTTTTTAATGTAGGTGTTATAAAATGAGTGTCTATAGTTCGCCCAGAAAATCCATTTTGTATTTGTGTCTGATGACATCTTATGTCTTGCTCAGGATGTTTAATTTTATAAATAGCTAAAGTTATAAAAACAGTAAAAACCCCTTTTTGTTCAAAACATTTTTTAGCCAGTATATTAATATTATTTAAAGTATCTTTTTTTAAATTTGTTATTATATTTGTATTAGTTTTAGCTTCATCAAATAAATTTATTAATATTTCATTGTAATTCATAATAATACCTCATATTTATATATTATAAATTTTTGCAAAAGAAACTAATATGATTATTAGCATAATATATAATAGAAATATATCCTATCAAATTAAGAAGATATAAACAATATAATTTTAGAGTAATTTATATATGAGTCCTTTTATAGAAAATTTGAATAATAAAACCAAAAATAAACCAAGCTATAAAAATAGCTGAAGTGAAAACTTCAGCTATAGAAAATCAAAGCAAGCAAAAAACTGCTTTAACTTTTTTTATAAATTCAAAACTATCTACTAGCTCCCCACTCAACAGGTCGATAGCCAGGATACCAATCCTCATCCCAGCCATCAGGCTTCGAAGAAGCTTCACATTTTATTGTTAAATGAAAACAGTTCCTAAAAACGAACTCTTCCATCGTTGTAACACTCAAAGGAATATAGATTTCATGTAAACCCGTACAATCACTAAAAGCATTATCTCCAATACTTTGAACACTGTCTGGAATATTTACACTACTTAAACTACTACAAAAGCTAAAAGCAGACCCTCCAATACTTGTTACAAAACTAGGTATTAAGATATCACCTGAATAAGTTCCATGGTGTAATTTTACTCCATCTGTAATTGCTTCATACTTATTAGCTGGAGGTATTTTTAAGGTTTCAGAATATTTAACTGTTAAATTATATGATTTATCCATTGTAAAAGATTTTTCAACAAAGATTTTTCCTTCTTCCAACTTATAATTAAATCCCTCGACATTAAGAGGACTGTCATTATCATACAAATCTTCAAAAGCTTCACAACTATCTTTAATAGCAATTTTCAAAAGAAGCTCTTCATTTTCAGCT
>PDWI01003281.1_pt1 | contig 22979 bp, 17 predicted proteins | sample 1430891 | NCBI WGS metagenome assembly PDWI01 (sample SAMN01162508, study PRJNA174530) | Oral metagenome, whole genome shotgun sequencing project. | biome: Marine environment; feature: Marine mammal; material: Swab sample of the gingival sulcus; isolation source: swab sample of gingival sulcus... | reverse complement strand
TGTTTCAGGTTCAATTTTTATTATTATATCGTTTATCGCATCTGCTATTTTTGCGACGGCTTCGGGAACAGGCTTTGGCACAATAGCAGCCGGAATGGGTGTTTTGTACCCAGCTGGTCTGGCTTTAGGTGCCCATCCAGCTTTGTTGGCGGGTGCAATTGTTTCAGGTGGTGCGTTTGGCGATAACCTTGCACCTGTTTCTGATACGACGATATGCTCTGCGACATCTCAGGGCGTTGATGTTCCGGGCGTTGTTAGATCGCGTTTAAAGTATGCACTTACTGCAGCTTTGATTGCAATAATTGGTATGCTGATAGTTGGTATGAACTACAGTGGTAGTACCGCGTCGACAGAAGTTGTCAAATATGATAAAACTACGCTTTTAATGCTTATTCCGGTTGCAATAACAATTTGGATAGCAGTTAAAACGGGTGATATTATTATAGCGACAACATATGGTACAGTCTTGGCAGGGCTAACTGCAGTTGCACTTGGCTTAGTAGACTTTTTGCAAGTTGACCCCGGTAGTGAAGTGACCAAAAGCGCACTTTTTAGAGTATATGGCGAGGGCTTAGACAGAACAGTTGATGGCGTTATTTATACCGGAATAAATAGCATGCTACAGGTAGTTATCTTAGCATTGCTCTTATTTGGTTCTATCGCTATTATGAGAGCAGGCCAAGGCGATTTGAAACTATTGCAGGTCATTAGCAAATTTGCCAAAACACCAGTAGGCGCCGAATTGTCAATCAGCGGTATGATTATTGCGCTATCATCGTTAATGGGCTTAAATGCGCCAGCGATACTTGCCGTCGGTTCTTCGTTTGCAAAACCGCTTTCGCGCATGCACAATATAAGCCCCTATCGAACTGCCAATTTGTTAGACGCGACATCGTGTACGCTTGTCTATTCGCTGCCTTGGACGCCAGCAATCATATATACCATTGGTTTTACCAAAGATACCATGCACCCTTTAACAGCGCTTGATGTGACGCCGTTTGTATTCTATAGCTTTGCTTTATTAGCAGTTATGATAGGTAGTATTTTCTTGGGTATTGGTCGCTATGACAATATTAAAAAGTCGACCTAATAATTAAAAGACAAAATGCGCTAGATAGAATTAACTATGTATCGAGATACAAATTAGCGATAAAAAAATTATCTAATTTGCCCCTGACCACTTACCAAATATTTGTAGGTGGTCATTTCTTTTAATGCCATTGGACCGCGTGCGTGTAATTTGCTGGTGGCTATGCCAATTTCGGCACCAAAGCCAAATTCGCCGCCGTCTGTAAAACGGGTTGATGCATTGTGATAAACGGTTGACGAATCGACCACCGTTTGAAAGCGCTCGGCATTGGCTAAGTCAGTTGTGATAATGCCGTCTGAATGATGGGTACCGTACTGGTTGATCCAGTTAATGGCGGCATCGACATCATCTAATACGATAACGCCTAAGATATAGTCTAGGTATTCTCGATAGTATTCTTCTTCACTCATAATGACAGGGTTATCAAAATATTGTGCCGCACTTTGATGTACTCTAAATTTGACGCTATCACTTAAGTAGGCGATTAGCTTTGCAATAAAGGTTTCGGCAATGGCGCTGTGCACAATGACCTTTTCAACCGCATTACAAACCGATGGGCGCTGTGTTTTAGCATTTTTGATAATCTTTAATGCCATTTCAAAGTCGGCTGATTGGTCGACAAATAAATGACAGTTGCCAGCGCCCGTTTCAATGACGGGTACTTTGGCATTGGCAGTTACCCAGTTGATTAAGCCGGCACTACCGCGTGGGATCAACAGGTCAATATAGCCCTTCATAGTCAACAGTTCAGCGGCGTGGGCGCGGTCGGTTGAATTGATAAAGCCAATTGCATCGGCTGAAATAGCAAAATCTGTACAGGCTTGCTTTAGCACTTTAGCAAATACTCGGTTTGAGTAAATTGCCTCTTTGCCACCTTTTAGAATAATGGCATTCTTCGATTTTAGGGCAATCACAGCAGCGTCCACTGTGACGTTGGGGCGCGATTCGTAGATCATTGCCACCACGCCAAAGGGTACACTTAGTTTTTCAATTGAAAGCCCATTGTCGAGCTGCCACTTATCAAGTGTTTGGCCAACTGGCGACTGTATATTAGCAATTGATACAACACTATCACTAATTGCTTTTAGGCGCTCTTTAGTCAACTTAAGGCGGTCGATCATCACCTCATCAATGCCGTTTTGGCGCGCAAGGGCGATGTCTTTGTCGTTTTCTGCTAAAATGTCGTCAGTTTGTTCAATGATTAATTCGGCAATTCTAAGCAGTAGTTTATCGATTGTTTCATCTTGTAGAGCTACCAGTTGATAAGATGCTTGTTTAGCCTTTTGGCAGATAGTCTTAATCATAATATCTCCTTTTTTAAAGCGCCTTTATCTGTTGAACGCGCTCAACACTTTCGTTTCAATTGCAATTACATAGTTACAAGTTTTGTGCATGTGTAAAGTGCAGATAGATGCAAGTGCTTTGCTTCAATCGCTGTAAAATATATATCAACTAAGAAATTGGGCATTTTCAGTTATCCGAGTGACATTCAAAATAAGTGCCAAGACACTCACCCTCAAGTAGCCGCATCAACACATTTTTTTGGCGACTATTGGCGATAATGGTCGGTATATTGGCCTCGTGTGCGATATCAACCGCCATTAATTTAGTCGTCATACCACCTGTGCCAAGCCCAGAAGACTTGTCTTGTGCAGCACTGCGCAGCTCGGGCGTTAATTGTTTGACACGACAAATTAACTTGGCATCAGGGTTATCCTTTGGATTGGCATCGTATAAGCCATTGATGTCAGAGAGAATAATTAGTAAATCAGCTTCGATTAGTTTCGCCACCATGGCGGACAGCCTGTCATTATCACCGAATTTTATCTCTTCGACGGCGACGGCGTCGTTTTCATTAATAATTGGCATAACGCCTAATTTAAGCAATTCAATTAAGGCGTCTTTGGAACGATTACTGCGCTTGATGTCGGCTAGATCTTCTTGTGTTACCAGTATTTGACCTACGTCATAGCCGTATTCGGCGGCAAGTTTTAAGTAAATATGCATTAGTATGTTTTGACCAACTGCTGCTAATGCCTGTTTTTGAGCGATACTAGCACATTGTTTATCTAGCTTTAAGCGGCCCATACCGGCGCCAATGGCACCTGAACTAACTAAAACAACTTCGATACCCTTATTCTTTAAGTCGGCAATCTGACGAATCAGTCTTTCGACACTTGTTAAATTGATTAAGCCAGATGGGTGTGTTAAGCTACTGGTACCAACTTTAACGACAATACGTTCTTGTGGCAGTTCTCTTTTTATATAAATATTTTCAGTCATGGTCTTGATTCCTTTCTAATTACATTATAGTATATCATTGATAGACCATTTTTGTATAGTATAGTATTTAAGTTAATTAAGGAGGGCGCTTGTGAAAAAGATTGCATTTATCGGTGGTGGCAATTTAGCTTTTGCACTTTTAACGGGTATGTTGTCCAGCGATGTCTTTGTGAAAGATGATTTGATGGTAGCCGAGCCCAACACAATACAAAGGAATAAATTGGCTGAAGAATTAGAGATTGCTACGACTGATGATAATGGTGCAGCTGTGGCTTTTGCCGATGTTGTATTATTGACAGTAAAACCAAATATTTATCCAACTGTCATTGCCGAAATTAGAGATGGTATCGAAAATAAATTAATTATTACTGTCGCCGCCGGCACGTCGACCGATTATGTTGCTGAGCTCTTTGGCAAGGCGGTGCGCATTGTGCGCAGTATGCCCAATACACCAGCTGCTGTACGCAGTGGCATGACGTCATTGTCACCTAATGCGTTAGCGACAGAAGATGATATAAAATTTGCTCAATCATTATTTGGCTGTGTCGGCCAAGTTGCAATTATTAAAGAGTCGCTGATGGATGTCGCATCGGCGATTGCCGGATCGTCACCAGCATTGGTTTACATGTTTATCGAGGCGTTAGCAGATGGTGCTGTCTTAAAGGGCATGCCACGTGATCAAGCCTACCATATGGCGGCGCAAGCAGTGTTGGGCAGTGCTAAAATGGTGCGCGATAGTGGTGTTCATCCTGGACAATTAAAAGATAATGTGGCTTCGCCAAGTGGTACGACCATTGAAGCAATTCGCCTACTTGAAAAGAGAGCATTTAGAGGAACCTTAATTGATGCGATCGCGCAATGTGTCGACAAATCGATTAAAATGAGCCAGTCGAACAGAACATCTAAATAGTTACTATATTTTAAAATAAATTACGTGAAAAATACTTTACTTCTAGGGCTTTTAATTTATAATGAATTGAGAGCCTATCTTATTGCAAATCATTTGCGTTTAATGACATTTTAAGAGAAATGAGGCTAGAGAACATAAATGAACGCCAAGAAAAACGACATCATAATTGAAGTTAGCGATTTAGTAAAAACATATCTATTAGGTAAAGAGCGCGTACGCGCTTTGCGCGGTGTTAACTTCACAATTGGACGCGGCGAAATTGTCATTATCGTCGGTTCATCTGGTTCCGGTAAATCGACGTTGCTCAATATGCTAGCAGGGCTTGAAAAGCCAACCAAAGGTAGCATTGCGATACTCGGTCATAACATTGCCAAAATGGGCGAAAATAAGCTTACCAAATTTCGTCAAAAACACATTGGTTTTATTTTTCAAAGTTATAATTTGTTGCCAACTATGACAGCGTTGCAAAATGTCAGCTTACCTTTGGTGTTTAAAGGTGTTGCCGTCAAACAACGCGAACGTGAGGCAGCGCGTCTGTTAAATGCTGTCGGATTAAGGACGCATATGTTTCATAGACCGACGCAGATGTCAGGTGGTCAACAACAACGGGTTGGTATTGCCAGAGCATTTGCCGGTTCACCTGACATCGTATTTGCCGATGAACCAACTGGCAATCTCGATAGTAAAACGTCAATTAAGGTAATGGATTTAATATCGCAATTGGCTAGAAAAAAACAACAGACTTTAATTATGGTTACGCACGATCGCGCACTGATACCCTATGGCGACCGTGTGATTGATATTTTAGACGGCAAAGTGCAGTCGATTACTGAAAAGGCTAAGTAGGAGGTAGTTGTGAAATTAACAAGGCGAATGATACAGATGACGTTAGTGACATTGTTGATGACTTTAATATTTGCCAGTGCAGCGACCAATGTCATCGTTACGCAGTACGAAGTTGATAAGAAAGATATTAGAAAAGGCGATTCTTTTACGTTGAATATTTCATTTAAGCAAGTTGGCGAAACAGCTTTGGGTAACGATTTGACGCTGATTAATGCCTCTTCTGAAAATTTTGTAATGGCAGATGGCAATCGCGCAGTTAGAATAACTAATCCTGCTGTATTATTTTCGGCTGAATTAGATTTAAAATATATTGGTGAGGGCAATGTATTTGCGTTTAATATTATTGACGATGCAACTGGTGAAACGGTTGCCAGCGATCAAGTTGTCATTAATCAGATAACAAAAGACGATGATACTGATGTGCCACAACCACCAGTCGATTCAACGAAGTATGAACCACATTTTGAAATTGTCAATCAACCATTTGCTGGTGAATTTGTGACGACTAAAAAGTATGGTTTAGTTGTCAAGTTAAAAAATAGTTCTTCTGTTGTTGCCAAAGACGTTACGGCGACAATTGAAAAGAGTGAGATTGATCTGCCATTTGATGCGACAGCATCAACCTTAACGACGAGTCAGTCACAAGTGGCCTACAAAAAAACAGCCGATTTTGTCTTTAATTTTACAATTGATCCAACGGTGCTTTCTAAGCGTTATCCGATGAACCTTAAGCTCACTTTTAAAAACGCGCATGGTGATAGTTTTACGCAAATAATACCAATTGTGTTAAATGTCAACAACGCCAATAGTCTACCAATTGTCGATGTTGTCAACACGATAGTTGATGGTGGTAGCTTAGATGGTGGTAGCAAAAATGTGACGTTGACATTGGCTAATGGTGGCACCTTGCCTGCAAAAGACGTTAAGATTAGCCTGTCAGGTTTTGCAGCAGATAGTTTGGCATTGCAAGGTGATGTCACCACCAAACAAATTGGTGACATTGGTGCTGGTCAACGTATTGACGTCGCCTATATGATTAAGGCAATGCCGCAAGCAGAGGGCATTAAAACGCTGACAGCCACCATAAATTATCGCGATTCAAATGGTGAGGCGCACGAAAAAACAAGCGAAATATTTATCGATAGTGGTTATAACGGGCTGACAAAGGCACTAACTGTCAAATTTGAAAAGACACAGTATTATATGCCAGCAGGCCAAACATTAAATGTTGGTTTAACCGTAAAAAATCGTTCACAACAAGACATTGACAATCTACAGCTCAGTGTTGATGCTGAAGGTTTACAGATGATGTCGACTTATATTCAATTGATTGAAAAACTAAAAGCGGGTGAATCGAAATACTATAGTTTTTCGGTTGCCGCCAGTGCAGATGCAGCCAAAAATACCTATCCAATTCGCGCTGATATAAAAGTCGCTGGCAAAGAGGAAACAGCCAGTGCCACGGCAATTTCTGGCATTACAATTGAAGAAAAAACCGTAAACGAAATGGGTAAGCCAAAAGTGATTATCGACAGTTATGATTATGGCGACGACTTTATTATGGCTGGCGAAACATTTCCGCTAACAGTTAACTTTAAGAACACGAGCACGACGATGGGTATTAAAAATGTTAAAGCCAGTTACGTGTCGGATGAAAATGTGTTTATTCCGGTCGATTCGTCAAATGCCATATTTATCGAGAAAATTGGTAGTGGTGAAGTTGTTTCTAAAACAGTAATGGTTAAAACTAAAAATGATGCTGCGCCAAAAACTTATGTGTTAGACTTTACCATTGCCTATGAAGATGAAAAAGGCAATGCCTATGATGCCAAGGATAATCCCTACGAAGAAAAAGAGCGTATTTCAATAAATTTAAAACAGAAAAACCGTCTAGAAATACCAGAGATAAACTTGCCGCCAATGGTTATGGTCGGCGAGCCAGTTAATCTTGATGTCAATTTTTTTAACATGGGTAAATCAACCATGTACAATTTATTGGTTTCAACAGAGGGTGACTTTGAAACACGCGATGCAACCAATTACGTTGGTACATTTGAACCAGGTAAAAGTGAATACTATACGGCGACAATTATCGCTACTCAGCCAGGTGAAGTGAAGGGAAAAATAGTCTTTAGCTTTGAAGATAGTAATGGCGAAGCCGAGACGATTGAAAAAGAACTGACACTTAATGTAGCCGAAGGTGGTATGCCGGGCGGAGAAGATGGTTTTCCCGATGATTTTAAGCCGGGTGAAGGCGAAATGCCTGACGACATGCTGCCACCAGAGGGTGGCGTTAGTGGTTTTGCTGGCATATGGAAATATGTTGCCATTGGCGTCGCCATCCTAGTTGTTATTATCGTTGTTATTGTGGTGATCAAAAAGCGCAATAAAAAGCGTAAAGCAGCACTTTTGGAGATGGAAGATGAAACTGACTGATATTATATTGATGAGCGTCGGTAATTTGTGGCGTCGTAAAACGCGCACGATTTTAACGACGCTTGGTGTCATCATCGGATCTAGTTCGATTTTACTTATGGTGTCAATGGGCATTGGCTACGAGCGTTCATTTGACGAGCAAATGGAGATGTTTGGCAATACCCGTATGATTCAAGTTTATAAATCTTATGGTTATGATATGGAAGGCAACCCGACAAAGGGCGAGGAGATAAAACTAAACCAACAAACTGTCGACAGCATCAATGCAATTGACAACGTCAAAAGCGTTTTGGCAATGTATTCGATGGGTGCAGAACTGGCTTATGGGCGCTATCAATCGTATGCCGAACTCTATGGTATCGATTTTGCCAAGTTGGCAGATTTTCAGTTTGAACTGGCCGATGGCGAATTTCCGGCAGTCGGTAGCAACGACATTTTTATTGGTTCTGAAATGGGCTATAATTTTTATAATCCACGTGGCGGCCGTTATCAAGAACCGGAAAATCTCGAATTAGTAGGCGAATCGCTAAAAATGTATATTGAGTCGCGCTATGATGATGAGGGCAACGAAAAACGGCCGATGCGTATTGCAGTTACTGGTGTATTGGCGCAGTCTGGTGAATACGACTACAGTATTTTTATGGATCGAGACGCATTGCTTAGCTTAAAAGAGCGCGATGAACGCAAGTATGGGTCATCTAAGCCAATTCGTCGTGAAGATAGAGAGTACGATGCCATTAGCGTATTGGTCGACGATATTAACAATGTTGAAGGCGTCCAAAACATCTTACGCGAGATGGGACTTAATGCCATGAGTCCGATAGAATTTATCAATCAACAGAAAAAGCAAATTCAGATGGTGCAGGCATTGTTGGGCGGCATTGGTTTTGTTTCATTATTAGTTGCAGCGATTGGCATAACCAATACGATGATTATGTCAATTTATGAGCGCACCCGAGAAATAGGTATTATCAAAGTACTGGGGGCCGCTTTAAAAGACATTTTACACATGTTTTTAATTGAGGCGGCAACCATCGGTTTTATTGGCGGTGTCATTGGCGTTGGCGTCAGTTACGGCGTTTCGGCATTTATTAATATGTTGAGTGGTTCAACCGCTGAAATGAATGAGTTTGCGGTTGGTGGCATGATATCGCAATCAATTATTCCGCTTCGCTTTGCTTTATTAAGCATTGCATTTTCCACTTTAATTGGCTTGCTTGCTGGCATGTTTCCCGCCATTCGGGCAACGCGCCTCAGTGCGCTTGAAGCAATAAAAAATGAATAGGTAATTTGAGCCGTCTATATGTTATAAAAGGGTTAGTTTGTGGTATGATATAAAGAGTATTAGGAGCCATTCAGTCGAAATGACATTTTGTGGCATTGGCGACTGAATAGTATACCACAGATATAATAGATGGGAGCTACTATGAGAGCATATGCAGATAATTTAACACTACTGACTGATTTTTATGAATTGACCATGATGAACGGCTATGTCGAAAGTGATATGGCTGATCAAATTGGTTATTTTGATTACTTTTTTAGAAAATTGCCTGACAAGACGGGTTTTGCCATTACCTGCGGCTTAGCTTCTTTGGTCGACTATCTTGAAAACCTGACATTTACAGATGATGACCTCACTTTCTTGCGCAGCAAAGGCATCTTTGGCGATAAATTTTTTAATAGATTAAAAAACTTTAAATTTACGGCAGATATATGGGCGATGCCCGAGGGTACCCCGGTATTCCCGAATGAACCAATTGTGATTGTGCGCGGCACAATGTTTGAAGCGCAATTAATTGAAACGGCGTTACTGTTATTCTTGAATCATCAAAGCCTCATTTGTACAAAGGCAAACCGAATCGTCAGAGCTGCTAATGGGCGAGCTGTGTTAGAATTTGGCGCACGTCGTGCGCAAGGTGTTGACGCTGCTGTTTTAGGTGCAAGAGCTGCTTATATTGCCGGTTGTGCGGGGTCTTCTAACACGATGAGTGATATGTATCTTGGTGTACCGGCTTCAGGTACAATGGCGCACAGCTGGATTCAGTTATTTGATTCAGAATACGACGCTTTCAAGACATACACCTCAATTTATCCTGATAGCACCGTTTTATTAGTTGATACTTATAATGTACTACAATCGGGGCTGCCAAATGCCATTAAAGTATTTGATGAAGTGTTAAAACCGCTTGGTAAACGACCAATTGGTATTCGCTTAGATAGCGGTGATATTGCTTACCTTTCTAAAAAATGTCGCACAATGCTCGACGCGGCAGGTTATCAAGATTGTAAAATTTTTGCTTCTAATTCACTAGACGAATTTATTATTCGCGATTTATTATATCAAGGTGCTAAAGTTGATGCTTTTGGCGTAGGTGAGCGTTTAATAACATCCAAGTCATGGCCGGTTTTTGGTGGCGTTTATAAGTTGGCTGCGATCGAACGCGACGGCGAGCTGATACCGAAAATTAAGCTTAGCGAGAATGTCGCAAAGATCACTGTTCCTGGGTTTAAACAAGTGTGGCGCTTGTTTAACAAAGAGAGCGATTCGCCAATTGCCGATGTTATTACTGGTCATGATGAAACAATTGATTTTTCTAAGCCATATGAACTATTTCATCCACAATACACTTGGAAGCGTAAAACAATTAACAATTATTATGCTAAGCCGATGTTGCAGCAAATATACAAAGATGGTCAGTGTGTTTATCAATTGCCTGATTTAGAAGCTACTAAAACTTATTGTCAACAAAGTGTCGCCAATTTATGGGAAGAAGTGAGTCGCTTCGAAAACCCACACTGTTACTATGTTGACTTAAGTTACGATATTTGGAAAATGAAACGTCAGTTACTAAGACGCTATCAGGATGGAAAATAAACTGCTTTTACCAACGGCATATCAGCGGCGCATGCGCGCCCTGTTAGCAGATGATTATGATGCTTATATTGCTTCACTACAGCAACCAGTGCGTGTCGCTTTACGCGTTAATACGCGCAAGGTTGACGTTGGCCATTTTTTGGAAATTTTTGATCGTGATTTACAGCCAGTTACTTGGACACGTGATGGCTTTTATGTAGCTGATTCACGTGATTTAGGACTACACCCCTATTATCATGCCGGTTTGTTTTATATACAAGAAGCCAGTGCGATGGCACCAGTCGCAACGATGCAGCTGGCGCCCGATGCCGTTGTTTTAGATTTATGTGCCGCCCCGGGTGGTAAGGCAATTCAGATCAGCAATGCTTTGTCTTCGGATGGTCTTGTTGTCGTCAACGACATTTCAGCCAGTCGCTTAAAAATAGCAGTTCATCATATTGAACGAATGGGTATTAAAAACGCCTTTGTCGTGGCGGAAAATATCGATCGTTTAGTTGAGAAAAAGATTAATGGCTTTGACCATATCTTGGTTGATGCACCCTGTTCGGGCGAAGGCATGTTTCGAAAAGACAATAAATTAATTGACCATTGGCGCTCTGATAGCGCCGAACAGTACGCTGCTATTCAAATTGATTTAACGAAAAAAGCTTGTCAATTACTCAATGAAAATGGCGAGTTGACCTATTCGACTTGTACATTTTCACCATTTGAAAACGAATGCGTTATTGCTGAATTATTAAATAGCGGGCTGTCGATGTCGATGGTTGCGCTAGATCAGCCACAATTTCATTCGGGCATCGCCTGTCAAGAAGCACCGGAAACTGTCAATTGCGCTCGGCTATATCCGCATTTACTTAAAGGGGAAGGTCACTTTTTAGCGCGTTTAAAGCGTTCTGTCGGGCAGTCGAATTGCCCGCAAATCAATCAGCCGAATCGTGCACCTGCACCACTGCAAGACTTTATGGAAAACGTTCTAACAAAGTCAATAACTGGTCACTTTCAAACAATTGGCAATCAAGTATACCTATTACCTAAAAAATCATTTGATTTTTCAGGATTACGCGTATTGCGCAGTGGTTGGCTACTTGGCAAATTGAAAGCTGATCGATTTGAACCAACTCATAGTTTTGCAATGGGGCTGGCAGCTGAACAGGTCAAACAAACGATTCATTTAAAGCTGACTGATAATGCGGTTATTAAGTATTTGAAATGTGAATCAATTGCAGTTGACAGTTGTTTAAAAGGCTGGTGTCTTGTGGTCGTCGATGGTTTTCCACTCGGCTGGGGAAAAGCTGATCGGGGAAAATTAAAGAATAAATATCCGCCACATTTAAGGCTGACTAGGGCGGGACAATTATGAGATTAGATAAATTTCTTGGCAATATGGGCAAAGGCACACGCAGTCAAGTTAAAAAATTAATTTCGAACGGTAAAGTTACGGTGAATGGTGTCATCGTAAAAAGTGCTAAAACACAAATTGACGCTGCGGTTGATACTATTTCAGTAACTGGACAAATCATTATTTATCGCCCCTATATATATTTAATGTTAAACAAGGCAAGGGGCTGTATTTCGAGCACCGAAAAAGGGCTAACGCCGACTGTACTCGATTGCGTTCCTGCCAAATATCGACACTATAATTTGTTTCCATTTGGTCGTCTCGACAAAGATACAACCGGTCTTTTAATCATCAGCAACGACGGTCAAATGGCGCATAAGCTGTTATCACCTAACAAACACGTAACTAAAACTTATCGTGTAACCTGTCGAGAAACGATTACTGAACAGCAAATAGACAAGCTCAAGAGTGGTGTAATCATTGCCAATCACTATTTGACAAAGCCGGCTGAGGTAAGAATAGTAGATGAAGGGGTTATCGACTTGACAATTTGTGAAGGTAAGTATCATCAGGTTAAACAAATGCTTAAGGCGGTTGACAATGCCGTACTTGAATTAGATCGTATTCGCTTTGCTGGTATTGATCTAGACGAAACCTTAATGCGCGGACAAACGCGCCTTTTAACTGATGATGAGTTGACGCATTTAAATAGTTTGTAGTTATAAGTTAAAGTTAGCTATTTTGACCAAGTGAAGCACCCCAATATTGTCGTTTCGACCAACGTGGAGAATTTTGGGTTGTAATGGGAAATCATATGAAACTAAAGTGTATTCGTTTAATTGTATTAGCGATAATAGCGTTGTTTTTGGTGGCCTGCGCGCCTTTAAACAGCTCACTTGAAGAGCGTCAAAATCGACTTGAGGCTTTCTTGATTAATCGTGCCAATGGTTATAATGATGTTAAAGCACCCAATATTTACGGTTTGAGCGACGATGAAAAAAAAGAAGTAATCAATGGTTTATCACATGATGTCGTCATGGGAACAGAAAGCGTGCTAATTGACTATCTCAACGAACAATGGCCGGCTTGGCGCAGTGCTGATGGTTTTATGTTACAACATTTACATTTTTTGGTTAGTCAAACTGAAAAAGATGTTCAAAAAATGCCGCAACAAGAGGTTGCTATCAAACAAATAACGACCGTAGCTGATCTCAACCAGTTTTACGTGATGTTCGATCAACTATTAAATCTTTATAAAATAGATCGAAATTCACTTTATGTTGTCAATGACAGTCTTGTCTACGATTGGAACTATCGCAATGCTGTATTTGCTTTAAAACGCGTAGAAATGTCGTTAATTGATTTGCCAGCTGCACAAAATTATCGCCTACTATATGAAAATGGCCAAATTTCATTGACGACAATCGATGATCAAGCTGAATTATATGGCCATTTGACGCTATCAGAAACAATTCGTTTAGTTGATGAAAAGGCGTTTTTACCATTAATGGAACAAGTTGACCTAACTGAAATGTCGGTTAAGTTTAGCACAGGCGCATCCAGTGCCGCTAATTGTAGCGTCGCCGTTAAGAGCGGTAAAGAATTTTTGTCAACTAATGAAATAGTTGATGGCGCCGTTATTGGCAAAGTAATAATCGGACAAATAAACATGCCAATAACAGATATCGAAAGCGGCGCTGTAGCAGAAGCGACAAGCGCTACTGAAAATAAAACAGTAACGATTGACGATAGTTCAAGGGTTTGTTATAAATTAATTGTGCCCGTGCAGACGATGCAATAATTGTATCATCTAGGCTTTTTCGTTTGACATCGTTAAATAACATATTGTATACTAAAGAGGCAGTTGATGCGAATTAATTCAATTTAATATTTTTTTCAATTCAGGGGAAGCAGGGTGAAATTCCCTCACAGAGCCGCTACAGTAATAGTCTGACTACCTGTTTGAAAAGCTGTTGTACCAAACTTTTCGGGACTAAGGGGGTGGTGCGTCATTGCAGTTGGAATTGCAGACTTGGTCTGTGATTTTTATTTTTTTGAAGTTTAAGAGTAAAAAGGAGAATTTTAATGAAAAAATTTAGTGTAGTTTTATTGGCCTTGTTATTGGCCTTTAATTTAATGGCCTGTGCGCCACAAACCGAAGCGCCTGCTGAAACGACAGCGGCGACAACTAATGCTGCTGAAACGACAGCAGCGCCAACAACTGAAGCGGCAACAACTGAAGCCGTTACGACGACAGAAGCGCAAGCAAGTGGTTATCAGCCGTTTAGCGTCGTGACATTTGAAGACAAAGAAGTCACCTTTGACCACGTGCCAGAGCGTGTTGTCAGCTTCAATCTACATACGACAGAAAACTTATTAGCACTTGGCTTGGGCGATAAAATGGTTGGTCGTTCATACGACAATGCTGAGGTATTGCCACAGTTTAAAGCAGAATATGACAAAGTTGAGCAACTAGCTGAAAAATATCCTGCCTTTGAAGTGTTATTGGGCGCAGACCCTGACTTTGTCTACGGCAGAAGTTCAGCCTTTGGCGAAAAGGGTGTAGGTAGCGTTCAGACATTCTTAGACAATGGCATTATGCCCTATGTTTCTAAGGCAACTTACACAGCAGGTGCGACGATGGAAGATACCTTTGCTGACTTTGAAACACTTGGTAAAATCTTTAATGTAGAAGACAAGGCACAAGAGATTGTCGACAACATGAAAGCACAAATCAAGATGGTCGAAGACAAGTTAGCGGGTCAAGGTGAAAAATTAAAAGTATTCGTCTATGACTTTGGTACCGATGATGCCTTTACATCAGGTCAGAGTTTAGAATCAGATATTATCGAAAAAGCCGGCGGTCACAATGTCTTCTCAAATATCGAAAAGACATGGGTACGCGTCAGTTGGGAAGAAGTTGTCGAAAGTAACCCAGATGTTATCGTCATCAATAACTATGGTGATACAACGGCAGAAGAAAAGATTGCCTTTTTAAAAGAGAACGCAGCACTTTCTGGCGTTACAGCGGTTAAAGAAGATCGCTTTGTCGTCTTGCCATTACCAAGTGTCTTTACAGGTATCAGAAATGGTGATGCCATTGAGTACTTGGCAAAAGAATTCTACCCAGATGTGTTTAAATAGTCTGAAGAAAATAGTATATGAAAAAGTTAATTAAAAAATCGCCAATCTATTTTATTATTTTTCTATTGATATTGTCAGTTGTTTCAATTGTGGCTGGCGTTGGCTTAGGCCCTGTTAAAATAGACTTTATGGTAGTTTGGCAGATTATTATTTCAAAACTTTTTTCAACTGAATTGGTAGATGTTAAAGTGAATACAATGAAAATTGTATGGGCTTTAAGACTACCCAGAGTACTGTTAGGTTTTGTCGTCGGTGCGGGCTTAGCCCTCGCCGGCGTCGCCATACAGTCATTTACGAGAAACCCGTTATCAGAACCCTATATTTTAGGCGTTTCTTCTGGTGCGTCAGCTGGCGCTGTCATGGTGGTGTTAAACGGTGCATTAATTGGTCTGGTTGGCAGATACGCCTTGCCAATTGGTGCATTTATTGGTGCAATTACAGCACTGCTGGTCGTCTATAATGTCGCTAAAACACGTAATGGCGTGATCCCAATTCGACTTATTCTGGTTGGTATTGGCGTGTCGTCGATGTTTATGGCACTTACCAATTTTTTGGTGTTCAATGCTAGAACGGATAGCGGTGTTCGAAATGCCACTTTTTGGATGATGGGTTCGTTAGCTGGCACCAAATGGGAATATCTTTGGATACCCCTAGGCATATTAATTGTTGCATTCTTAATTCTAATGATTTTACACCGCGCGATGAATACCATGCTGTTGGGGGAAAGCACCTCAATTATTTTGGGTATGGATATTAAGCGCGCCAGAAAGATTATTATTTTTATATCGGCATTATTAGCAGGTTCAATTGTCTCTATCAGTGGTTCGATTGGCTTTGTCGGCTTGATTATTCCGCATATTATCAGGAATTTAATTGGTTCTGATCACAAGTATGTCATCCCGGCTGCGCTGTTAGCGGGTGGCATATTTATTGTCTTTTCCGATGTTGCAGCAAGATTGCTAGTGGCACCGCAAGAATTGCCAATTGGCATTGTGACGGCACTATTAGGTGCACCTTATTTTGTCTACCTCGTTCGCAAAAACCAATATTCTTTTGGAGGTTAACATGATACTAAAAGTCGATAACATATCTTATCAGGTAGATGATGTTAGCATTTTAAAAGATATTAGTTTAGACATCAAAGTAGGCGAATTTGTAGGCGTTATCGGTCCAAATGGCAGTGGTAAATCTACATTACTAAAAAATATTTATCGCGTGTTACGGCCGACTAAGGGCAGTATTTATCTCAATTCAAAAGACATCAGCCAACAGACTAACAAGCAAGTGGCTAAAGAATTGGCTGTTGTTTCGCAAGAATTTGATTATGGGTTCGATTTTTCGGTTAGGCAAATCGTCTTGATGGGTCGCTATCCGTTAAAAGAATTTTACGAATTGGAGAATAAAGAAGATGAACGCATCGTTGACCTAGCACTAGAAAGAGTTGGGTTAAAGTCATTTAAAGAACGTAGCTTTCTAACCTTATCAGGTGGCGAAAAGCAACGCGTATTAATTGCTCGGGCCATTGCCCAAGAAACCGAGTTTATCATTATGGATGAACCGACAAATCACTTAGATGTCGGATATCAAATGAAAGTGATGGACTTAATTCGTTCGCTGAATAAAACCGTGTTGACGGCAATACACGACTTAAATATGGCAATTGTTTACTGCGATAAAATAGTCGTCATCGATCAAGGTAAAATTGTCGCAACTGGCAAGCCAAGTGAAGTGATTACTGAACAAATGATTCAAGATATCTACGATGTACCAGCGCATATAGAATACAATAATTTTTTAGAACGTAATATGGTTATTTTTAAATCAATGTGCGAGGTATCAAGCAATGTTTAATCCTTACATCAATTAAGCGTATCCATTACGACGTGATGGGTACGTTTTTATTTTTTAAAAAAATCCGCATTGTAATAAAATTTATAATCACAAAAATGACAATTGATATTATTTCTAAAACTTAGTGAATTACTAGTATTTAGCTGTTTTTTAACAAAGTTAACTTGCTTACCATGGTCTGTATAGGACAAAAAATACTTGACATTTTGGTTAGACATGTATAACCTGATAGTGTGTTAAATATGATTATCAGTATCATTTATTTATGGAGGTAGCGAGTGGCTTGGCATTCAAACACGAAAAAGTATCTATTATTTTCGCTAGTGTTGTTGATTATTTTTGCAAATAGCTTTAGTTTTGCTGCGAAGAAAAAGAAATATGAGACATGGCAAGACGTTGCTGTTGATATGGGTTTAGCATTTGATTCGGCAATCGAAAATATTGAAAATGATGACTTAAAGGCCGCTTACGAAAATATGAACGATGCCTATTTTGGGCATTACGAAGTGCAGGGTTTCGAGAAGAATGTCATGGTCTATATTTCGCGTGATCGCGTTAATTTGATTGAGGCGTCTTTTAGTGATATAAAACATTCGCTGTTAGGCAACCAAGAATTTGATAAGACGCAGCTATTAAAAGACGTTGAACTGCTTAAAATGCGCGTATATCGCGATGCAATGGTGCTTGATGGTGTCATTGCTAAAGATGCGCCTGATGAGGAAGGCGCCATTGTCTTTGCTGATGGCAAGGCAAAATATTTAGATCTAGAGGTATCGCAGGTGGTTGCTGAACAGACGACAGCAACACAACAAGATGAACAACCGAGCACGACGTCAGCTAAGCAAGTCGATCCCAATAGACGCCACTGGGCAACTTTTATAACTACGTTCGGGTTATTGTTGCGCGAAGGGTTAGAAGCCATTTTGGTGATCGTGGCCATTATTGCCTACTTGGTCAAAACGGGTAACGATCACTTAAAAAAGCAGGTTTATCTAGGTGTTTTAGCTGGTGTTGTAGGTAGTATTGTACTGGCGATTGCGATAGAATTATTACTCGGTGGCAGCGGTGTAGCTCAAGAAATGATCGAAGGCTGGACAATGTTTTTAGCCGTCGCAGTTTTGTTCTATGTTAGCCACTGGATGTTACACAAATCAGAAGCTGAGGCGTGGCAACGCTATATTAACGAAAAAGTCGAGCGTTCAATTGACAGTAAAAGTGCGGGTACACTAGTATTTGCAGCATTTTTAGCAGTGTTAAGAGAAGGTGCTGAGTTAATTCTGTTTTATAAGGCGTCATTTAGTAGTGGTATGAATAGCCCGCTTTATATTGCGTTGGGTATCGTTGCAGGCGTTATCGTTTTGGCGATTATCTATATTGTATATCGTTACTTTACGGTTAAACTGCCGATTAGACCATTTTTTATGGCGACTAGTATTTTGTTATTCTTGATGTGTATTTCCTTTATGGGTAAGGGCGTTATCGAGTTGGGCGAAGCTGGTGTTATTTCAGGACACAGTGTTATTCCAGCACTTGCTTGGTTACGCATAGATATACTCAATATTTACAATCGAGCTGAAACGCTTATTCCGCAAATTATGTTGGCGATTGCATCTACTTGGTTGATTATCAGTAGTATGCTAGCATCACGCAAGGCCAAAAAAGCGGCACAAAATTGATTTTAGCTGCATGGGCAGTTAAAATATATATTACACAAAGTGATAGGAGGTTGTATGTATAAGAAACTATTAGCAATGGCATTGGTCTTTGTTCTTGCATTGAGCATGGTAGCATGTAGCAATGAAACAAAGAGCGAAGAGACAACGACGAAGACTACACAAGAGGCAAAAGCGCCTGATACTGAAGCACCTTCAAGTGCAGAAGCTGAAAAGCCAGGTGAAAGTGGTTTTGTCGAAATCGAAATTGGCGAAGAGCAACAAATTGGTCCATTTAACGTTGCTGCTGTTTACTTCCAACCAGTTGATATGATTCCAGCTGGCAAGAACCCAACTAAAGAAGAGTCAGATATGCACTTAGAGGCTGACATTCACTTACAAAGCGACTATGCTGTTAAGTATGGTTTCGGTTCTGGCGACAATATTTGGCCGGCTTACTTAACGGTCAAGTATGAAGTTATGGACAATTCTGGTAAGATGATTACAGAAGGTAGCTTTATGCCAATGAACGCTGATGACGGCCCACACTATGGCGCTAACATCAAAAAAGACATCATGACAGTTGGTCAGTATAAACTTAAGTTGACTATTGAGCCACCAACAGATTACTTACTTCACGTAGATGATGAAACTGGTGTTCCTGCTAAACAAGAAGCTGAAGCTTATTTCAAAGTTCATACAGCTGAGTTTGATTGGAACTACACTGGTGAACAACTACAGAACGAATAGTATTTATGGCCCCTGTCAAGGGGCCTGCTTTCTGAATGACATAAGGAGGAAGTTATCCTTAAATTTCTACTAAGTGGGATCGACTTATGGGTAGTCGCTGCAGTTCTTTTGGGAACTGTATTTGTTGCGTTTAAGGACGAAAAAATAGAACGATATCGAAAGTTACCTTTTGGGGCAGCTTTAGTTGGCGTGCTATTGGGCTTGGGCGAATATATCTATCGGCTAACAGATCCCAAAAAGACCAATGTTAAATTAATTTTTTTTAATCGCTATTTAATAATTTTTATTGCCATTAGCCTAATGCTAATTATAATTTTGGCGGCATTGCGTCTGCGAAGTCAGAAAAAACCGTCAAAGTTTAGCAAAGCACTTCAATTGACCAGTGTTGTGATGGTATTCTTTTATTTAACACCACAAGCTTTGAAAATGACTGGTGAATTTATTTATTTTGGTGAAGATGGCTTTAGCACGATGGCGTTGCTGCGGGTCATTGGTTTTTTATTTGCACTTATAATCAGCGGGTTGTTATCGTTGGGCATATTTAAAACGCATAAAGAACTCGCCGATAAAAAATATCAAGTTTATAGTTTAATAATTTTTATAATCATCGGCATTGACTACTTTATAAGAATGGTCATGTCACTACAACGTCTAAAGTTGGTGCCGCTCAACGATTTCGTCTTTCAGACAATGATTATTGGCGATAATCACTATCGAAAAATTATTTATGTCTTGCTAGCGGTCTGTTTTGTTGCGCTAATTGACGTCTATTTACATAATCGCCATGTTACGGGTACGTTTAAAAATTCTGCCAAGCGGCGTAAACGCAAGGCGCAGCTGAGAAATAGGCGGCGCTGGGCAGTTGAACTAGCAGTTTTTATTGTATTGAGCACATTTACGTTAACTGTTGTGCGCTATTATGAAACAAAAGAAGTTGAATTGGCACCGGCTGAAGACTATCAGATGGAAGAAAACAAAATAATTGTTCCATTAAGTGCTTTGGCAGATGGACATTTGCATCGCTTTAGTTATATCACGCCAAATGGCTATAATGTCAGATTTATCGCTGTCAAAAAACCGCGTGGTGAAGCCTATGGCGTCGGCCTTGATGCCTGTGAAATATGTGGCGTTGCCGGCTATTTTGAACGCGGTGATGACGTTGTCTGCAAACGTTGTGATGTCGTTATGAATAAGGCGACAATCGGCTTTAAGGGTGGTTGTAATCCAATACCGTTTCCTTATGAGATAGCCAATGAAAAAATATATATTAATATCGACGATTTAATCCGTGAAGAAAAGAGATTTAGGTAGGTGCCCATGTTTATTCAAATGGTAATAAAGACGCTGTTGCGTCAAAAAAAGAAAATGATTATGATCGCGCTTACCATTATGCTGGGCATTTCGTTGTCGACAGCGATGATGAACGTCATGCTTGGCATTGGCGATAAAGTCAATCGTGAACTCAAAGTTTACGGTGCTAATATTGCCGTTATGCCAAAAGATGCTTCATTATTGGGCGACCTATACGGTTTAAGCGTTGAAGATAAATACCTTAAAGAAGATGAAATATTTAAAATAAAGCAGATCTTTTGGGGCTATAATATTGTCGACTTTGCACCTTTTTTAGAGAGCAAGATAACAATTAAAGAAACCGGTCAGACCATTAGAATGATCGGCAGCTGGGTTGAACTAAAAAAGAAATTATCAACCGGTGAACCGGTTGATACCGGCATGATCAGACTGCGCAATTGGTGGCAATATGACATTCGTGGCGACTGGCTCTCACAAGATGAAGATGACGCCGTCATGTTGGGCTCATTATACGCTGGTAAAAATAATATAAACGTTGGTGATCAATTGACTTTAGTGGGTAGCAAAGCCACTAAAACAGTACGTGTAAAAGGCATCTATACAGATGGTGGCCGCGATGACGAGGCGATTGTAACAACGCTTAGAACCGCCCAGATTCTAAATGGTCTAGAGGGTAAAATAACAAAATTAGAAGTATCGGCCTTGACGACACCCGATAACGACTTGGCAAAAAAGGCGGCGCGCAACCCCAATTCACTGACACCAACCGAATATGAAACGTGGTACTGTACAGCTTATGTCAGTGCCATTTGCCACCAGATACAAGAGGTTGTTACCGATAGTGTCGCCAAACCGGTAAGACAAGTGGCCGAAAGCGAGGGCACGATTTTAAATAAAGTTTCACTATTAATGACCTTGATAACGATACTGTCTTCGATCGGTAGTGCATTGGCGATTAGTAATTTGGTTACCGCCAGCGTGATGGAAAGAAGCCAAGAAATCGGTTTATTAAAGGCAATTGGTGCACTGGATGTACCAATTATCTTAGTGGTTTTAACCGAGGTGTTAATCACTGGTTTTATCGGTGGCGTTTTAGGCTATTTTGCTGGCTTGGGCTTTGCTCAAATCATTGCGCAAAGTGTGTTTGGTTCGACAATTGAAATTGCTCAAATGGTTATTCCAATTGTTGCAGTAATCGTTGTTGTCGTGACGATTGTCGGCAGTATTCCGGCGATTCGCTACTTGTTAAAATTGAAACCAACCGAAGTGCTTCACGGAAAGTAGGCATTATGACAAAACAAAGAGTATTTTTTAAAATGATTTTCAGTTCGATACTACGCCGTAAATCGCGTATGATCATTGCGTTACTTGCCATAGCAATTGGTGCGACAATTTTATCTGGCTTAGTGACGATTTATTACGATATACCACGACAGCTTGGTCGCGAGTTCCGCTCGTACGGCGCCAATTTGGCAATTTTACCCAGTGCTGGCAATATTATTGAGCTCGATAAACTGACACAGATCAAAAGCGATATTGGCGAACAGCGCATTGTCGGCATGGCGCCCTATCGTTACTATACGACTAAAGTCAATGAACAACCCTATATTTTAACTGGTACCGACTTAGAGCAGGCTGAAAAAAATAGTCCGTTTTGGTATATCGAGGGGCGCTGGTTAACGAATGCCGAGACTGGCAAAGTGATGATCGGTAAAGAAATCGCCCAAAAGTTAGCTATAAATGTCGGTGATAAAATACGCGTACAGGGTGTCAAATACGCTAAAAAAGCAACGGCATCATCGCAAGATGCTTCAGCTGAAGAAAATAAAGCGCGCGATATTGGCGAAGACAATTTTGATGAAAAATACGAAGTTGTGGGCATAGTTACAACTGGTGGTGCAGAAGAAGAATTTATCTTTATGCCAATCGATACACTGAACAATTTGATTAACGGTGGCAATTATTGTGACATGATAGAAAGCAGTATTGAAGCCGATCGTGACGAGCTAGACCAAATTGCAGCGGCGCTCAATCAAAAAGATAGTACACTATTAGGACGCCCGGTTAGGCGCGTTACTCAGTCACAAGACCAAGTATTGGGTAAATTGCAGGCGCTGGTCTACATTGTGACAGTTATTGTTTTAATTATTACAATGATATCAGTTTCAACCACCATGATGGCAATGGTGCTAGAGCGGCGCAAAGAAATCGGGCTTAAAAAAGCACTTGGTGCACAAAACCGCTTAATTGTTCGCGAGTTTATCGGCGAAAGTGTTGTGCTCGGCATATTGGGCGGTTCAATTGGCGTTTTTCTAGGTTTCGAATTTGCCCAACAAGTTAGTTTAAGTGTATTTGGTAGAGCGATTAATTTTCAGTTTTATTTAATACCAGTTACCATTTTAATTTCGGCGTTAATAACAGCGCTTGCCAGTGTTTGGCCAATTAGAAAAGTGCTCGATATTCACCCCGCAATTGTATTGAAAGGAGAG
>PDWI01003280.1_pt1 | contig 22986 bp, 20 predicted proteins | sample 1430891 | NCBI WGS metagenome assembly PDWI01 (sample SAMN01162508, study PRJNA174530) | Oral metagenome, whole genome shotgun sequencing project. | biome: Marine environment; feature: Marine mammal; material: Swab sample of the gingival sulcus; isolation source: swab sample of gingival sulcus... | reverse complement strand
CATATTGAGGGTATGTCCTCGTTGGTTACCCAACTACGAAAAAAGCCGCTGACATTTGCTGTCTTATAACAACGTCGTCATCGACTTCAATCTTCATCCAGCCGTAGGACATCTCACAGCATTACTTGCAAGATGTCAAAAACAAACAGCAGGGCATTATATGGTATTTCTGTTGTCCATGCAATAGGGGAATGGCCTGAAAATAATGAATTATTAAGGTGTAGCATAGCTTGAATCTTTTTTTTACTGTAATTTCATAGTGTAGATACTCGGTGTTTCGACCAGGGAACCGGGTTTCCGGCTATGTGCTCTTTTTAATGGATAGGCAAAATGGTAAAAAGTTACCCGAAACAAACAAATTGCTGTGCTATCTGTCGTATTAACGGGTAATAGGCTGCTTGTTTTTTTATGAAAAAACAACATAAACGGCCAGTTTATTGCCTGTTTTACTATGGTTTTATTGTTTTTTGGGATTTATTTCTTTTCGTCGGAAGAAGTTGGAATAGGCGGAATAATGAGATGGTATTGTGCTCCAAGAGCTCGAACCATGGTCATAAATGTGGTCGGCAACGGAATGTCACGTTCTTCTTTTAATATCCCGAGCTGTTGGGCTTTGCTGAGCATATATGAAGAATCCAGGCCTTCCTGACTGTCGCAGAGTACCTGGATGCGGAGGGCATCTGTAAGAGGGCCAAGAAGGTCAGGATAATCAGTAGAAAAAGCCAGAAGTTCCTGTTCGAGAATTCCTGTATTTGCCTCTCTAAAATGAACAAATCGTGCTTCTTCATTAACGAACCCAAAAAGCTCATTAGTAATGGCACCGGCCAGCATGGCTTGAAAATCGGGGCTTTGGGCGGCATATTTGCTGCGCAACCCATCCCGTACTTTTTTATATACAATCATCTGAATTACGCTGATACCTTGACTGAGGGCTGCGCTGAGCTGGGTGCCTTGTTGTTTGCTTGTTTGATCCATAATCTCTAGAGTACCATTTTTATTGCGGGCTGTTTGCTTAAAAGTTCGTAGATCGAAAGGCGCATTTCTTCGGTGTCAACGGTGAGTTTGGCATGCAGACTATGATATTTACCCTTTGTGCTGGAATGAGAAGGGGTGATGCTTACCTCGTTTGGAGCGCATGCGGTGCGTATTATTTCTTCGAGTATTTTGGTGTCTTCACCTATTACTGTATAGATCCAGGTGCATGGGTATTCTATGTTTGGTTGTTTGGGGCGGTTGAATTTCATATCGTTTTTATCGTAAGGAGCCTGCGGAATTATGCTTGCGTTTTGGGTGTTATAAGCATTTATTCAAGAGAACGTTTGTAAGTCCCTTGACAGAAGAGAAAAGTAATACCGAACAGCTTCTCAGGAGTCAAGGGAAACAAGAGTCTTTTGGCTAAGGGAAAGGTGTTTAATATCTTTTTCAAGGCGTTTTGAGCTGTGCTGTTTTTTTCTTTTATGGTGCTGTTTGCAACAGGGCAACCCGTTCTGTGGCTTCGATGATGCGTTGTTCTGTGAGAAGGCCTTGAGCGATTCCGTTTTGTACTGCGGCTACCAGTTTTTTGACAATATTTGGGTCATAGTCAAGATTATTGCCGACAACTATAAGATCAACACCGGCTGCGAGGGCAAGACAGATGCCTTCGTCAAAGCCGTAATGATCGGTGATGGCTCGCATTTGCATGTCATCGCTGAGTATAGGCCCGTGAAATCCAATCTGGTCACGGAGCATTGCGAGTGTTGGTTGAGAAAGGGTGGCCGGATAGTGTTTATCAAATCTTCTATTATAGAGATGTCCGGTCATCACAGCGTCGATCAAACCTTTTTTTTGAAGAATTTGGTAGGGAACCAGCTCTTTTTGCTGCCAATTATTTGTTATATCTACAAAACCGTGATGGGAATCTCTTTCCGAGCTTCCATGGCCTGGGAAATGTTTGAGACAGCAGTGGATACCATGACGATGGTGTTCTTTGATCCAGGCGGCGGCATAGCTGGCTACAGTTGTTGCGTTATGGCCAAAGCTACGTTCTACAGCCCCTATGACCGGGTTTGTGGGACAGCTGTTCAGATCAACAACCGGAGCAAGATTGATGGTGCAGCCTGCTTCGCTGAGCATTTGTGCGGTACATTTTGCCGCTTCAGTGGTTGTGGTGAGAGGGGCTTCACTTAATCTCTGTGCTGATAAAGTTGTTGGAAAACCACGTTGCTGTGGAAATCGGGAGACCCTACCTCCTTCCTGATCCACAGCAATTAACAAAGAGTTTTGAGCTGCGTCCTGGAGATTTTCTGTCAGTTTCTTGACTTGTATTGGGGAGACAATATTGTTCTCAATCCTGTTTTTTGCCAATAAGCGGTCAAAAAGAAGGACCCCTCCCAGGTTGTACTTCTTGATATCTTTAATAATTTGGCTTTGTGAAGTTGCCGTGGCTCCTTGAAAGCCTACCATGAAGAGTTGTCCTATATGTTTTTCTATTTGCATCACTATTTTTTGTGTCGGGGAATTGGCATGTAATCTGGGGTGTAAAATTTTGCTGTGAAATTTTTTTTAGAAAGGGTTTTCACACGAGCAAAGAAAAATGAGCCATTGTCTTTATGGATCTTTCTAATTCTTTTATATCAATATGTTACTTGCATTTTTTTTCTCCTTTCTTTTTGGCGTTGGCAAAGATGAGCGGTTGCGATGGGAAAATGGTACAGGCTTTGCTATAAGGTCTTTATCAAAAAAATGTAAAGTTTTTTTGGGACGTTGTCGAGAGAGAATGTGTGGAAGAATATTTATTCAAAAATAAAAGAAAGACCATGAATTCTATTGTACACAGACAAAATAGCAACAACCCTCTTGTTAATCAGCATGAGATGTCCAAGGTGTTGACGGAATTAGATGATCTAAAACGCCAATCAGAACGCCTGGATCTGATGAACCAACTTCATGGCCGCATGGCTGGAGTATTGAGTGTCAATGGGATGATTGAAGCTTACTCTGTATGGTTAATGCCCCATGTTGCTCATGAACTCATTGGCTATAACAACCAGGCTCGTAATAAAAAACATTTGTTTTGCTCGGGTCATGGGCCATATCGGCGTAAAGCGGTTGCCTATGCCGAAGAATTGTTGGCTGCTGCTAATGCCAGGAATGGTTGCTATAGTAAAAATGGACAGTATGCCCATAAATGGTTTTTTGAAACCAGCGAGGATTCTGGTATCTTGTTGATTCTAAAAGATGATCGAGAGCTTAATTCTGAGGAATTGGAGCTTATCAATGATTCGTTGCTTATTCTTTCCAGTTGTCTGCAACGTGGTTTAGAATATGAAGATCTTTTTGAAAAAGCCAGCCACGATTCGTTGACGGGTCTTGCTAATCGTCGTTCTTTTGAAGAGCGTATTGGTGGCATGATGCACAGTGCGAAGCGATATGGGCATCCACTTACCATGGTTTCCATGGATCTTGATCATTTTAAGTCTATTAACGATACTTATGGGCATCTTGCAGGTGATGAGGCTTTAAAAGCTGTTGCCGATGTCTTGTGCCGGACTATTCGCTCAAGTGATTTGCTGGTTCGGATGGGTGGTGATGAATTTATTTTGGTTCTTGATAATACCGATATTAAAAATGCCCGTTTCCTGGCAGAACGACTCTGCGCAGCGGTGACAAATTTGCAAATTCAAGCTGGGAATGGTGCGATACTCGGTGTTTCTATTGGACTTTCTCAAATGGAACAGAACGAGAGTCTTGATGAGTGGCTGGAGAGAACCGATGATATTCTTTATCACGCCAAGGATAAAGGACGGGGCAGGGTGGAGAGCTGTTAAGCGACGCTTGAAGAGCTTTTACTTTTTGTAATGAAAAAGGCCAACTTCCCTAAGAAGGAAGCTGGCCTTTTTCGTTGTTTGCCGGGGAACAAAAAATTATTGTGCCTGGGTGTTGATAATAAGCGGGATGACGTGCATATTCGTGCGTCGTTGTTCTGTAGATCCAAGGCACCATTGCCCGCAGTATATTGTGTCTCCAAGTAACTCCTGAACTTTTTGAACAATGCCTTCAATATTGATAATTGGGTGTCGGCCAAACACCTGGGGCAGCCCCTGGGTAAGGTTGCAGGCCAGACAGCAGCCGGGACGCTGGTGGAGGAGAAGTTCTAAAAGCAATTCTTTGTCATTGCAGCCTGCATAGCTGAGTTCGATATCGTAGGCACCCTCTTTGGCATCACCGAACAGGGCCTCAAAAAAATCATTGCTCCGTTCTGGAGGAAAAATCTTTTGCAATGCTTCACGGCTAAGTATTTTTGAAAAATCTTTTATTTCCATGGCCTTTCCTAAAAGAGATTTTACATAATTGTGTATTGTTTTCTTATTTGATTGCAATAAAAATGACAGCAAAATACGTATTATAGCTTGGTTATAATGTCTTTGTCAACCAGCGTTGCCTCTGTCTGGGGGCTGTGGTAGAATGCCGGGCATGAATACAAAACTTTTTTCAGATAATAACGAAACTGTATCTCAGGGAGCAGGGCTGGATAGTTTGAATCCGTCGCAGTACCAAGCTGTCACCCAAACAGAAGGGCCGGTGCTGGTTATTGCCGGGGCGGGTTCGGGAAAAACCAGAACTTTGGTGTATCGGGTGGCCCATCTTCTTGATCAGGGAGTTGCTCCAGAATCCATTCTTTTACTCACCTTTACCCGCAAGGCCTCGCAGGAAATGCTGTGGCGGGCAGGGCAGTTGCTCAACGAGTCGTGCAGCCGGGTGGTTGGAGGAACCTTTCACAGTATTGGCAATCTGTTGTTGCGTCGTTATGGTGCGGCTCTTGGTTTTGAGTCCAATTTTACCATTATTGATCGTGCCGATGCCGAAGGAATTGTCAATTTACTGCGTTCATCGCTTGGGCTTACCGGAGGTGACAAACAATTTCCATCGAAAAGAGCCCTTGTCAATATCATCAGTGGTGCCATCAACAAGGCGCTTGAGCTTGAAGACATTGTCTATCAACAATATAGCCATTTAACTGAATATCTTGATGATATTATTCGTCTGCAACGAGAGTATCAGGTCTTCAAGCAGAACAATGGCCTGATGGACTATGACGATCTCTTAGTGAATTGGAAACGGCTGCTCGAAGAGTCCATTACGGTTCGTGAAATGATCTCGGATCGTTTTTCTCATATCATGGTCGATGAGTACCAGGATACCAATCTGATTCAGGCTGATATTGTTCGGCTGGCTGCCTATACGCACGATAATGTGATGGTGGTTGGTGATGATTCCCAGTCTATTTATTCTTTTCGGGGTGCTGATTTCTACAATATCATGCGGTTCCCGAAGGTGTTTCCGGGGACTTTTCTTGTTAAGTTGGAAGAGAATTATCGTTCTTCCCAGCCAATACTTTCGTTGACCAACGATATTATTCGTAATGCCGCCCAGAAATACACCAAGACGCTTTTCACTTCAATTCAAGGAGACCGCAAACCCCGTTGTTTCGGGGCACGCAACGAACGGGATGAGGCCTGTTTTGTGGTAAAGAAAATAAAGCAGCTCCAGGAGCAAGGTGTTTCCCTTGAAGAGATTGCGGTATTGTTTCGTTCTGGATTTCATTCCTATAAACTTGAATTGGAACTCAATAGCGAGGGCTATGATTTTGAAAAACGGGGTGGTTTAAAGCTCACCGAATCTGCCCATATGAAAGATGTTCTTGCCTTTTTCCGGGTTTTGGCCAACCCGTATGATACTTTAAGCTGGAACCGTATCCTATTACAGCTCGATAAGGTAGGACCGAAGACGGCACGCAAGATAACCGATAGCCTTGCAATGGCCGACGATCCATTTGCGATGCTGGCCGAGTATCCTGCTGGCAAGACATGGCGGGATAATTTTGTACGTCTGGTACGATTATTTTCCGAGATACTCTCTGCAGAACAGCGACCCAGTGTCATTTTCCGACAGATTGTGGAATATTACCAGCCTCTCTTTGCCCGACTGTACGCCGATGATTATCCAAAACGGCAAAAGGATCTCGATCAGCTGGAGACCATTGTGGCGGGTTATGAAGATGTGCAGTCGTTTCTTGATGATACTGCGCTTGCTCCTCCGGAATCTACAATTTCTGAAAATGCGGATGATAAAAAATTGATTCTCTCTACGATCCATTCTTCAAAAGGCCTGGAGTTTGAGGCGGTCTTTGTTATTGGCCTTGCTGAAGGACGTTTTCCCCATGGCGCAGGTCTACCGGGTGAGCAGTTTGAAGAAGAGCGTCGTCTCCTTTATGTCGCTGCGACCCGAGCGAAAAGATATTTATATCTTACCTATCCCAGAGAATTGATGACCCCTAACCGCAAATTTCGCCGCGTAGGGATGTCGCCTTTTCTCGCAGAGCTTGAGCCTAGTCTCTATGAAAGGGTAGTCGAAGAAGAGAGCCCGACGTTTTTTCAGCAGAAATCTTCAGGCTATAATTCTTTTGCGAGTTCGTCGTCTCCGAGGAATAAAAAGGCGACCATGGAAGATTTTTCCGTGGGTACCAGGGTGCGTCATCCTTTCTTTGGTCAAGGAACGGTCAAAAAAATGTCACCACCCTGTTCTCTTGAGGTGTTCTTTGATCGCCATGGCGTGAAAATATTACATCTTAATTATGCAAAACTAACGATAATATAATGTCTTGCGATAGTTTGTTCAGGTTTTTATGAACTATAACGAAGCCCTTGTCTTTCTCGATAATTTACAGCAGCACAAGATAAAGCTTGGTCTTGAAGCCATGGATGCCTTTTTACAGCGTCTTGGCAGACCGGAGCGTAAGCTGCGCTTTGTTCATGTTGCAGGCACCAATGGTAAAGGTTCGGTGAGCGTTACCCTGCTTACCATGTTAACACAGGCGGGGTATCGGGTTGGTTTGTATACCTCGCCCCATCTCGACTCGGTTCGCGAGCGATTCCGTATTGGTGAGAGTTATATCAGTAAAGAAGATTTTGCCCGCTGTGCGACAAGGGTTGCCAATGTCTTGGGTGCCGAGAGCATTACCTATTTTGAGTGTGCCACGGCTATAGCCCTGTTGTGGTTTGCCGATGCAGAGCTTGATCTGGTCATTTTGGAAACTGGACTTGGCGGCCGGCTTGATGCCACCAATGTGGTGCAGCCGCAACTTTCGCTGCTTACCTCGATTGCGATGGATCATGAGGCCTATCTTGGTAATACTCTTGCTGCTATCGCCCGAGAAAAGGCAGGGATTATCAAACGAGAAACCCCGGTCATTGCTGCCCAGGGGACGGCAGAGGTTGAGGAGGTCTTGATTGCCGCTGCCCGGCAACACCAGGCTCCGTTATACCTTGAGGGTCGGGATTTTACTTATCATGGAGAGAGTAACCAGTGTTGGGATTGGTTACCCCAGCATCAGGATCTGGGAGAACCACTCTCCGAGCTTTGCTGCCGCCTTCAAGGTGCTTACCAGCGGGAAAACACGGCTCTCTGTCTTGCTGCGCTGGCATTGTTACGACGAGATGGCTTTGAGGTCTCAGAAACAGAGATCCGCAAAGCCTTGACCATGGTTCACTGGCCAGGAAGGCTCGAATTATTGCAGCTGCCACGAAAAAAGGCCGAAAACCATCATGATTTCGTGCGTTACTTGCTCGATGGAGCCCATAATCCAGCGGGTGTCAGCAATTTGGCTGCAACTATAACGAGTGAGTATCAGTATAAAAAATTATTTTTCGTTTGGGGGGCTATGGCTGATAAGGATTTTGTTTCGAGTCTTAATAAAGTGCTGTCTCTTGCAGATAGTTGTATTTTTACCAGCGTTGGAGGAGGGCGGGCGGCATCTTTGCAGCAGTTTTCGGATTTTGTTTCTTACGAATATGAAGAAAAATGTTATTTTGAGGCTGATGTTCCTGCAGCTCTGGAGTGGGCGGAAATCTTGGCTGGTCCTGAAGATCTCATTGTTGTTGCCGGTTCCCTGTATCTGGTAGGGGCGGCTCGAAAGCATCTTGTTGGCTCGGTGGTGCATTGATGAACGAAGATTTTTTCAGTATGGATGGCTTGACTGATGTTGAAATCAGAACGGAGAGAAACAAGGCTCGAGCTTTACGAAAAAGCCGCTGGTGGCAACAGAAAACCGCTTCAGGGGTGTGCCATTATTGCGGTAAAAAATACCGTTACGACCAGTTAACTATGGATCATCTCGTGCCGTTGACCCGTGGCGGTCGTTCTGTGAAAAATAACCTTGTGCCAGCCTGTAAAGACTGCAATACAAAAAAGAAAACTATGCTTCCCCTGGAGTGGCAAGAGTATTTGGAGAGCCAGCTCGGCAAGGGGTGAGACAAGAGGAGAGAGTGATGTTTGCCAATGTAATAGTACGAAAACCAGGTAAGAGTATTTCTCAAGGGATAACCAGCTGCAAAGAATATGGTGAGCCAGATTATGCCCAGGCCCTCAAACAGCATGAGAGGTATGTCGCAGCCTTGGAACAATGCGGCTGCAAGGTTACAATACTTGATGCCCTCGAAGAGTTTCCTGATTCCTGTTTTGTTGAAGATACCGCAGTGTTGACCCCTCGGGTTGCGATTATCTCAAGACCTGGAGCCGAGACGAGGCGGGGAGAGGCAGAACAGATGGTTTCGACTATAGAAAAATTCTATCCCGAGGAAAAAATCGAACGCATTGTTGCCCCTGGTACTATGGAAGGCGGCGACGTGATGATGGTGGGCAATCATTTTTACATAGGAAAATCGGAGCGTACCAATGATGAGGGGTGCCGTCAATTCATTGCAGTCTTAGAAAAATATGGTCATACTGGTTCGGTGGTATCGCTTAGGGAAATGCTGCATCTCAAAACTGGGGTGAATTATCTGGAAAACAACAATATGCTTGTTTCTGGAGAATTTGTCGAAAATAGCCTTTTTGAGCAATATACCCGTTATGAAATTCCCGAGGGTGAGGATTATGCGGCAAATTGTATTTGGGTCAATGATAAGGTCATTGTTCCCGAAGGCTACCCTCAAGTAAAGAGTATCGTAGAAAAAATGGGCTATGAGGTGATAACCGTTGATACCTCGGAATACCGCAAAATAGATGGTGGTTTGAGTTGTCTGTCTCTGCGCTTTACCGCATTACGGGAATAATTCTTGAGCAGCCTTTACAGAGAAAAAGCTGTAAAGGCTGCTGTATGAGGAGATATTATTTTTCTCGAGGATAAGGCCAGGCCATGACACCGCCTTCCATAACTTTGACGTTCGTATATCCTTTGTTTTGCAGAAATACCGCTGCCTCGTAGCCTCGCAGAGAGATCTTGCAAAAGCAGACAATTTCTTGATGACGATCTTCAGGAAGTTCGTTCATTCTGCCCCGTAAAGCTCCAAGTGGGATGAGGGTCTCTCCAATGCCGAGTCGCATCTCTTCAAATTCATCTGGCCCTCGGGCATCAAGAATAAATGGTGTTTCTCCGTTGTCGAGTTTTTGCCGCATTTCCTGAGTAGAAATTCCGGTAAAAAGACCCGCCATTTTATTTTGCATAACATGGGCAGTGGCGACACCGTGATCAATGGCTAAAGAGAATGGCGGGGCGTAGGGGAGATCGGCGTTGACCAGGTCATCTACCGTCATCTCTCCTTGAATAGCCATGGCCCATTGGCTGATTTGACGGGAAACATCTCCTGGGCCAACGCATTGGGCACCGAGAATTTTCCCAGTGGATTTGTCTGCGATAAGTTTGGTAATCAGGAGTTTTCCACCCATGAAACCTGGTTTGTCGGGACTTGCGTTTACCACTGAAATGGTATCGTGAAAGCCCGCTTTTTGGGCGGCCTCTTCAGAAAGTCCGGTGGATCCTGCGGCAAAAGAAAAAACCTTGCAAATGCTTGTTTGTAGAGTCCCTGGAAAGGTAGCCCGGTTTTCTGATGCCGCATTCTCTCCGGCGACCCGGCCTTCAAGGTTGGCAAGATCACCAAATGGTGCATAGACATTTTTTCCTGAAATACGGTGTGGAACTTCTATGCAGTCACCAGCCGCATAGATATCGGGATCAGAGGTTTGCATAAAGTCGTTAACTTTAATCCCCCCCAAATCTCCAATCTCCAGCCCGGCCTGTCGAGCCAGGTTAACATTGGGAGTAACGCCCACAGCAACCACGGCAAGTTCGCAGTCAAGCTCTGTACCATTTTGTAATTTTATTCCGGTTAATTTGCCGTTTTCTCCGAGAAAACTTGCTACGCCATTGCCAGTAATGACATTGGCACCTGTGTTGCGAATATGGTTCTCTACCAATTTGGCGAGATCCGTATCAAGAAAGTGTAGCAGCTGGGGGAGCACTTCAATGACTGTAATTTCAATGCCAGCCAGATGGAGAGCCTCGCAGGTTTCAATTCCGATCAGCCCGCCACCAATGACAACAGCTTTTTTAATTTTCTTCTCGTCACGGATCTGACGAAGTTGATCGGCATCTTCGATAGACTGAAGTGTGGTTATGCCGTCAAGCTCGACTCCTGGTATTCGGGGCATTTTAGGTGTCGATCCGGTGGCCAGAATTAATTTATCATACGAGCAGACAGCCATGGCACCATTTTGGGTGTCACGATAGTGGAGTTGTTTTTTCTCTCGGTCAATTTGGGTGACTTCGGTGTTTACTTTGGCCTCAATTCCTTTGGCATTGAGATAAAATTGAGGACTTCTAACCACACCGGTCGGGGTTGAAAGCAGGGCATTGCGATTATCGAAAAAACCTCCAACATAGTACGGGTAGCCGCAGGAGGCCATTGAGAGATCACTGCTTTTTTGTAAAATGATGATCTCAGCATCTGGGTCGATACGACTGGCTCGGGCAGCGGCTTTCGGGCCTGCGGCTGTTCCGCCAACAACAACGATTCGTTTTTTATTTGACATAGTAGTATCCTAAGTGGTTGAGGTGAAATACTGCCAATGATGGCAGAAATAAATCGTAAATTATGCATTCCACGATGATTTAGCAATGTCTTTTGAACGAATAATGGCAAATGAACCAAGGTTTTTTATAGGGCAAAGTATGGCCTATTGCAGCATGCTTTATTTATTGCCTTTTTTCCTTGTCTGTAGCTCTTGTTCCATGGCTCGTTTCACAATGAGGCAGGCTTCTTTTTCTATCTGGTAGACCCGGCCTCGAGTCAGGCCATATTGTTTGGCTATGTCGACAGCAGATTCGGGATGGTGTTGGTAGGGGGGCAGACCATAACGCCGTCTTAAAATGTCAGCACTGCGCTCTGAGAGTTTATTGTCGATGATGCTGCTAAGGAGTTGTTGGCATTGCCATTTTTCTACAATATGCTCAGGGGTTGGTATATTTTCGGCCTCTCTTTCATAAAAAGAGTCACTTTGCTGTTCTGCGATTGGCAGTGCGTCGGCGAGGCTTGCCCCGTAATGAGCCAGTAGGGCGGCATCGTTTTGTTTTCCTGCTTTGGCATATTGTTCGACGACATTTGAGGAGATTCGGATCAGGCGGCCATGCAGGGCTTGCTGCTGGATTTCTCGGGAAACCCAGTGGGTGGCATAGCCGGCAAACGGGATGCCGCACGATGAATGGTAGCGGTATGCGGCTTTGGCAATGCCAAAGGTGCCAATCTGTACCGCATCTTCATAGGTGATGGATTGACGGTATATTGGCTTGGTTCGGGCAGCCAGTTTTGTGATGAGCTGTTTGGAAAACAGGATATAAATATTCCTGAGACAGTTCATACTTGCAACCAAGGAATGTAGTTCAAGTACCCCGGGGTCATAAATAAAATCTTCGTCTACTGTGGCAATGATGCGTCGCCAGATCCGAGCCAGTATCATGTGACGCAGGGTTTTTGCTACAGGAAGAGTTTTTTTCAGTGGTGTTGAGAAGAGATCCAGCGCCATCTGTCTCTCCTGTGCCGGGTTATCTTCACCTTGAAAAAAAATATGCCTGTCCTGGAAGAGATAGATGTTCTGGATAACGGTAAGAGCTGCCTGGCGGAATTTTTGTTTTTGCAGCAGGCAAGAGGTGAAGCGTCGCCGGTAATGAAGCATTTCCTGTGAGAGCTCTTCTTCCTCATGGCGTAACAGAAGGTCTTGCTCTGGATGCTGTTGGGCTGTATCGTCAAAAGATTTTTCGTGCCGTGCGATTGTTTTTGCGGTGAGTTTCGGGCTGAGTTGCAGTCGTGTAACCCGTCTTTCAAATGGCAATGATGAGGGCAGGGTATATAGCAGGTCGGTGGTGTTAAGCGTTGCTCTTTGGGCTTCCTGTCTTATCATTTCTGCATTGTCTGTTATTTATAAAATACGCAAAATAAAAAAGTGGCAGCGTACTTTTTCCTGAATATATCGACGGTGGTCAAGAAGATATTAAGATTTTATAGCCTCTTTTTTATTGGGGAGCAAACTGGTACGCAAAAGATGTGAGGAGAGCAATGAAACGGGTTGTTGTCGTTGGTGGTGGTGCTGCAGGTTTGATGGCAGCGGGTATTGCCCGGGAAGGCGGTGCAGAGGTGGTTCTTTTGGAGAAAATGGTTTCGCCTGCCAGAAAATTGCGTATTACCGGAAAAGGCCGTTGTAATATTACGAATAATGCCCCGTTATCTGAATTTTTAGAACATTTTGGAGCAAATGGCCGATTTTTACGTCAGGCCTTGCAACAGTTTTTTTCTGCGGAGTTGATACGTTTTTTTGAGGATAAAGGTCTTGCGGTAGTTCATGAACGTGGTGGACGTGTTTTTCCTAAGGAGTGTGGTGCTCCAGAGGTGGTTGCCGTGATGCTCGATTGGCTTGATGCTCTTGGAGTGCAGATAGTTTCCGGGCAAAGGGTTCGTGAGATTTTGCTCGAAGATAGTGTGGTACAAGGGGTGCGCACCAATACCGATCAATTTTCTGGAGATGCGGTGATTTTGGCTACCGGTGGCAAGAGTTATCCTGGGACCGGGTCAAGTGGCGATGGCTATCGGTTAGCCGAAAAGGTGGGGCATACTATTACCCCGTTATATCCGGCGCTTGTTCCTTTGCGTACTAATGAAAAGGCTGTGGCCGGGTTGAACGGACTGACGTTGCGTAATGTTTGCGTCCGTCTCTTTGTTGGCGGGCGCCGTAAGGCCCAAGGGTTTGGTGAAGTTACCTTTACTGCAAACGGTATTACAGGTCCGGTAATTCTCACCTTGAGTGACATTGCGGTGCGTGCCTTGAAAGAAAAAAAGCCTGTTGCTGTTCATATAGATCTCAAACCGGCATTGGATGAGAAAAAACTTGATGCCAGGTTGATTCGAGATTTGGAGAAACGCCGTAAGGAATCTATGGAAGATGTCTTGCGTGGTGTTTTGCCGCAACCTCTGGTTCCGTTATGTCTTCAATCCTCAGAGGTTGCGGCGACGCAACCAGCCGGAACCTTACCAGCCAAAATGCGCAGGAAAATACGACACTGGCTGAAAGATCTTCGTTTTGAAATAACTGGCTATGGTTCGTGGAAAGAGGCTATTGTTACCGCAGGAGGGGTCGCTCTTGGCGAGGTTGATCCCAAAACCATGGCATCGGAAAAGGTTGCAAGGCTTTACATTGTCGGAGAGCTTCTTGATCTTCATGGGGACACCGGAGGTTTTAATCTCCAGAGTGCCTTTAGTACGGGATGGCTGGCTGGGAAGTCCGTCGTGCAATGAAGACTTGCATCCCATGGCGAAACTCTGTACGGTCAGTCGGTATTTTTTGTGTACTGGAGTTATCGTGTTTGAAAAAAGAATTGGTGGTAGAGAAAAATGACTGAAAACATTCAAACTATAGCTTTCCAGGGAATGCCTGGGGCTTATTCTGACCTTGCTTGCCGTCAGGCGTATCCAGAGCTTGAGACTGTGCCCTGTGTGTCTTTTGATGCCGCATTCAGGGCGGTACGTTGTCATGAGGCTGATCTGGCGATGATTCCGGTGGATAATACCCTTGCAGGCAGAGTTGCAGATGTGCATCGGCTGATACCTGACGGAGAACTTTTTATTGTTGCGGAACATTTTCAGCAGATTCGCCATTGCCTGTTGGGGTTGCCGGGTACAACTCTTGCCGATCTTACCGACGTTCATAGCCATGTTCATGCGCTGCCGCAGTGCCGGATGTTTCTTGATGAACATGGCTTTGACCGCCATGTAGTTGCGGATACTGCGAAGGGGGCTTCAGATGTGAAAAAATGGGGAGATCGCAGCCAGGGAGCCATTGCCTCAGAGCTTGCGGCTCAGCTCTATGGCCTTGAAATTTTGCAGCGGGATGTTCAGGATGCAGATCATAACACCACTCGGTTTCTGGTATTTTCGCGTGATAAGATGATCCCTGAGCGAAAGCCTGATAAGAACTATCTCACAAGCTTTGCATTTGAAGTTCGCAATATCCCAGCGGCTCTGTACAAGGCCTTGGGCGGTTTTGCTACCAATGGGGTGCAGATGGCAAAGCTTGAGAGTTACGTTGACGAGCATTTTCATGTGGCTCGGTTCTATGCCGATGTTGAAGGCCATATTGAAGAGCCTTCTCTGCAATTGGCTCTTGAAGAACTCGATTTCTTTGCTAAGACATTTATTTTGGGGAGTTATCTGGCGCATGATTTTCGTAGTACAGGGGAATTTTGAAATCTTTGTGGTATTTTGAAATGAAGTCAAAAATATTTTGACCGTGTTGCTATGAAGAAAATAGAATATTGTGGTTGTTACTATGATAGAAGATCGAATACTTAAATGGTTACGAGATATCGCCGGTGAGGAAAATGTCCTGACAGCAACCAGTGACAGGATTACCCACTCTTATGATGCCACCCAAGAAAAACATCTCCCGGATGTGGTGGTCTATGCCAAAACCACTGATGAGGTGCGTCGTATTATGCGGCTTGCCAATACAAACCATATCTCGGTATTGCCCCGGGGGGCTGGTTCTGGATTCAGTGGCGGAACCTTGCCTGTACAGGGTGGCATTGTTTTGGTGTTGACCAAGATGGATCGTATTCTGGAGATAGACAGCGATAATCTCATTGCCGTTGTAGAACCGGGTGTCGTGACCGCTGAGTTGCAGCGCCAGGTGGAAAAACGAGGCCTTTTTTATCCTCCGGATCCTGCGTCCAAGGCTTTTAGTACTATGGGTGGTAATGTTGCCGAATGCGCCGGTGGGCCGCGTTGTGTCAAATACGGGGTGACCCGAGACTATATCATGGGTCTTGAGGTGGTGATGCCTTCGGGCGAGGTCATTCATACTGGTGGTCGAACCTTGAAAAATGTCGTGGGTTATGATTTAACCCGGCTCTTTGTCGGTTCTGAGGGTACTTTAGGTATTGTTACCAAAATCATTGTGAAACTTTTACCGAAACCAGAGGCCAAAAAGACCATGCTGGTACAGTTTGCCACCATAGATGGGGCGGCTCGTTCGGTTTCTGATATTATTGGGGCGAAAATCATTCCGACAACTCTGGAATTTATGGATGCGGCTACCATTGATTGTATCCGTGATGTTGCCTCGTTGCCCATTGCCGCTGAATGCCAGGCGATGCTCATTGTTGAGGTTGATGGAGAACCAGGGGTTCTTGATGGTCAGGTGGCCAGGATTCTTGAGGTGATACAGCAAAATGGCGTGGTGCAGACCAAGGTTGCGGCAACCGAAGAGGAATCGGAAAAGATTTGGTCGGTACGACGTATTGTTAGCCCGAGTCTTCGTAAGGTAAATCCTGATAAATTCAATGAGGATATCGTGGTGCCACGATCTAAAGTCCCTGATATGATACGAATATTAGAAAAATATGCTGAGGAGTATCAGGTACCCATTGTTAATTTTGGTCATGCCGGAGATGGTAATATCCATGTCAATGCGATGGTTGATCTTCGGGAAGAAGGCATGGCCGAGAAGATGGAAGAATTGATGAAAAAAATCTTTCAGTCTGCCGTTGATCTGGGTGGAGCTATTTCAGGGGAGCATGGTATAGGCACCTCGAAAATGCCGTATCTGGGAATGGGATATGATGAGGCGACGCTTTCTTATATGCAGAAAATCAAGGCGGCCTGGGATCCTCATAATATCCTGAACCCAGGAAAAATTTTCAGTGCTCCTCTTCGAGAAGCAGCCTCTTTGGAAGATTAGGGAGTGTCATGAGCAGAAATAAATCATTGCAAGATTTTTCTGATGTGATGCAGTCCTGTGTCAAATGCGGTGCCTGCCAGGCGCATTGCCCTGCATATATTGCCACCAAAAAAGAAGGCGCAGTAGCACGGGCCAAGATCTCTCTTGCAGCCTCTTTTCTTGATAAGGAAACGGAACTTGATTCTGGGCTTTTGGATGATATTTCGATGTGTCTAATGTGCGGATCTTGTGTTACAAAGTGCCCGAACAAGGTGCCTACGCATGAGATTGTTGGGGCATTGCGCCGTGAAATTACTGGGCAGCAGGGGCTTTCTCGTGTGGGCAAAGGGGTCGCTGCGGTTACTGGCTCACGAACTCTTATGAAGGGGCTTTCTAAAAGCGGTTCTCTGTTTTCACCATTGTTTTTGAAAAAAATTCCGCAAACCAGTGGGCTTACCCTGCGCTTTCCCCAAGGTACCGGAATGCAAGGGCGAACCGTGCCATCACCACAGTTTCGTAATCTGTTTGATCGGGTTCCCGAGTTTGTGGAAGGTGTTCCAGGTATGGATATAGTCGGTTTTTTTGCCGGATGTGCGATCAGCTATCTCTATCCTGAGATTGGCGAAAAGATGGTGCGTGTTTTAAACGGTATGGGTTTTTCGGTGGTCGTTCCCAGGAAACAGCAATGTTGTGGTGTCCCTGCGCTGTCTTCTGGAAACGGCAAGCTGGTAGAGACCCTGGCGGATAGAAATGTGGCTGCGTTTGTTGAAACCGGAGTCTCTCGAATTGTTACTGCCTGTGCCTCGTGTAATGGTGCTATTGGTGAACACTACCGCTCTATGGAGGGTGTGCCTGCCTCGTTTACCGATCTTGTTGTTGATTTTTCAGTATTTGTTCAAGAACAAGGGCTGGTTGCCAAACTTGCTGCCCAGGATAAGACAACACATCCTGTAAAAGTAACCTATCATGATCCCTGTCATCTCAAAGTTCAAGGCATAACAGCAGAACCTCGGGAACTGCTTCGGGCATTGCCTCAGGTGGAGTTTGTGGAGATGGAAAATGCTGCCGCCTGTTGTGGGCTTGGGGGTACTTTTTCGGTATATCATTATGAGACCTCAAAAAAGATTGGGGCAAGAAAGATGTCTGGACTCAAGGAAAGCGGTGCCGAGTTGATTGCCACCGGTTGTCCTGGCTGTATCATGCAGCTTCAAGACAGTATTAACCATGCAGAGCTTTCGGTAAAAGCGGTACACCTCCTTGATCTGCTTGCCGAAGCTCTTCCAGAGCCGATAAAGTCATAACACCTTCTAAACCGTTACAAAGAAGCAGAAATCCCTTTGCGATAAGTTGTCCGAAAAAAGAGACAGTCTATTCTGTTTTTGCAGACTTCGCAGGCCTGGTACTACTATGTAGTGTTTTTGCTGTGTCGGTAGAAAAGAAATGAAAGTTTATTTTTATGTGAGAAAGCAATCTACTAGAGTGCTTTTTATTATTTGTCTTTTTTAAAAAAAATAAAAGCATTTTTGGCATGGTACTTGCTTTCCACATAAGTATGTTATGCCAAATCTGGTACTGACATGCAGATGTTATTGTTTTGTTGTATGAAAGAGCCTTAAAATGTAGTGCCATCAATAAAGAGAGGTCGTTTACAGTTTCTGTTGTAAATTTCCTGCTTTTTCTTCGGCTTTGATTCGGTTCCATTGTTTGCGGAGTTCTTCTTCGTTTTCGACGATGGCATCTCCAAAGACATGAGGGTGGCGACGGATAAGCTTTTCGTTGATACCATTGATAACGTCCTGGAAGGTGAAGAGTTGCTGCTGGTTGTTGATCTCTGAGATCATAACGATGATATACAGTAAGTCGCCGAGTTCTTCGCAGAGATTTTCGGTATCGTTTGCTGCGATGGCTTCGAGTACTTCTTGAAACTCGGCCTTGAAGTATTTCACCATTGAGGTGGTGGTTTGCTTTCGATCCCATGGACATCCCGAAGGAGCTCGCAGGGCTTTTATGGTTTTTTCGAGACTGCTGATATCTGAGGGTGATTGTTTCATCGTTTATAAACCAAAAGATATAAAGAGGTTATGGGGATGGTGAGTGTTATGTTGTATTTGAAGATAAAATCTATATGAGTACGTTTCTATTTGACGATGCACCAAAGAAGACTTACTTTTTTTGATAGGTTCTGTGCTGCGGGCACAGATTTAATATAAAGATATGGGCTGCAAGGTACAAGGTAGGAAGGTATTTGTCATCCACAATCGTATTATAAAAGTTGACGGCCTGCGAGTACTGATGAGGATATAAAATTATGGAAAATAGTAAAAAACAAAAAATATTGTTAGAAAAGCATAAAGATATTGCCAGGATCGATCAAGAGTCAAAGCGGACGCATGGTTGGTATGTCCGAGTACGGTATCTTGGTAAGACTCATGCAAAGTTTTTTTCAGATAAGAAATGCGGTGGTCGGTATTCCAGTTTGCTTTCTGCTATTTCTTGGAGAGACAAAACAGAAAAAAGTCTTGGCAAGATTCGCACGAATAGGCATGTAGTCACGGTGAGTAATTCGAGTACCGGAGTCGTTGGGGTACGTCTTAATGAAAAGCTGAACCGATATGAAGTGAGCTGGGTGACCCACTTGGGAAAACAGGGGAAAACCTCGGTCTCTATTCGTAAGCACGGGAAAAAAGATGCTTTTATAAGGGCTTGCTCGATCAGGGAAGAAAAAGAACGAGCTCGTCTTGAATTTGTTAGTTAAGAAGATATCTTTCAATATTTAATGTCTATTGTTTGGGGTTCATCATAAAATCAAGAAGTTGAACACATCGTGATAAGCCTCTGGGAGGCTTGAACTGTCGAGCTATTTATCCGCTTACGGGCGGAGTTTGCATTGTCTTTTAATAACGGCAATGCATGCGTAAAAATGTTTTTTAGAGAGTCTATAAAATTATTGACAGATTTTTTATTGGAAGGTATCATTGCCGCCTCCATTTTTAGTGTTTTGCTGGCCAAAACCTGTCATAAAGAAACAAGAAATTGAAATGTGTCTTGGTAATGGCTGAATAACTTGAACCGCTAAGGCACTTATCCCGTTTGCGGGAGTAGTGTGTTACCAACAGTGAAAGAAGAAATACGAGAGGTTTTATAATGTATGCAATTATCCGCACTGGCGGAAAACAGTATCAGGTGGCGAGCGGAGATAGATTGCGCGTCGAGAAATTAGCTGGTGCTGTCGGAGACAGTGTCGATTTGGACCAGGTTCTTATGGTCGTCGATGGTGAAGAGGTAAAGGTTGGTCAGCCTGTCGTTGAAGGTGCCAAGGTCGTTGCCAAGATTGCTGAGCAAGGAAAGGCCAAGAAAGTTGTGGTCTTTAAGAAGAAGCGTCGTAAGGGCTATCGTCTCAAGCGTGGTCATCGGCAAGACTATACTGCCTTACAGATAGAAGAAATTCAAATATAACTTTGCTACTTGGTATTAAAGTAGAGGAGGAATAAGAGATGGCACATAAGAAGGCAGGTGGAAGCTCAAGAAACGGTCGTGATAGTGTTGGACAGCGACGTGGTGTAAAGCGTTTTGGCGGTCAAGAGGTAAAGGCCGGAAATATTCTGGTTCGCCAGCTTGGTACCAAGATTCACCCTGGAACGAATGTGGGCTGTGGTCGTGATTATACCCTTTTCTCCAAGGTTGACGGTGTGGTTACATACGAAAACTTTGGTAAGAACAAAAAGAGAGTTTCTGTATATCCTGTTGTTTAAAAATAAATAAGTAATTAGAATGAGGAGTGTTCTCTTCGTTTTGTGGCTTATAAAGCCCGACCTGCATTAATGTGGGTCGGGCTTTTTATTTTGGTGCGCCCGGCAAGGCGCACTCATTGGGAGGTGAAAGTCCTCTACAAGGCCGACAGGGGGGAATTGTTAGCTGGACGGTAAGGGTGTCCATCGTGAGGTGGAATCTGAAGGAAGCCGCAGGCAAAACGCTGCCCTGACGAACAGGAATCGCATACGAGGCGTAATAGTTGGATGAGAAGGCCAATATCTTCAAAGTCCTATACCTGTACGGAAGACTGTTACCTATATGCGGAGGGGATAGGCATTACTCGGAGAGGTCTCATTATCTACCTTGTGCTACTGGCATCAAGAGGCGTTGGGAAGGATGAGGAGAAGTCAGTAGAGGGCATCGTAGGTTTCTCTCGACCGAATTGAAAGCTCGAGCGTAATCAAGAGATGAACTTTGATGATCATTGGAGAAGGAGAGACCGCAAGATGAGTGAAATTCGTGCTTGAGGGGGAAATTACTTACAGGGAGCACGTCTTAACTGGGGACACCTCGTATTGTTTCTGTTTTTTCTTTTTTTAGGAAGTCAGATAGTAAGGGAAGACTTGAGTCGAAGGCCATACAGTGCGAGGTGGCAGATGAATCCATAGTAGTGTTGAAATCCTGGCCGTTGAAAGTTGGTAACAGTCTGGAGGAGAAAACCGGGGATATTCTGTACTGGTTGCAGAAGGCTGATGGTTGCAAAAAGCATCAGCAGTTGCGGAGGGAGGACGTTTATCTGAAGATTCTGGAAGAATATCATTTTATGGAAACTGGACACAAGTCGTTTAGCAAAATGAGGTGCGTTTTTTGTGGTTTTCCCTGGAAATGGACGGGCAGTCCATACAAGTGCTTGAATAGGAGCTTTATCAGAATCTGTTTCAACTCTATTGTTGTGTTAACACCTGTGAACAACAGGTGATTATGGAAGATAAATAGGAGCCGTGTACGAGCCTCATATGCGTGGTTTTGTGAGAGGATGAGGCAGGCTTTGAGAACCTGCCTCATCCTGTTCGATTGACAGGTTTTGTCCAGCAAGGTATTAATCATTGTCGAAATTCACCAATAAATATACTTGTTGAATTTTTCTCTTTTTTGACTAAATTATGCCCTCGGGGTTTGCTCGCCTACAACCGATCACAGCACAACGGGACGGTGTAACAATGAGAAATGCGGCGACCCTGCTGGGGGTTCTGTAACGAAAGAAACAGTGACCCAAAAGCACAACTCATCTCAATAAATGGAGAAGAATATGGAAGTTAAAATTGGCAAAGAAGCGCCGGATTTCACTGCCCCGGCATATATGGATGGAGACTTTGGCGAGGTAACCCTCTCCCAATATCGTGGCAAATGGGTCGTCCTTTGCTTTTATCCCGGTGATTTCACCTTTGTCTGAGCTACTGAAGTTTCAGCGGTCGCTGAAAAGAAAGCAGAGTTTGCCCAACGTGATGTTCAAGTTCTCACCATGAGTGTTGACAGCAAATTTGTCCACAAGGTATGGCACGAGCAAGAAATTTCTAAAATGGTCACCGACAAAGAGATCTTTTTCCCGATGCTCTCTGATCCAGGCGGACGTATTGGTGAGCTTTATGGAGTCTATGACGAAGAAGGTGGCGTCGATGTTCGTGGCCTGTTCCTCATTGACCCTGATGGGGTTGTAGTAAGCTACGAGATTCTTACCCCTCCGGTGGGTCGTAATGTCGCCGAAACCCTACGCCAGATTGATGCCTTCCAGCTTGTTCGCAAAACAGCGGGTGCCGAAGCCTGTCCCTCTGGCTGGAAAGCAGGAAAGGCCACATTGAAACCAGGTCCTCAACTGGTAAGCAATGTTTGGAAAGAATGGACGGTAACTGAAGCTTTTGAGTAAGCTATTCTTTCGCTGATTTTATAAAAAGGAGCAGTTCTCTACCATACGGTTAGGGGACTGCTCTTTTTTTTACAAAAATAAATCGTTTGTCACGCCAGAGCACCCTCCAACAATCACCATAAATTCCATCGCTCACCGCCCAAGCACTTCCACCTGTTTAGAGCAGATACTTCTCCCTCCAATACCAAAATCTCCCTGGACAAAAAGATCTAAACCTCGTATATTTGAAGAAAGGATACCCGGCGCAATGTCCCTATGGGTTTAGTTGCACAGGGCCTTAAGGTTAGGCAACCCTCTTTTTACCACATTTTCATCTGCAGACAAAATCGCCGGGCTCCGCTAACATTCGCAAAATCAGTGTTCGAAATGCTATTTCTGGAGGAGGTATTTGCAACAGAGGTTTTTTCTCTCACTCCATTTGGAGGGGGATAATCATCACCTAGGAGGAAATGCCAATGAAAGAAATTAAAGCTGCAGTAGTAAACGGAGTCAACGAGGACTATACCATTGAAACGGTTTATCTCGATAAGCCACAGGCAAATGAAGCACAAATCAAAATTGTTGCCAGCGGTATCTGCCATTCTGACGAGGCGTTTCGACTTGGAGATGCGGTCTACGACCTGCCGGCCGTCTTCGGACATGAAGGTGCGGGGATCGTTGAAGAAGTCGGCGAGGCTGTTACCACCGTGAAACCAGGGGACCATGTGGTTCTCTCATACTCCTTCTGCGGGCACTGCCCCAGCTGCCTCAAGGGCAAGCCAGCAACCTGCTCTGCATGGGCACCGTTAAATGTCGTTGGCAGACGTGCCAATGGAAAGGCGGTTTTCTACAAAGAAGACAAAACCACACCGATAAGTAATTTCTTAGGCCAATCATCCTTTGCAACCCACACAGTTGTCGATGAGAGCAATATAACCAAGATCGATCCAGCGATTGATTTACGACTTGTCGGTCCCTTAGGATGCGGTTTTCTCACAGGAAGCGGCACTGTTTTAAACGGTTTTGCTCCGAAAGTAGATTCAACAATTACCGTGTTTGGTACCGGAACAGTGGGCCTGGCGGCAATGATGGCCTCAAAGATCTCATCTTTTTCGCTGATTATTGCCATTGATATCCACGATCATCGCCTGGAGACCGCTAAAAAACTGGGGGCAGACTATACAATCAATGCCTTAAAAGAAGATGTCGCCGAAAAAATAAAAGACTTAACACACGGCCTGGGCACAGATTATGTCATCGATACCACCGGAGTATCTGAAGTCATGAAGACCGCCCTGGCAGTAACA
>PDWI01003279.1_pt1 | contig 22993 bp, 22 predicted proteins | sample 1430891 | NCBI WGS metagenome assembly PDWI01 (sample SAMN01162508, study PRJNA174530) | Oral metagenome, whole genome shotgun sequencing project. | biome: Marine environment; feature: Marine mammal; material: Swab sample of the gingival sulcus; isolation source: swab sample of gingival sulcus... | reverse complement strand
AGCATATTGTTTTAGTAACCAATAAACAATGTGGTGCAATTCTTTAACCAATTGCATGGCTTTTTGGGGTTCAATATTTTGGCTTTCGTGCACGGCTTTATTGCCCGTCATTTGAATAACACGTGCTTTTTGCCAAATAGGTGATGGTACAAGTTTTTTAAAGTTATTGTCGTGTAATAGGGTGCTTAGTTTGTGGTCATAGGGCATGACTAAAGTTTTATCAAAACGGAACAACCAGTGTATGGTTAGTTCTAACCCACGGCGAGTATGAAAGCAGGCGGCTCTTGGGTCATCGTATATGCGGTTTTCGGCATCTTTGCAGGCTTTTGCAACCTCGTTTATTTGAGCTAATGGGCTATTTTTATTTTCGCCTGTTGCGGTTATTTTTGGGTTGTATGGAATAAAACTAAAGTTGCTCATGGTTAAGTTCTTTTTTTGATTTGGATAATATTTTTAACTCATTATAATGATTTTTCATTAGTGCTTCTTTTTTCTTTCTACTCCAGCCTTTTATTTGTTGTTCTCTTGCATAAGCATCTTCTATTTTGTCAGTTTGTTCGCTATAAATTAATTTAATAGGTAGTCTTTTTGCGGTGTAGTTTGCACCTTGTCCTGTTTGATGTTCATAGAGTCTTTTTTCTAGGTTGTAAGTGCTACCTGTATAGTAGCTATTATCGTTGCATTGTAATATGTACATATATGGCATTTTAAAATCCTTTTTTATTGTGCTATTTGGTTTCGACTTTGCCGGGGTGTTCCCTGAGCTTGCTGAAGGGTAAACCTTTCTGCTAATACTTCAACTTCGCTCCCTTCGACTCTGCTCAGGGTGCGGTATGTTTGCTTAGCAAGCGGTTGGTTCCCTAATGCTTCGACGGGCTCAGCAAACGGTTGGTTCCCTGAGCCTGCCGAGGTGTTCCCTGAGCTTGCCGAAGGGAAGTTATTTTACTGAATCATTAGCATAAGCCACTTTGAACCAATTATTTTTAGGTGTTTTCCCAAAAATATGAGTATATCTACCGCCAATAGTATAAATGATATCAAAAGTATGATGGCAAAACAAAAGGGGAGTAGCACCCATGGCATGGTTAATAAAGTTGCCCAAATTGAGCCTATTAATGATACATCCATAGTTATACAATAAAACGCAGTTATAATGCAAAAGCACAACCCAAAATATAATTTAAGGTAGCTTTCAGGTATTTCTAAAAACTTGGTAACTAGCAATTAAAACTCCTATTGTTTATGATTGTTTGTAGCTCATGATATTGCTATTTATAAGCCTAATTAACCATATAAACATATCCGTTATTAATAAAACACATATGACTGTAAACATAACTGTTATAGCGATTGGATATAAAATCCAAGGTGTGCTTAATAATGCAATTAATGTGGCTATCCAAAATGATACGCCCAAATACATAAATAAGAGGGTTAAACCAATATAATTTAAGAAGATAAAGAGTGCAATTTGCCAACCAGTTAAATTTAAAAATTTGTCAAGTAACATAATTTTGTGTTCTCATACTTTGTTATACGATGTGTACTTTTTCGTAGGTGGGTATTATCCACCAGCTAGGTTTTAAAATCATAATTCCCAACTATAATCCTTCGCCCTTGCTCCCTTCGACTCTGCTCAGGGTGCGGTATGTTGGCTCAGCAAACGGTTGGTTCCCTGATGCTTCGACGGGCTCAGCAAACGGTTGGTTCCCTGAGCTTGCCGAGGTGTTCCCTGAGCTTGCCGAGGTGTTCCCTGAGCCTGTCGAAGGGGGAATAGTTTTAAAATCACAACTCCCCGCTAAATGCTTTTTGTTGTAAACACCCAAAGAGATTATCCAATTGCTTTAACTGTGCTTGTTGTAGGGCTTTTTGTGCTTCAATTTTTTCTACAATATGGGCGAATTGGTTTTGGAGTTTTGAGGGGGGGATATTTATCAAAAAAGAACGAACAAGAGATAAATTTAAATTGGGTTGGTTGCCACCACGTCCCAATGCTCTTAATTGCGAGTAAGAAAATGTTAGAAAATAATATAAATAATTAGAGTGTACTTTTGTTGTCGGTAGTATAACCGCACAAGCCTGATTCGTCGTTGCAGATACTTTCAACCTTGATACTTGTCCTCTTGTTTTCCCTTGTCCGTACATGGCTAAAATTATCGAATTGATAGGCACAATTTTACAATTGCTTTCATTTATCGCTTGTCGTGTAATATGCTCTTCGGTGTGATAAATATCATTTCCATTAACCTCTGTTGTTTTAACCCAAGGAACATCGCCATTATAAAATTCATTGATTTTACGTGAAGGAGTTGCACCAGTTAAAACATCGGTTAAATCACCAATAGTCTTTTCCTCCCACTCCATTGGATTCGTTACAGGGTCGCCAAACATATCCAAAAACACCGATTGCAATAATTTATCAAGCAAAGCGATGGCTTGTTTGCGTTGTTCTCGCAAGGCATCAGCTTTGTCTAAAATCTCGGCAATGCGTTGTTGTTCGGCAAGTGGGGGGAGTGGGATTTGTAATTGCTTTAAATTCGTAACAGAGATACTTGACTGATTTACAGATTGATTTGCATACTTTAGTATTTGTGCTTTAAAATTCTTATTTTTCAAAGCATATAACATAAATTGTGGCAACACTTTTTCAGTAAGAGGTCTTAAACCAACTAAATTCATACCGTGAATTAGTTCACTTGGACTTCCATCATATTTTGCAGTCTTGCCTAAATGCTCCAAACTGTTTATATGGCTTAATAGGATATCTCCTTTTTTTAATAATTTATCATTATAATCTTCTGCAAGTACACCTGCATATCCCACCCTCTTGATGTCAATAGTACCATTTGATATGGTTTCTATTCTCGTAATTGGAGTTCCACCTGCTCCTTCAAATTGTTTAATTGATACACCATTCCTAATAAATAAAGTAATTGATTCTAACTCAACCATTTCCCACTTCACTGAATTAACTCCTGCAACTCCGCTTGTCCTGCAGCAATCTGCTGTTCTAACTCGGCGAGCTGTGCCAGAATGGCTTGCGGCGGCTCGTATTCCACGGCTTCATACACCACTTCTTTGTAGCGATTAATCGATAAATCATAATCGTTGTCGGCAATTTCGCTTTTGGGTACGGTAAAACTCTGTTCTGTTCTTGCACGCTTATTTTCAATACTTGGATCAGTATGTAGTGTCTTCCAGCGAGTGATAATATCGGGTAAATCGTTATTTTCTTGCGGCGTGCGTTTGTCGTCCAGGCTAAACCCATCGGCTTGCATATCGTAAAACCAGACATTATCGGTGCCACCTGCACCTGCTTTGCCCACTTTGGTAAATAGTAATATCGCAGTCGATACCCCGGCGTAAGGCTTAAACACACCTGAGGGCATAGAAATCACACCGTCAAGTTTATTGTCTTCTACCAATATTTTTCGCAGCGTTTTATGGGCTTTACTACTGCCAAATAAGACGCCATCAGGCACGATAACTGCCGCACGTCCCCCGATTTGTAATTGACGCAAAAATAACGCCATAAACAGTAACTCAGTTTTTTTGGTTTTGACCACACTTAACAAATCTTTGGCGGTACTCTCATAGTCCAAACTACCTTTAAATGGTGGATTAGCAAGCACCAAAGAATATTTTTCACTGTCATCGTCTTCAGTCTGTGCCAGTGAATCTTTGTAGCGAATATCAGGGTTTTCGATGCCGTGAAGTTTTAGGTTCATGCTACCGATGCGCAGCATCGTACTGTCAAAGTCATAACCAAACAGGGTGCTAAAATTAAACTTATCTTTTGCCTTATCATTGGCATAAATTTCGTTAAGGTGATGTTTTTTGAGATATTGAGCACTTGCCACCAAAAATCCTGCCGACCCACAAGCAGGGTCACAGATGGTATCGCTTGGCTTAGGTTGCATCATATCTACCATCAGCTGAATGATGTGGCGTGGTGTGCGGAACTGTCCGTTTTGCCCAGCACTGGCAATTTTACCCAGCATGTATTCATATAAATCGCCTTTGGTGTCAGCATCAGACATATTTATCTCGTCTAGCTGGTCAATTACACTGGTAAGCACCCGAGGGGTGGGTATCATAAAAATGGCATCTGCCATGTGTTTTTGGAAGTTGGTTTGCTGGTTTCCTTTATCATCATTGCCCAGATTCTTGATAAAGGGAAACACCTCATCTTTAACTGTATCAAACATAGGCTGTGGGGCGAGCTCTTTAAACTTGCTCCATCTTAACTGTTGGTTACTGTCATCAAAAACTGGGTTTTCAATAGGTTTGCCTGTGCGGTTTGCTTTGTTTTCTTTAAGCTTATGCACATCGTCTAAGCCCTTAATAAACAACAAAAAGGTTAATTGTTCAATCACTGTAAGCGGGTTAGAGATACCGCCTGACCAAAGGGTTTCCCAAATTTTATCAACTTTGCTTTTTAGTTCGCCTGTTATCATGTTTGTCCCTAATATATACTGTGCCGTTAGTGTAGCAATTTTTTAATTTGGTCGCATGTGTTTTTGTAGTTAAACGGATGAAGATGCTTTATTCTGCTAGTCTCGAGCCAAATGGTTTAACATTGCTTAAAATAAAGCGGCAGATTTGTATTAATTAATCTGCCTTTAGTTAAGTTTACTTATGCTTTGTTTTATAAATGGCATTAAACCAATTTTTATTTTTGCCAGATTTGTATTTGGCTAAAAAATCTTTATCTACTTTGCAGGCTTGTTTAAGCCGATTTTGCAGTTGGTGTAACTGCTCTACTTTATATAAATCTGCCAGTAGCTCATTAATACGTGCTTCTTCTTTCATTCTTTGTTTAAAGGTAGATAAACGTACTTTATCTATCACCCATTTATAGTTATAGTTAGCTTTTGGGTCTATTTGAGGTGTTTTGTGCAGCTCACAAATTTGTACAATGTTAAGTTCTCCATTGGCATGGACGATAGCAAAGTCTCCAACTTGTATGTTAAGCGTTGGCTCAACCTTAAAGGTGTAACGCATACCGCTTTCTTGTTGCATTTGTTGTAAAAGCTGTTGTTTAGATAAGCTGAGTACGCTTTTGATGCAAACATCATTAGTAAAAATGGCAGAAACCGTATTAAAAGGTTGTTGCAAAAGGGTTGATTCTAGGTTTGTTGATGTATTCATAGATTACCTCACCTCTATTATTAGCCAAAACAAAAATTAGCTAAAACAAATTAACGAAAAACAATGAGTCAGATAAATATCATGACTTGACATTAAAATGTTATAGAGGTATTGCTATAATGGCAATAGTAAATGCAAAATACACGACAATTTGTGTCGTGTATTTTATGTATGGTGATAAACCACCCTAATATTAATCCACCAGCAATGCTTCTAAAATACCTTCATAAATTTGGGCAAGTTTGCCTAAATCGTCTATTTCTACTTTTTCATTGACTTGGTGGATGGTGGCATTACGCACGCCAAGCTCAACCACATTTGCACCCGTAGGGGCAATAAAGCGACCATCTGAGGTGCCACCAGTGGTCGAAAGTTCTGCGCTAATGCCAGTCACTTTTTTAATCGATTGCTGACAGGCAGCAACAAACTCCCCAGCGGTGCCATTATCAACTGGGGTTAAAAATGGATAGCCTGATAATTTCCAGTCAATGTGATAATTTGCTTGATTGCCATTAAAGTATTTGTCAAAAATGGCATGTGTTTTGCTAATTAGCTCATTTTTGGTGGTTGCGGTAGAAAATCTAAAGTTGAAAACAACTTCGACAGTTTCGGGTATAACATTGGTTGCCCCAGTGCCACCCTTGATGTTAGAAACTTGTAAGCTGGTAGCAGGGAAGTAATCATTACCATTATCCCATTCAGTTTGGGTAAACTCTGCCAGTGCAGGGGCTAAAGCATGAATGGGGTTACATGCAAGATGAGGGTAGGCAACATGACCTTGTTTACCAGTAACGGTTAACACGGCTCCTAACGAACCACGGCGACCATTTTTAATGACATCACCTAGGCTATTTGAGCTTGATGGTTCGCCAACTAAGCAGTGCGTAATTTTTTCGTTACGTGCTTCTAAGGCTTCTATCACTTTTACTGTACCATTTTTGGCAACGCCTTCTTCATCGGCAGTAATCAGCATGGCAATTGAACCTTTGTGGTTTGGGTGGTTTTTTACAAAGTTTTCTGCGGCAACAACAAAAGCAGCAATGCCTGTTTTCATGTCGGCAGCACCTCTCCCCCAAAGGTAGCCATCGGCAACGGTTGCCGAAAATGGTGGGTATATCCAACGGTCTTCATCTCCTGTTGGTACAACATCGGTATGACCAGCAAAACAAATGAGAGGTTCTGCCGTGCCACGTTTTGACCATAGGTTTTTTACTTGGGCGTTGTCATCGTTTTTATCGGCATTTTTATCGCCAAAAAACATAAACTCATTTTTAAAGCCAGCATCAGCAAGCCTGTTTGAAATAATCTCTTGACAGTTTTTATCATCAGGGGTGATTGAATCCTGCCGCATGAGTTCGATGCTTAAGTCTAAGGTAGCTTGTTGGTGGTTCATGTTGGTCTCTGTTTTTTTAAGAATAGATTAGCGTTGATTGCTTATGTTAAATTTTATTGGATTGTTATTTTGGCATAGTTTGAAGGATAAATATAGGTCAATATATATTAAAAAAATGTATGATGATTTAAGCCAAAATGGTAATTAAGTAAACATGTTAACAAGCAACCGTTACTTTAGTGGTTATTTGCCATTTTTGCTTACAATTGGTTTTCTCCATCACGTCGCATCCAAGTAGCGATAGAAAAACGCTCACGGTGTGCAATTTGAACTTGGTGCATAAGGTTGCTATCAAACACAACTAAACGGTTTGCTTGAGGCAATAGTGTGTGGTGTATTCCAGTTTTATCAACCAACTCAATAGCACCGCCATCGATATCTTGCCAGTCATCATTTAAATAAAACACGGCAGATAACACACGTTCATCTCTGTTTTGTGGATTATCGCTATGCCATTGGTAGCCAAACCCAGCTGGGTAGCAAGCATAGTGTGCCTCGCAATAGCGGATGCCTGTATATAAAGTACGATTAGCAAAACGGGCAAGTGATTCGATTGCTGTTAAATATCCTAACCCTGCTTGGTCTTGGTTAGTGATCCAATGCGTTTTGTCCCCACGGATTTTATCAAGTCTTTGACCCTGGGTTAAATTGGCTTTTTGATAATCAATAAAACCGCTTTCTGCCTGTAGGGAGAGTAAATCTGAGTGGGTGAATAAATCATCAAATACAATATAGCCAACTTCAATAAACTGATTTAATAGTGAGTCATTAAATAAGCTATCCCAATTTACATGAAAGTTTGACATTAATTTTATAGCCCTCTTAATTTTAACTTAAAGTCGATTTTATCAAGTTATTGGATATCAACAATTTGTCCATTCTCTATACAAATGGTTTTGTTAACTAAATCTTGTACTTCTTCGGGTTGATGTGTGACTAACAACAATGTGAGATTTTTTTGCGTGCAAAGCTGTTTTAATAACTGGATCATTTCTAGTCTTAATGCTTTATCTAGTGCCGAAAAAGGCTCATCTAACAGCAATATAGGTTGCTGTCTAAGCAAGCAGCGAGCAATGGCAATGCGTTGTTTTTGCCCACCAGATAATTGGTTGGGCGTTTTATTTAAAAAGTCTGTTAAACCAACTTGTTGGGCAGTTTGTATGATTTGTTGTTGTTGCTGTGTATTAAATTTTAACCGAGGTTGTAAACCAAGCCCAATATTATCTGCCACCGTTAGGTGATTAAATAAATTGTTATCCTGAAACAGCATAGAAACTGGGCGTTGAAAAGGCTTTGTATTGGTATGATTTTTTTGATTGAGGATGATATTGCCACTATCTGCAAAAATAAACCCTGCAATTAGGTTTAATAGGGTAGATTTGCCAGAACCACTGGCACCGATGATAGCAGCCCGCTCACCTTGGTTAATGGATAAATCAAAATACATGTTAGTTTTTTGATTGTTGTCGGTATAACCCGTAAATGTGACTTGGTTAAGTTGTATCATCGGTTTAATTATTGGTTTAGCTATCGGCTTAGTCATGGGAATAGTTGTTTGAATGCTCATCAGAATAACGCTCAACTAAAATAAATATTAAAGTAGAACAACTAAGCAGTATAAAGGCAGTTACTGCTGCCTCGTTGCTACGATAGTTGCCCAATTGTTGATATAACAAATGTGGTAAAGAGGTAAAGTTTTGATTACCAAATAAGGCAATAGCAGTAAAATCACCTAATGACAAAGCGGTTGCTAATGCCCAAGCACTTAATAAAGGTTGTTTTATGCTATGCCATTCAATGTATTTAAAACGGTTAATAGCACGAATCCCCAAAGACTGGCATAACTGCTCATAATAAATCATATTATTGTACATAGGTTGTGCCATAATACGCAATGCAAATGGCATTGCCATAAGTGCATTACAAACAACGATTATGACAAACAAAACAGGCGTTGCCATACTAAATTTTTGTAGCATTAAAAACAAGCCCACTGCCAGCACCAATGTTGGTATAGAAAGTATCATCATACCAGTATTAACCACATTATTAGCCAGTTTATTTAAACCTAGCCAGTAAAACTGCCTTGCCCCCATTAATAACATGATGGTAAAAACTAGGCTTAAAATACCAGCACATAGGGCAATACACAACGAAAACCCAGCAGCCATCCATAGCCTAGGATTGTGTAATGAAGCTGACCAAGCCGCTATATCTGTGGCTTTAAGCATAACATTAAGCAATGGTAATGCTGTAAACAAAACTGCAAAAATAAGGATAAATATTTGTGCCATACGATAAGGCTTAGCAAAAGGTGTTTTGTATTGCTGGCTGTTATTGACCATTGTTTTAGTATCACTGGATAAATAGGTACTCATCCAAAATAATAAAAAGCAAAAGCCAAATTGTAATAAGGCAAGTAAACCTGCAAGTTGTAGCTCAAAATTAAAAGTGACGGCTTGATATATCGCCACCTCTAGGGTTGTGTATTTAGGGCTACCTCCAAGGGTTAACACAATGGTAAAACTGGTAAAACATAACATAAACACCAAGGTAAAAAGGGCGGGTAATTGCTGGCGTATATAAGCCCATTCTACCAAGCGAAAAAAATTAAAATCTGTAATACCAAGTTGTGCAGATAACTTGCGTTGTTGGTTGGGAATTGACTGTAAAGCGTTTAAAAACACTTTTGCAGATAAAGGTAAGTTAAAAAACACATGGGTAATTAAAATGCCAGCTAATCCATAAATATTAGGTCGCCAATCGATATTTAACCACTGACTAAGCCAGCCAATTATACTTGCCAGCCAACCAGACTTTCCATAAACGCCCAGCATGCCAAAAATAGCAACTAGCACAGGTAAAACCATAGAAAGTGAAAATAATTTTAATAATAGTTTTTTACCAAAAAAATTGTGGTAATAAAGGGCATGGGCGGTTAATAAGCCAAAGCTAATGGATAAAATAGCAGATAAAAATGCTTGAAAAAAACTAAAACTCACCACGTGGCGGATGTAGCTATCATTAATCACTGTAAGCAGGGCAGTGGTTAAATGGCTCTTGCTTGTGGTATTGCTAAATAATTGCCAAAGAGAAGTGCCATAAAAGCCAAACAAAAATAACATAACGATTAGTGCAAGGGACACATCCACTAGGCGTATTGGTCGGGTTTGTTGGATTTTGAAGAACCGCTTCATATTAAATTAAAACTTTTAAATCTGGTAGGTTGTTTGTTAATTCTTGATAATCATCAAACTGAGATAAACGATTAACAACACAAGATAAAGGCTCGGCAAAAATTTGAGGAAAGTCTTTTTCTCCAAGGTGTGTGATATGATAAGCCAGTTGTTCAGTTGGTGGGTCAAACTTAGCAAAAATCCCTGATTTGTTACCGCGTGGATCAATTCGGTACCATCCGTTATTACCCTTTAAGCTTTTTATTTTAGGCAAATAAACAGCAGCCAAACCATGCAAGCAATAGTCAAATTCTCCATTTGCATTAGGCTTATCAGATGTCGTTAATCTTTGATAACATAGCCCAGCAGGGATATTGTTTGCCCGTAGCAATGCAACTAATAGATGACTTTTAGCGTAGCAAAATCCATGACTAAGTTGTAAAACATCGGAAGCAGTACAGCTTTTTTCATTTCGCTTATAGTCGACACTATGTTCAATTTTATTAAGTACAAACTCAAAACAGCTTTTAGCGATGTCAATATCAGAATTTAAACCATCGGCAAGCTGTTTGCTCATTGTTTGAACTTTTGGATTATCAAAATCAATGACTTTTGAGCTTTTAAGATACGCTGTTAGTTCAGATGTGGTGGTTAGCTTTATCGTCATATTGTTAGCTCATTGAACAAATAACAATAGACAAGTTGCTATTTATAAATAACGATTTAAATAAAAACTTGTCTATCTTTTAAAACGTGTATTTTTAAGATGAATTAGGTAAGTAATATATTTTATCCCTTACATCCTCTTATCCTTTACATCTTATCCTTTACATTTTATATTCTACTTACTTACTGCCTTTTGCCAAACATCAATTTGTGCTTTTGCAGTTTTGTCATCTGGTGTTGGGACAGCGAGCGTTTTTTCAGCAACAAATGCATCAAAATTTGGTTCAATTTTTGTGTTAATCACAGGCAGCATGATATTGCTGGTTGCGATGGTTTTTTGTGCTTCTGGTGTTAATAAAAATGCGATAAAATCTTGTGCAAGTGCTGGGGTATCACTGGCTTTTAATTGAGCGGCAAGCTCAATTTGCACAATATGCCCTTCATCAAAGCTTGCGGCAACATATTTATCGGTATCTTCATGAATTTTATGATATAAAGGAGAAGTATTGTAGCTTAGTACTAAATCTGATTCTCCATTTTTAAAGGCTTCGTAGGTTTCTGACCAACCTTTACCTACGGTTACTGTATGTTTTGAGAGGGCTTTCCATGCCGCTTCTGATTGATCGCCAAATACCTCATTTACCCACGCAAGCAAACCACGACCAACTGTACTGGTACGAGGGTCTTGATAAATGACAGAGTAATTTTGATTGTTAACCAACTCCTTTAGGCTCTTAGGTGGGGTTTTACCATTTTTGGCAAAGGCTTCTTTGTTATAAATAAACGCATATTGCCCATAGTCATAAGGGATAAAAGTTTGGTTTGTCCATTTAGTTGGCAATTGAAGATGGCTCAAATCGATATTGGTTTTTGCAAATAAGCCAGATGCCTGGGCACTGTTAAGCAAGTTGTTATCAAGCCCAATAATTACATCCGCTTTTGGATTGTCGCCTTCTAAACGGACACGATTAAACATGGTAACGCCATCTTCAAAAGGTACGAATTCGATTGTACAGTTGCAGTTTGCTTCAAACGATTCTTTTAACTTGGGGGCAGGTCCCCAGTCGGATGTAAATGAATCATAACTATAAACAGTTAGGGTTTTACCAGCATAGTTTGTTGTGGCTTTGCTGTTATTATTTTGCTCATTGCTTGTTTTAGCGGTTTGTTCTGTTTGATTTGCTGTCTCTGTTGGTTTTTGCGTATCGCATGCAGTGAGTGCAAACAAAGATAGGGATAAAACTGATAATGTTGGCAATAAATGAAATGCTTTCATGGTGCTTCCTTTTTAAATTAATAAACAAAAAGATTAAAATAAAAAGAAATTTAAGAAGCGTTAGGTTGTTTTTGGCAATGCCAAAGGGGAACACAGGTTTCTCAAATTCCTTCGTGGGTATTAACCCTCAGGTTCAATGGGTTTAATCTCAGCTAATTTTTCGGCTATCGTATAGCACTTAAAAAATAAGCACCCCAATGAGAATGTAAGCTTAGATTATGGCAAGAATATGTGGTAGGGTCAAGTAGCTTGCAGTATAAAAACAATTGCTAATGTGCTAGTATGTGGCTTTAAACTTTTGTATAAAGTATCAATAATTATGAATTACAAACACGCCTACCATGCAGGTAATTTTGCGGATGTTGTTAAACATGTTTTGCTCATCCAACTGTTAAATCAACTTAGCCAAAAGGGCAAACCTTTTTATGTATTAGATGCCTATGCAGGGCGTGGTCTTTATAAACTCAACAGCCAAGAGTCACAGGCAACAGATGAAGCGAAGCTGGGTATATATAAGTTAAATCAGGTTGGCAAAACTGATGTAACACCACTAGCTGTTTTGCAATATTTAGCACAACTAGAACTTGCAAAACAAACTTATGATAAACATGTTTATCCAGGCTCGCCTTGGTGGATTGCTCATGCGGTCAAAGCTCAGCCAGAAATTGATATTAGAGCTGAAGCATTTGAAGCACAAGCACAAGAGTATGATGCTTTAAATTACCAAGTGTATAAGCTACCAATTGGTGTACATCATCGTAATGCATTTGAGGGCATTCCTGCCGTTATACCGCCTAAAGAAAAACGTGGGCTGATTTTAATTGACCCACCTTTTGAGCAAGAGCATAAAGACTTTAGCAACCTTGTAGAGTTGTTAGTTGAAAGCCATAAAAAATGGTCTCAAGGTATTTTTGCTTTGTGGTATCCTTTAAAAAATAACGATGCGGTTAACTTATTCCACAAAAAAATGAAGCGTACAGGTATCAAAAAACAATTACTTTGTGAGCTAAATATTTATCCTAACGATTTACCAGTGGGTATGAATGGTACGGGCATGTTGATTATTAATCCACCTTGGAAATTTGATAACCACGCTCATCAAATCGTTAAATTTTTACAACCGATTTTAAAAGCAGATGATGCCCCGCAAATGACAACTGATGAAGCATACCGTGTCAAATGGTTGGTTGGTGAGTAATAATATTAATAAAAAGATAATTATGGATACACAAAATAGCACCCCTAAAAAAAAGGTAGAACCTGTATATGATGATGGTCATGGCGGTATTACCTTTGAAGTGGTAGAAGAACAAATAAAAGAAGATGGTGAGCATACGGTAAGCCGTGGGGTCTATTTAGTACCAAATATGATTACCACCTTGTCATTGCTATCTGGCTTTTTTTCTATTCTTTCTAGTATGCAAGGTGATTTTTACAAGGCAGCATTAGCCATATTTTTATCTGCCATTTTAGATGGTATGGATGGGCGAGTCGCGCGCATGTTAAATGCCCAAAGTCCTTTTGGTGAGCAATTTGACTCACTGGCAGATATGCTCGCTTTTGGTGCTGCTCCTGCGATACTCATGTACAGCTGTGCCTTAAAACCACTTGGGCGAATTGGGGTTGCCTTAGCGTTTGTATTTACGGCGTGTGCAGCTTTTAGATTAGCTCGCTTTAATGTACAAATAAATGTGGTTGATAAAAAATATTTTATTGGGTTGGCAAGTCCGTTGGCGGCTTTGTTGGTTACAAGCTTTGTTGTGGTTTCTTTAGATTATGCATGGCTACAAATTTATGGCACAACTATGATTGCAATATCAGCATTTTGGGTGGTGGTATGTGGTTTGCTAATGGTGAGTAATGTTAAGTATTACAGTTTTAAAGCGTTTGATAGGCAGCGAGTTCCTTTTTGGGTGCTAATTTTGGGTGTGGTCGTGTTAGCGGCGGCTCTTTATGATATCCCAATGGGCATATTGGTCATTGGTACGGTATATGCGTTGTCTGGATTTTATACCAGCTTTATAGCAAAATAAGTAATATATTTTTGAGCAATTTTAAAAGTTATTATTTTAATAACTTTTTTTTATTATTAATATTTATTATGTACTAGTATAATAGAACAATCGCGTTTTTGAAATATTGTAAAAGATAAAATATTGTAAAAGATAGTTTATAGCATATTAATTTAATGACATATTTAAAGGTTTTTTATGTTTAATGATAAAACAAGCGTTTTTTTTGATAAAAAAAATCAAGGTGTACCATACTCGGCTGATTTAACTAAAGTTTTTGCTAGTATTTGCGAGGGTAAAGCCAACACCTTATTGCTTGAATCTGCCGAAATTGAAAGCCGAAACAGCTTAACCAGTTTATTGTTTATTAATTCGGCATTGCGGATTGTGTGTAATGGGCAAACCGTAACTTTTATTGCTCTTAACCAAAATGGCAAGGCATTATTACCCAGTATTAAGCAAATTTTGGCCAACAAAACTGAGTCTATTGAGTTTGGTAATTTTGGCAATGATGAAACAGACAATAATCGCAAACAACTGACTGCTACTTTTGCCAGTATCGATAACCATCTAGATGAAGATAGCAAACTACAAGCCCCAACGGTGTTTGATGGTTTACGAGTGATACAAACTCTGTTTAATAAAAGCAGTACAAATGATGTGGTTTATACTGGTGGGTTATTTGCTTACGATGTGGTACGAGGCTTTATCCCCATGCAGGGTATCACGCTTGAAGATGATGGCATTACTTGCCCAGATTACAGTTTTTATCTGGCTGATCAGTTGTTGATTTCTGACCACGAAACCCAGCAAAGCGTATTGCACAGCTTTTACTTTTCTGCAGAGCAAAGTGTACAAACTGAAGTGACTCAACAAACAAAAACCATCATCCAGCAACTAAAGCAACCGCTTAACAACTTGACTATTACGCCTACCAAAACAAGCGTAAACGAAAACTATTCTGATGAGCAATTTATTAATATCATTACACGGCTAAAAACGCACATTTATAATGGCGACGTTTTTCAGATTGTACCATCACGCCGTTTTTCACTTGCTTGTCCAAGCCCATTGGCAACTTATCATCAGCTTAAGCAAAATAACCCAAGTCCTTATATGTTTTATATGCAAGATGAGGCATTTACGCTATTTGGTGCTTCGCCAGAAAGCTCGCTAAAGTACACACAGCACAATCGAAAGTTAGAAGTTTATCCGATTGCAGGGTCACGCCCACGGGGTTTTGACAGCAATGGCAACATCGACCCGGAGTTAGATGCACGTATGGAGCTTGATTTACGCCTTGATAAAAAAGAGTTGGCTGAACATTTGATGTTGGTTGACCTGGCACGTAATGACATTGCCCGAGTTTGTGAAAGTGGTAGCCGCCAGCTAGATAAACTTATGCAAGTTGACCGTTATTCACATATCATGCACTTAGTATCGAGAGTAACAGGCAAATTACAAAATAATTTAGATGCCTTACATGCTTATCAAGCTTGTATGAATATGGGAACGCTTACCGGTGCCCCCAAAATTAAAGCCATGCAACTAATTTATCAGCAAGAAAAACAAAAACGCCACAGTTATGGTGGTGCCGTGGGTTATTTTACCTCAGATGGTAACTTTGATACCTGTATTGTCATTCGCTCGGCATTTGTACAAAACAACATCGCCTATATCCAAGCAGGCTGTGGTGAAGTCCTAGATTCTGCCCCGCAATTAGAGGCAGATGAAACGCGTCACAAAGCTGCTGCCGTCATTAAAGCTATTGTGCAAACTCATCAAGGCGTGAGTAATCAACAATTTGAACAAGGCATTGAACAGGTTTATAAACAAGAGAGCACCGCCAAAAAAACGCACAACAAAATACAAAATAAGGAGTAGAGTAGTGGCTAATATCATTTTTATCGATAATTTTGACTCCTTTACCTATAACTTGGTGGATGAGTTTCGAGTACTGGGGCATCAGGTGGTGGTTTACCGCAATGATGTGGACATCAACACCATTACGCAGGCAGTGCTAGCAGAGCCAAACAGCTTGCTTGCTTTGTCTCCAGGACCAGGCAAACCCAGCGAAGCAGGCAATCTACTTGCCATCATTAACCAGTTAAAAAACTCAGTACCAATTTTGGGGATTTGTTTGGGTCATCAGGCGATTATAGAAGCCTTTGGTGGGAAAGTGGTTCATGCAGGTGAGGTTATGCACGGTAAGGTATCGCACATCACACATCATGGTGAAACGGTATTTAAAGGGTTAAAAAACCCAATGCCAGTGGCTCGCTACCATTCATTATGTGCGACAAACTTGCCTAAAGAACTAACGGTTACCGCCAGTTACAACTATATTGATGATAGCACAAAACACAAACAAAGCATTGTTATGGCAGTTAGGCATAACCACCTACCAATTTGTGGTTTTCAATTTCATCCAGAGTCGATTTTAACCTTGCATGGCTCGCAGTTGTTAAAGCAAACGGTGGATTGGTTGCTTGAACAGTCAGCATTAACAGAGTCGTAATATTAACCACAGGAATCGTCATGCACTCATTAGACACACTTTTAGAAAAACTCTTTAACGCCCAAACGCTTACTCAAGAAGAAAGCCAAGCTTTTTTTACTGCCATCGTTAAAGGTAAATTAAGTAACGAACAACTGGCAGGGGCATTGCTTGCGCTTAAGGTACGAGAAGAAACCACAGAAGAAATTGCAGGGGCGGTGGTTGCATTACAACAAGATGCCAAAGCCTTCGCTTCTCCAGGGTATGCTTTTGCCGACATTGTTGGTACAGGCGGAGATGGGGCAAACACCATTAATATTTCTACTGCCAGTGCCTTAGTGGGTGCCTCACTGTCTGAATATGGGATTAAAATTGCCAAACATGGTAATCACGGGGTATCGAGTCAAAGTGGCTCTAGCGATGTACTTACTGCTTTAGGTGTCAATATTAATGCAAAACCTAGCACTGCCCGTCAAGCCTTGGATGAAGTGGGCATTTGTTTTTTATTTGCCCAAAAATACCACTTAGGTTATAAAAACATTGTACCTGTACGTCAAGCACTAAAAACCCGCACCATTTTTAACAATCTAGGTCCGTTAATTAATCCAGCCAAACCTAAACGTCAATTGCTTGGCGTCTATAGCCCAAATTTGATTGATATGTATGCCAACATTGCGATAGCCTTAGGTCATGAACACAGTATTGTGGTGCATGGCAGTGGCTTGGATGAAGTGGCATTGCATGGTGCGACGCAAGTTGCAGAAGTTAAAAATGGCAAAATTGAGCATTATCAACTTACCCCAACTGATTTTGGTTTTAATGAACAACCATTGTCAGTTTTGGCAGGTGGTACACCCACACAAAATGCTAAGGACATCATTAATATGCTAAGTGGTCAGGGCAATGAATACCACGCTCAAGCGGTCGCTATGAATACCGCCATGTTGATGAAATTATTTGGCTATGAAGATATTAAACAATCAGCAAACATGATTATGGAACATCTGGCAAGTGGTCAGGCAATGGCAACGCTTGAGCAGTTAAAAAGTTACTAGAAGTTATTGATTGATTGTAAAGACGCCAAGAAGTCTAAAAAATCCCAAAAGTCTAATAAGTCTAAAGAGTATTGACATGAGCCAACAAAATACCCCCACCATCCTTAAACAAATCGTTGCGGATAAACAAGCATGGATAGCCCACAAACAAGCTGAGTTTCCACTTGAAAGTTTTAAGAGCGATATTCAACCGAGCGACCGTGATTTTTATAGGGCATTACAAACGGGGGTAAACAATAATACGAATGCACCTGCGTATATTTTAGAGTGCAAAAAAGCCTCGCCATCAAAAGGGCTGATTCGTGCAGATTTTTCTCCTACAGACATTGCCAAGGTGTATAAAAATTACGCCAGTGCCATTTCTGTGTTGACAGATGAAAAGTATTTTCAGGGGGATTTTGAATATATCAAACAGGTTCGTAAAATTGCTCATCAACCAATACTGTGCAAGGACTTTATCATTAGCCCATATCAGGTATATCTGGCTCGCTATCATCAGGCAGATGCAATTTTATTGATGTTATCGCTACTCACTAATGAGCAATATCGCCTGCTTTCTGAGCTTGCCCATGGTTTAGGTATGGGCGTGCTTACCGAATCAGCAACAAAAGATGAGGTACAACGCGCCATCGAGCTAAATGCCAAAGTGATGGGGATTAATAATCGCAACTTGCATGATTTGAGTGTGGATATTACGCGTACCTCACAGCTTGCTCAATCTATCCCTAAAGACAAAATTATCATTAGTGAGTCTGGTATAAAAAATCATCAGCACATTAAACAAATACAACCATATGCCAATGCTTTTCTTATCGGCAGTAGTTTGATGGCAGAAGATGACCTTAACGCTGCTGTTCGTCGAATCGTATTTGGAGAAAACAAGGTTTGTGGCTTAACTAACAGTCAAGATGCCAAGCACGCTTATGAGGTTGGGGCGTATTTTGGTGGGTTAATATTTGCCGAAAAATCTAAGCGTAAGTTGAGTTTAGAGCAAGCGAAACAGATTGTTAATGCCTCGGCAAAAGCAGCACCTTTACATTTTGTTGGCGTGTTTCAAAATCAAACAATTGAACAAATTTGCAAAGTGGCAGATTTGCTAAATCTGTTTGCGGTGCAATTACATGGTGATGAAGATAAAGCGTTTGTTAATGAATTGCGCAAAAAGTTAGCAAACAGTGTGCAGATTTGGAAAGCGATTAGTGTAGATATGGAGCAGACTGAGTTTATCATTCCTGACTTTGTAGAGGTTGACCGTTTTGTCATTGATAGCAAAGTCGGCAGTCAACAAGGTGGCACAGGTAAGGTGTTTGATTGGTCGCTTGTTCCTACAGATATTAAAGCAAAAAGTATGCTGGCAGGTGGCTTAAATATTGATAATATCGCTGCTGCCAATGCTCAGGGTTTTATTGGTTTGGATATTAATTCTGGAGCAGAGAGCAGTGTTGGGGTAAAGGATTTACCCAAATTAAAACGTATTTTTCAAACAATTTTATAATGTTAAACTTAATTTAGGAAACTAATCATGAAAACTAAACTCCCTTCTTACTTTGGCGAATATGGCGGAATGTTTGTGCCTGAAATTTTAGTGCCTGTACTTTGTGAGTTAGAGCAGGCATTTATTGATGCTCAAAATGATGAAGGCTTTAAAAAAGAGTTTTATGATTTACTAAAAAACTATGCAGGTCGCCCAACGGCTTTAACCTTATGCAAAAACTTGACCAAAGGCACAAATGCCAAACTGTATTTAAAGCGTGAAGATTTATTGCATGGTGGGGCGCATAAAACCAATCAAGTGCTTGGGCAAGCATTACTTGCTTTGCGAATGGGTAAAACAGAAATCATCGCAGAAACAGGGGCTGGGCAACACGGTACAGCAACCGCCTTAGCATGCGCCTTATTAGGTTTAAAATGCCGAGTTTATATGGGAGCAAAAGATATTGAACGCCAGTCGCCCAATGTTTTTCGCATGAGGCTGATGGGAGCAGAAGTGATTGCCGTCGATAAAGGCTCAAAGTCGTTAAAAGATGCCTGCTGTGAGGCAATGCGTGATTGGGCGGCAAACTATGATAAGGCACATTATTTGTTAGGAACAGCAGCAGGACCACATCCTTTTCCAACCATTGTGCGTGAATTTCAACGGATGATTGGAGAGGAGACAAAAGCCCAAATGCTAGAGCGTGAAGGGCGTTTGCCTGATACTATTGTCGCCTGTGTGGGCGGTGGCTCAAATGCAATTGGTATGTTTGCCGACTTTATTGATGAGCAAGCAGTTGCTTTGGTGGGGGTTGAGCCTGCGGGTAAGGGAGTGGATACCGAGGAACATGGTGCACCGCTAACACATGGACGTACAGGAATTTATTTTGGTATGAAATCACCATTAATGCAGGATGATGATGGGCAAATTGATGAATCGTATTCGATTTCGGCAGGGCTGGATTTTCCATCAGTGGGTCCTGAGCATGCGCATTTACATGCCATTGGTCGGGTGCAGTATGGTTCGATTACCGATGTGGAGGCGTTGGCTGCCTTTAGCTTATTGGCTCGAAAAGAGGGGATTATCCCTGCATTAGAGTCGTCACATGCCCTTGCCTATGCCATGAAGCTGATTAATGATAACCCTAAAAAAGAACAAATCATAGTTGTCAATTTATCGGGGCGGGGCGATAAAGATATATTTACCGTTGATAAATATCTAAATAATGAGATTCAGCAATAGGAGCATGATATGAAGACTGTCACCACCCGATTTGATAATTTGTTTGCTGAGTTAAAGGCACGACACGAAGGGGCATTTGTGCCATTTGTGACCCTTTGTGATCCTGATTTAGAACGCTCTTTTGATATTATTTGCACACTTGTAGATAATGGAGCAGATGCCTTGGAGCTTGGTTTGCCATTTTCCGACCCATTGCTAGATGGTGAGGTAATTCAGGCGGCTAATCAACGTGCATTATCTGCTGGGCATAGCACCGAAGACAGCTTTAAACTACTTGAGCGAGTTCGTGCTAAATATCCTGCTACGCCAATTAGCCTGCTTTTGTGTGCCAATTTGATTTTTGCTAAAACACTAGATGGATTTTACAAACGCTGTGCCAATGTTGGCGTGGATGCGGTGCTGGTGGCGGATGTACCATTAATCGAATGTATGCCGTATTGTCAATCTGCAATAAAACATGGCATACAGCCCGTACTCATCTGCCCGCCTAATGCTTTGGCTGGTTGTACAGCTGGCACAGATGATACCATTGCCCAAGTTGCCAAGCTCACTCAAGGTTACACTTATTTAGTGTCTCGTGCTGGGGTGACTTCGGCAGACAATCAAGCATCTGCAAGTAACCTAAATGAATTAGTTGGCTCTCTTAAAGCCCACAATTCTGCCCCTATTTTGCAAGGTTTTGGCATTGCTACGCCAAAACAGGTACAAGAAGCATTAGACAATGGTTGTGCAGGGGCTATTTCTGGCTCGGCAATTGTGCGTATTATTGAAAATAACCTCGATAATCATCAATCGACGTTAGTAAAACTTGCTGAATTTGTAAGGGCTATGAAAGCGGCAACGATACAAAATTAAACGGATGGTGTTTGGTAGCTGTCGTGTTTTTGTTTAATACTATATCTGATTTGGTCTAGTAATTTTATGCCTATAAATTTATTAACATTGTGATATTAAACACATGATAACTAGTATATTAGCCATGTCGATAAATTAATGCAATAAAACACCATTTTTGTTATATTTATATTTTTATAAATTGATATCAATGCTGATATTGCAGGATAATAAATTGTTATGCATCTCAACGAGAATCAATCGAGGAATAGATTAAGTGGATAGGAGGTTGTTTAAATTGCCTTTTAGATCAGAGTCACCACCAGACTGGGAATGCCCCAGCTGTGCAAAAGGTCTATTAAGAGTTAAAAATGGAACATTCTTCGGAGAGGAATTATCATATTCCAAAAAAGCACACGGTCATGAAGCTTGGGTTCCAGAATGGATTGAGAGCACATATTCCTGCTTGTTAGAGTGCACTAACGATAAATGCAAGGAAATTGTTGCTAGCTCAGGTAAGGGGTTTGTAGATTGGGATCTTGTCGAAGATCACCAAGGCTGTCCGGAACAAGTTTATGACGACTATTATCTCCCCTTATTTTTTTACCCACACCTGAAGATAATCTCTACCCCTGATGAAACTCCTATCAAAGTCGAGGAGGCACTGAACGAATCCTTCCGGTTATTCTTTTGTAGTCCAGCTGCAGCCTCAAATCACGTTCGGGTAGCTATTGAATCCTTGTTGACAGAGTTAAAGGTAAAGCGGTATGAAACATCTGGAGGTAAGCGTCGAGTTATTAGCTTGCATGGTAGAATAAGCCTTCTACCGGCAAAATACGACGGTCTGAAAGAGTTACTATATGCTGTTAAATGGCTTGGGAATGCAGGGAGTCACGCAGGCAAGGAATTAACGATTGATGATGTAATGGATGCTTATGAAATAGTTGAGCACATACTTGGCGAAATCTACGATAAAAAATTCACCAAAGTTAAGGCTCTAGCAAAGAAAGTTAATAAGGCTAAGGGCCCAAAGAAATAATGCATAACAAGGCCAGCCAGAGGGACACAAAAACCGCCGCTTCGCTTTGGTTTTCATGCCCCTTCTGGCGGCGTTATACGTCACAGAAACTCTGTTGTCTATTTAGCTATCAGGCATCTTGGGGATGTTATGGAAAATGATATAAAGCTTTTTGAGGAAATAAAGGGGTTTTTCTCTTCTATGGAACAAGAAGATCTTGCCAAAGATCTAGATTGTCTTGGTCTACCAGAAGAGAGAAAGAATACTCTCATAGATCTTATAAGTGAAAATTTAAAAATGGAATTTTACTCGACATTAGATGTCTTTTTATATGCACTAAAGATTGCCTATATAGAAAAATTTATGACGCTGAATACTAGCGAGCACCTAAAGTCTAAAGGCGATTTATATGAATATGACCCTTCTAAAAATGGCAGTAATATAATCAAGCATGGAATTTCTTTTCATGAGGTCGTAAGTTACGCAAGTAAATTTGGTGCTCTCATGGTTAGCTGTCCTGATAGAAATGATTCAGAAAGGGTTGTTATATTTTCTGATCTGTACAATCTTAAAGGCGTGTATAGTCTGGATCTCCCTTTAAATTCTGATGGAAAAAGTGATGGCTATGTTGTTTCCATTGCGCATTGCAGAAACAATAAATTTAGATTTATCTCATCAAGAATCATGAGCAAAAAAAGTCATAAGAAAACCCTGAAAAACGCACTTAAAAACATTTATCCTGACAATGCAGAGAAAAAAGAACAATTCATAGATAGGTGTCTCGAAATACTTAACCAAAACTTATTCGCAACAGACACCTAACAAGTCAAAGCAGTATCGCCACTGAGTGGCTGGACGCGCTAACGCCCGCCGTTGTTTTAGGCGTTCTCTTGGCACTTTGTGCCAAGAGAATCGCAGTTGACCTTAGCTGTTCTCACATTTTGTCTTGGCATAAATTGCCTGAGAACAAAACGTTCGATCAGACAAATTGCCTACCATAAAAAAATGCGAGCATTCAATTATGATGTTACAATTTGCAGGTCAACTGCACGATTAGCAAGAGAGAAATATGTCTCATAGAATTAAAGTAAATGAATCAGCATCTAGTCTTTTAGAAGATGCTTTAAGCTCAGTTACTCGTTCGACCAGACGTAATCTAATTATTTTCTCAGCTCTATGCTTAATAGTATCTAAAACAG
>PDWI01003278.1_pt1 | contig 22995 bp, 17 predicted proteins | sample 1430891 | NCBI WGS metagenome assembly PDWI01 (sample SAMN01162508, study PRJNA174530) | Oral metagenome, whole genome shotgun sequencing project. | biome: Marine environment; feature: Marine mammal; material: Swab sample of the gingival sulcus; isolation source: swab sample of gingival sulcus... | reverse complement strand
TTGATACTGTTGAGTAATGCTTCACTAAACAGCCCTTTGTTGGCCAGGTCCTGTAAATCGGTATTGGTCGAGCAAACCAGACGAATGTCAACAGGTTTGGTTGTTTGCCCTCCTACCCGTCTGATGTCCTGATTTTGTAAAACTTTTAAAATCTGATTCTGTAGCGGTAACGATATGTGGGCTATGTCATCCAGAAATAAGGTTCCGCCGTTGCCCACTTCAAACTTTCCCAAACATTCGTCATCAGTGTGGGTCATCGTCTCTTTGACATGACCGAACATTTTACTTTCAAACAGTGTTTCTGAAGTCATTTCAACGTTTAAATCTATAAATACTTCATTAAAGTGTTTGGATAAGCGGAATAATTCTTTGGCAATCAAATTTTTACCAACGCCTGTTTCGCCGGTAATCAATATATTGGCATCTGTACCGGCCGCCTTTCTCACTTTTTTTAAGGTCTCCATCCATACGGGTGCTGAACCGATGATGTTTTGATGTATTTTGTTCAATTCCGATTTCAGACCTTTTTCTTTGAGTTCGAGATGTCTGACTTCCTGACGGGTTTTGGTCAGTCTTACAGCTGCATTGATGGTCGATTCCAATTTGCTGTTATCCCAGGGCTTAAGGATAAAATCCACAGCACCTTCTTTGACTGCCTTGACCGCTAATTCCACATCATTGTAAGTGGTCATCATAATCACCGAATTGTCAGGTTCAATGTCCAGAATACGGTGCAGCCAATTAGCTTCTGCGTTACCGGCATCGATTCCTGTCGAAAAATTGATGTCGAGCAAAATGGCATCAAAACAGGAGTCTTCCAAAAGATTTACAATTTGATCTGGAGATGACGTGGTGACAATGTTTTTAAATTGGGGTTTTAAGAGTAATTCTAAAGCGCTTAATACACTTGTGTTCTCGTCAATAATGAGCAGATTTCCGTTTGTCATGTTGTATTTAATGAGAGTTTAACCATAAAGGAATTTAAGACTTGTTGAAAAACACCGGTACATGTTTTAACACATGAACTGTGTTCGAAGGCTTTCAACAAAGTGTAGTTTTTTTAGCCGGGTAAAGCTTAATATTAACTACTTTTTTTACGCAGCAAAACTAAGCATTGTCTAAAAAAAGGACACAATGACGTCAATTAATTTAACGTTTTTATAAGACTATAAACGTAATAACTACAAAATATGTTGTTTAGGACTTTTAAAGTTTTATTGAGACAGTATTGTCTATTTTTTGTCTCTTATGTTTAGGGTTTGGAAGAATCCGAAGAAGTTTTGTTGACAATTTCTTCTTGATGTCTGATACTTTCCTGATGAATAGCCTTAAAAACATCAGCGATAAATGTGTCACTTAAATCGGTTATTGAAGCCTGAGTTAGCATTTTATCCATCACGTCTTTAAAACGTTTATTTTGAAAAATAGCCACATTCTGCTCTTTTTTGAACAACCCTATTTGATGCACCAATTGCATCCGTTCAGACAATACGTCAATGAGTTTTTGATCCAATTCATCAATGGCATTCCTTAACAGTCTCAATTGATCCCGGTGTTCGTTATCAAATGTTTTTTGTCTGACCGTCAAACGGCTTACCATTTTGTGGAAATCCACAGGTTTGAGTTGTTGTTGGGCATCGCTCAGGGCTTTATCGGGATTGCAATGGGTTTCTATCATCAAGCCTTCATATTGCAGGTCTAAGGCTGTTTGGGCCACATGTTCTATACAATCTCTTTTGCCACAAATGTGCGACGGGTCACAAATCATAGGAATATCGGGAAATTCGGATTTGAAATCAATAGGAATTTGCCATTGGGGTTCGTTGCGGTAATTGGTTTTGTTATAGGTAGAAAAACCCCGGTGAATAGCCCCAAGTTTTGTAATTCCTGCCTGATACACCCGTTCAAAAGCGCCAATCCAAAGTTCTAAGTCGGGGTTAATGGGATTTTTTATCCATACGATTTTGTTTGTTCCTCGAAGTGAATCGGCAATTTCCTGCACGGCAAACGGATTGGCTGTTGTCCTCGCACCTATCCATAGAATATCAATATCGTGGGCTAAAGCCAGCTTGACATGTTCTGCATTGGCTACTTCAATAGTCGTGAGTAAGCCGGTTTCTTTTTTGACTTTTTGTAACCAGGGCAACGCCTTGGCACCTACACCCTCAAAACTTCCCGGACGTGTACGTGGTTTCCATACCCCGGCTCTGAATACGGTTACCTGACTGTTTTTAAGGCTCAATTGTCGTGCTGTTTCTAATACCTGTGCCTCAGTTTCAGCACTACAAGGACCAGCTACAGTCAAGGGATGCTTTAAGTTCATATCGGTCAGCCATTGACCTAATTTTTTGTCATTTTTCATGGGGTGTGATTATTGGTTGTTTGTCAAACCTGATAAAACTATTAAATCTTTGAAAACTATATACCAACCTTAAATTTACAATTGTTCTTCTTTGGCGTGTAAAAACCTGGTCATTTTAATTGCCATATCCAGTAAAATAATTTTAGCATTTCCATTCCGCTCTATATGGTAGATGGCTTCTTCCAGAGCTTTGATAATGTCTAAAATATTGCCATTGTGAACAAACGGCGCAAATTTTTCCAATTTAAAATCAGCCGTTTTAGGTTCCAGATACACCAGGTCTTTTACGCCGTAGTTGAGTAAAAGTGCTTGTCGGAAAAACTGAATGCAATAATTTAAAAACTGTTTTTGCGGTTCGCGGCCTATACCGGCTATCTGGTTCGCCCAAGCGATTAAGTTGTTGACCACAGACGGATTGCCTTTGGCTTGAAATGCTGTTCTGATCCAAGTAATGAGCCATTCCTCAAAAATGGTTTCATTAGAGTGTTCTTGTAGTAATTTGAGGGCTTTGGACAGTTTCCCTTCTGCCTGATGTGCTGTTTTTAGCGCCAAATCAGATTTGATGTGATACTCCTGTTCCAAAACTTTCGTGATTTGCGCCTCACTCAGCATCCCAAAGTGCAGCGTTTGACAGCGGGAGCGTATCGTTCCTATGATCTGCTCTTCATTTGCGGTTACCAGGATAAACACCGTATCATTGGGCGGTTCTTCTATGAGTTTGAGCAATTTATTAGACGCAGCCGTATTCATCTTTTCAGGCATCCAGATGATCATCACCTGATAGGTGCCTTCATAGGGTTTGAGTTGCAGGGCTTTGACTATTTCAGTGGCCTCATCCACACCCATTTGTCCTTGTTTGTTTTCAATACCGATGGCTTGATACCAGTCAAATAAAGTGCCGTAGGGTTGTTCGGTCAAAAATTCCCGCCATTCTTTGAGAAATAATGAACTCACCGGATGGCTTTTGACCTGTTCATTGGTTGCTGTAGGAAAGGCAAAGTGCAAATCAGGGTGTTGAAATTTTTTACATTGATTGAAACAGAGTTCCTGTTCATTTTGATCTTTACAAATCAAAAAAGAGGCATATGCCAAGGCTACGTTTAATACGCCTACACCTTCAGACCCTACAAATAACTGTGCATGCGGAATTCTACCGTTTTCAGTAGCTTTCTGCAAGTGGTTAATGATGTGCTGATGTCCTGTAAGACCGTTGAAATACATAAATGATCTGTGCTTATGCCACAAAAGTAATTGTTTTTTAGGTTTAAGAGCTCTATGAGTTGACAGATTAACGTTTTTATATAACCAACAGGTTTAAAACCATCATGAAACACAGCGTGAAATGATTATCCGGCGGAAACAGAAGACACTTCAACTTTGTCGATAAACTAAGGATGATTGAGTGGGGGAGATATGAACTTTAGTTTTCAGATTTTAAACTAATAGTGTTCTATCTACATCCGTTCATTTTTTCCATTGATGAAAAAACGAACCAAAAAAATCTAGGCTTACTAAAAAAACATAAGAAAATGCTACGGAACCACCAGCCACCGATGAAAAGCTGTTTGAAACCGACCGGTAGGGCGGTTGAGTTCTTTTCATCGCATCCCTACCCTGCTTCCTTGATTTTCAATATTTTTTTAGGTAGGCCACCTTCTACAATAAAAATCATCTCAAAAACATCAACAAAGACAGATGAGGTCAGTCTTGTAAAAAAACCTATGATTTTTTAAACCTCTGTGTTCTCTGCGACCTCTGTGGTAGTAAAAAAGCACCTTAAGGTGCTTCGTGCAAAAACTGTAAAAACACCGCGGAGGGCACAGCGTACACGGAGATAAAAAGGTCTAAGACCTTTTTTAGATTCGTTGTACTGATGAGTGTTATATGCCGAGAGGTGCATTCAGTGAAAAAAATCTATGATTTTTTAAAATCTCCGTGCCCTCTGTGTTCTCTGTGGTAAAAATGCGCCATAAGTGGCTTAAAGTAAGAACTGTAAAAACACCACGGAGCGAACAGAGCTAAAAGGTTTTAGACCTACACAATTGTTTATTTTTTAAGAGTTGTTTTTTTTCTTTAAGAGACTGATGCTTATGATTAGAGTTTTTTCAGATTTGGATCAGTCCTTATTTAGAATCATAATAAAATACTAATTACTCTTTAATTCTGATAAAAATCATGTTATCAGAGCCTTTTCTGTAATATTTTTGTCATTTATATTAAAAATAACCTTATATGAACTTAAAATATACCCTATTATTAGTCTGTGTTGTCTTTACATTTAACACTTTCGCTCAATTATCAATCAGTGCTGAATTGAGACCCCGTTCAGAATTCAGAAACGGTTATAAAACGCTGATTTCCGAAGGAGAAGACGCTGCATTTTTCATCTCCCAACGCACCAAATTAAACACCAAATATGCCACAGATAAATACACTTTTTTTGTGAGTATTCAGGATGTCAGAACCTGGGGTGATGTGAGACAACTCAATGTTAGCGATAACAACGGTTTAGGTCTTCATGAAGCCTGGGGTAAAGTTAATTTAGGTGATTTTGCCATCAAAGCCGGACGTCAGGAAATCAAATATGATGATCAACGTATGTTTGGTAGTGCCAATTGGGCGCAACAAGCCAGAAGCCATGACGCCTTGCTGTTTAAGATGCGTAAAAACAAGTTTAAAATGGATGTAGGGTTGGCGTACAATCAGGAAGGTCAAAGATTGTTTGGTACAGTCTATGAATTAAATAATTATAAAACCTTTCAATACGTTTGGTTACACAACCAATGGTCTGACTTTTCAGCCAGTTTATTAATCTTAAATAACGGTATACAATACGTTGATCCCCTTTTCAATGGTGATGATAAAGTCAGATTCAGTCAAACGATAGGGACACATTTAAAAGTCAATTTTATCCCTGAACTCAAAGCTTCTGCAAACTTGTATTACCAAACCGGAAAAGATGCTGCCAACAGAGATTTAAGTGCCTTTCTTGCAGGTGTGGATTTAGGCTATAAAGTTGGAAATAACACTAATGTAGGTCTCGGTTTTGAAATGCAATCGGGTAATGATTATCAAACAGACCTCGCCGTGGAAAACAAAGCCTTTACTCCATTTTACGGTACCAATCATAAGTATAATGGTATTATGGATTATTTCTATGTGGGTAACCATATGAACAATGTAGGACTTATGAATGTTTATGCAAAAGTCAATACTAAACTGTACGATAAAGCTTCCTTGACAGCATTCGTTCATAATTTTATGTCTCAAGGTCAGATTAGTTCGGATACTGACAAACAGTTAGGAACTGAGGTTGATCTTGTTTATAAGTATAAACTGTCCAAAGATGTTAGTTTCGGGCTTGGATACTCGCATATGTTTGCCGGTGATGCCATGGAAGTGCTTAAGAGTAAAACAGATAACGGTATGAATAATTGGGCATGGGTTATGTTGACCTTTAAACCTACATTATTCACGAAAGAATAACCCGGTGAAACCAATAGGTTTAGAATCATCATTAAACACACAGCATAATGATGATTTTAAATACCAAAGGTTATATGTGAGCATTAAAAAACAATAAATAACAAACACATGAAAAGTTTTTTTAGGTTTCTGATACCGCCCAAACAGTGGATAGTTCCGGTGATTATATTACTGGGGGCTATTTCAGGGCTTACTTTGTATGCTTTGACCGAATCAAAAGCTGTTTCTTATTTATCAGACGACCCTAAAACCTGTGTCAATTGTCATGTGATGACCCCTCAATATACGACCTGGATGAACAGTTCGCATAGAGAATGGGCCAATTGTAATGATTGTCATGTACCACATGATAATGTTGTAAAGAAATATGCTTTTAAAGCTAAAGACGGTTTATACCATGCGTCTGTGTTTACCAGTAGAAATGAACCGCAAGTCATTAAGATGAAAGAAGCCGGTATAGAAGTGGTTCAAAACAATTGTATCAGGTGTCATCAGGATCAAGTTACCGATGTACAGCTGTCAGGAACGGTAAACGATCACTTCAAAAACAGAACTGACAGACAGTGTTGGGAGTGTCATAAAGAAGTTCCGCATGGCAAAATTCACAGCTTATCGTCTGTAAAATACTATGGCAAAATTTCTGAAGAACATCAGGAAACAGTGCCTGATTGGATGAATAACTATTTTAATGATAATGACAAAAAATAAAAAACAATGAGTACTCGAAGAAAACCATGGATGAATTGGGTGTTATTTTTAGCATCACTGATTATTGTATTTTTACTTGGACTTTTAGTCTCTTCCATTACAGAACGTAAAATGGAAGCCAAATATGCCTATAAGCCCTTAAATACGATTAACGAATTTGAACCCCGTAATGAAGTTTGGGGTGAAAACTTTCCCAGAGAGTTCCAATCTTATTACAAGACTCAAGAGGAAAATTTTAAATCAAAATACAATGGTAATACCATGATTGATATGCTGGAAGTTGATCCGCGTTTGGTGGTGCTTTGGGCAGGTTATGGATTCTCCAAAGATTACAATCAGGGTAGAGGTCACTTTTACGCCATAGAAGATATTCATAATACACTTAGAACCGGAGCACCAACAGGTGCTGATAACGGACCTATGCCATCGACTTGCTGGACTTGTAAATCACCCGATGTTCCACGGATGATGAATGAAGATGGTGTAGCAGAATTTTACAAAGGTAAATGGGCAAGACTGGGGGAAGAAATTGTCAATCCCATAGGTTGTGCCGATTGTCACGACGCCAAAACCATGAATCTCAAAGTCACACGTCCGGCACTTATTGAAGCTTTTGAAAGACAAGGTAAGGACATTACAAAAGCATCGCATAATGAAATGCGTTCATTGGTTTGTGCACAATGTCACGTGGAATACTACTTCAATAAAAAATTACCCGGTAAAGAAGGTACGCCTTATTTAGTTTTCCCTTGGGATAATGGTCAAACTGTTGAAGATATGGAAACATATTATGACAATATCGGTCATGTGGATTGGGTACACAAATTGAGTAAAGCTCCGATGCTTAAAGCGCAACATCCCGGTTATGAGGTTTATAAAATGGGAATCCACGGTAGAAGAGGTGTTTCTTGTGCCGATTGTCATATGCCATACAAAACTGAAGGTGGTCAAAAATTTACAGACCATCATATGCAATCCCCGCTTAACAATGTCGCTAATTCTTGCCAGGTTTGTCATAGAGAAGATAAAGATGAGTTGTTTAATAATGTTTATAGTAATCAAGACAGGGTTATCGAAAACAGGGATCAATTAGAAAAATTATTAGTCAGAGCGCATGTAGAGGCTAAAAAATGTTGGGATCTCGGAGCTACTGAGGCGCAAATGAAAGATATTCTTCACGGCATTCGTCTGGGTCAGTGGCGCTGGGATTATGCTGCAGCTTCTCATGGTGGATCCTTCCACGCTCCGGTAGAACTGAGCCGTGTCATTGCCAAAGGTATTGACATTACTCAGGAAACCCGTATCAAATTGGCTAAATTATTAGTCGAATTAGGTTTTAAAGGAGAAGTTCCTTATCCTGATATTGAGACCAAAGCTAAAGCTCAGGAATTTATAGGCTTACCTGTAGAGAAACTTAAAGCTGAAAAAGAAACCTTTAAAAAAGAGCTTTTACCTCAATGGAAAGAAGCTGCTAAACAAAGGGAAGCCAAATACTAATTAAGTTTTTATAGTTGTCAATTTATGACAAAAAACACCAACACTCAACGTAATCTCTGGGAGAATCCCTGGGGTTACGTTGAATCTTTTTTGATAGGAGTCGGTTTGATGATTACCGGTTTTCTTCTGGAAGCTTCTATAGGTCATAAAGCTTTACATTTTACGTATCCAGCAAACGTCTATATACTTATCGTTTACTGTGTTGGACTGGTTGCTCTCTATTATTATTTTCGTAAACAGATTGTTATAAGCTGGTTAGCAGATATCCCTTCTGCCATTTCATCTATTGTATTGGTGACGTTTTTAGTGTTGATTATGGGTATTATCCCGCAAGTGCCTACGCAGAATACTTTGATTAATACTCTGGGGCTTAACGAGATTACCTCCAATTGGGCTTTTCTATTGGTATTTCTGCAATTTTTGACGGGTTTAGGCTTAGCAGCAATCAAACGGCTATTTCAATTGAGCCGGGCTAATACAGGGTTTATCCTTAACCATTTGGGTTTATTCATTGTATTACTTTCAGGCTTTTTAGGCTCCGGTGATTTACAACGGTTGACACTAGACACCTATGAAAATCAATTGAGTTGGGTCGCCAGAGATGCCAATCAACAGGCCTATGAATTACCTTTTGCGGTTTATCTCAATGATTTTAACATAGAAGAATATGCCCCAAAACTCGCATTGGTCGATAACCACAGCGGACAAATCATGCACAATAATGGTAAAAACCTCTATCATATTGCTAAGGGCAAAACTTACTACTATGACCGCTACAAAGTACATATAGATGATTATATCAACAGTTCGGGTTTTGTGGGAGGCAGGTATTTACCGGTCAACGAACCGGGGTCTCCCCCGTCAGCGTTAATCAAGATTGAGCACCTCGACAATAAAGAGGTGGTTAAGGGTTGGATCAGTTGTGGCAGTTTTAGGTATCCTTACCGGTCGTTAAAAGTCGATGCGGATGTATCTATGGTTATGACATTCCCGGAGGTTAAAAAGTTTTCTTCAAATGTAGATATCATTACTCCTGACCAAAAAAAAGCTTTTAAAACCATAGAAGTCAATAAACCTGTTAAGTTTCAGGGTTGGACCATTTACCAATTGAGTTACGATGAACAAAAGGGTAAATGGTCAAATAAAAGTGTGCTGGAACTGGTTAAAGATCCGTGGTTGCCGGTGATATATTGGGGTATTTTTATGATGATTGCCGGCGCTGTTTATATGTTTTGGACCGGAAGCCGTATAACTAAAAAACACGAGGTATGACCTGGATAAATTTCCCATTGTACAGTTATTTTATAGCCCTGTTCTGGGTTATAGGGATTATACTTTTAGTCGTATCCTATCGCAAAACAACGGCTCTTAAGCCTTCTTTAGTCGCTATAGGCGCCGGTTGGCTGGTATTGGGGTGGTTTGTTCTTAAACTTTGGTTAGAGCTGGAGCGTCCGCCTATGCGTACCTTAGGGGAAACCCGCTTATGGTATAGTTTGTTTTTACCTCTTATCGGGTTTGTCACGTATTTCCGTTGGCGTTACAAGTGGTTTTTAATCTACAGCACAGGGATGGCTATGTTGTTTCTCACTATTAATTACCTCAATCCTGAAACCTATTCCAAAACCCTTATGCCGGCTTTACAAAGCCCCTGGTTTATTCCTCATGTGCTGGTTTATTTGTTGTCTTATGCGGTATTGGCTGCTTCAAGTATTGTTGCCGTCAAAGGGTTGTATGATGTTTCCCAAAACAACTATAAGAAAGACACATTGCATTTAGCTGATAATCTGGTTTATGTTGGGTTTTCTTTTTTAACATTGGGTTTATTGTTCGGAGCGTTGTGGGCTAAAGAAGCCTGGGGGCATTACTGGACATGGGACCCTAAAGAAGTTTGGGCATTTCTTACCTGGATGGGTTATTTGCTCTACATCCACTACCGTTATTCGCATAAGCAGAAACACAAACAAGCCCTGGGTATGCTGGCACTGGCTTTTGTAATACTCTTGATCTGTTGGTTTGGCGTTAATTATCTTCTCATAGCTCAAACCAGTGTTCATACCTATACCAACTATTAGCATTCGTGGTTTTTAAAAAGAAATAATCCATAATCCGCTTTATTAATCATTTAAAATGATGTACTTTTGACCATATTTTGATGATATTCTATGGCAAATAAAGGAAAAATAAGTGTAGGCATCAGTATAGGTGACCTCAACGGTATAGGGATTGAAATTATTCTAAAAACATTTGAAGACAAACGGATACTTGAGCTCTGTGATCCGGTTCTCTTTGCTTCAAAAAAAGCCATATCCAAATACCGTTCGATACTCAAAATTAATACCCCTGTACAAACGATAAAGACGGTTGACCAAATGATTTCAGGTAAATTAAACCTGATAAACGTATGGCAGGAGGATGTAGAAATTACACCCGGCAAAGCCAATAAAACAGGAGGGCAATATGCGTTTAAATCTCTGGAAGCTGCTGTACAATCATTGGCTAATGATGACATTGACTTTCTCTTGACGGCGCCTATTAATAAAGAGACCATTCAATCAGAAGACTTTGCATTTCCCGGTCATACCGAATATCTTGGTGAGCAATTTGAAGGTCAACCACTGATGATTCTCATGCAAGACAACCTGAGGGTTGCCTTGATGACCGGTCATATTCCATTGGATGAGGTTAAAAAACACATTACCCCTGAGTTAATTGAGGCTAAAGTGTCTCTTCTCAATGAAACTTTAAAACAGGATTTCAGTATTCAAAAACCGAGAATTGCCGTATTGAGCCTTAATCCTCACGCCGGAGATCATGGCGTTATTGGTAAAGAAGATGATGAGATTTTGGCGCCAACCCTTGAAAATATCAGGAAAAAAGGAACATTGGTTTATGGTCCTTATCCGTCTGATAGTTTCTTTGGCAGTGGTCATTACCAGTCTTTTGATGCTATTCTCGCATGTTATCACGATCAGGGATTGACCCCGTTTAAAACACTGGCTTTTGGTGGTGGCGTAAATTTTACGGCAGGTTTAAGTCATTTAAGAGTGTCTCCGGATCACGGTACTGCTTTTGATATTGCCGGTAAAGGAGAGGCGGATCACAGCTCTTTTAAACAAGCCTTATACGCCGGAATCGATATTTTCAGACGCCGTACAGAAAACAGAGAACTTAAAAAAAACGCCTTGGTTAGCAAAAGCTAACGGTTTGTCAAATAATGAGAAAACTAAGAAACGAAGAACTCAACAGAAAGGATATTGCCCATTTTAAAAAAGCCGATAAAACGCCTTTGATCATCATTCTGGACAATGTGCGCAGTCTCAATAATATTGGCTCTGTATTCCGTACTGCTGACGCATTTATTGCAGAGCATATTTACCTGTGTGGCATCACAGCCCGCCCACCCCATAAAGACATTCAAAAAACAGCTTTGGGCGCCACAGAATCCGTCGATTGGACTTATAGAGAAGACATTTTGGAACTGATTGATGAGTTAAAGCAAAACCGGATTAAAATTATCAGTATAGAACAGGCAGATGAGGCAACCATGCTCGATAAATTCACGCCTGAACCCGGTCAAAAATATGCTGTAATCTTTGGTAACGAAGTTATGGGGGTACAGCAATCTGTGGTTGATAAGAGTGACCATTGTATAGAAATCCCTCAGTTTGGCACAAAACATTCTTTAAACATCTCGGTAAGTGTAGGGGTGGTCTTATGGGATTTGTTTGTCAAATTAACTTAGATGCCGGACGTTTGATTTAAGACATGAGATTGCCTGCTGTAGCCTGTGTACAGCCACTGATTATAACTTATCAAAACTTCAGGTTAAACCGAAATTTTACCGCTGATATGCGGATGCGGATTGTAGTCGGACAACTCAAAATCTTCGTAGGTAAAGTCAAAAATATTGTCAACTTTAGGATTTAGCGTCATTTTTGGTAAGGCTCTAGGCTCTCGGGTGAGTTGTAACCGGACTTGTTCCAGATGATTGTTGTAAATATGTGCGTCTCCGAGTGTATGAACAAAATCACCGGGTTTTAAGCTTGTAACCTGTGCAATCATCATGGTCAATAAAGCATAAGAAGCGATATTAAAAGGCACACCGAGAAAAATATCACAAGAGCGTTGATAGAGCTGACAGGACAATTGATCACCGGCGACATAAAACTGAAAAAAAGCATGGCAGGGCGGTAGGGCGGCTTTACCTTGAGCTACATTGTCAGCAAAACTTATGGATGTATCCGGTAATACTGAAGGATTCCAGGCACTGACCAACATTCTGCGGGAATTGGGGTTGTGTTTGATTGTTTCTATGACTTCAGATATCTGATCTATGCCATCCCCGTTCCAGTTCCGCCACTGGTAACCGTAAATAGGTCCCAGATCACCCTTATCATCTGCCCAGGCATTCCATATTTTGACCCCGTTGTCTTGTAAATACTGAATGTTGGTATCCCCTTTAAGAAACCACAGCAATTCGTGAATAATAGATTTTAAATGTAGTTTTTTGGTTGTCAACAAAGGAAACCCTTCTTGCAGGTCAAACCGCATTTGATAGCCGAAAACACTCATAGTTCCCGTACCTGTACGGTCGCCTTTTTGAACGCCCTTGGTAATAACGTGGTCTAATAAATCTAAATATTGTTTCAAAATCTATGGTTTTACAGATGATTATTTTAGTTTGAGTTACCTCTCACACTAATTGCTCTACTATGACTTTATTCAGTTGATGATATCTTACATTACCCTAAAATCATACCCGCCATGGTTGCTGATAGTAATGATGCCATTGAACCGCCTATAAGCGCTCTAATACCAAACTCTGATAAGGTTTTACGCTGTCCCGGAGCTAATGACCCTATACCGCCTATTTGAATACCTATTGAAGCAAAATTAGCAAAACCACACAGCATATATGTTGCCATGATTACAGATTTTTCATAATTAAAATGCGTTGTATTAGCTAAGTTTTTGAGTTCTGCCAACTGGATATAGCCTACAAATTCACTGGCGGCTAATTTTATACCCAACAATTGCCCCATGAGCATCATGTCTTCTTTAGCCACGCCTATAAGCCACATTAACGGGGCAAAGACCGTTCCTAAAATAGCTTCCAGCGATAGTGATTCATAAGGCGTATGATTTGCTACAAATTCATTTAAATGTGTAAAACTGCCGATCCAACCTAATATTCCATTGAGCATCGCAATCATTGCTACAAAAACCAATAACATAGCGGCTACGTTGGCAGCCAATTTCAGACCTTCAGTTGTTCCATTAGAAATAGCGTCTAAGATATTTGAGCCTATTTGATCATGTGAGACCGATAGATCTTTATTGACATCTTGTGTTTCCGGAAATAGTATTTTTGATATGACAATAGCGCCAGGTGCAGCCATTACAGATGCCGCCAAAAGGTGTTTAGCATAGACCAACCGTTGCACAGGGTCATCACCACCTAAAAAACCGATATATGCTGCTAATACACCACCTGCTACTGTAGCCATTCCTCCAATCATCACCAGTAATATCTCAGATTTGGTCATCTTTTCTAAGTAAGCTTTAATCATCAATGGTGATTCAGTTTGTCCGAGAAAAATATTTCCTGCCACGGATAAACTTTCAGGTCCTGAAACATGTAAGAATTTAGTCATAACCCACGCCATTCCCCTTACAACTACCTGTATTACACCGAGATAGAATAATAAAGAAGTTAATGCAGAGAAAAATATAATGGTCGGTAGTATTTGAAAAACAAAAATAAAACCATAGGATTCTACATTCATCAACCCACCGAAAAGAAATTCACTACCGGCTCTGGTGTAGTCTAAAATATTGACGAAAATCTCACCGACAAATTCAAAAACAGCTCTTACAAAAGGAACTTTCAGAACACCAATAGCGAGTAATAATTGAGCTGTAAGACCGGCACCTACCGTTTTCCAGTTTATATCTTTACGGCTTTTGCTTAATACATAAGACAATCCTATTAACACAGCCATACCTAATAGGCCACGTAGTATCGATTGTATCGTAAATCCTTCACTGGGTATCAATTGGGCAGTATTTGTATCTTGTGCAAAAAACACAAGCGGATACATCAAAGCAAGAACAAGTAATAATGTTTTTTTCATGTGTTTGTTTTTTATTGTTTTTTAATGCTCACATGCAACCTTTGATGTATAAAAACAATCATTTCACTCTCTATTTAATGATGATTTTAAACATGTAGGTTTCATAAAAAGTAAATTATTTATTCAGTTGTTATTAGGATGCATACGCCTTCTATTAACTCGGATAAACGTAGAAAAAACGGCAATAATTATCTTAATCTTTATTGGATTCTCTTTTAGAAATCTCATCCCTTAATCTGGCAGCCAATTCATAGTCTTCATTGTCAATGGCGTCATTGAGTTGACTTTCCAATTCTTCCAGAGTATAGGTGCTTAAACGCTCTGTTTCTTCTTCCAGATCTTCAAATAATTGCTCTACAAAATCAATATCTTCTTCTTCCATTGGCTCTTGTACGGTCAACTCACCTTCCTGCATTTCAAAACCGGCTTTTTCCAGAATGTTTTCATAGGTATAAATAGGCGCGTTAAAACGTACTGCCAAAGCAATGGCATCTGACGTTCGCGAATCAATGATTTCTTCGACCTTGTCTTTTTCACAAATCAAACTGGAATAGAAGACCCCATCGATTAATTTATGGATAATCACTTGTTTTATAGTGAAGTTATAGATTTCTGCTAAAGAAGTGATTAAGTCATGGGTCAATGGCCTGGGAGGTTTGAGAGAATCTTCCAAAGCTATAGCTATGGATTGGGCTTCAAACGGTCCTATGACAATAGGCAACGTTCGTTTCCCTCTCATCTCATTGAGTACCAGAGCATAAGCCCCTGATTGAGACTGGCTGAAAGAAATACCTTTGATGTTCAGTTGGATAAGACTCATGTCTTTGTATTATAGAATAATAATGTTTGAATTTTACAAAAGTAGTGTTTTTTTACTTGTCAATAAACAAGAAAACCCTTCAAGTTTTTTAAAACCTAAAGGGTTTTTTATCATTTTGCTTGAAAGCTTAACTATCAGCTTTAAATGCTTTTAATTTTTCGACCAATTGCGGAACGACTTCAAAGGCATCGGCAACCATACCGTAGTCAGCAGCTTTAAAGAAAGGCGCTTCAGGATCGTTATTGATGACTACTTTGACTTTTGAGGAGTTGACACCGGCCAGATGTTGAATAGCGCCGGAGATTCCTATGGCGATATACAGATTGGAAGCCACTTGTTTACCGGTTTGTCCTACGTGTTCGCTATGTGGACGCCAGTCTAAATCAGAGACAGGACGTGAACAGGCTGTAGCGGCACCAAGCACATCGGCAAGATCTTCTATCATACCCCAGTTTTCAGGCCCTTTAAGACCACGACCGGCTGAAACAACAATATCAGCATCGGCAATGGTTACTTTTCCTGTAACCATATCCACTGATTGTCGTTCAATGCTACCCGCAGAGATTTCAGGATTGAATGCGACTAATGATGCGGTAACCGGTGCTTCAAATAATCCAAATGAATTCTTGGCTAAACCAATGACTTTAACATCAGAATTGATTTCAGTAAAATTAAAGGCTTTGTTAGAAAAAGCTTTACGTTTCACAACAAAAGGGTCAACACTTTCCGGTAAAGCCACAACATTTGAGGCATACGCCGCTTGTAATTTTACGGCAATCATAGGTGCGACATACGCGCCATTAGCTCCTGAATCGACGATGACTACCTGAGCATTCTCTGCTTTGGCTGCTTCGGCTATAAAAGAGGCATATACATTGCCATCTGATGTTTTCAGGGCATCACTATTACCCACGAGTACTTTTTCAGCACCATATTGTCCCAGAGGTGTCACATCATCTACAAAAGCGGTGACAGCAACTAAGTTTGTGTTCATTTGCTCGGCGAGCTTTTTCCCGTAAGAAACGACTTCGAGCGCTGTTTTTTTAAATTTTCCTTCCGATGACTCGGCAAATACTATTATTGACATAGTTGAAGTTAGAATTATGAGGTTATAAAACTGGAAGAACGGTGTCTTCTCACTTTTTTAATTGTTTTTAAATGACTTTAGCTTCGTTGTGTAATAAATTTACAAGCTCTTCAGCAGTTTCTACGATTTTACAGGCTGCTTTGGCTGCCGGTTTTTCAAATCGTTTGGATTCGGCTTTAGTATTGACATCTACAGGTTCGACCACACTAAGCGGTTTAGAACGGGCCATCATAATCCCGCGCATATTGGGAATACGAAGGTCGTTGTCCTCTACAAGACCTTTTTGAGATCCAATAACTAATGGCAGAGAAGTGGTAACTATTTCCTTTCCGCCGTCTATTTCTCTGGTTACGGTAGCTTTGTCACCTTCAATTTCAAGACCACTTGCGGCATTGACAAAATTAAAATCCAACAGAGATGCCAACATACCCGGTACCATACCTCCGTTATAATCTATAGACTCTCTTCCGGCAAGGACAAGGTCATAACCCCCGTTTTTGACAACTTCTGCCAATTGCTGGGCTACAAAAAACCCGTCTTTAGGTTCTGCATTGACTCTGATAGCATCATCAGCGCCTATGGCTAAGGCTTTTCTCAAAGTTGGTTCTGTGGTGTTATTACCTACATTGGCTACGGTAACACTTGCGCCTTGTTTTTCTTTAAACCACATGGCACGTGTCAATGAATACTCGTCATACGGATTGATTACAAATTGTACCCCGGAGGCATCAAAAGCCGCATTGTCCGGCGTAAAATTGATTTTTGATGTTGTGTCCGGCACATGACTGATACATACTAATATTTTCATATTTAAAAATGGATTGAATATTTGGAATTATTATTTCTGAATCAAATACTTATTGATTGTATTTCAAAAGTGTTTACAAATATAAGATTTTTATTAAACCCGTTTTTTGACTGATATTTATAAGGGTTTACAGCCGGTGTTTGTTGTAGAATTATAAAGTCTTTTTGTTGAAATACAATTGTTTATAGATTTACGATTGTAATGTCGATACCTCTTTGGACGTTGCACTTAAGACTCATTCAGCCACAGGTTACAATCCTATGAAAAACAGACCAAAAATCAATTGTAAATTGTGGTATATGCGATAAAATAGTTAAAAAATTAATGATATATTTATTACGTATAATAATATTTACTATATTGATGACCAAAATAGTCTTGTTTTTAAGAAAGAGCAATATCAATTAACATTAACTTAATAAGATTACACTAACCTAATACCTTTTTGAACAAATGCATTACGACAAAATTTATGCTTCCAGCAAGCAGAATCCCGAAGCTTTTTGGTTGGAACAAGCCCAAAAAATTAAATGGTTTGAAACCCCTAAAACAGCACTTGAACAAGATAACAACGGTCTTTACAATTGGTTTCCGGACGGGAAACTCAATTTGAGTTATTTGGCTGTTGATAAACATATTGAAGATGGTTTCGGCGATCAACCTGCTTTGATTCACGATTCTGCCGTTCGTCAAGAAAAAACAATCATCACCTATGATGAACTCAAAATACAGGTCGAAAAGCTGGCGGGAGGTTTAAAGCAATTGGGGGTGACCAAAGGTGATACAGTCATTATCTACATGCCCAATATTCCACAGGCGGTGTACAGTATGTTGGCTTGTGTACGCATAGGAGCCATTCACTCGGTGGTTTTTGGCGGATTTGCGCCGCGCGAATTAGCGTTACGTATCAATGATGCTAAACCCAAAGTCATCATCACAGCATCATCGGGTATTGAGGTTGACCGGTTAATTGCCTATAAACCTATGGTTGATGAGGCTATAAATACAGCCGAACACAAGCCGGAAAAAGTAATTCTTTATAACCGTAAGTTGGGTGCAATTGTTCCTAAAAAATCTTATGATGTAGATTACGAAGAACTTGTATCACAAGCCGAACCGGAGACTTATATCCCGGTAGAATCTTCCCATCCGTCTTATATTTTATATACTTCCGGAACCACCGGTTCGCCCAAAGGAGTGGTAAGAGATACAGGAGGTTATGCGGTTGCCCTTAATTTTTCCATGGAAACCATTTATGGGGTAAAACCGGGAGAAGTTTTTTGGGCAGGTAGTGATGTCGGTTGGGTTGTGGGACATAGTTATATCGTTTACGGGCCTCTTATTCACCGTAATCCTACCGTTATGTTTGAAGGGAAACCTGTGAGAACTCCTGATGCAGGAGCTTTTTGGCGCGTGATTGAGGACCACAAGGTCAGTGTCCTGTTTACAGCGCCCACAGCTTTCAGAGCGATTAAACAAGAAGACCCTGAAGGGTTACTCATCTCTGATTACGATACCAGTTCGTTGAAATTTTTATTCCTTGCCGGTGAACGTTGTGATGAACCTACCCGGCTTTGGGTAGAAGAACACCTCAATGTTCCGGCTATTGATCACTGGTGGCAAACGGAATCCGGTTGGCCTATGCTCTCTAATTTTATGGGATTAGAACCTTTACCCATTAAATCAGGTTCTGTAGGAAAACCCGTGCCCGGCTATGATATTCAGATTCTTACTGAAGACGGGAATAAGGCAAAACCCAATGAAGAAGGTTTGGTTGTGATTAAACTTCCTATGCCTCCGGGATTTATGCCTACGTTATGGCAGGCAAATGAGCGGTATAAAGCCGGTTATTTACAGCGTTTTCCCGGTTACTATTTCTCCGGTGACGGCGGAACGGTAGATGAAGAGGGCTTTGTGTACATTACCGGTCGGGTGGATGATGTCATCAATGTGTCAGGACACCGGCTTTCGACGACCTCTATGGAAGAGGTGGTCGCCAGGCATAAAGCAGTTGCCGAATGTTGTGTCATCGGTATAGAAAATGAGATCAAAGGACAAGTCCCACTGGGATTTGTAGTGACTAAAATGGGTGAGGAGAACTACGAGTATTTTAAACTCAAAACCGAGGTGAAACAGATGGTGCGTCAAATGGTAGGTCCTATTGCGTCATTAAAGAATGTCGTGATTGTAAAACGCTTGCCTAAAACCCGAAGCGGTAAAATACTCCGTAACACTTTGCGAAAAATAGTAGATGGTAAAGCGTATGTCATGCCGTCAACTATTGAAGATCCTTTAGTGCTGGAAGAAATTATCGTATTGCTCAAAGAGCTCAGAATTGGAGCCTTTGCTAAAGATAAAGCAGCCATTACCAGTTCGCTTAAAATATTGGCAGACACTTATTACAATATCGATTCGTTGGCAAAATACATCGATGTGTACCGGATTGCGCAAAACGATCCCGAAGACTTTTGGAATACTCTGGCAGAAAACAATTTTTACTGGCGAAAAACCTGGGATAAGGTTTTGGAATGGGATCAGGAAACCCCCGATTTCAAATGGTTTCAAGGTGCAAAACTCAATATTACCGAAAATTGTTTAGACCGGCATTTGGAAACCCGTGGTTCTAAAACGGCTATTATCTGGGAACCCAATAGCCCTAAAGAAAAAGCACAGCACATCAGTTATAATGAGCTTTCTGTAAGGGTTAATAAAATGGCTAATGTGTTGAAAAATAACGGTATTACAAAAGGAGATCGGGTATGTATCTATCTTCCCATGATTCCCGAACTTACGGTTGCTATATTGGCATGTGCGCGCATTGGTGCAGTACATTCCGTAGTATTTGCCGGTTTTTCATCCAAAGCCCTGTCCACCCGTATCAACGATTCCCAATGTAAAATGGTTATCACATCCGATGGCAGTTACCGGGGAACAAAGTCCATTGACCTCAAAGGAATAGTGGATGAGGCCTTAAAGACTTGTTCGGGTGTCGAGAGTGTATTGGTGGTCAAGCGCACCCATGATAAAGTAACGATGGTAGAAGGTCGTGACAAATGGATGCATGAAGAATTACCGGAGGCTTCTACTGAATGTTTAGCCGAAGAAATGGATGCCGAAGATTTGCTGTTTATCCTTTATACATCCGGCTCAACGGGAAAACCAAAAGGGATGGTACATACCACCGGCGGTTATATGGTTTATACAGCTTATACGTTTAAAAACGTGTTTCAATATAAAGAAAATGATGTGTATTGGTGTACAGCCGATATTGGTTGGATAACGGGACACAGTTATATCGTGTACGGTCCTTTAGCTAATGGGGCTACGTCGCTTATGTTTGAAGGCGTTCCATCGTATCCGGATTTCGGACGTTTTTGGGAAATTGTGGAAAAACATAAGGTTAACCAATTCTATACCGCTCCAACGGCAATTCGTACCTTGGCTAAACAACCCTTGGAACTGGTCGAGAAACACGATTTATCCAGTTTAAAAGTTCTGGGAACTGTAGGAGAGCCTATTAATGAAGAGGCCTGGCATTGGTACAACGACAATATAGGTAAGAAAAAATGCCCTATTGTAGATACGTGGTGGCAAACTGAAACGGGGGGTATTATGATTTCACCACTGCCGTTTATTACCCCTACCAAACCTACGTATGCCACATTGCCGCTTCCGGGTATAATACCGGTTTTAGTCGATGAACAAGGTAATGAAGTCGATGGTATTCATATTGACGGCAGGTTGTGTATCAAACATCCATGGCCGGGAATGGCTCGTACTATTTACGGAGACCATCAACGGTTTAAACGAACGTATTATTCGGCTTTTAAATCCAAATATTTTACGGGAGACGGGGCTTACCGCGATGAAGTCGGTTATTACCGTATTTCAGGACGTGTGGATGACGTCATTATCGTCAGTGGTCATAATCTGGGTACGGCACCTATTGAAAATGCGATTAATGAACATCCGGCGATTGCCGAATCAGCTATTGTAGGATTCCCGCATGATATTAAAGGAAATGCCATGTATGGCTACGTCATTTTAAAAGAAATAGGGGAGGGCAGAGATCCTAAAGACTTACGCCGGGAGATCAATCAGATTATTTCGGAAAAAATAGGTCCGATTGCCAAGCTCGATAAAATTCAGTTTGTAGCTGAACTTCCTAAAACCCGAAGCGGAAAGATCATGCGACGTATTCTGCGTAAAATTGCCTCAGGCGAGACGGATAATTTTGGGGATATTACCACGCTGTTAAATGCTGAAGTAGTCCAGCAGATATTGAAAGATACTTTATAGAAGATTTAACGGATAACCGGAATACTACTACTAACTAAAAAAGGAGCTGACAAATACGTCAGCTCCTTTTTTAGTTATATTAAACAGGAAAAGCCCAAAACCATACGACATAAGCCTGAAGCAATGCTTTAGTGCTCCAGATACTTAACAGGGTTTAAATAAAACATTTTTTTCCAACCCTGTTTATCGGCGTCTATTCGCCATACATAAGGTATTAGCGTTACAATAGAATAGTGCAAATGGGGTGATTTTCCGTTGGCATTACCGCTTGTGCCGACCGTTCCGATGTTAGATTTTTTAGTTACAAAAGACAAGGCAGAGGTTTTGAGTTCAGCCATATGCGCATAGTAATGTAAACGCCATTTAGGTCCTAAGATTAACGCGACATTACCTCCTCTGTCTATCTTCCCGGTATATAGGACAAGTCCGGTGGTTGAAGCCCTGATAGCCGTTCCCTTAGATGCAAAAATATCTACGCCTTTATGCGTGACAGACTTTCCCCAGGGATAAAACCAAAATGATTTTGAATTGTAGTCAGCTTTTGTTGCGCCTTTAACGGGCATTTTTAAATGTTGTGGTATTAAAAGCCCGATAACGATGACACTCAAAAGTCCGATACACAGTTTTTTTAGTGGTCTGAGCATGTTATTACGGTTATAGGTTGGACATTAATTATTTTTAGGCATATCTTTTTGTAAACCAAACCCATCAATTTAATCTACATTTAATCTGTAAATGGTTTGATTATTTTTCCGGATGATTTTTTGGTTTTGTTTCTCCATAAACCCCTTTATTTTGTTGCGCGTTTTCTGGTCAATAAGCTGTCTTTGATGTGCTTTTTGCTTTTCATCGATTAATACATCTTTTTCTACTGTAAATAATGTTTTGGAAAGTTGCCTTGTCATTTCAGCATAGTAATTATGTATGATCCATAATTCATTAACGTTTGGTATCAAATGTATTGAAAAATCCCGGCTCATTTGATTGTCTTTTTGATAGTCTATGGTTAACAAACCGGTATCTGGTATTTCAATAGTTACAGAAACGGTATGTTTTTCCGGTGTAAACTTTGGAAATACGGTCTTATTGTGACTGATTCTCAGGTTTTCAATTGAAGAATTAATGGGTTTTATATATTTTACAACAAGACTGTCCCGGTGAACTTTGCTCTCAAAACCATAAACATAAAATTCCTGCATCGATGCTTTATGAGGTTGCAGGCGTAATGCCCCTTGTTTTTGAAGGGTGTAATGTCCGGAAACTTTAAAGTCAACAGCCCCAAATGAAGCAAAATAATAAAACGTTTGGTCGTCTAAAAGATAGATTCCTGAAGCCGTTTCAAAACCTGACAGATTATAAAAACCCTCCACCTGATGATATGCTTCTTGGGCATAAATCTTAGGCATGATTAAAAGAAAGCCTATTAAAATATAGTGTTTAATCATTTTTTAGATGGATTGTTATAATTCCTCTAATAAAGCTTTACGTTTGGCTTCATACTCCTCCTGGGTAATCAAATCCGATTCAAACAACTCTTTTAGTTTTAACAATTTGGATTTAAGATCGTCCTTTGCCGGTTCATTGGTGGTTTTCCCGAGTTCGATACCCGTTAGCATACCCATACCGGCACCAGCCGTTCCTTCATTTTTAGCAACATCCCGTAAGGCTTTTAGCTTTTGCAATTCGGCAAAGTCCACGCCGGCTATTTGGGCTGATTTGACATCGGCCTGAACGTTAGAAACCTCGCCAATACGGTCCAGTGTCTCTTTGTCAAACTGTGTTCCTTCGATACGA
>PDWI01003277.1_pt1 | contig 22996 bp, 18 predicted proteins | sample 1430891 | NCBI WGS metagenome assembly PDWI01 (sample SAMN01162508, study PRJNA174530) | Oral metagenome, whole genome shotgun sequencing project. | biome: Marine environment; feature: Marine mammal; material: Swab sample of the gingival sulcus; isolation source: swab sample of gingival sulcus... | reverse complement strand
TTTTCTGCTTGTTCAATCATATTTATCCTAGGTATTTTTTCTTAGCATTCAAGAGTTCTACTATTTTTTTTACATCTTGGGATTTATCTTTAGGTAGAACTAAGATTCCGTTATCGCTGTTGATAATACAAAAATCCTCAAGACCTATGGCTCCAATAACTTTATTGGGATCATCAGAATAAAGATAGCAATTTTTACAATCAATTAATTCGGTTTATTAGCTTCAATGACATTACCTTTTTTATCAGCTTTATCTTCTTTAAATCTATAAACTTCTTTCCAGCTTCCAACATCAGACCAATTAAAATCTCCAAGAATTACTTTGATATTTTCAGCCTTTTCCATTACGCCGTAATCTATAGAAATACTCTTCATATCTTTATAGATTCTTTCAATAACAGAAATTTCTTTCTTGTTAACAATAGTTTCTTTTATTTTCATCAAAGATTCGTAAAGATCAGGAATATGTTTTTCAATCATTTTTAAGATAGTTTTGGCTTTCCAAATGAAAATCCCGCTATTCCAATAAAAAACTTTACTACTAATAAATTTTTCGGCAGTTTTAAGATCAGGTTTTTCTGCAAAAGTTTTAACTCTGTAGATTTTATCTGAAAGTTTTTCTCCTATTTGAATATAACCATAGCCGGTTGCAGGATAAGTTGGTGCTATCCCAATTGTAACTAGATGACTAGGGCATTTTTCAATTTCTGCTAATCCTAATTCAATAATATTTTTAAATTTGTCATTTTCTCTAATATAATGATCTGCAGGGAGAACTACCATGGAAGCATCCTCGTCAAGTAAAGAAAAATGAAGGGCTCCATATCCGATTGCAGCTGCAGTATTTCTTCCAAATGGTTCGCAAATTAGATTTTCTTTTAAAAGGTTAGTTTCTTGTAGCAGAAGTTTAGCTTGTGAAAAATTAGAAATTACAAAAACTTTCTCTTTGGTTGTAAGTTTTTCTACTCTATCAATTGTATTTTGAAGCATATTTTTATCATTAAATATCTTAAGTAGATGCTTTGGAGTTTTTTCAGTACTTCTTGGCCAGAATCGAGAACCAATTCCTCCTGCCATGATTAAAACATAATTACTCATCTTGATCCTTTTTTTCATTTATATTAACTTTTTCATTTTCCCAATTCTTTCTCACAAGAATTGTATCATTTAAAATTTTTGCAAATTCAAATTTAGCTTTATTTTGGCTAATAGTAAAACTCTCATTTTGATTAAGATCGTTATAAACCCCCAGCAGGTATTTACCAGGTTTTACCTTAATTTTGTAATCTGCATTATTTTTTGCGTCCAAGAAATATTTTAATTTCTTGTTGGTGGAATTTACAACAAGTTTTAGGTTTTTGCTACTTTTGTTTAAATTTATTTTTCCACTAATAGTTCCAAAGCCAATTTCCTCTTTAATTTTCACTTTGCTAAAGTTTAAAGTATCAGCATTGTTTTTTACTAGTAAAAGATAGTTCTGTTCCTTAAGTAAATTTTTATCAAGTAAATACTTATAGCTCAAGCTATTTTTATTCATTCTTTTAAGAACGATTTCATTGGAATCATTTTTTAAGTCTAGAAAAGAGCATTTAAAATTAGTTAAATTTGGTTTGTTTAGTAGTAATTTTAAGGTATCATTTAGATAGTAGAAGTTCTCCGGTTTTTGGATTATTCTAGGATGGCTCTTAGGTAGAGAATCTCCCAAGAAAATAGATTTTAGGCGTGCTTCTTTTTGAATTTTATTGTTATTGAAATCATAGATAGAAGCACCTAAATCAATTTTGAGTCTCGTATCGGGCTTCAAAGAATCTTGTAAGCTTAGGTATAATTCCTTTTCTTTTGGGGAATTAAAGGTTTTAAAAAGAATTTTCTTATTATCATTTTCAACTTGATCAACTATTTTGGGATAATTTCTAAGCTTTTCTGAAAATTCTAATTTTAGCAGTTTTTTATCAATAACTGTAATATTTTCAAGGAAGGGAGCAATGGTGTCTTGGCTACCTAGAACAAATTCATAAAAGGGATTATTAGTCTTTCTTAAATCAATATTTTCATAATTATATGACAAAATTTCACTATTAATTTCTACTCTGTTATTGCTATTCTTATCCAAGAAAATTAGAGGGTAGTATTTCTTTCTTTCCAAATAGTCAAGACTGAAACTATAATCATCATTCAAAGTTAGATAATAGTCAAAAGTGAGACTATCAAGCTCAAAATTGTATTTTTTTAGTTCTTGATAATCGTAGAGTAGGAATTTCACTAGATTCGGTTTTACTTTATTAATAACATTGTTTACAATCGAATAGCGGCATTTTCCTCTTATTTTACCATCTGAAATATGATCAGAAGTAGAATAGCAAAGTAAGTGATTTTGGGCTAAGTTATTGCCTCTGAGGTCTTTTAAGGAGCTATTAATTACAATTAAAATCGTTAGATCCTCTTCAAGATCAAAAAAATCAATCGTGATTTCATTTTCATCAAAACTAATTTCATAATTGTCTTTAATCTTATAGGGGGAAATACTAATTGCTTTTTTAAAAGATTTATAATCAATAAATTCACTAAACTCAATATTTACCTGAAATCCTTCTTTGGCTAAATTAGTTGTTTTATTTTCAGGAAAAACAGCAAGAATAGTTGGTTTTGTTTTATCCTCCTCACCTCCTAGAGGAGCTCTCTTATATTTTGAGGCACAAGAATTAACTATTAACCAAAGAAAAGTCGTCAGTAGTATTAATAATGTCTTTTTTCTATTCATAAATTCAGTTTATTTATTTTAAAAGAGAAGACTTAGATCCAAAGCTTTAACGGAATGGGTCAAAGCTCCCATGGAAACATAGTCAATCTCAAAATCTTTAATTTTGGCAATTCTTTCTTTATTAATATTGCCGGAAACTTCAATTTTTACTTTTGAATCTTTTAATTTAGTGCATTCTAAAATTTCAGCATCACTCATATTATCTAGCATAATAATATCAACTTTTTGAGCTAGAGCTTCTTTAAATTCTGTTAAATTTTTAACTTCAACTTCAATTTTAATTTCTTCTAAATTGTTTTTTCTTAAATATTCTCTTACCTTGGCTACGGCTAGAGTAATACTGCCACTTGCCTCAATATGATTATCCTTTAACATTACAAGGTCGTAAAGTCCCATTCTATGGTTTGTTCCGCCACCCATTAGAACAGCGTATTTATCTAAGTATCTATAGGCGGGTAAAGTTTTTCTGGTATCTAGGAGTTTTATTTTGCTATCTTTTAAAAGCTGCATTATTTGATGAGTTTTAGTGCTAATTCCACTCATTCTCTGAAGGAAATTAAGAGCAGTTCTTTCTGCAGTTAAAATAGAAGCAAAATTTCCTTCAATTGTTAAAACTTTATCTTGTTTAGCAACAAAATCCCCGTCCTTTTTAAATTCCGTAAAGACCAGCTTCTGATCAAGGTAATGAAATGATTGTTTAAAGATTTCAATTCCTGAGATAATTCCGTCAGCTTTGGCATAAAGAGTTGCCTTCTTTTTTTGATTAGAAAAAATTGCTTTACTGGTAATATCTCCATTGGCTCCTAAATCTTCTTCAAAAGCCATCTTAATTAATTTTAGAGAATATTCTGTCATTTTATTATTATCAATCATAATCAGCCTCAATTTAGTTGTAGTCAAATACTATTAGTGGGATCAATAATTCTTGATCAGCTAAACCACCATGATTTCCGAGATGGAATTTTTTAGGTTCATTTTTGAGAAAATCTCTCATAATATAATCTTCGTTGAGCAAGAAAACAAAGTCGCCAATTCTATTTTCAAAATCAGGGTGGATCAAATCTAGTCTAGTCCCATAAATACCTTTTGCCAGTATTTCAGATTTGGTATAAATTTCTCCTACTTCTTCACCAAGGATTGATTTGATTTTTTCTTTAAATATAGCTTGGTATTTTTCTTTAACATAGAAATAAACGGTTCTTGGTTCTCCGCAGAGAGAAAAATTTAGCATCTCTTTTAGCTTCGGGTAATCATCAAGGTCGATATTCTTAGCATGATCACAGTCCAGTAAGCCATGGTCTGAAGTTATGGTGAAGAAACTATTTGGAAATTTATTGCTAAAGAAATTTTTAAAAGAATGATCTAAAAATTCAAAAAGCTTGTTAAGTTCTAGGCTTTGAGAACCAAATTCATGAAAATAAGTATCGAAGAGAGGGAAGTAGGCATAAAGATATTTACGCTCTTTTTGAGAGCTGATTTCTAAGAGTTTATTAAAAAAGTCTTCCATGGAATCGTAGTAAATTTTTTCAGCTCCTGTAGTGGAGTAATAGGAAAAAAGACTTTGTTTAAATTCTCTTGGAATTAAACAGATTGAATTAGGAATTTGAGAAGTGATGGTTGGTTGATTATAAATTTTATCAATATCAATTCCTGCTTCTTGAAAAGAAATCTCTTCTCCTCTGATTTGTTCTGTTAAAACGATACAATTATGATCTTGATTTCCTTTCAGTTTCATAAACCATCCTGTAATTCCATGCTCTAGAGGAGTAAGTCCGGTAGCATAAGAGGTTAAGGCACAGGCTGTGGTTGTGGGGAAAACAGAGTGGAAAGAGCCTCGGCAATGAGCCGCTAGAAAGGAATTTTCTTTATTTCTGAGAAATTCATATCCCAGCCCATCAATTAAAATATTGATAATGGATTTATTTTCTAAATTATAATTATCATCTAAAAGTTTTAACCCCGGATAGAGAGATGATAGCTTGAAAGCTTTTTTGATGGAACTAATAAAGTTAACAATCGATCCTGAATGATAATCTATACTAGTTAAAATATTTTTACGATGGTTTTTCATTCAATAATCCGGTTTTTTCTCATCCTCTTGATATCACAAGTAAGTATTAGAGCATCCTTAAAGATTATTAGCTACTACATTGGGCAATTTTTAAGAAAAAATGCAAAGATTTAAAGAAAAATTACTAAAATCCTGCCTTGGTTACCACAATTAATAGCTCTATACCCCTGATGCAGTCCTTGGGATTTTTGAAGCATGCTTCACGAAAATAAAAGATATTTCCTAAAGTGGCATTGTTCTTCTTCAATCACCCTCGGTGGCTTTATTCTTTTCCATAGCCCCGTCTTATACTACTGCCTAGTGACTAGAGCTTTAGTATTCATTATTTTTCGCTCCAATCATAGAGAAAATATTGCGTAATTAAAGAAAAGGCAAGTAAAAAAAATATCCATTTTTTAGCTACTTAATATAGAGGTTTATTTCTTAAGTTTTTAAGCTGTTTTTAGGAAAGAAAATAGAGTTTTGAGGTCTTTTTGATGGCATTTTATGGCGATTTTTTTGCTCATTTTAGCTGATAATTTACCATTTTTTAAGATCTTTTAGTTCTTGTTTTTTTAATCAAATCTTGGGAATTTCTTTAATTTTTGGCTCTTAATTGCTAACAAATATAATGCCAAAAAAAACTGTTAGAAATGGCAAAAAAGTAAAGGTTAATGGTGAATTTTGCTAATGTTTAATTTGTGAAATAAATGTGTTTTATATTTTTTTTATTCTTTTTTTTGTAAAATATAATTTTGTTCTTGACATCTTCCTTTAAAAATACTATTTTACAGAGTGGGTATAAAAATGGTTGAAAATGTATGAAAAGGGATATGGCTTTATTTTCAGGGAAATATGATTACGCGGTTGACTCCAAAGGGAGAATCAATTTTAAGAAAATTCTCAAGAGGCTTAGCGAGGTCGAGAGGGGGGATGCTAATTACCATTTGCTTAAACAGAGAATTAAATCTCCCAAAAATGAAAAGTCGTATAATTTTTTTTATATTTTCACTAATCATTCATGGAATAAGTTTTATGAAGTTAAGCAAATCGACTCTTGGAAAACGACCGAACGACTTAGTTTTCTTAGTAGTCTTTGCGGTGAAGCTCAGATGGATGCTAATGAGAGACTTAGTATTCCTAAGGAATTTTTGAATTTTATTAAAGCTAAAAAAGATTTGATCCTGCAAGGGGATGGAGATAAGATTCAAGTCTGGACTAAGTCTGATTATGACGAGTTTTTTGCTTCTGATACAGTCGATGATAATAGTTCTAAATGGGATATTTTCGGCTAAACTTACGGTCCAAATTCATAATTTAAATAAGAAAAGGTGTTTATTTTGACAGGCAATTATCATATACCTGTGCTACTAGAGCCAACTTTAGATTTCTTAATTACAGATCAAGATGGAACTTATTTAGATTGTACTCTTGGCGGTGGCGGGCATTCACGCAAAATTTTAGAAACTATTTCAAGTAATGGTCATTTGTATAGCGTAGATCAAGATATTGACGCTATTAATCATAATCAAGATTTATTAGCCAAGTATCCTAATTTGAAGATTAAAAATATTCCATTTTCGGAAGTTATTGAAATGGAAGAAATTTCTTTCGGTTTGAAATTTGACGGTATTTTGATGGATTTAGGAATTTCATCTAGGCAGATAGATAATTATCAGAGAGGTTTTTCTTATTTGCAAGATAGTGATCTTGATATGAGAATGGATAAAGAAAATCCCTTAACGGCTGAAATTATCGTTAATGAATATGATTTTGAACAGATCTTAGAAATTTTTAAGAATTATGGTGAAGATAAATTTTCTTTTCAAATAGCTAAAGCAATTATTAAATCAAGAAGTGAAAAGAGGATTAAGACTACTTTCGATTTGGCAAAGATTGTTACTAAAACTGTACCCCATAAGGCAGAAATTAAATCATTATCAAGAATTTTTCAAGCTCTACGAATTGAAGTAAATGATGAACTGGGAGAGCTGAAGAATTTTCTATCTTTTTCGCTTGAAATTTTAAAGCCGAAAGGAAGATTTGTGGTGATAGCTTATCATTCTTTGGAAGATAGAATTGTTAAAAATTTCATTAATGAAAATTCTAAAGGATGTATCTGTCCGGTTGATTTTCCCAAATGTGTTTGCGGTAATCAGCCTAAGCTAAAAAAAATTACTAGGAAAGTCGTTATTCCTAGTGCTAATGAAATTAAAGATAATAGTCGAGCAAGATCGGCTAAACTGAGAGTTTTTGAGAAAATTTAGGATTTTAGGAGGTTTGCGATGTATTTATATGGGGTAAAAAGAGTTGCTTTTGAGGAAGAAAAAAAAGTAAAAGTAAAAATAAAATATTTGCCAATTTTTGGTTATGTGTTGAGTCTTGCTTCGGTACTTACTCTATTTTTTGTTGCTCGTTTAATAACTTATAACGAATGTAGGACTCTTAGCTCAGAAATAGAAGTTCTAAAAAAAATGGAAAAAGATATCTGCCAAGAATGTGAAGAATTAGAAATTAAATATAATTATTTAAGTAAATCAATAGATGTGGTAACTATTGCTGAGGAAGAACTTGGGATGGTTCAAAGGGATAGTAAGCTTTATTGTTTTACTGTTAAAGACCCTAGTAATTTATTTGAAACGAAGACTAATCAAAAACCAAATCTCTTTGATCAGTCTCTTGATCTAACTTTAGCAGATTTAAGCGAATGAATTAATTAAATTTTATAACAGGGCTTTTATTATGAAAACGAATTATACTAATATAGCAGATAGTCATAAGCAAAAATCAACCTTGTTGCTGATTTTATTGTTATTAGGATTTTTTATTATTATCATCCGTCTTTTTCAAGTTCAAGTGATAGATCACGATAAGTATCAAGCTCTTTATAAAAGACAGGGTAGGGAAAAAATAAATGTTTATGCCAAAAGAGGCTGCATTTACGATCGGAACTATAAAGTCCTAGCTAAGAATACCGGAGTTAAATATACTTTTGGAATTAATCTCAATAAAGTAAAAGATAAAGTCGGTCTTGCTAAAAGACTTGCCTCTGTTACGGATCAGAAGAAAGAGAAATATTATCGAAGTAAAATTAAGGGTGCTAAAGGGTTTAAGTGGATTGCTCATGATCTGAAGTCTTCCCAAAAAGAAGAAATATTAAAGATCTTAACTAAAGACGAGAGTGCTGTCAGTTCGTTTAAAGCGACTCCTTCCAGAGCTTATCCCATGAAAGAAGTTGGAGCTCAAATTTTAGGATTTACCGATCTTGAAGGAGAAGGGGTAATGGGGATTGAAAGCACGATGGAAAAATTTCTTAAAGGTGAAGATGGCTTTGAATTTGTATATAAGGATGCTAAGGATAATTTATCCTATCACAGGGGTAGGAAGAAAGATCCTATCAATGGAAATAATGTTGTGTTAACCATAGATGCAGAGTCTCAGCAAATTGTTGAAGATGAACTTGAAAAAGCTGTTAAAAAATGGAAAGCAAAGAAAGGTACAGCAGTTGTTTTAAGTCCTAAAACAGGCGAGATTTTAGCATTAAGCAGTTATCCCTCGTTTGATCCTAACTGCTATTTTGATTTTTCTGCCGGTGAAAGAAAGAATAAGGCTATTACTGATATTTATGAACCGGGCTCAACTATCAAATCTATTTCCGCTGCAATGCTTCTTGAAGAGGGCAAAGTTAAAGAAACGGATGTCTTTTTCTGCGATAATAAAGGGGTTAAGATTTTACCTAATAGGAGACCGATTAAAGATTCTCATAAAAATAAAAATGAGTATTTGACTTTTAATCAGGTGCTGGCAAAATCTAGTAATGTTGGGATCGTAAAGGCGGTTTCTAAGCTTTCAGATAAAAAATTCTACGAATATTTAAGATCTTTTGGGTTTGGTTATAAGACTGATATTGATTTAACAGGGGAAGTTTCAGGAATTCTTCCTCCTAAAAAGAATTGGTCGGCTTTTTCTAAGCCAACAATGAGTTTTGGGCAGGGAATGAGTGCTACAATTTTACAGGTGGCGATGGCTTATGGAGCTTTGGCAAATGGAGGAACTTTGTTAAAGCCAATGCTTGTGAAAGGGATCGTCGCAGAGGATGGTCATATTATTAAAAAAAATGAACCTGATACTATCAGGCAGGTTATTTCTAAAAAAACAGCAGCTAGAGTTAGAAAAATGCTAAGTGCCGTTGTTGAAGAAGGTGGAACTGCCAAGGAAGCTTATATCGAAAATTTAAATGTTTGCGGTAAAACAGGAACTAGTCAGAAAGTGATCAATGGTAATTATTCTAGAAGATACTATGATGCCAGTTTTGCGGGAATGCTTCCTTATCAAAATCCTGAGATAGTTTGTGTGGTCGTAATAGATAGCCCTAAACCTTATCACTGGGGAGGAATGGTTGCAGGATCTGTTTTCAAAAAAATTATTTCAAGAATTTATCAGAAGAAATATAGTCAGTTAACCACTAAAAATGATGGCAAAAAGCGTATTATTATTCCTAATTTGATTGATATGGAAAGTGATCTTGCCAGGAAAATTTTAAATACTAAAAAAATTCCTTTTAAGATCGATAAAGAAGGGGTGATTTCTTACCAGTCTCTCAGGGCTTATTCTTATAAAAAAGATAGCGATACTCTGCTCCTTTCAACTTTAAAAACTAAGAGTGATTTATCACCTGATGCAATTGGTCTTTCTTTAAGGGAAGGGGTTAAGATGATGCATGAAAGAGGTCTAGAAGTAGTTGTTAAAGGAGAAGGAAATGTTTATAAGCAGCAGTTAAATCCTTCCATAAAGCCTGAAATTACCAGTGTTTGCACTCTCTATTGTCACTCTTTACTAGAGGAGAATAAAGCTAAGAAGCAAGAGCTTGCCAAAAAAATCAGAGAAATGAAAAGAAAATTGAAAAAGAATAGGAAGTTAACCGTTGAAGCTTAAAGATATTTTAAAATATTTTCCTGATGCTATTTACCAAGAAATAACAGATTTTGCTGTTGAGAGTCTTGAAATTGATTCTAGAAATGAGAATAAAAATGGAATTTTTTTAGCAATTAATGGGCTAAGTGTAGATGGTGCTTTATATGCTGATGAAGCTATAAAAAAAGGAGCTAAAGCTATTTTTTATGAAACTCAGATTGAAAATTTTCAAGCGGGAATTAACTATATTAAAATTGCAAGTCTGAGAGAAAAACAGGGATTGATAGCTTCTCTTGTTTATCAAAATCCGGCTGAGAGTCTCTTTTCAACAGCAGTAACAGGCACGAATGGGAAAACTTCTTTCACTTATATCTTTAAGCATATTATAGAGAAGGCTTTTCAGGTTAACTGTGGATTATTTGGCAATATTAAATATGATTTGATTGCTAGAGTAATTGATTTTCCTAAAAATAATACTCCTGATAGTGTTTATTTACAGAAGTATTTAAAAGAAATTAATCTAAATCAAGGTCAAAATTTTGTAATGGAAGTTTCTAGTCACGCTCTAGAACTTTTCAGAATTGAAAATATAGCTTTTAATCAAGCCGTTTTTATGAATTTAAGTCAAGATCATTTAGATTTTCATAAAGATATGGAGAGCTATTTTGAGGCGAAGAGAAAACTTTTTGCAAATTATTTAAAAGAAAATGCCGCTATTATTATAAATCAAGATGATTTATATGGAAGACGCTTAGCTGAAGAGTTTAAAAATTGCAAAAGCTTTTCTTGCAAGGATGCAAATGCTGATTTATTTTGTAAAAGCTATAGTTATGATCAAGATAATAGACTGGTTTTAAATCTTCTTTATAAAAATAAAGATTATTGCTTCTCTTCCAATCTTAATGGTGCTTTTCAAGTTTATAATATTATGGCTGCCATTTTAGCAGCTCTTGATTTTAGAGATGATTTAGAAAGTATTCTTAAAGTTTTTGAAGAGGATATTGTTATTCCGGGGAGAATGGAGGAAGTTTTTGATCAACAAGGAAAAGTTTTTATAGATTATGCTCATACTCCTGATGCCCTGGAAAACTTGCTGAAATCAGCCAAAGTTATTCCTCATACCAAATTAACTGTTTTATTTGGTTGCGGAGGAGATAGAGATCGCCGCAAGAGAAGTTTAATGGGGGAAATTGCCGAAAGATTAGCAGATAAAGTTATTGTTACTTCTGATAATCCCAGAACAGAATCTCCAATGGAAATTATCAAAGATATTACTCGCTCAATGAAGTCAAAACCGGAGGTAATTGTTGCTCGAAAAAAAGCAATTGAATATGCCCTCCAAAGTAGAGTTAAGGGTGAAATTATTTTAATAGCAGGCAAAGGTCATGAAGTTTACCAAGAAGTAAATAAAGAGAAATTGCCTTTTTCTGATAAAGAAATTGTGAAAGAGTTTTTAAAGGTTAAGTAATGAAAATTAGCATCAAAGAAATATTAGAGCATTGCAACTGTTCTGCTGAGAATATTAGAGACTTAAATCAAGAAGTAGCTAAGGTAGTGATCGACTCTAGAAAAACTCAAAAAAATTCTCTTTATATTGCTTTTAAGGGAGAAAAGACGGATGGGCATTTTTATATAGAAAAAGCTTTAGCAGCCGGAGCTCTTGCTGCGGTTACCTCGCCATCGTATCAGAATGAGAAGAATTTTCCCATAATTAGAGTTTCAGATCCGGCTTTGTTTTTAAATGAAGCTGCTGCTTACTGGACCGATAAAATAAAAGCAACTAAGATTGCAATTACAGGTACTAATGGCAAAACGACTACCAAAGAAATGCTTTTTGAAGTCTTTAGTCAGAGTCATAAAGTTTCTAAAACTGATAAGAATTTAAATAATCATCTCGGTGTTCCTCTAACAATTTTAGATATTGATGATCAAGTTTCTTACAGTATTATTGAAATGGGGACTAATCATTTTGGAGAAATTAAAGCCTTAGCAGAGCTTGCAAAACCTGATCAGGGGGTTATTACCAATATTGGAGATGGGCATTTGGAGTTTTTTAAAAATAGGGATGGTGTGCTGAAGGCAAAATTGGAGCTTTTTGACTATTTGAAACAAAATGAAAAAATTTGTTATTTCAATGTTGACGATTCCCATTTGGGTAATTATAATACCCAGTATGATCATGTTGTTTCTTTTGCTCTTAATAAAGAAGCTGATTATTGCTTAACAAGGGTAGAACTTAGAAATGACGGATGCTATTCTTTCGTCTATAACGATGTGAGAATCAATTTACACGAGCTAGGTTATACTACTCTTAAAAATGCTCTTTGTGTTTTGGCTATTGCAGCTAATAATAATATCAGCATTACAGATATTAAAAAAGGTCTGGAAAGTTTTAGGAATAAAGATAAAAGGTATCAGCAGCTTAGTTTCAAAAATTCCAAAATTATTTTAGATTGCTACAATAGTAATCCTTCTTCTTTAGAAAATGCTATTTTGGATATAGCTAAAATTAGTCCGAAGGCTATTTACATTTTAGGAGATATGAAGGAACTTGGTGATAAATCAATTTCTTTTCATCAAGATATAGCTAGGAAATTAGCAGAAATTGATTATAAGGAAGTTCTTTTTTTCGGTGAAGAAATGCTACATGCTTACAAGGAATTAAAAACAAGATCCAAGTACTTTGAAAGTTTTGAACAATTAAAAGCTGAGTTTTTGAAAATAACTGATAATTACGAGTTTATTTTTATCAAAGGTTCTAGATCCATGCAATTAGAAAAATTATTAGATTTGGAGGAAAAATGAATTATTTAAGTCGTCTTTTTAATTCTGATAATAAACTTTTTAAGTCTATTACAGTGGGTTTAGTCTTTAATTTAACTATTACCTTACTAATCTTTATTGGCTATATGATGATTATAGAGGCTGGTTCATTTACTGCTAAATATAAATTTGAAAATGAGAATTATTTTATTTTTAAACAAGCTAAATTAATGGTAATTTCTTTTCTGCTTTTTCTACTGGGAAGTAAAATTTCTTATAAAGTTTATAATAAGTCGGTAATTGTTTATTCGGGTTTCGTTTTATCAATTATTCTTTGCTTGTATTTGATTTTATTTTCTTCCGGAGGCGATAGTATCAAGGGGGCTACCAGATGGGTTGCCGGATTTCAGCCTAGCGAGCTTTCAAGAGTTGCAATTATTTTATTTCTTAGCTACTCTCTAACCAAAAAGCAACCTTTTATTAGAAGTTTAAAGGCTTTTATTCCCAATCTGGTTTTTTTGGGAGTGATTGTTATTTTGGTTTTACTACAACCTGCTTTTTCAACTTCAATGATGATTGCGATTACAGGTTTTGCAATGATTTATCTTGCTAATTCGAAAGCTCTTTACATGGCGATTATTTTGCTCTTAGTAAGCGTTATGTCTTTTTTTGTGGTAACTAAAGTTTCCTATAGATTTAAGAGGATTGAGTCTTATATTGGTTATATTTTTTATGATAAAGAGCCTAGTTGGCAAGTGAAACAGTCGTTAAGAAGTTTTGGTAATGGCGGTTTTTCAGGAATTGGTTATGGAGAATCAAGACAGAAGGAGTTTTATCTACCCGAGCCTTATAATGATTTTATCTATGCGATTGTGGGCGATGAATTTGGGTTTTTAGGGACTTCATTTTTAGTCGGGCTTTATCTGATTGTTATTATCTGTGGTTTTAAGATAGCGGCAATGTCGGGCGATTTTTTTGGCTTTATTTTGGCATCGGGAATTACAGTTTCTTTTGCGACTTTAACAATTACTCACATGGCTATCAATTTAGGTTTGTTTCCGCCAACAGGGCAACCTCTGCCTTTGATTAGCTATGGAGGAACAGCTTTGGCTATCAATATGTTTATGCTGGGTATTTTGAATAATATTTATTTCACCGGCAAAAAAAATAAAATTATTGGAAGAAATCTTTAATGAATAAAGAGTTTAGAAATATTCATTTCATTGGAATTGCAGGAGCAGGAATGATGCCCTTAGCTATTCATGCTAAGGCGTTGGGTTATGAGGTTACAGGTTCAGATCTTAATGATCAGCTTTTTGAAGAACTTCAGAAGGAGGAGATTTATCCTGTTAAAGGTCATCATCAGCTACCGGCTAAAACGGATTTGGTTGTTTATAGTTCTGCTGTAAGAAATGATAATTTAGAATATCAACAGGCTCTTGAAAGAAAGATTCCGCTTATGAAAAGAGCTGACTTTTTAGGATATTTAACTAAGGATAGTCATTCTTATTTGGTTAGTGGATCTCACGGGAAAAGTACAACTTCTGTAATGCTGGCTGATATTTTAAATAATTATCCAAAGATTAATTCTTCTGCTATTATTGGAGCAAAGGCAGTTAGCGTCTCTTCTAATTATTACAGAGGATCAAAAGAATCTTTTGTAATTGAAGCAGACGAATACGATAGAAGTTTTTTAAAAATGTATCCTAATGATTTGATAATTTTAAATATTGATAGTGATCATTTGGATATTTATGGAAATATTGATAATTTAATTGCAACTTTTGAACTATTGATCAAAAAGCTGAGCAAAGAATCGGTTTTAGTAATCAATGGCGAGGATCAAAATTGTCAAAAAATAATTAAAAAATTAGCAAGACCCTATCTTTCTTTTGGTTTAGGTGATCAGAATAATTTTTATCCTAAGAATATTGCGATGAAGAAATCGACTATTGAGTTTGATTTATACCATGATCAAGAGTTTGTTGATTCTTTTAAATTTAGAGCTATTGGTAACTATAATTTACTGAATATGGTTAGCGTTTTAGCTCTTTTGATTAGCAAAGGGTTAGATCCTAAAATTTTAAAAGAACTCTTACTTAAATATCAGGGTTTGAGCCGAAGAATGGAGATTATTTATAATGATAATGATTATTTATTAATCGATGATTATGCTCACCATTCTACCGAAATTGAAAATGTACTTAGAGCTGTTAAAGAAAATTTTAAGAGAAGAATTGTTGCTTTGTTTCAGCCTCATTTATTTTCAAGAACCAAGTATCAATATTCGTTTTTTGCCAAATCATTGGGGATTGCTGATCAAATTTATATCTCTCAGATTTATCCTGCTAGAGAAAAAAATGATGGCAGTGTTACTAGTAAGATTATTAAAGAGGCAATGACTGCTGAAATAAAAAATAAGACCTCAGTTTTTGATAATTTTGAAGATTTATATCAAGAATTAAAGAAAAATCTTAAAGCAGGGGATTTAATTATCAGTTTGGGTGCCGGAGAGATAAATAAAGTTTTATACAAATTAAGAGATCATCTTAAGGGAGGAAGCAATGGAAAAAGCTAATAAAGATAATTTTTTTGCAGAAATTAAAGGTAAAGTGCTGGAAAAAGAAGATCTGGCGACTCATACTACTTTCCGAATTGGAGGTCTGGCTGATTATTTTATCTATCCCCAAGATAGTGAAGATTTAAAAAATATAATTAGGATTTGTAAAAATGAAGATTTGCCTTTTTTCGTCTTAGGAAAGGGATCTAATATTCTCTTTTCAGACTCAGGTTACAGAGGTGTTGTTATTGATATTATGAGAAAATTTAAAAATATAGGAATAGACAAAAATGAAATAACTGCCCAAGCAGGAGCAACGCTAAGTGCAATTAGCAAGTTCGCCTATCAAAATTCACTCTCAGGATTAGAAGCCTTGGGCAGCATCCCCGGAACCGTAGGGGGAGCTATAGTTATGAATGCAGGTGCCTATGATAGTAATATTTCTGACAACTTAAGATTTATAGAAGTCTTAAATTATAATGGTGATTTTGAAATGATTGCTACTAAGAAGGTTAAATTTTCTTATCGTGAATCTTCTCTCAAGGATTTAATTATTCTTTCTGCAAAATTTAATCTCAAGATGGAAGATAAAGAAGTAATTAATATGAAAAGACGCAGATTCTTAGATAGAAAAAAAGCAGCCCAACCTCTATCTTTACTTTCTGCCGGATCAGTTTTTAAAAATCCCCAAGAGATGCCGGCTTGGGAGCTTATTGAAAAATGTAATTTGAAAGGTTTTTCTATAGGAGATGCTGAAATTTCTAAAAAACATGCTAATTTTATTGTTAATGCAGGCTATGCGACAGCTAAGGATGTTAAAGATTTAATAGAATATGTTCAAACTAAAGTTTTTGAAGAGTTTAAAATTTCTTTAGAAACGGAAATTATGATGGTAGGATTTGATAAGTGAAGAATATTTTGCAAAAAATATTGTTTTTAATAAAAAGCTTTTTCTTAACTATTTTTCTTGTTAGTATGGTAAGCTCTGTTTTCTTTCTTGCTTATAGTTTTACTATTTTTTGTTTGAAGAGTGATCATTTTAGACTTGAAGAAATTATCATTGAGAATAATCATTTACTTTCTGATGAGAGAATAATAGAAATCTTAAATCTTGATGAAAATCAAAATTTACTCTTCTTTAATGAACGAAATAAATTAGAAAAATTATTGAAATCTCTCTATATTGAAAAAGCAAAAATTGAGATAATTTTTCCTAGAACTATTAAAATTAAGATTAAAGAATATCAGCCAATAGCCTATATTTTAAATGGTGATAAGCTGGATTATATTACTCAAAATGGTAAAGTTTTTAGAATTATCAATAGTAAAAATTATCCTGATCTACCTATTATTCAGAAAAAGAAGATAACGGAAGCTATGAGAAAATTTATTACAACTTGCTACCAAAAAAGCGAATTTGTTTATCATAAAATTTCTGAAATTTACGAAAATGAAGAAGGCATTTATTTGAGTTTAGTTGATAGCAGCGTTAAAATTTTAATTGGGAAAGATAATTTTAGTCAAAAGATTGTAATTTTAGATAATTTTTTAAATTCAGAAGGGACAGTTTTAGATTTTGCAGATATAGAATATTTGGATTTAAGGTTTTCGGGAAAGGTTCATTTAAAAGAAGATCTTGCACTTCAGACTTTAAAGAGAGAATATGAGAAATTAAAGAGAGAAGAGACTGAGCTTAATTAGTTAGGAAAAGAATTTAAAAGGGGGCATTTATGTTTTTAGTAGGACTGGATATAGGAAGTAAATATGTAAAAGGTTGCTTGTTTGAATATCTTGATGGGCAACTTAAAATATTGCAATTAGAAAAAGTGGAATACAAAGGAAGCCAAAAAGGAGTTACCATCGATATTGCTAAGACAGTTGATGCCATTAATAGTTTAAAAAATAATTTGTTTAGTGGTTTCAATGAGACTATTGAGTCTTACATTGTTACAATTTCAGGTAAGGATATTTCTAATTTTAGAGTGTCTCACAAGCTCCCTCTATGGAAAAAGGAAGGAGAGCAGAGAAGAGTTAAGATAACTCAAAAACATGTTGACGGAGTAATTTCTCTGGCTTCTGATTCTTATCAGCTAAAAAACACCATGATCTTGCACACTATTCCTCAATACTATACTATTGATGGAGAGCATAAGGTTAAGAATCCTGTTGATATGACGGGAACCAATCTTGAAGGTGAAATTTGTATAATTAATGCTCCAAGTTTACAGGTTGATAATTTGGAGACTGTTTTAAAAAAATGTAATATCAATAGCTATTATCTTGTTTATGCTCCGATCGCAACTTCTGAGGCAGTTATTGATGAAGGTAATAAGGAAAGAGGAGTTGTTTTTATCAATTTGGGAGCTCAAACAACCGAACTTGCTATTTACAATGATGGGATTTTAAGTGATACAGAAGTGATCTCACTTGGTTCTGATAATATTACCAAAGATTTAAAATATGTTTTAAAAACTTATTACGACAATGCTGAAAGAATCAAAAGAGAATACGGAAATGTTGATCTTGACAAAATTGACAAAAATTTAAAAGTTAGAATGGAAGAAAGCATGCTTGATGAAGAGTCTAACTTAAAAAATCTAGAGCTGATTTCTAAAATTATTATTGCCAGATTGGAAGAGATTTATGAAATAGTTTTAAAAAAGATTTATGATAAGGGGCATCAGGATATTAAGCATATTATTTTAACAGGACCGGCTCTAGCTCTAAAAGGAGCAGAAAATTATTTCAGAAAAATGACTAATCCTAATTCTAGTCCTGAAGATGTTCATCTAAAAGGTATTGAGCTTAATGGTTTTAGAGATAATTCGGATTATTATACTGCTATTGGAGCTGTTAAACATTTTGTAAATAATTATTCTTTTGCGGCAAAAGAAGAAGCAAAACCTTCCTTTTGGTCAAAAGTGAAAAATTTTATGGGAGATATTGTTTAATTTCTTGTAATTGCCGGATAAATAGATAGGGTGATGATTAGAACTATTATTACTGATTTTTTAGAATAAATTAAAAAAGCTGAAAAGATAGTAAAATAATTCTGAAATTTAGAGATAATAGGTTGATTTAATTGATAATTTTTAATATAATGATTTGAATATAAATGAGGAGGTAAAAATGGGTACAATGTTATTTTCTTTCGATGATAATGCAAAAATGAAAACCAAAATCAAGGTGATTGGAGTTGGTGGTGCCGGCTGTAATGCTGTTGAGAGAATGAAGTCTGAAAAATTGACAGGAGTTGAGCTGATAGCAATGAATACTGATGCTCAGCAATTGGCCGATGTGAGTGTTGATTTTTTAACTATAGGTCCTAAAATTGCCAAGGGGCAAGGAGCCGGATCTAATCCCGAAGTGGGAGAAAAAGCTGCTTTAGAAAGTAAGCAAGAAATTAGCAATTTTATTAAAGGGGCTGACATGGTCTATATTTCTGCCGGAATGGGGGGAGGAACCGGTAGTGGGGCTGCTCCTGTTATTGCAGAAATGGCTCGTGATCTGGGAGCTTTAACAGTTGCAGTAGTTACCAAGCCTTTTAAATTTGAAGGCCCTGTTAGAATGAGACAGGCTAAAGAAGGATTGCAAAAATTAAAAAAATGTGTTGATACGCTAATTGTTATTAATAATCAAAAAATAGTTGATTCTTTTAAAGGAATAACCGTTCCTCAAGCTTTTGAATCTGTGGATGAAGTTTTATACAAATCTGTTAAGGGAATTACGGATTTAATTACCAAAAAAGGACATGTAAATCTTGATTTTAGTGATGTTAAGACTATAATGAAGAGAAAAGAAAATCAGAATGGTGCAAGTGCTATGATGGGGGTCGGCATTTTTGAAAGATCTGATGTTTCAGAAACTGCTGATAGCGGAATGATGCTAGAAGAGCCTTACATGTGTACAGAAGCTGTTAGATCGGCTATGAATAGTACTTTACTTGAAAATAGAGAGTTGAAGGGTGCCAAGAGAATCCTTGTCAATATTTGTGGTGGTACAGATCTAACAATGGATGATATTGCCGAGGGAATGCAGGTTATTAATGAGGCTGCTGCCAGTAATGATATTAATGTTATTTACGGTAATGTGATTGATCCTGAAATGAGAGGAAAAGTTAGTGTTACTATTATTGCTACAGGGTTTGACGAGCCGGAAAGCATTCAAACTCCTTATGTGGAATCAGAATTAGATAATTTTGAAATTGATTACAAAACCAGTGATAATGATTGGTATGAAAAAGAAGAGGTAAAGGAAGAGCAGGTTGCTAAAGAAAAAGTTAAAGTTTTTGCAAATGGGGAAGATGAAAGTGTTGACTGGGAATATCCTGCTTTTTTAAGAAATAATCAAGATTAAAAGGACATTATGTTACCGAGTTTAACTGAAAAAGAAATAATAAATAAATATTTGACTGTTTTTGAAAATAAGCTAAAAAAAGATTTTTTTCAGTCTGTTAGCCTAAAGAAAATTCAAATTCAAGATCCGGTTGATACAGAGCTTTATAAAGAGTATAAGGACGGCTATAATTCTACTAAAGTTGAAGTTAATTTTGAGCTTTACGGTTATAAATCTTATTCTGATGACAATTTGGAGTCTATCCTTAATGATACCAAGGAAGCAAGTGAAGATTTTTATCCTATTGCTGAAGTTGATGTTTTTAGTCTCAATAAAAAAGGTAAGTATTTGGTTCAGATTATTTTTGATTTTGTTTTTATCAAATACGGAGTTGAGCAGTTTGAAGAGAATAATAGTGGTCTTGATTCTAAATCTAAAAAAGAAATTATTAGTCAGATAGAATTTAAACTTTCTGAAATCTACACTCTTTTAAAAAAATTATAATCAACTTTTTTCTAATCAAAAAATTGGGGGTATTTATTGCCCCCATCCTCCTCAATCTCCAATAATGATTATAAGAGATAAATGTTAAGATCAAAATTAAAAATATTTCAAGATTCTAAATCTCAGCTCCTAATTTTAATTCTCTTGATGATTTTTAACGCCGCTATTATGGTCATAAACCCCTTAATTCTCAAATATTTAATTGATGTCGTAATTCCTCTAAAAGATAGTTCCCAGCTTTTCAAAATTGCCGGTTTCATGATTGCTCTATTTGTTGTTGGCAGCATAGTAACCTTTAGCTTGAATACTTTATCTTTATTTTTAATTGATAAGGTAAGTTTAAGCTATAAACAAAAAATTGTAGGGCATACTTTGGATTTAGATATGCTTAGCTTAAGCGAGATGAATATTGGGAAGCTGAAAAATATTATTAACAAAGATTCTTATATTGTGATTTCTTTTTTGTTAAAGAAAATGCTCCCTTTGATAGCTGAAATTTTTAATTTTACCTTTATTTTAATAGTTCTAATTTCTCTAAATCTTAAACTTACGCTGATCTCAATTTGCTTTTTACCGGTTTATTTCATTTTGTACCATTATGCCGGAAAAAAAATTGAAAAAGGGATTCCTTTTTATTATAAAATAGTAGATGAGATTTCTCAGTTTGTGCTTCAGACCTTAGCCGGAATTGAGATTATAAAAATTTTTTCAAAAGAAAAGCGGCAAAAGGAAAAATACAAAAGAATTTGTAATGATTATTTGAAAAGTGAGCTTAAATTAAATATGATTAGCTCTTTTGCTCAAAGCGTTTCGATTATTTTTGGGAATTTTTTTTCGTTTGGTATTTTTTTATATGCTACATATTTAATTTTTGAAGATATTATTAGTTTAGGTTTGGCTGTTGCTTTTTTTTCTTATCTTTCAAAACTATTAAGTCCTGTAAAATTACTATCAAGTTTAAGTGTTGAATATAAGCGCTTTTCAGAATCCTTTTCAAGAATAGAATCGCATCTAGAATTAAGACCTCAGATTATCAATGAAAATCAAATAAATTATCCTGATTTTAAAGATAAAATAGTTCTTAGGGATGCTTCTTTTGCCTATGATAAAAGTAATCGCTTTATTGAAAAAATTAATTTTGAAATTCCCAAAAATAAAACTATTTCGCTTGTTGGTAAGTCCGGTAGCGGGAAATCAACGATAGCTAAATTATTGATTAGATTGTATGATTTAGATCAAGGAGAAATATTAATTGATGGGCTCAATATTAAACAAATAAAAATTGAAGATTTGCATCAATTAGTGGGGTATGTACCTCAAGATTCTTTTTTATTTAATACAACTATAAGAGAAAATATTTTATTTGGCAATCCTAATGCTACTCAAAAAGAATTAGAAGCTGTTTGTAAAATGGCAAATATTTATGATTTTATTGTAAGTTTAGAAAAAAAGTTTGAGACAGTCGTTGGCGAAAAAGGAATAAAGATCTCGGGTGGAGAAAAACAAAGAATTTCCTTAGCTAGAACATTAATTAAAAATCCTAGAATTGTAATTTTTGATGAAGCTACTAGTAATCTTGATAGTGAAAGCGAAAATATAATCCAAAATGCCATCCAAAAGCTAAGTCATAAAATGACAATAATTATTATTGATCATCGCCTTACTACGGTGGTTAAGTCAGATAATATTATTGTGTTAGAGAATGGTTCTATTTTAGAAAGTGGAACTCATCTAGAATTACTTAAAAAAGGTGGGCTTTATAGTGATTTATGGCAGGAAAGTAATCAGAATCTTAATAATTAGAGTTTTCTGAAAAAATTTTTTAACAAATAAAACCCAATATTAAAAATCATGACGGTATTGTAGAGACGCTTGTCGCTGTGCTCTAATTAAGTCGTTCCCTTTGGGAACTTCAATGCAGAATTAAGAAACGCAGTTCGGCATAAGCCCATGCAGAATGCAGAATGCAAAATGTCGATATTTGTGGCGATGTTGGCTTGTTTAAAAACAATAAAGGAATATACGGCAACAAATGTAGGGGTGTGGACGCTACGCTTCAATTGAGTCTCTGCGCTTCAATTGAAAATTAAGACGCTACGCTCTAATTACGATTGTCAAATGCTTACTACTTTTAATACGAAACCATTTTAAAATAAAAGGTTGCACAGAGACCCGTGCAACCTTGTTCATAAATCACTCTATTTCACAAAACCGGATGGATTAGTAACTTTACCCATGAATAAAATAGATTTACTTCTGTCATCTTGGATAAGATAAATAAATGGTCTACTGGCAGAAAAAACAAATTCGCTGTTAACACCATAATCTTCAGAAGCAGCGGCAGCCTCTGTTCCTGCTTCATTTACTTCAATAAATGAAGCTTGTTTTATATCTTTAAACCAAAGCTCAGAATCCGCTGTGACTAGATTAGTAAGATCTGCACTACCACAAAAGATTTGATGAATACCAAGCATCTCTAGCATCTCTTTGAATTCGAAAGAATTTTTAATTTTCATCTTAGGCAAATAGAAATGAGACTCTTGATAAGCAGGATCATCTTCCGGAAGTTTAGTGAAATTAGCAAGACAATTATTCCAAGTTTCATAATTTAGACTCTCAAAAAGGTTATCTAAACTATAATCTCCATTCTCATTATTACCAAGCAAAATATACATAGCTAATTTTTGATCTCCATAAGGCAGGCGAGCAGCAGTAAACTCTTCTCCAAAATAATAGCTAAAATCTTTCCCGTCTGAATACATAAATTCGGTTATTCTGAAAGGAAGTTCAGTTTCAGGATTATCTAAGTAAAACATTCTGCTCTGAGTCTCGTCCGGATCAAAAGCAAAAGTCCAATTTCCTTTAAAATAAATAGCGTTAAAAATAGCTAAGACTAAATCTTTCATATCTTCATCTGAAACCATACCCTCAATTAGTCCCTTAGTCTTATCACTAACCCAGTTATTGATTTCATCTTTATTTAGTCCTTGGCTAACAAAGACATCAGAACTATAGTATTTAGTCATTTTTTCAATAAAGCTTTCAAGAACTGTAAGCTGGGTATTATCAGCCCAAAGGGAATTGAAAACTCCCACTTCAGTACTAGCAT
>PDWI01003274.1_pt1 | contig 23000 bp, 17 predicted proteins | sample 1430891 | NCBI WGS metagenome assembly PDWI01 (sample SAMN01162508, study PRJNA174530) | Oral metagenome, whole genome shotgun sequencing project. | biome: Marine environment; feature: Marine mammal; material: Swab sample of the gingival sulcus; isolation source: swab sample of gingival sulcus... | reverse complement strand
GCCTGCGGATCTGCTCTGCAACCTCTCTGTTCTCGGAACAGAACATGCCGCCCTCTCCGCAGGTGATATTCTTGATCGGATGGAACGAGAAGATGCTTTCACCGCTGCTGCCAATTTTCTTGCCGCGATACTCTGTACCGACGGCATGGGCGGCATCCTCCACCAGGGCGATATTATGCTCCGCCGCCAGCTGTCGCAGCGGCGCAAGATCAAGGGCGGCTCCGGCAAAATGGACCGGCAGAATCAACCTGGTCCGTTCGCTGATACAGGGCGCCACTGTTTCGCTGGTCACCATCAGACTCTCCCTGTCTATATCGGCAAAAACAGGAGTTGCGCCGGCAAGGACAATCAGATTTACCGTTGAGACCCAGGTAAGCGACGGGGTAATCACCTCATCGCCCACACCAATGCCAAGGGCCTGTAGCAGCAGATGCATACCGGCAGTGGCAGAAGAGAGCGCCACGCTGTGAACCTCGGGTTCCTGCTGACAATAGCGGGAAAATTCTGTTTCAAAACCGGCACATTGGGAGCCGGTGGTAATCCAGCCGGAGCGAAGAACATCGGCAATAGCGCTAATTTCCTGTTCAGAAATATCAGGTTTTGAAAATGGAAGAAACTGTGCGTTCATTGGCGTATGCTGTATATTGAAATGGTAGCTGGTTTATCCGCAGCTTGGTTCGTAGACAGAGGGTCGTATTCCGAAGTTTCGCGTCTCATTTCCTGTTGTGGCTGAGGACTGTCTGGTTCAGCCATGCTGGTTTATCGGGTATGGTATCAGCATTGACATCAGGGAACCTTGAATAATCAGTCTTTTGCCCATCTTCTTCGTTGTAGTTGAAAGTTTATCCTTGGAATATCAAACATATGCCTGCGGTAAATTTTCTCCTGCGCCTCGAATATGAACAAATCACAAGATTATTCAAGATACCTGTTATTAGCAATGCTTTTCTGGAGTCTGCAGCTGCAGAAGGGAGGCAGAAAAAAGATTTCTTGCAATGCCTACCCGGACGCAACCAGTAGTTGTTGACGATAAAATTTTGTAAGTTGAGGTAGTTATCTTTTATGCACAGTTATAAAATCACTTCTGTTTTCAGTGTTGTTTTTCTCTTTTTAGCGCAGAGCATTTATGCTCAAACGGAAGTTGACAGCTGTATATACCAGCGTGTTAAAACGGCCCCTGATGAATTGACCATAGGTGAGATCCGGAAACAATGCGCCCTGCAAAGGGAGGAAGTGAGTGCCTGGAAACAGACCTTTACTCCAAGCCCGGTGGCAAAGAGGTTTGCCGTCGACAGGAGCAATCTTAATAAACCTTTTACCCTGATGGCGCACGGACCAAACTATCTTCTTCCGCTGACGTACAATATCAGGAACTGGGACTCTTCTCTCTACCGGAATACAAACGGTGAGCAGCAGCTTGACCTTGACAGGGCGGAGGTGCAGTTTCAGCTCAGTATCAAGATGCCGTTGGCAATAGATATTTTTGGTTCAGAGGTGGACGCCTATGCCGGATACACAATGCGTTCTTTCTGGCAGGCTTATAACCGCGGTGATTCAGCACCGTTCAGGGAGACCGATCATCAGCCGGAGTTATGGCTGCAGCGTCACTGCTCTCTCTCTTTTGGCGCTTTGAAAAACGTTGCCAATGGCATTGGTGTTGTCCATCAGTCCAATGGGCAGGGCGGAGCGCTTTCCAGAAGCTGGAACCGTATCTATGCGACCTTCGCCTTTGAGATTGGTGATCTGGCCTTTATGGTTAAACCGTGGCTCCGTTTTGAAGAAGAGGTAGAAGACGATAATAACCCGGATATTACTGACTATCTTGGCCATGCCGAGCTGGTTCTCGCCTATAAATATAAAAATCATACCATCTCTCTTTTGAGCCGCAATAATCTGGAGTCAGGATTTTCCAGGGGGACGGTACAGTTAGGTTGGAGTTTCCCGTTTCTCGACTATAATTATCTGCGTGGCTATGTGCAGTATTTTCATGGCTATGGGGAAAGCCTTATCGACTATGACCACTCAGTTGACTGTATAGGTGCAGGCCTGTTACTCACAAACTACTTGTAGTTTTTAATATTTTGTTGTCATTATTATTTTATATATATTATTATTTATTATATTTTTGCAGAGTTAGGGCTGTTGCCGTTCAACCAGATACCGCCAGTAACGCTGCGGGATATATTTTTTTTGCAGCGCTCTGTTTTGTCTCTGTGCGTTACTGATGGCATGATGAAATGTTTGCCAGAGCCGCTGATACTCTTTTTCTCCAGCCGCCAGCTGCCGTTGCGGAGGCTGGCCATGTCGTTTGACATGGTTTGAGAAATCCGGGTCTATCTCAATTTCTGTCAGTTGTTTTCCGTCCCATAACAGGGCAAGGTCTCTCTGCAGATCATGGATAATCCACTGTTCGTTTTTGATTCTTCTGCGAAAATGCGGCGTGCAGAGGGTTATAATATTATATTTTGGAGAAAAGGGTGCATAGAGTAGCTGGTTGTCCATACGATAGAAACGGAGCAGGCCCTGATAACGGTGGACTTCCTTTTTTGTCTTTCGGCTCAGGGTAAGGAGATAGCGGGTGGCGTTATCGGAGTAGTCATCAATCGCCCTGCTGCCAACTCGCAGGCAGTGTCTTACGAAATGGTAGAGATGCAACCCGGTATCATGCTGTTCGCTCAACCAGGCGCAGATAATAGTTTCGGCGATGGTGGGTTGCAGGGAGTGCAGATAGCGCATAAGCCTTTCTGCCTGATTTCTGCTGGTAACAACGGCTACTGTCTGGCAGAAGAGATGCGGTTGATAGTGCGGATTATCAACAATACAGAGTACCTGCTGTTTTGATTTTATCGCGGTGGCAACGGCGGTAAGCAACCCTTCGAAGCTGCCGTCATAGAGATAGATATATTTTTCGCCAGCGGGCTTTTCGGATGAAAAAAGTGATTGCATGGCGTAAGTTTTAAGACGGGTTCTCGGTTGGGCAGAGTAGCTGTTATCAGTCAACTATATAAAAGCGGGATATAAACGCAACAGGTAATGAAACTGACAGAAAAATTAGCCATTCTGGCCGATGCCGCCAAATATGATGCGTCCTGCGCGTCAAGCGGCAGTCGCAGGAAGAACACTGCGGGAGGTATCGGCAATGCGGCACAAAGCGGTATCTGTCATAGCTGGTCGGCGGATGGAAGGTGTATCTCCCTGTTGAAAATTCTGATGAGCAATGACTGTCTCTACGATTGTGTTTACTGCCTGAGCAGGCGCTCCGGCAATGTGCGGCGGGCAACATTTACCCCATCGGAAGTTGTTGAAATGACGATTAATTTTTACCAACGTAACTATATTGAAGGGCTGTTTTTAAGCTCTGCCGTTTACGCCTCTCCAGAACAGACCATGGCGGATATGGTGGCTGTATGCGAACTGCTGCGCAAAAAACATAAATTTAACGGCTATATTCATCTGAAAATTATTCCGGGCGCGCCTGCCGATCTGGTGCAGCAGGCCGGTTTTCTGGTCGACAGAATGAGCGTCAATATTGAGCTGCCGTCGTCAGACTCACTGAAAAAACTGGCGCCGCAAAAGACGAAAGCGGCCATTATGCTGCCGATGCGGCAGATTGGCGATAATGTTGCCGGTTACGCGCAGGAGCGGAAAAAAAGCAGAAAGGCGCCCCTGTTCTGTCCGGGAGGGCAGAGTACGCAGATGATTATCGGCGCCTCGGGTGAATCCGACCAGCAGATCTTAACCCTTGGTTCGGCACTGTACAGCAGGATGCAGCTCAGACGGGTCTATTATTCAGCGTATGTTCCTGTAAACAGAGCGTCCAGTCTGCTGCCGGCGACACTCTCCTCTCCGCCTCTGCTCAGGGAGCATCGTCTCTATCAGGCCGACTGGCTGCTGCGCATCTACCAGTTTCAGGTGGAGGAGCTGTTTACCCGAAAAGAGGTAAATCTTGATGAGAGGCTTGACCCCAAGGCGGCATGGGCGCTGCGCAATTTCGATCTGTTTCCTGTTGATATCTGCCGCGCGAGCTATGACGAGCTGCTGCGGGTGCCGGGGATAGGGCCGCACTCCGCGAGAAGGATTATCTCCACCCGCAGGGTAACGACGATCAGGGGAGAGGATCTAGCGAAAATGGGGCTGGTGATGAAGCGGGCAAAATATTTTATCTCCGTTGGCGGCAGGGCGCTAACCGGAGCCGTGCCGCACCATCTGCTGGTGGCGGCGATGTGCAGTGCGGAAAAAGATGTGTCCGCCCGCGGGTATCGGCAGTTGCGTCTATTTTAGCAGAACCACGGAAAAAACCAGGGCAAACCAGTTTTTTCCGTGGAGCAGAACGCTGTTATATATTCAGCTTCTTTTTCAGCTCTTCGGCCTCTTTTTTGAACGGGAACTCTTTTGTCATATCAATCTGCTGCAGGGTCTTCTTTGCCTGATCCTGTTCACCGTTTGCATCATAGGCAAGAGCGAGATGATAGAGGATTGCCGGGTTGCCTGGTGATTTCTCCAGAGCGAACTGAAATTGACCAATGGCGAGAGAGTAGGCCTGTCGTTTAAAATGGACCCAGCCGAGGGTATCGGCAATCTGGATATTGTCCGGGACTGCCTGTTTGGCAATCATCGCAAGCTGCAGGGCCCTGCCAAGATCACCATCACTCTGTTCTGCGATAAGCCATGCCAGATTATTGGCGGCTATGGCATGATCCGGTACTGTCTGCAGTACTTTTTCATAATATTCTGCGGCTCTCTTCACCTCTCCTTTTGTTTCCAGAATATCTGCCGCCCCCATCATCGCGGGAATGTTTTTCGGTTGTTTGGTGAGGAGATTCTGGTACTGCTCAAGGGCCTTTTCTTTCTTATCAATAGATTTGTATATCCGGGCAATAGCGATATCTATCTGCGGATTATCGGGCTGCTGCTGGCGGGCACTGTCAAGATAGTGCAGGGCTTCCTCTGCCTTGCCCTGACTGGCCAGCATATTCCCTAGCATAAAGAGGATACGGGTATCTTCAGGGGCTTTTTTCAGCTGTTTCTCAATAAATGAGGTCGCCTCTTTGATATTGCCGGGATATTTCAGTTGCAGATAAAGGGCCAGGCCCCGGCTGTTGCCCGGGTCAACGGCGAGAAGTTCATTGACATATTTCTCGGTATTCTCTTTCTCCTTGTTGTTCAGCGAAGTAATGGCAAGGCTTTCCAGTATCTTTTTATCTTTTGGCATCGCTTCATGGAGCTGGGAGAAAATGGAGGCAGCGTTTTTATAATCCTTAAGGCCGACAAGGGCCTCGGCAAGTGTCATTGCAATCCGCGGGTCTTTTGGGTTAAGCCGTAACGCAATAATGGCGTTATCACGCGATTCCGCGAAGCTTCCTTTGGTCTGTTGAATTTTCGCGATAAAAGCGAAATATTTTGCCTCATTTCTATTGAGCTCCAGAGCCTTGGCAATGGCCGTTTCAGCCTGCTGGATATTACCAAGCAGAAAGAGGTTGAGGCTCAGATGGTAATAGGGAGCGTCCCATCTCGGAAATTCCTTGACAATCTGCTGGAGGCTATCTCTGGCGTCCTGATATTTCTTGTCATGTAAAAGAAACCGGGCTGCCATGAGTTGCGCTTCCGGCAGATTGGCATCTTCAGCGACAACGGCATCAACAATCTTTTTTGATTCATCAAATTTCTGTTGGTCAAACAGCAGGGAAGCAATACGGAGCTGGACATTTTTATCGTCAGGGAATTTACTGTGGGCCTCCTGCGCCAGGGCAAGAGCTTCAGAGATGTTGCCACGCTGTTCTTTATACATGACAAGCTGCAGCATTGGTAACGGCGAGTCCGGACTTAACGCAATAACTTTCTGCCAGAGGGGCTCTACCTTGTCAAATTGCTGCATCGTCTGATAGTATCTTGCCGCCAGGATATATACCTGTGGCTCTTCAGGGAATGCCGCCGCCATCTGCTCAAGCATCCCTTCCAGTTTTTCGGCGTCGCGCTGTTTTTCGTAAAACTGGAGAAGCATCTGATAGTGGGAGAGCTTTTTGGGCTCTTTTTCAACAGCTTTTTTAAAGCTCTGTTCCGCTTTTTCCCAATCCTTCTGCGTGGCATAAATTCTTCCTTTCAAGCTCAGCAGGGAAGCCGATTCTCCCTCTTCCGCCTCCAGGGTGCTGGTGATCTCCATCGCTTTATCGCTGTTGTTTCCCATCAGTTCGATGTTGGCAAGAAGGATGCGCGCTTCACGATGCTTTGGGTCAACCTTGAGGATTTGATCAACATATTTTCGGCTGTTTTCCCTGTTTTGGGCGAGCAGATAGAATTGTGCCGTTTTCAGGCTGGCATCGATATTTTTCGGGTCAAGATCTGCTGCCCGCACATACTCTTCATACGCCTTTGCCGGGGCGTCGCTATCGAGATAGAGTTTTCCCAGCTTATAGTGGGCATCGCCAAATTTCGGGTCGATCTGAATGGCGTTTTTCAGTTCAATGATAGCGGCCTTTGTGTTGTCTTCCTCAATGTATTTCAGGGCCTTCTGGTATGACTCCTGCTTTTCCTGTTCGGGGTCGGAGCAAGCGCCTGTTGACAGCAGGATAAGGGCGGCAAGGGCCGGAAGGAGAAGTTTACCAAACATTTCTTTTGTCATAACTGTTTCCTGGTTCAGGTTCCAATATTGCTTTGTTGCTGTTGTTACTGTATCGGCTGGGCATCAGTATATCTTTCATAATCTGCATTGCAATACAAATTTCTGCTCTTCGGAAGTTTCCGGTAACGCCTTAAGTTTACGTCTGTATAGGGAGAATCCTTGCAAAAGAGAAAAATCATCGTAATATATGTTTGTTATCTGAATTCCACAGGTTTTTGGCGTAGTAATAACGGAGAGCGTAAGATTTAGGTGTTATATTTTTCTCTCATGAGTTAAAAATACTTTTAATGATTGAATATTACAATCAGATTTGTCGCCTGTACTGGTTCAGGAGACGGTGAAGAGGTGATACTATCTCTGCTATAGTGAACGATCTGTCTTTTTGATTTTGGTAACCATTTGTTTTTTATAAAATATTTTATAGGGGGCGTTATGTTTTGCAGGAAAATTTTTTTCTTTCTCTCTTTCTCTCTTGTTTTCTGGTTTGCCGGCGGGGCGATTGCCGCTCAATCGACCAAGGATGCTCCTGTCTCCGTTGCCGAGAAGAGAAATGCCTTAAGAAAGGTGCGTACCGGTACTGCCACACCTTCCGAAGAGGAGTATATTATCGGATGTGGCGATCTGTTGGCAGTTTCTATCTATGGAGAGGGGGATATGTCGGTAAACGGCACGGTTGGGGACTCTTCAAAGGAGCAGGTTATGGCCCCCAACGCTATTCTTGTGCGCAGTGATGGTCGGGTCTCTCTGAAAGATATCGGTGATGTGGAGGTTATCGGTTTGACCTTCCCCCAACTGGCGGATTATCTCAAGAAACTCTATGCCGCTCTTTATGACGACCCGGTCATTGTGACATCGCTTATCCAGAGTAACAGCAGGCGCTATACAGTTATGGGAGAGGTGAATAAGCCGGGAACATATCGTCTCGATAATACGACAAATCTTGTGCAGGTTGTTGCCGAGGCAGGCGGTTTTACCAAATGGGCGGGAAAAAAAATTACCGTTGTGCGCAAAAATCTGAAAAGAGGAGATAGAAAAATCTTTCGTGATAATACCGTAACCCTTGATTATGACAGATTTATCTCTGGCAAGGATATTGAGAGAAATATCCCTGTGCGCGCCGGTGATATCATTGTGGTAAAATAATAACATGCTGAGTATTCGAAAATTCCAACAAGTGAAGGAGATTGTTTTGCGAAAGACAATGGTGGTTCCCGTTTTTTTACTCTTTGTCGGTCTGGTGTTTTTCTGCTGTACGAACAGTATGGCAGGTATGAGCAGCATGGATGTCGGCGTTGGTGTTGGTTTCGATTTTGACGATAAGAAATATGGCGGCGACAACAGGACGGCAAAACAGCAGGAAGAGAGTGATGAGACCACAGCCCGAAAAAAGAGAGAGTTGGGAAAAAAGGAAGATTCGCGCAGCAATGATCTGTTTCTTGTCACCCGTTTTCACTATATTTACAGCTATAATAATGATGATAAATTTGAGCTGTTTTTCGCCCCTTCCCTGCATCATGATTTTGCTGAAGATGGAGAGACCTCCCTGCAATATGAGAGTGTGCGGGCGAGTCTTTTCAATGAACTGACTGAGAGATGGAGCGTTGCCGTTGACGACTCCTTTTCCCTGACGAAAGATGATGACGACAGGGATGTCGGACAGGAGCAGAACGGAGAAGTGCCCGATTCTGCGGCGGGAGACGGTCGCGCCGACTCCCCTCCCGACCTCTCTGCTGAAACAGACAATACCCGCTATTATCGAAATCGGCTCAGCGTGGACAGTCGTTATATGTATGGCGACGATAGCTCGGTTGAGGTTGGCGGCAGTTATGATCTGCTGCGTGAGGACTCGGATAAGGATGAGTCGAGAACAAACGATTATGACCGTTACTCGGTACGGGTGATGAATGGGCATCGTTTTAACAGCAAATGGGGGACAACGGTACAGGGGAACTACGTGCGGGGGAGATACAAGGATGAAACGGTCCGTAAACCTGTTACCGAGACGAGCGTTGCCGGTGAGGAGGAGTTTGTCAGCGGTGATGTCTCGGAATATCATTTTTCCGGCAGTGTTACCAATTTTCTCAGCCTGGAAGACAATATCTCGGTGAGATACGGTTACACCAGGGCGGTTTACGATGCGGACGCGTTGAGCGACAGTACCATCCATACCGCGTTGTTGAGCTGGTATCACCGCTTCTCGGAGGTGTTGGAAGGGTCCGCCGGTATTGGCCCTGCGCTGACACAAAAAGAGGGAGATGATGACCATGTGGGTATCAACGGTTTTTTGGGGCTGCGCTATCTGCAGAAGCTGGGCCGCTACAGTTTCGAGCTGGAGAAGACTGCCGATATGAAAAATTTTGACGGTACCGATGATCGCGGTGCGGTGGACAGGTTGACCTGCCGGCTCAATGCTGATCGTCAGCTGGGGAGAAGACTGGGGATCGACGGATCGCTGGAGTACACTCTTGAAGAGGGTGACAAGGCCGCTTCCGCCGAGCGGGATGAAGCCGGAGAGTTGACCACTGCCATTGAGGAGTACGAGAAGAAGATCTGGCGGGCGGCGCTTGGTTTGCGGTACCATCTGCTGGAGGAGGTTGATGCCGGAGTGAAGTACTCCTTTTCCCATCTTGACGCCGACAGGGAGGCCGATTCCTACGATGAACATCGGGTTATAATGAGTCTTGACTGGGATCGGGAGTGGCTGCGATGGTGACAGGGAAAAAGAGTCAGTATGGAGTGTTTCTGCGTTTTACCGTTGTGCTGGTGCTGCTTGCTGTTACCGCTTTTTTTCTGCGGCAGACAGGTGAGGTTCGTCCGGTGGCAATACGCAAAAGTCTGACGCAGTTTCCGCAAACCATAGGGTCATGGCGACTGGCGGAGTCGTTTCAATCCTCCAGTGATGTGGTGGAGTTGCTGGGGGTCGATAACTATATCCAGTATAACTATGTCTCGCCGGCAGATGAGGTGGTTAACTTTTATGCGGGGTACTACCGGGCTGTCGGGGTGGAGGGGGCATACCATTCTCCCAAAAACTGTATTCCGGGCGGCGGCTGGGGGATTGACAGCACCGCAAGTGTTGTACTTGATGCCGGCATTGAAGGCAGGGAATCTTCCACTGTATCACAGATGATTATTCGCAAGGGAAACAGTTCCCAGGTGGTACTCTACTGGTTTCAGAATCGGGGGAGGATCATCGCTTCGGAATATTGGGAAAAGTTCTATCTGGTATGGGACGCCCTTTTTATGGGGCGGCGTGACGGGACTTTTGTTCGTGTTATCATGTCTGCCAGAGACGGAGATATTGCTGCCGCCAGAGACAAGGCAAAGCAGTTTGCCGAATCTGTGATGGTGGAGCTGACTGACTATCTGCCGGGGGAAAAGTTGTGAACAGCAGTTATTTCTCCGCGGGCAAGGTTCCTTTTATTCTGACAATTACGGCTGTTGCCGCCCTTGTTGTTCTCTATCTGCCGTTTTTTACAACACTGGTTTCGGCCTGGGAACATGACGAAAACTATTCTCATGGCTATTTTATCCCCTTTATCTCGCTGTATATGGTCTATACCTTGCGCTCTCGCCTGCAAAAAGAGGAGCTTGCCGGCAGTCTCTCCGGCCTTCTCCTTCTGGTGCCGGGCCTGCTGCTTCTCGTTGCCGGCAAGATCGGTTCCGAGTTTTTTGTGCAGCGATTCTCTTTTCTTCTCTGTCTCCTGGGAGTTATCCTCCTTCTTGCCGGAGTGCGTATTGCCAGAATAGTTCTGGTACCTGTACTTTACCTTATTTTCATGATACCTCTGCCGGCAATTATCTGGAACAAGCTTGCCTTTCCGCTGCAGCTTTTCGGTTCGGAACTCACCGAGGAGATTATCCGTTTTCTTGGCGTGCCTGTTTTTCGTGAGGGGAATGTGCTGCATCTTGCGGAGACCTCGCTGGAGGTGGTTGCCGCATGTTCCGGGCTGCGTTCTCTGGTAACGATGTTTGCCCTGGCTGCCCTGCTCGCTTTTCTGGCAGGGATACCTCTATGGAAGCGGCTGCTGCTCTTTTTTTCAGCAGCACCGGCGGCAATTATTGCCAATATTATACGGCTTACCGGAACGGCCCTACTCGCCTCCAAATATGGCGCCAGGGTGGCTCAGGGTTTTCTGCATGATTTTTCAGGAATGGTTGTTTTTGCAATCGGTCTTGCTTTGCTGTTTGGGGTTAATGCCCTGTTGGGGGGCTATTCCGGTGCACGGCGCGCAAAAAAGCAGGATTGAAACGGCCTGTATAACATTTGAACGGACAGGGAACGGTTGTCAGCAATGAAGAGCGGGATTACCAGTTGACGGTAATTATCTATTTTTAAAGAGCTGCTTATGCCTCATCTTTTTAAACGATACTATCCATTGAGGGATGTCGTCTTTATTCTTGGCGAGAGTCTGCTTATCCTTTTTTCCATGCTTACCGCGCTGGTCTTTTTTTCCTCTGAGTGGCTGGAGCCGGTATGGCAGCAGTGGATGTCGCAGTCGTTTCTCTTTATGGTGATTCTGCAGTTATGTCTTTATCTTTTCGAGCTGTATGATCTTGCCGACAGACGCACTGTCACCGATGATATCATGCGTTTTTTGCAGGCTTTTGGCTTATGCTGGATGATTCTGGCGCTCTGCTATTATCTGCTGCCGACAATCCTGATTGCCGCCAGGGTTTTCTGGGCCGGCTGTGCGTTGACAATTGTTGTGCTGATGGCGGGCCGTTCCCTCTTCTATATTGTTTTACGCAAAGGGCTTTTTTCCGAGCATGTGGTGTTGCTTGGCACCGGAAAGCTGGCCTGTGATATTGTCCATGAAGTTGAGCGGCGCTACCACTCTTCCCGTCCTATTGTCGCCTTTATCGGCAGGGAAAAGCCGGCGTATAACCCTTGTAACCGCCCGGTACTGGAGAGTCTTGACGCGCTGGAAGCGGCTGTTGGTATGGAACGCCTTGACTGTATTGTGGTGGCGCCAGATGACAGACGGGGGAAGACCCCGGTACGGGAGTTGCTTGATTACAAGCTTGCCGGTATTGATATCAGGGGCGGGGCGGATTTCTATGAGCGCCTGTCCGGGAAGATTCCGGTTGAACGGATTGATCCCTCTTTTCTTATTTTTTCCGGTGGAGGGAAGCTGACAAAGCTTCAGCGGATGGAGAAGCGTATACTTGATCTTGTTCTTGCCACTGCCCTTTTTGTGCTGACCCTGCCGATTATGTGCCTTACCGCAATCATCGTCAAGCTGGAATCCCCCGGCCCTGTCTTTTATCGGCAGGAGCGGCTGGGGCGGAATGCAATTCCGTTTGTACTGGTCAAGTTTCGCTCAATGAGGCAGGATGCGGAGAAAGATGGTGCTGTCTGGGCACAGGAGAATGACCCCAGGGTAACCCGTTTTGGTCGTTTTATCCGCAAGACAAGGATTGATGAACTTCCCCAGCTCTGGAATGTGCTGTGGGGAGATATGAGTATGGTTGGCCCCAGGCCTGAGCGCAAGGTATTTGTTGACGAACTGGTCAATGAAGTGCCGTTTTATAATGTTCGTCACAGTGTAAAGCCCGGAGTCACGGGGTGGGCGCAGGTGTGTTATCCCTATGGCGCCTCCAGGGAGGATGCATTGCGCAAGCTGGAGTTCGATCTCTACTATATAAAAAATATCTCTATTGCCCTTGATATTCTGGTTATCTTCTATACGGTCAAGACCGTCCTTTTTGGTGAGGGCGGCCGGTGAGTTTTACGCAAGAGCTGCAGAGCGGAAAAGAGGCGGAAAATGGATATGAGAAAAGAGCGGGCTATTGCACTGGCAGAGGAGTTTTTACAGTCCAGACAGGAGATCCCTTTTTCTCCTGTAATTGCTGCAAAACTGATTGATTTTGCCAATAAGCCGGTGGAGCTGGTGGAAGTTGACCAGCTTGTCTGTTTACTGGAGACAGATGCCTGTTTTGCCGGCAAGCTTCTGCAGCTTGCCAACTCCTCCTATTTCGCCGGGGTCGAGAAGATAGTCAGTCTGCGTCGGGCCATTATTCAGGTGGGGCTTGAGGAGGCGATTAGTTTTATGCAGATGGCGTATTACCGTAACGTCCTTCCGGAGCTTCCACGGCGGGGAGGGCTGTCATCTGATCAGGAGTACTGGAACTATTCGTGGTCAACGGCCTTTACCGGAAAGGTTCTTGCCCATCAGGGAGCCGGCGGCAGTGTTTTGCCGGGGGATCTCTATATTGCCGGCCTGCTGCACGGGGTGGGGAGGGTTGTTCTCGCCTGCAACAGTACTGTCGATATTGCCCAGGCACTGCAGCAGGCGCAGAATTCCGGCCGCTCCTGTGAGGAGGTACAGCTGGAACTCTGTGGCACAACGGATGCGGATATCTCCCGTGAACTGCTGAGTAGATGGCAGCTGCCGGATGCTGTCTGCCGTGCGGTGGGGAGTATATATCATCCTGAGAGCGCGGATACCGATATTCAGGAGTTTGCCGGACTGTTGCAGCTTGCCAGCCGTATTGCCAGATATTCGGAGGCCGCTGCAGATTCAGCTGGCGATTATACAGAAGTGAGAGAGGCGTGGATCGTGACCAGCTCCGGTCTGCCCCTTGCCGATCCGGCCTTCCTTGACGGGCAGGTTGAGGAGATATGCAGGATGCTGCGGAGCAAAAGGGCCCTTTTTGCGGGTGATGTTGTCCCTGCGGCGGAACCATTGCCAGAGGCTTCGTCCGGGTCTGCTCCTGCCGCCAGGCCTGCCGGATTCTGGCAACGGATAATCCACTGGTTAATGGACTGACGATGATCCTCCTCCTCCCCGATCCTGGGCGGCTGGTTATCGGCCGCGGTACTACTGGCGATCATGCTTTATAAAAAGATTTTACGCAGAACGCTTAACGGAGTGCTTTTTCTCTCTCTTTTGCTGTTGCTGGTCGCTCTCTTTACACCTTATCTCTGTAACCGTTACCTTTTGCCGCGGCTTGGTGAAAAACTTCCCTTTTCGCAGCAATCGCTGCAGATAGATTCCCTCTCTCCGTGGAAATTGACCGCAAAACTCAAGGTCAGAGCAGAAAAAAACAGTCTCTCCTTGCCGCGGCTGGAGCTCCATTACAATTTTTTCAAGCTTCTGCGCGGAGAAGTGGAACAGGTGGTGATAAGTGGTCTGGTCATTGATCTGCATGGCGATAAAGGTCGATTTGTTTTTACCCGGCCGGCTTCGGGGAAAAGAGAGCAACAGGGCGGGCCGGAAGAGACAGCCGGCAAGACGATGCGTATCAAAAAAATTCTGCTGCAAGAGTGTAGGGTTCATATAGAGGATAGCGCCAAAAATCTTCGTGGTTCAACAATGATAGACGGAGAGTTGTCGTCTCTTTCGTTTCCCCTCTCCAGCGCGCGGCAGAAACTTGCCGGCAGCATCTCCGTTAAAGGGATGGGGCTGTCGGCAATGCTGGATTTTGTCGTTGATTTCAGCGGTAAAAAACGACAAGCGCATCTGGAGTTAAAACTGCCGCAGGGCAGCGTTCTGCGTACCTGCCCTGCTATCCCTTTCCAGTTCTCCGGGCATGGCACCGTTACGGCAGATATAGAGTTTGATCAGTTGTATGCCCTGCAGCACTATCAGGCCTCGTTGCGGCTTTTTGCGGCCCGGTTTCGGTCAAAAAATCTGGCGGTCGTCAGTCGGCGGGAGCAGCCTGTTGTTGCCAGGATAGAGGGAGATCAAGCCCAGGCATCTTTTTCGGTAAAAAATCTTCACAGTATCGCACCGGAGAAGCTTACCGCGGATATCAGTGGCGAGATCGATTTTCCCGCTGCGCGCGTGGCTGGCCGCGCCCTGATTGATACCGTATACAGTGTTGCGCCACTTGCTTTTAATTTCACGGTAAAACAAAAAGATGGTTTTAGTCATATTGCGACAACGCTCGCAGGGGAAGAGCTGCGTATAAAAAATATTTCGTTGCCGCAGCTCAGTATGGAGGCGGCGGCAGTTGTAAAGGCAGGGAAAGCAACGGGGGCGATCAGGCTTGCTGTTCCGGAAATTGCGCTGCCGCAGTTGAGAATGGCAAAGGCAGAACTCTCTCTTCCTTTCCGGTTTCCGCCGCAGCGTGGAGAAGCCGGCAGTTTCTCGCTGGCGGCAATACGCTATAAAAAAAGAGATCTCGGCAAGATTACCGGCCGGCTGCGGCAGAGCGCTGCCGGGATGAACACTACTCTGTGGCTGAAATCGCCTCTTTTTACCGGTTCTCAGCTTAAATGCAAAGCAGAGATTGCTGCCATTCCGTTGCAGATAACGGCAGAGTGTCATCTGCCCTGGGCCGATTTTACCAGCACCAGTCTGCCTGCTCTGGTAAAATCGAATCCAGCGCTCTCTTTTTCCGGTAAAATCGGTGCCAAAGGCAGGATAACTGCTGCCGGAGGGAGGATGACCGGTTCTGCCAGCCTGGCGGTCAAAGACGGTTCCCTGTTTCAGGAAAAGACCGCGCTTACCGGCATCCATGGAGCGGTAACTCTGCCTGATATCAATTATATTCGCTCCAGCCCGGATCAGCGGCTTGCCATCGGCCGCATCACCTCCGGCAATATTAGCGCAGACAACGCAGAGATCCGCTGGCAGCTGGAAGATCCCCGCACTCTCTTTATTGAGAAGGCGCAGTTGAACTGGTGCGGTGGCAAGGTTGAGGCGGCCAGTCTCCGGCTGTCGGCCGATAAAAAGGAGTTGGCGACAACCCTCTACTGTGACCGTCTGCTGTTAAATGAGCTGCTTGCCCAGTTTGATCTGGCGCAGACCGCCGGAGAGGCCTCGCTTAACGGTCGTTTGCCTGTCGTTTTAAGCGGTCGGGGGATTGAGATTGACAGTGGCTTTCTCTTCTCCACTCCCGGAGAACAAGGGGTTCTCAGCTTTGCCAATACCAGACAGATCAGAGACAGTATTCCCGGCATGGCGACCTCTCCCTATATTGAGTACTCGCTTGAGTCTCTGAAAAATTTTGCCTACAATTGGGTCAAGCTCACTTTAGATAGCGATAAAGGAGATATGCTGGTAAAGATGCAGCTTGATGGTAAACCGGCAGCCCCGTTGCCGTACAGATATAAAAACGGCAGAATTGTTCCTCTGCCGGCAGGAGAAGGGGGACAGGCCGGATTGCAGCATCCGGTGCGTTTTGATGTCAACTTTCATCTTCCCCTGCGGCAGATGTTTCGTTATGGAACTGGAATGCAGTCTGTCATAAACAATTTCAAGGAGAGTTTTTAATGCTGAATATTGCAAAAAAACAGGTGGTTATTTCACTGATCGGCAGCGCTCTGTTTATCCTGCCGGGATGTACAAAACACCAGGTGGATGTCAGCCCGGTGGAGATAAAGCCGATTCATATCACTATTGATGTGAACGTCAAGGTCGATCGGGCACTGGATGATTTTTTTGGTGATCTTGACGAAAAGGCGGCGGCAATCAGTGAAGATAATACAACAGAAAAAACTCAATAAAAGAGGGATATTATGAGTTATAAAAACAAGTTGCGGCTCTTTTTGCTTATTCTCTGCGCAGCTCTTTTCTGCCTGACAACAACTGCTGGTGCGGGCGGAATCAAGGCGAGAATGGCCGCCAGAATTCCGGCGCTGACAACATTGAAAAACAGCGGGGTTATAGGAGAGAACAATAAAGGTCTGCTGGAGTTTCGCGGTGCCAGGACAAAGGCCAAGCTGGTGGCCGCGGAGAACGCGGATCGTTTGCAGGTGTATGCCATCATCGCGCAAAAACAGGGCGTCTCTCCGGCTCTGGTCGGTCAGCGCCGCGCGGCGCAGATTGCCGGACAGGGCGGCAAGGGGCAGTGGTTTCAGCGTCCAGACGGCAGTTGGTATCGCAAGTAGCACATTAATATGCAAAGGGAGAAGAGATGAAACCAGTTGTTTTTACGCTTTTCTTACTGGTGATTGCGGGATATCTGCTGCCGGGGTGCGCGCCGGTTGCCGATCCCCGGCAGGGAGGATTGTTTGGCTATAGCCCTGAGCTTTATGAGCAGCGGGCCGCAGAGCGGAGACAGCGGCTTGGGCAGCTTGAAGCGGAAACGGTCAGGCAGCAGAAGGAGAAAGAGGGGATGACATCAGCGCTTGCCGCTAAGGGCAAGGAAGTTGCCGGGCTTAAGGAGAAGACGGCCTCCCTGGAAAAGGATCTTTCCAGTCTGCGTGCCTCCCTGCAGCAGCAGGAAGAGAAGACCGCCGCTGCAGGGAAGAGGAAGCGCCAGCTGGAGCAGCGGCTGCGGGAGCTGGAAGAGGAGTTTCGCCAGCTTAACTCCAGTGCCGTGACGCTTTCGGAAAAGCAGCAGAAATTGCAGCGTTTGCAACAGGAAAAGGAGAAGTTGCAAAAAGAGGCGGAGCTGCTCAGCACGCTGTATTAAGATGATGAAATCTCAGTGGAGAAAACAGCGTGTAAGGATAGCTCTTCCTGTTGCGCTGTTCTTTTTCCTTGCCGCTTTTCCTGCACAGGCCGCACAGACACGACACTGGTTTGGCGACCCGGAGATGAACCGCCTGTATCTCTTTTTCAGTGCCTTTGCCAGAGAAGGGATTTTTGCCCCGGAAACGGAAGAGGTGGAGCGGCTGGCGACACGTTACGCGGCACAGTATGATCCGTATTCGAGGTTCTATTCGGCGGAAGAGTATCGAGCCTTTCAAAACTCTCTCTCCTCTGTGTTCGGCGGTGTCCAGATGGAGATACAGGCGCTTGATGACGGCAGGGTTATCTGCCATCCCTTCCTGGATGGCGAAGCGTTCCGGGCCGGAATAATGGAGGGGGATCGGCTTGTTGCCGTTGACGGCAAGGCGCTGGCCGGCAGTGATATTCATCTTGTCGGCATGAAGATTCGCGGCCGGCCGGGCACCGGGGTACGGCTCACCGTACAGACTGAAGGAGAGGCTCCCCGCAGCATGGTATTGACCCGCAGTGTGACCAGAGTCCGCTCTGTCTGGAAAGAACAGCTGGGGGGGTACCAGACCTGCCGTATCCATAGTTTTATCGCCGAAACTCCGCGTCAGCTGCGGAACTGTATTGCCGGTTTGCAACAGAGCCCTTTTCTGCTGCTTGATTTACGCGGCAACGCGGGAGGTGATCTGGATGCGGCCATAGAGGCGGCGGCGATGTTTCTTCGCAAAAAGAGTGAGATTGTAACGCTTGCCGGCAACAGCTCCAGAACAGTCCGTTATAGCGAAAACGAGCAGGTCATTACTGTTCCCTCTGTTATCCTTCTCCAGAACAGTCATACTGCCAGTGCAGCAGAGGTCTTTATCGCCGCGCTTACCGGAAACAGGAGGGCGATATCCGTTGGCGGGAAGAGTTTTGGTAAGGGGGTTACCCAAAAATTTATAGAGTTTGGTGACGGTTCAGCCCTGCTTTTAAGCTATGCCTATCTGCTGCCGCCGGGGAAGGTGCCTTATCACGGGAAAGGGCTTGAGCCGACGGTAGCTGCTGTCGCATCGTCCACGGAAAAGGAGTCTGCTGTTCTGCTTGCGCGGTTGGAGGATATTCTTGCCGGGCGCTTTCAGAAGGCTCGTTTCCATAGAAACAAGAAATAAAACACGGAATTTTGGTGTGTTGAGCCGGATTCCGTATAACCCAACAAGGAGAAAGCAGATGAAAACAGGTATCGCAAGAAGATTTTTCAGCCTCGCCCTGGCGCTGGCCTCTATCTTGTTCTGTGTCGGAATCAGCGTTGCGGAGAAACGGGTTCCGGTCAAGCTGGAAGGTAAAAAAGTGCTGCCGTTGCGGGTATTAAGCAAGCCCTTTGCCACGATCTACAAGGCCAGAGACGATAAGGGGGCGATTGTCGAGGAAAATGTCCCCGCCTTCCGCTCTTTTTATGTCTATACCCGTCCGAGCGCGTCCGATATGGAGCTGGGTAATGCCTGGTATGAGGTGGGCAGTGATAACCGCGGCAATGTGGTTGGCTGGATGAAACAGGATGATGTCTTTGCCTGGAAACAGGCACTCTGTCTGGTCTACACGCACCCCCTGGGCCGCCAGCCTGTCCTTATGTTTGAGAGCCGTAAATTTTCCAGGGATCTGGTTGAGAAACCGCAGGCAGGGCGTAAGGCCGCGGCGCAACAACTTTACGCGGCTATAGAGAGCGGCAAGATTGACAACAATTTTCCGGTGGTGAGTGTTGAGCCGAAAAAAGCGGTGGATATCACCAGGGAGTTTTACCTGTTGCCAATCCTTGAGCATGAAAACATCGAGATTGATAATCGTGAAGGACGGCTGCTTAAACTTGCGGCGGTAACCAATGCCGGGGTCGCTGCCAGGGAAAAAAGCGATATCCGCACCAACAAGGAGTATCTGAGCCTTGCCAATGAAGGGAGCACCCGGACAAAGGCGGAACAGGTGAAAAACATAAAGGTGGATCTGGTATGGGTTATTGATACCACCGCCAGTATGCAGAGCTATATCGACAAGACACTGGAGGTTGTTCAGGAGATTTCACAGACAATCGGCAATGATGAACAGGTGAAAAATGCGGTAAAGTTTGGTGTCTGGGGATATCGGGACTCCGCCGGCGAGATCAAGGGGCTGGAGTATACTACCAGAAATTATACCCCGGAGCTGCAGGGTATTGATACCTTTCTGCCGGAACTTGCCAAGGTCAAGGCGGTTAATGTCAGCTCTCATGGCTATGACGAAGATATGTTCAGCGGTGTGACTGACGCCATTGACAAGACCCGGTGGACGGAAGGGGCGATGCATTTTATCATTCTGGTGGGTGATGCTCCTTCCCATACCGCCGGCCATAAATGGAATATCTCCGGCCAGAATGAGAACAGCCTGCACAGCCTGGCGCTGGACAGGAAGATCTATGTCAGCGCGATTCACCTGAAAGATCCGCGCGCGGAAAAGTTTCATGAACTGGCGGAGACCCAGATGCGTACCCTGGCAACCAATCCGGGGGCGGCAAAAGAGGCGTACTACAGTATGGACTCCTCTGATCTTGAACAGTTTAAACAGACCAGCGCCCATGTCAGCAGCGAGATAAGTGGCACCATCAAAAATATATTTGCCGGGATTGCCGATAAAAAGAGCGACAGCCCGGAGCAGCAGGCTGCTGTTACCGCCGCTGCTGCAAAAGAGGAGAAAAAGCAGCCCGGTGGCGAACCGGTTGTCAACGATTTCCTGAGCCCGGAAGAGGAGGCGGCAGAGGTTGATCTTGGCGCCGTGCTGCCCAGCAGTGACGATGTCGCAAATGACGCCGCCGCACAGATGGTCAAGGCGGCAGTGGTGCAATGGCTTGGCAGTCAGAACGGCGCGAAGGCGCCCCGTGATATCACCGCCTGGGCGGTGGACAAGGACTTTATCGATCCTTCCATTTCCTCAATGGAGGTACGGCTGCTGCTCACCAAACGTCAGCTGGATACGCTCTATCAGCTGTTAACCGGGGTGCTTGCTGCCGGACAGCAGGGGCAGATCAGCGGTGAGGACTTTTTTGATGCGCTGCAATCAACCGCGGCCACCGCCGCCCGCGATCCGGAGCTGCTGAAAAAGGCAAAAAATATGGCTGCCGCCGGACTGGTTCCCGAATTTCTTGAAGGACTGCCGTACCATAGCCAGTTGATGGATATGAGTAACGAACTGTGGAGCAGCTGGTCTGTGGATGAACAGAGTGATTTCCTCAACAATCTTGAGGCGATCATTGAAGCCTATAAAACCATTCATGACAGCCCTGAAGGGTGGATTTTGCTCAATCCGGGCGATGACCCGGATATGGCTGTCTATCCGCTGGCACTGGATCTGCTGCCGTGAGCGCAGCGCAGCCGCCTGCCGCAGAGCCGGTTTACACCCTGCGGCAGGTAAGCCGGCAACGGGAGAAGGGAGGAGTGCGTTTTGAGCTGGAGATCCCTTCCCTTACTATCGGCCGGGGGGAGTTTGTTGCGGTTATCGGCCCCAGCGGTTGCGGTAAATCGACCCTGCTTGATCTGCTGGGGCTTGCCCTGGGCCCCAGTCATGCGCAGACGTTTTGTCTCTCTGTGACCGGAGATCCTGCCGGGCGCTGGGATATCGCGCGACTGGCAGAAGAGGAGAAGGCGCTGCTGCGTCAGCATTATCTTGGCTATGTTCTGCAAAGTGGCGGGCTTCTTCCGTTTTTAACGGTGCGGGAGAATATTGAGCTGCCCGGCCGACTTGCCGGGACTCCCGCCTGTCGGGAAAGGTGCAGTTCGCTGGCGCGTTCCCTTGGCATTTTCGGTCAACTGTCAAAAAAGCCGCAGGATCTCTCCGGTGGCCAGCGCCAGCGGGCGGCTATTGCCCGCAGCCTGATCCATAATCCGGCCATTCTTCTTGCTGATGAGCCGACAGCGGCGGTGGACAGGCCGAATGCAGTTGAGATTCGTGACCAGTTCACTGCCCTGGTAAGGCAAAACAGTGTGGCGGTACTGATGGTTACCCATGACCGGGAGCTGGTTCTGCCGGTTATTGACCGGCTGCTTGGTTTTGAGCTGGAGAGGGTGGATGAGACCCATACCCGGTCACGATTAAAGGAGCTCTCTTTAGATGGCGATGATTGAAAAGAGAAAAGTACCGTACCGGGGGCGCCTTGTTTTCCGGCTGGCATGGCAGGATCTGTGCCATGAATGGATCTTGAGCCTCTGCCTGATTATGGCAATTACCGCGGTGCTGGGGCCGATCTTTATTCTCTTTGGTCTTAAATTTGGTTCAATGGAGCTGTTGCGCAGCCGGCTGGTGGAGGACCCCCGCAACCGTGAGATACGGCCGATGGCAAGCACCCACTATGACCAGCAGTGGTTTACAGATATTGCGGCTCGTGCTGATGTGGAGTTTGTCATCCCGATGACCAGGCAGATCTCCTCGGCGGTGCATGTCTGTGTACTGGCAGAAGGCGGCCGGAAATGCAGGGATAAGGGTGCCGGTATTGATCTGCTGCCGACAGCGGCAAAAGACCCGCTGTTGCTGGAAAATGGCGGCCGGGTGCCGCAGCGGGATCAATGTGCACTTACCGCTGCCGCCGCCGAAAAACTCGGCGCGGCAGAGGGCTCTGAACTGGAGATGAGCGCCAGGCGCATTATCGGCGGCAGGTATGAAAAGGTACGGCGGCAGATACGGGTGAGCTCGGTGCTGGATAAGCGGGCCGGAGCAGTGCCGGCAATGTTTGTGCCGCTGGAACTTCTTGAGGCGGTGGAGCAGTATAAGGATGGCGGTGGTGTTCCCGCTTATGGCTGGCCGGGAAAAAGCCGCAGTGCCTATCCTCTGTTTGACGGTGTGATTATCCGGGTACCGTCGCCTCTTTCGATGGTGGAGCAGTTACGGTTAAAGAGCAAGACCGGTTTTAGTGATATCACCCTCCTTACAGAAAAGGAGCTTGCGGAGCAGACGGAGATAGATATCGGTACGGCGGGAAACATTTATCTGCTTACCACCCGCAGCAAGGCGGTGGGGCGTATCAATGTCGAAACTGTCGCTCACCGGCTGCGGGGCAAAAATGCCCGTATCATTCCCTGGGTCAGGCCCATTGCTGCTGAGGTTCTTGGTACTGATGACAGCGGCCGGCAGGTCACCCTGATAACTTTGGGATATGATAAAAAAACGGCGGAGCAACTTGAGATTTCACCAGCAGTTTTCTGGGACGATCTTGCCGTAAAACCGCAGGAAGAGTGGTTGGTGGCCTCCGCTTATGGAGAGGCACCGGGAGCGCCGCGGAAGATCAGGCTTCGCGTTCGCCGGGGCGAAAACACCATTGTCTTGCCGCTGACCCTGTACGGGCACTTGACAGAAAAGGCCAGGCATATCTATATTCCGGCAGAGCTTGGTGGTCTGCTGCGACTGCTTGCCGAGCGGCCGCTAGAGTTTGTGCCGGAACTGGCGAAATTCACTCTTTGCCGGCAGGGATATGCCGGTTTTCGTCTCTATGCCGCAACCATTGATCAGGTTGACCGGCTTCGCCGGGATTTTGAGAATATGGGCGTTGCTGTCAATACCCAGGCCGAGCGTATTCGTGATGTCAGGGAGCTGAACTACTATCTGACGCTGATTTTCTGGATTATCGCTGCGGCCGCTGCCATCGGCGGCGCGGCAACGCTTGCCGCCAGTCTTTACGGTTCTGTGGAACGGAAACGGCGGGAGATCGCGGTGCTCAGACTGCTTGGCTTTTCTCAGTCAGGGCTGCTGGCATTTCCGCTCTGGCAGGGAATTCTGCTCTGCCTGGGCGGTTTTCTGGCAGCTGTCTGTTTTTTTTATCTGCTGGCGGGGTTGATTAACCATCTTTTTGCCGATATGATCCGCGCAAATGAGAGCCTTTGTACACTGCTGCCTGCTCACCTTTTCTGGTTTCTGGCAGCCATTATCCTTATTGCTGTGCTGGCAGCGACGGGGGCGGCATGGCGGGTGACCCGGCTGGAATTGGTAGAAGCATT
>PDWI01003273.1_pt1 | contig 23004 bp, 23 predicted proteins | sample 1430891 | NCBI WGS metagenome assembly PDWI01 (sample SAMN01162508, study PRJNA174530) | Oral metagenome, whole genome shotgun sequencing project. | biome: Marine environment; feature: Marine mammal; material: Swab sample of the gingival sulcus; isolation source: swab sample of gingival sulcus... | reverse complement strand
TAGTAAAACAATTTAAAATTCTACCAAAGTCTAAATAACTATCAAATTACTACTCATATTTGATCTAGTAAATTGATAAATATATTATACGAGGAAAATTAATGGAAAAATTTAAATTAATTTTAGCTCAAGTTGCAAGATATTTACTTGCTATTTTTATGATATTTGGCGGAGTTCAACACTTTTTAAATGCGGAATTTTATGAGCCTTTTGTACCAAGTTTTTTGCCAAATGCTTTTGAGATTATTTTAATTTCTGGAGCAGTTGAAATAATACTTGGTATCGGATTATTATTTACAGCAAGATTTGCAAAATACGCAGCTTTAGGAGTTTTAGCACTTATGATAGCATTTTTACCAATCCACATACAAGATGTTTTTATAGACAATCCTGCCATCGGCAGCCACAAAGCCGCACTCATAAGATTGCCTGTGCAATTTGTATTTATAGCATGGAGCTACTTTGTATACGCATTTTTAAAAAGAAGATAAAATGAAAAAAATTGCTATACTTTTAGGTGCATCTGGACTGACTGGGTCATATTTGCTAGATTTGCTTTTAAAAAGTGATGAGTATGAAAAGGTTAAGATATTTGTGCGAAAAAAGCTTGATATTTCACATGTTAAGCTTACCCAAGTAGTTTGCGATTTATTTAGACTAGAAAAGTATGAAAATGATTTTTTTGCCGATGAAGTGTATTGTTGTATTGGCACAACAAAAGCAAAAACACCAGATAAAAAAGAGTATTTTAGTATAGATTTTAACATACCAGTAAGCATTGCAAAACTATGTGAAAAAAATAGTATACCCACTTATAGTGTCATTTCAGCTATCAATGCAAATAAAAATAGCCTCTTTTTCTACTCTCGCACAAAAGGGGAGATGGAAGAGGCAATTTTAGGATATAATATCAAAAATATTTTCTTATATCGCCCATCTTTAATATATGGCAAAAGAGAAGATAATCGTTTAGGTGAAAGATTTGGAATTATAATATTTAAGGCTTTTGGTTCATTTATTAAAAAAGATTATGTACCAATACATGCAAAAAATTTAGCTAAGGCTATGATTTTAGGCTCAAATACCCATCAGGGCAAAAAAATAGTATTTTTAGGAGAAAATAATGGAAAAAAGTTTCAATGAAGCGTTAGATTTTAGACACGCTTGTAAAGTTTTTGATGAAAACAAAAAGATAAGTGATGAAGAAATGAACTTCATTTTAGATGCTGGAAGAAAAAGTCCATCTTCATTTGGAATGGAGTTGTGGAAATTTTTAATCATTACAAATGAAGAGCTTAAAGCAAAAATTCGCCCACTTTGCTGGAATCAAAAGCAAATCACAACTTGCTCGCATTTAGTTGTCATTTTATGTCATATAGATGGAGCAAGAGTTGGAGCAGGACTAGTTGAGCAAAGGGTAAAAAGAGGCGGAAGAGATGAAGATAGACAAAAACAGTATTTAGACCTTTATGGTGGATTTTTAAAAGAGACTCTAAGTACAGATGAAAAAACTTATGCTTGGAGCTCAAAACAGACCTATCTTGCAGCTCAAAACATGATGATGGCGGCTGCGGTTATGGGCATTGATTCTTGTCCGATAGAGGGCTTTGATAAACAAAAAGTTGAAGAAGTTTTAGGGCTTGAGAGTAAAAAAATGCAACTAGCTTTAGTATTGCCATTTGGATATAGAGTCAACAAACAAAGTAAACAAATTAGAGAACCATTGAAAAATATTGTAGAGTTTATAAAATAAATTGAAAAAATACTTTGAAGGTTTTACACCTTCAAAGTATTTTAGTAATCAATTAGCCAATCTCGTAAACGATTTAGCCATCATTGAATAATAAATAGAAAATATTATAATACTTACTCCAATAAAAAGCCAATCGACCATATCTTGATTTATGTCTAAAAATGCAGTCATTACAAATGGCGTATAAAGCAGTATGGAAACCAAACAAGTTCGCCACATTGCAACCCAAGATATGACTATGTATCGTTTGAAAAAATCTTTTCCATTGAGTTTTTCATTTATCTTAAATACATACCAATTTCCCACAACCACAGCAATAATATCAACAACTATTTGTATAAATGAAACAATCAAATTTGACTCCTCATAAGGAGCTAAAAATAGTAATTCATACATTAAATCAATCAAAATAATTTGATTTAGCATATAGATAAAAACATCTTTGTCGCTTAGTTCATCGTTTAAAATTTTATATTCTAATTTTTTAAAACTGAAAAAAATCATATTTGCTACCAAAAAAAAGCACCACGAAAAGTGGTGCTTAAAATACAGAGTTTACTTTTTATCGATTATAAATCTTTTAACAACATAATAAACCGCACCTATTACCAAGCCACCTAAGCCCACATAGATTTTAAAAAATGCAGCGTCATTTCTTGGCCATAGTAGCCAAAAACTAACGATTACAGCTAAGATTGGGATAATTGGTCCAAATGGAACTCTGAAACTTGGCTTTAAGTCAGGGCGTTTTTTTCTTAGAACAATAACTGCTAAACAAGTTGGAACATACTGGACAAATCTTGATACTACTGAAATGGCAGCTAACACAGCAAATGAACCTATTAAACTTCCATAAAGTGCAAGTGCTAGAGTAAAAACACCTGTTAAAATGATGGCTAAATATGGTACATCTTTGTCATTTTTCTTTGCTAGTGCTTTTGGCACAAGTCCATCATTAGCTAATGCGGCACCACTTCTTGGAGTAAGAATCGACGCAGCTATGTTAATGCCTCCGATTGAGATGATTGTTCCAGCTCCCACTAGATATTTACCAGCGTCTCCTAAAACAACAGCAAATGCGTCTTGGATTGGAGCTTTTGAGGTAGCCAAGCCATCACCTAAAATGCCAATAGCAGTTGCTATAATTGCGATATAAAAAATAGAGCAAAGTAAAATAACAAGCAAAATCGCCTTTGGAACATCTCTTCTAGGATTTTCCATATCCTCAGCAGCAACTGCTATACTTTCAAAACCTGTAAATGCGTAAAAAATGATAATAGCCGCAGTTCCTATGGCAGCATCTGTTGTAAGTGTTGCCCCTGCTTTATCAATTCCTGGCACAAAAAATGGGCTAAAATTTCCACCATCTATAAACCAAATGCCAACCGCAACAAAGATGATTAGAGGTAAAAGTTTACCTGTTGTTACGATATTGTTTAGTGTTTTTGACATTTTTATACCAGCTATATTTATAGCACTTAGTCCAACTATTATAATAGTAACTATCACGGCTTTTGTAACATTTACAGTGCCAAGCACAAAGCCTTTTGGTAGCAAAGTCATTAAAACCTCAGCAAATGCAACAGCCATAGTCGCCCATGCAATAATTGCAATTGCCCATTTCATAAAACCTACTTCAAATCCTACAAAATCTCCAAATGCCTCTTTTGCATAAACATAAGGTCCGCCATTTACTTTAAACATGCCACCAAGTTCTGCAAAACACATTGCAATCGCTAAAACCAAAAGTGCATCAAACACAGTAATGCCAAGTGCCGCTGGCCCAACTAAAGCATAAATCTTATTTGGCAATAAAAATATACCTGTACCAATAATCGCATTAAAACCCAATAAAATGACGCTAATTAAGCCCATTTTGCCATATTTGTCACTCATCTATTCTCCTTTACTCATCTGTATAAATTTCTTAAACAATTCTCTTGCTCCATCGTCATTTATACTCATCATTTCAGGGTGCCACTGTACAGCTATAATCTTTTTAGGTTCATTTTCTATAGCCTCAACAACCCCATCACTCGTTTTCCCACACACTTTAAAACCATCAGCAACTCTGTTTAAAACTTGATGATGCCAAGAGTTCGTAAAAGTGTCACTGCCATAAAGTTTTGTAAAAACATTCTCTCCTTCAAATTTGATTTTATGTACTGGCATTGTTGGATTTTGATCTTGCCAATGCTTGATATAAGATGTACCAAACAAAGATAAATCTTGAAACAAACTTCCACCAAAATAGACATTTATAAGCTGAAATCCCCTGCAAATTCCAAAAATTGGTTTCTGTTTTTTTACCATTTTTTCTATCAAAACCATATCAAACTTATCTCGTCTAGGATATATGTCTCCTGTTTTTGGGTGGATTTCCTCATTATATAAGTGTGGATTTACATCGTGTCCACCACTTAAGATTAGACCATCTATAGTATTAGTGTAAAATTCCAAATTCTCCTCAATTTCACAAATTGGAAGCGGTAAAGCTATGCCACCATTTTCATTTACTGAGCGAATATAATCGTCATTAACATAAGCTCTATCATAATTTGCAAATACTCCGCTTTTGTCGCTTAGCATGCTCATAGATACACCAATAATAGGTTTCTTACCCATTTCATTCTCCTACTAATTTTATTAAATGCTTTTTACATTTGATAAAAATTGCTTATTTTAATTCAAGATTTAGCATCTTTTACATAATGTCAAAAAACTGTTTTCATAATAACCAAGACAATATTAATATTAGATAAATGTAATATTGAAAATTTCTTAATTTAATTATAATTTTTTGTATATTATAGTAATTTTTACAGAAAAATTAAATTTATTTAAAAAATTCATAGAAAAAAAATCTGTTTTTTGTTACAATGTTATGGAAGTTTTTAGAAAGGATACAAATGTATAATAACAAAAAGCTATTGCTCGGGTTTCTTACTTGTTTTGTATTGCTTTTGTTTTTTGGTTGTATCATTACCGCTACGCCAACAATTTATAAAGAGTTATATTTAGCTGAGCAGAGCAAACAGATTAAACAAAAAACAAGCGTTACTTCACATACTAAGCTAATTCGCAAAAAAGATGATAATCGCAAAAAAGAAAATACTGTCGTAAGTGTAAGTTTAGCTCAATTAGATCTTGATGACGATAATGAAAGTGCCAATGAGGCTATAGTTTTTAAAGAAACTAAAAATGCTAATGAAGACAATAAAAGTGACAAAATTGAGGATGATAAAATTATACGCGTAGTTGATGCAAAAATTTACCATCCAAAAGTAGAGATTTTAAAAAATAAAGATAGCCTTATTTTATCAGGAACTTTCTCTTCTTTACAGATTGCAAACGAAAATATGTTAATTCTTAAAAAATATGCAAAAGATGCTAAAAAAGGCTTAATACAAATCGATGGAAAAGTAAATAAAGATGAGGAGCAAAAATGGCTATTGGCTCTAAAACAGTTATCTCCTTTATTTAAGAAAAATATCCAAAGTGCAAAAATAGATGTTGTTAATAATGATCTAAAAATGGACTGCAAGGTTGAAAACGAAAAGAACAAGGTTGAGCTTTTAAAAGTGTTAAAAGATTTAAAAAAATTTGGCATTGTCGCCTCTTCAAATATAAAATCACTTAATTTGGAACTAAAAAGTAAACTAAAAGATTTGTTTAGTTCTCAAAGAATTGAGTTTAAAAAATATAAAACTATTCCTACACAAAAAACTCGTGAATTTTTAGATGTTATCGCAATAGTTTTGCAAAAAAATACACAGATATCTTTAGTTATAGAAGGTCATACTGATAGTAGGGGAGACGATAAAAAAAATATGACAATATCTTATCAAAGGGCAAATGCTGTAAAAGATTATTTGATTGCAAAAGGGGTCGGTAAAAATAGGCTTGAAGCTATAGGATATGGAGAGACTAGACCTGCATATTCTAACAAAATAGATAGTCAAAGAGTCAAAAATAGAAGAGTAGAATTTAAAATAAAAGGAGATTTATAAAATGTTATTTATAGCTGGAAAAATATTTATATGGTTGTTATTGGTTTTAGTATTAGGCTTTGTAATGGGATATGTATTTTGTTTGTATCGTCAAGAAAAAAATTATGATGAGTACGAATATGGTAAATATCAAAATGATGATGCAGTTCGTATGTCACAAAAAAATGAAATTCAAAAGCCAATAGTATTAGAAGATGAATCAATACCTCAAACAATCTCTGAAAAGATATCAACTCAAAAAGTTGAAGAGATAGTAGAGCAACAAGAGGAGAAAAAAGAGTTTGATTTTACGCAATATATCAATGAGTCAAAAGCACAGAGAAGTTTCGGACTTCATGATAAATTACAAGAAAATCCACCATCAAAAGAGTTAGAAGACGATTTGGTTGAAAAATTTACAGCTCAAAGCTCTTTATTAGAAGTGCCAAAACAAGAAGAGCAGACAGCACAAAATGATGATTTAAGTTTTATTCAAGCTGATGAGCAACTAAGTGAGCAAGCTAGAGCATTGATGAATGAGGTTATGCCGAAAAATGATTTAGTAGCAGAAGAGATAGAAGCAGAAGAAGCTTTAAATAATGAGATCGCTAAAAATACTCAAGATAGATCTGAAAAATTAAAACTTGATGATGAGGTGTTTAGTGTTAAAAATGACGAGGAAGCAAATCTTGTAAAAGATGAAGAGCAAACTACTACAGAAAGTGCAAAAGATGATGAGTCTAAAAAAGATGAAGAAGTAAAAAATAATGAGACGCAAGAAGATTTACATAAAGAAGTAGAAGATGATGATATTGATGACGAAGATGACGAAGATTTTGAGCCAGATGATTTAACGCAGATAAAAGGTGTTGGTAAAAAAATCGAAAGGGTATTAAATAATTTTAATATTTACACTTATGAACAAATTGCAAATTGGACAGAAAGTGAGATAAAACAGATCAACAAAGCTTTAAAATTTAAAGGCAGAGTTAGCAGAGAAGATTGGGTGCAGAGCGCTAAAGAGTTAGCGCAGCAAAAAGCTTCTAAGAAGAAGTCTTCTTAGATATTTCAAACCTTTGAGGTCTTAAGGTTAGTTCGCTTACATTTCCATTAAACCTTATGGCCTCATACACCATATCTGCAATATCACAAGATAGCAAGTAAGCATCTTTTTTGCTACTTGGTTTAAAATGCAAATCATCAAAAAAGTTAGTACTTGTGATGTCTGGATTGATATTTGTAACCCTTACTCCATTTTTTCTAATCTCCTCAAATAAACTTAGGCTAAATGCCCTAAGACCTGCCTTACTTGCCGTATAAACACTTGAAAATTTAGAATGTTTTAACGCTTCAATAGATGAAATACTTATAATATGACCTTTTGTTTTTTTAAGATTTCTTAAAAGTGCGGAAGTCAAAATAATATGTGAAGTTAGGTTTACATTTATTAGTTTTTCTATTTGCTTATGCGAAATTTGTTCTAAAGGTTCAAATATTCCAAATCCAGCACACAAGATTAAAATATCAATTGGTTCTTCTATACTATTTGCTTCTTTGCTCACAGAGCTTAGGTCTTCAAGTCTTGATTTAAATTTTATTATCTCATATCCATTTTGAGATAACTTTTGTGCTATTGCCTCGCCAATCCCGCTACTAGCACCTGTCATTAATGCCTTCATAAAATCTCCTTTAGCTCTTTTTTATACTTTTCAATCATTTCAAATCTATTATATTTTTTTGCACCAATAATCAAAAGTTCTAGTTTTTTAATTAGCATATTCTTAATTAATTTTTTCTGTTTGTCATTTTTTATGTTGTGATAATTTTTTTGTAAAGATTTAACTCTAAATCTGTCCATTCCCCAGTACTTAAACCCAAGTTGGTTTTCATGCCCCCCATGCTTTATAAGCAAAGGTAAATCAATTAAAAATATCTTATACTTAAGTGATATCCTAAGCCACAAATCATAATCTTCACAAACCTCTAAATCCTCATCAAAATAGCCAATATCATCAAAAATATTTCTATTTATCAAAACCGATGATGGAGCAATAAAGCAGTGGCTTAGACATTTTTCATATATATCCCCACCAAATTTTTGGTATTTTTTTGGTATTTTTACTATTTTTCCATCTCTTAGCCATATTTCATTTGTATAGCTTATGGAGGCGTCATTTTCAATGTGAAATTTATACTGTAACGCTAACTTTTGCTTATCCCATTCATCATCATCATCTAAAAATGCAATATATTTACAAGTTGTTCTTTTTATGCCAAAATTTCTAGCACTACTAACTCCGCCATTTGTTTTATAAAAATATCTTATGTTTTTAAAATCATTAATAATTTTTTTTGTATCATCATTTGAGCCATCATCAATTACGATAATCTCTTTAGGTTGAGAAGTTTGGCTGAAAACTGAATTTATTGCTCGTTTTAATTTATCATAGCGATTGAATGTTGGAATAATGACACATATATTTAATGTTTTTATTTTTTAGCCTTTTATTTATAGATTAAAGCGAAATTATAGCAAATCAATGTTAAAATAAGGCTATTTTTAAAGGTACTTATAAATGGATAAAAAATTTATTAATAGAAAACATATTTATAATCCAAATTCTGATGAAACATTAACCCAAAGAAGACTATTTTGCGGAAATCCACATGGAATACTAAATTTTACAAAAGCGAAATATCAATGGGCAGTTAAACTTTGGGATTTGATGGAAGCGAATACTTGGTTCCCAAAAGAGGTTGACACAACAGGTGATGTAGTTGATTATAAACATAATCTAACAACTAGTGAAAAACGAATGTATGATTTAGTTTGGAGTCAGTTAATCAGTATGGATAGTTTTCAGACAAACAACCTAGCAGACAACATAAACCCTTATATCACAGCTCCAGAAGTAAACGCCTGTTTGGTTCGTCAAGCTTATGAAGAGGCGAATCACTCAAAATCTTATGCGGTTATGGTTGAGGCAATTTGTGATGATACTGACCTTATCTATGAGATGGAAAAACATGATGATATTTTACGCAAAAAAAACGACTATATCTCAAGTGTTTACGAAAAACTAGCTGGTGATGTAACTGACGAAAAAATAGTTTTAGCTATGTTTGCAAACCAGATTTTAGAAGGAATATATTTTTATGCAGGATTTGCTTCTATTTACGCATTAGCAAGGGCTGGAAAGATGCTTGGAAGTGCAAATATGATTAGGTTCATTCAAAGAGATGAGATAACTCACCTTTTGCTTTTCCAAAATATGATAAATTCAGCCAGAGTAGAAAGACCAGATCTTTTTACTTCCAAGCTAGAAGATGAAGTTTACAGTATGTTTAAAAAAGCTGGTGAGTTAGAGATTGAATGGGGCAAGTATATCACACAAAATCAGATAATGGGTTTTACAGATGATATAATAGAACAATATATTCATTATCTAATTGATGATAGATTAACCTGTGTAAAATTAAAAAAAATGTACAATGTCAAACATCCAATCAGATGGGTAGATGATTTTAGTAAATTCAATGACCAAAAAACAAACTTTTTTGAGGGAAATGTTACAAATTACTCTAAAGGAAGTTTGAGTTTTGATGATTTTTAGGAACAGTTTTGAATAAATTTATAACCAAAGGTAGTGAAAAATTAGCTAATGATTTAGCAAATCTTATACAGCTAGAGCCGTTTATATATAACGCATTTGCAAGTGTGCCAAGAGAGGTTTTTGTTCCAAATGGACTTCAAAGATATGCCTATACCCTTGATGCCTTGCCACTTTCAAATAATCAATGGATAAGCTCACCTTTAACAGTTGCAAAAATGACAAGTGCATTAAGATTAAATGGGGTGGATAGTATACTTGAGATTGGGTGTGGCAGTGGGTATCAAGCCGCGATTTTGAGTAAAATAGTAAGACGAGTTTTTAGCATTGAAAGAATAGAAAAACTTTTAAAAGAAGCAAAGACTAGATTTGATAAACTTGATATATCAAATATACACACAAGATTTGATGATGGGCAAAAAGGCTGGAGAACTTATGCGCCTTATGAGAGAATTTTATTTTCCGCTTCAGCAAAATCAATTCCAGATGCCATTTTTAATCAACTTCAAGATGGCGGAATTTTAGTAGCTCCTATTCAAAAATTAGATAGACAAATAATAACCTCTTTTACGAAGCAAGGGACTCGAATTTTAGCTAAAGAGTTAGATGAGTGTGATTTTGTACCAATCATAGATGGGCTTGAGAAGACCTAAAATTAATTAGGTCTTGTAAAAAGCTACAAAATTTGAACTAGAAATAGAATTATAAACTTATAATTTACTGAAATTCAGCGATATTTAAGTATAATTTTACTACAATCTCCAATCTAAAAAATCAAAAGGTAAAACAATGACAAAAGTTATCAAGCCAAATGAAATTGATAGAAAGTGGATTGTTCTTGACGCAAAAGGTAAGCGTTTCGGTCGATTATTAACCGAAGTTGCAACTATTTTACGTGGCAAAAACAAACCATATTTCACTCCAAATGTAGATTGTGGAGATTTCGTGGTTATCATAAATGCAAGTGAAGTAACACTTACTTCAAATAAAGAAGAGAGTAAACTTTATCACAGACATTCAGGATATTTCGGTAGTGTAAAAAGTGAAAAATTAGGCGATTTACTAAAAAATAATCCTGCAAAACTTTACAAACTTGCAGTTCGTGGAATGTTACCAAAGACAAACTTAGGTAAATCAATGATTAAAAAACTAAAAGTTTATGCGGGTAGCGAGCATCCACACACCGCACAAGTAAGTGAAGGAAAATAACAATGGCAAAGAAAATTTATGCAACAGGAAAAAGAAAATCAGCGGTAGCTAAAGTTTGGGTTAGTGCTGGAAGTGGCAAGATTATTGTAAATGGTATGGATTTAAACAGCTGGTTAGGTGGTCATGAGGCTATCAAACTTAAAGTTGTTCAACCTTTACTTGTAACTAAACAAGAAGGGAGCATGGATATAACTGCAACTACATTAGGTGGTGGATATTCAGCTCAAGCAGAGGCTTTAAGACACGGCATTTCTCGTGCATTAGCTGCAATGGATGCTGATTTTAGAGCACTTCTTAAACCAAAAGGTTTACTAACTAGAGACTCTCGTGTTGTTGAGCGTAAAAAATGTGGTCGCAGAAAAGCAAGAAGAAGCCCTCAATTTAGTAAACGTTAATATAACTTTAGTAAAAGTCTGGTTTTTTATCAGATTTTTACTATCCCACTTAAGAAATGACAAACAAAACCCTTTATACAGACTTTTATCAGCTCTCTATGATGCAAAGCTATGTAAAAAATAATTTACATAATAAAATAGTTGTTATGGATATGTTTTTTAGAAAAAATCCTCATGATGGCGGTTACTGCATAATCAGCGGAATAAATGAGCTAATTGATTTTGTACAAAATATCTCTATAAGTCATGAAGATATAAACTATTTTAAATCACTTAATAAATTTGATGATAAATTTTTAGATATTTTAAAAAATTTCTCTTTTACAGGAGAGATTTATGCGGTCGAAGAGGGTAGCATAATGTTTCCCCATGAACCAATCATTAGAGTAAAAGCAAATATTTTAGAGGCTCTTTACATAGAAACTGCTCTGCTTTCAATTATAAATTTTCAATCACTAATCGCAACAAAAGCTTCAAGGGTTTGCATGAGTGCTGGATGTGACTCGGTTTTAGAGTTTGGTTCAAGACGATCACAAGGATTACAAGCTGGAGTTTTAGGGGCATATTCAGCTATAGTTGGAGGTTGTAGTGGCACTTCAAATGTATTAGCAGGTAAAATGTTTAATATAAAAACATTAGGTACTCACTCTCACGCTTGGGTGCAAAGTTTTGATAGCGAACTTGAAGCTTTTATGGCCTATGCAAATACAAATCCAGATGAAACAATTTTGCTAGTTGATACATACGATACTTTAAAAAGTGGCATTCCAAATGCTATTCAAGTTTTTAATGAGTTGAAAAAAAGAGGTTATGAACCAAAAGGCATTCGTATTGACTCGGGGGATTTGGAGTATTTAAGCAAAAAAGCAAGAAGCATGTTAAATGAAGCAGGTTTTGACAATGTAAAAATAGTAGCCTCCGATAATTTAGATGAATACGCAATTGAACATTTAAAATCTTTGGGAGCAAAAATTGATATTTGGGGAGTCGGAACAAAACTTATCACTTCAGCTGATTGTCCGTCATTAGGAGGGGTTTATAAACTCGCTTGTATGGTTGAGGGAGAAAATTTTATCCCGAAAATGAAATTATCTGAAGACCCACGAAAAATGAATAATCCAAGTTATAAGCAAGTTTACAGATTATATGATAAAAATTCAAATAAAGCTTTAGCTGATTTGATAACATTAAATAGCGAAATCATAGATGATACAAAACCATTGGAAATTTTTCATCCGCTTTATAACTATAAAAGAAAAGTATTAAAAAATTTCTATGCAAAACCACTTTTAACTCCACTATTTAAAAACGGAAAATTATTAAGAAATAAATGTACAGCAGAAGATGCAAAAAAAAGGGTAGCAGAAGAGAAGATGAATTTTTGGCATGAGTATTTAAGAAACATAAAACCAGCTACATATAAAGTAGATTTAAGTGAGAGATTATATAAAATTAGACAAGATTTGATAAATAAAAATAGATTTTAAAATGATGATACATTCGTTTTAGTTTGCCAACAATTGACCTATTTAAAAAATAACCAAACACCATAAATCACAATCAAGTATTTTTCATTATAAATGATATAAAAGTATCATCTTATAAATATGTTTACATTTCGGCAAAATATGCAAATAATTAAACTAAAAAATGTTAATTTTATCCATTTATTACCATTTGTATTGTAAAATGATATTTTAACAATTAAGGCTTTTTTTATGACGAATTTTTTACAAAAACTAAAAGATATTGGAGATTTGATAGCATTTAAGCACTCTATCTTTTCTTTGCCATTTATTTTTATGGCTATGATTGTTGCAAATTACTTGCAATATCATACAATGTGGTTTGGTTTTAAGATGCTTATATTAGGTATATTGTGTGCAGTTAGTGCAAGAAATTTTGCAATGGCGGTCAATAGATATTTAGATAAAGACATCGATATATTAAATCCTCGTACAAAAAATCGCCCTAGCGTAGACGGACGAGTTGGAGGTAAAAATCTTTTACTTTTCATAGGGATTAATGCTGTTGTTTTCATAATTGTAGCTTTTTTAATAAACGAATTAGCATTTTTATTAAGTATTCCGATTCTTTTTATTTTAGCATTTTATTCGTATATGAAAAGATTTTCGTCATTGGCACACTTGGTTTTAGGCGTAAGTCTTGGTTTAGCACCAATGGCAGGAGCTATTGCTATAAATGAAAGCATTCCACTTTGGGCTTTTATGTTAGGATTGGGAATTATGTTTTGGGTAGGTGGTTTTGATTTATTATATTCACTTCAAGATATGGAGTTTGATAAAAAAAATGCACTTCACTCAATTCCAGCTGAATATGGTAAAAAAGCCACATTTTTTATCTCAAAATTATTTCACTCTTTGGCGATTTTATTTTGGGCATTATTTGTAGGAGTTGCTGAACTTGGGTGCTTTGCTTGGATAGGGGTTTTTGTAAGTGGAGTTATTTTATGGCAAGAACACGAAATTGTAAAAAAAGATTTTAGCAAGATAGATAAAGCTTTTTTTACGCTTAACGGATACCTAGGAATTTTATTTTTTATTTTAATATGGATAGATTTATGGTAGAATACAAAAAAACAAAAGGAAACAGATGACAATTGACATGATTTTATTTATCATCATTGGTATATTTTTAGTGCTAATGTTCTTAATCGTTTATTTTAAAGACATTGAGACAAACAAAAAGCTAGAAAAATATGCAAGCAGTATAGAGGAGCAAAATAGGCAAATTTATAAGCTAAATCAAAAGCTCTCTGGAGAAGGTATGGGAGGTTTGGCTGAAGAGGTTGATGACAAGATTACACAAAAATCTCAAGCCATAACAATTTTAGTAGAAAAACACTTAAAACAGTTTCAGCAAACCTTAGAACTTTTGCAAACTGAACAACAAAAAATGAAAGTAGACTTAGATAAGCAAGTTCAAAATATCAATCTAATTAACTCTTTGATTTTTAATGAAAGACAGATTTTAAGTGCTTTTAAAAATGGAAGAAGTCAAGAAGAGATTGCCAATGAACTTGGCATAGATATAAGTGAAGTACAATTTATATTAAAAACACACAATCTATGAACATTCACAGCTCTTGGCGAAATATCATAGATAACGCTTTAAATTCACTTGATTTGGAATATCGCAATTATATTAAAAGTAGTAATGACTTTTTTCCAAATCAAGATAATTTTTTAAATGCTTTTAAATCTCTTAGCCTAAATGACACGAAAGCCATTTTATTTGGACAAGACCCATATCCGCGACAAAAAAGCGCAATTGGATATGCCTTTATAGATGGAATGGTAGAGGGTATTTTTAGTAAAAATGGCTTTAGCAAAGATGTAAATAGGGCAACAAGTTTGAGAAATTTTTTAAAAATGCAATTAAAAGCTGAAGGTTATTTAAGCGAAAGCGTGAGTCAAGAAGCGATTAGTAAGCTTGATAAAAAAAATCTAATAAATTCCATTTATGATTTAAAAGATAATTTTGAAAAAAATGGGGTATTGCTTTTAAATAGAGCATTGATTTTTACACAAAAAAAAGATACAAATAAGCATATAAAAAATTTTACGCCTTTTATGGTTAGTCTTTTAGAAGCTTTAAAAATGCGAAAAATTGATTTGATTTTATTTGGAAATGGTGCAAAAAGTATAGAAAAAATTTTGCCTTATAAGCATAATTACACTCTCATCAAAGCACCTCACCCATATAATATTAGCTTCATTTCAAATGAGCAGGTTATAAAATATTTTGGGCAAATGCAACTTTTAAAAGGAAATGGATGTTAATAGATGGACATGGAAGAGAAGTAAATTATTTAAGAATTTCAGTAACACAAAGATGCAATTTTAGATGCAAATACTGTATGCCTGAAAATATGTATATTCATGAAGATAAAAATAAGCTTCTTACCTATGAGGAGCTATATGAGTTTTGCAAAGTTTTGATCGATGATGGGGTAAATAAGATAAGAATTACTGGTGGCGAACCACTATTAAGAAAAGATTTGCATAAGTTTATAGGTATGTTAAGTTCATATAAAAGTGGACTAGATTTAGCACTAACAACAAATGGTTACTACTTGCCAAAGCTGGCAAAACCACTTGCAGATGCTGGATTGAAAAGACTAAATATCTCTCTTGACACCTTAAATAAAAATAAAGCTCAAATGATAGCAAAAAGAGATGTGCTAGATACTGTTTTGCTTGGAATTAAAGAGGCAAAATCGGTTGGACTTGGTATAAAGCTAAACTGTGTTGCATTAAAAGGTGTAAATGACAATGAAATTTTAGATCTGCTAGATTTTGCTAAAAATGAGGGTTTTGTTATTAGATTTATAGAGTACATGCAAAACGACCATGCAAACAAAACATTAAGAGGTTTGCGTTCAGATGAGATACAAGATATCATAAAAACAAAATACAACTTCATACCTTTAGGCAAAAAAGTTTCATCTCCAGCACAAGGATACATGCTAGAAGATGGTTATGAGTTTGGCATCATCAATCCTCATAAACATGATTTTTGTGAAAGTTGTAACCGTATAAGACTTGATGCGAATGGACTTTTGATTCCTTGCCTTTACTTTGAAGATGGGCAAAATATAAAAAAAGCATTGGCAGATAATGACATAAAAAAAGCTTGTGAGATACTAAAAGATGTATTAAAAAATAAGCCAGAAAAAAATAAATGGGGCGTAGAAGAAGGCTCAAGCAGAGCATTTTATGAAATAGGTGGTTAATGATTATGTTATAGAAGTATATTCTATACTACTTATTTAGTAATTAACATATTTTAGTGTTCATTGTTGGCACTGCTTGTTAAAAAATTAGGTAATGCCAAATCAAACAATAACTTAAGGTCTAAAATTTGACCTTAAGTTTAAATAAGCGATATATTATTTGTTTGATTTTGTTCTATTGCACAATTTACAAAGCATTTGAAGATTTTTATCTTCAGTCTTTCCTCCATCGCTCCATGGAGTGATGTGGTCGCCTTCCATTTGAGCTAACTCAAAGCTATTTTTACACATTTTACAAATTCCTTTTTGCTTTTCATAAGCCTTTTGTTTTTGTGCGTCAGAAAATGTTCTTATGCTAAGATATTTTTCATCGCCACTTAAAACATAGGCATAAATGCCTTTTTTATTTGTAACATCATCATCTAAGATAAGCTTTGCGATATGCTTTTCTAAAACTTTTGCATCTAGTACTTCATCGCCGTAAGTGTTGTAAAGCTCACCCCAAGCAACGCCACGCATAAATTTTACTCGTTTTTTAGGAAATGTTGCCTTTAGCCATGTGATGACGGATTGAAAATACTGCCACAAAGCTAAGGCATTTGCGTCGTGTTGATGTTCGCCCATGTATTGCACAATGCTTTTATGTTCTTTTTTTGCCATCCATTCGATAGCAGTTTGTAAATAATCTTGCCTTATAGCTGAACCACTTAGATAATCGCTCCCCAAGCCCTCAGCTGCACAACCTCGTTTTGAAAAATATCGTTTTGCATCACTTACCCAATTCCCACTATAAACGGCGTTTCGCAACTCTTGAGGGTAGAGTTTTTCTCCTGCTATGTTTATGGTTTCAAACCATTTTAGTTTCTCACTTGCATCTCCATCGCAGACATAAATCATGAGCTTATAATCTAAAAATTGTTTCTTTTTGTCTTCAGGTAAGTTATGTAAAAAAAGATTGTTGCACGAAAAATTTGAAGCGTAGTATTCGCACAGTGAGATTGTCCGCTGTTGCCCGTCTATTATCTCGTAAGTACCGTCATCACGCACTGCCCAATACATGACATTTAAAGGAAAGCCATTCATGACAGTTTCAATAACTGCGTCTCTTTGTTTGTCTTTATATACAAACTCTCTTTGATACGCTGGTCTTACATCAAGTTTTCCGCCATAAGCTTTCACACCTTGTTCATCGCTGTTTTCATAGTTACTGACTAGCTCACGAATTGTTATCTCTTTGAGTTCTATTTTCATGTTTTTCCTTTTTTTATTTTTCTTATTGTAATTCTCGCATAAGTAATTTTGCCATTTATTTTGCCCTCAGCATTTTTTATCATTCCTGCAATTGCAGTCTGCGAATAAGTATTCTTGCATATTTGCTCTTGCCATTGACTGCTGTATCTTTTGGATTGTTCATAAGTCCGTTTATTGCCATCGCCTGATAAGTATTCTTCTGTAAATCTTCTTGCCTTGAACCACTGGTCTGATGACATCGTCGTAAGATCTCTCTCTCTCTCTCTCTCGATTGGCGTCAATTTATCACCAGAATTTAAAGGCTCTATTAAGTTTGTTCTGTATGAATAAATATATTTATTGCCCTCGTCATCTTCTCTAAAGGCAACAATCTCAAACTGCTCAGGATTATATTTGTCCAAAAAAGTGATAGGTACTCCCATAACTCCGTCATAATTACACGGAATTTCTTTTGCTTTATCCACATTAATAGCGTCATAATTATCATATTTTGGATATTCTTCAGGGGTGTATTGTTTGTAGAGAATTAATTCTTCATGACGCTTTTTATGGTCAAGATTTGTGAACCAATAAGTTCTAGCTGTTTCAAACAATTCTCCGTTCGGTTGGAAAAACCAACGATTGCAAGTATGTCCAAGCCAAAGTTTATTTTGTCCTATTAAAGGAAAAATTTCTTTATAACTTGTAGCATTAACATTGCCGATTATCAAAAACTTTTTATCATATTCGATTAATTGGGCAACATATTCACGAAAAAGGCTAAATGGCGGATTGGTTACGACTATATCAGCTTGTTTTAAAAGTTCTATTGCTTCATTTGATCTAAAATCGCCGTGTTCATTTAGTAGGCACGATGCGTTACGGTCGTGTTCTAGTAGGTATTTTATATCTTCTTGGTCGATTTTGCCGTCATTGTTAAAATCTTTGACTTCATTTATCTCAACCTTATGGGCTGTTTTACTCTCTCTCTCTCTCTCTCTCTCTCTCTCTCTCTCGATTTGCATTCTTAAGGTTAAATAAATTGCACTCTTTGTATGCTATAGATGAGCCATCGTAACAAGTTGTGATAAGCTTTTTAAGCCCTAAGTGATTAAAATTTAGCACAAAATACTTAAAAAAATTACTCTCATATGGGTCATCACAGTTGCAATAGACCACTTTATCTTTAAAATGTTCTTTATAATGTTTTAGTTCGTTTTCAATATCTGCTAATTGAGTATAAAACTCATCTTTTTTGGCATTTTTTGCACGATGTAGATTTGAATTTGATGATATTTTTGCCATTTTTTCCTACCATTTTTTTTAACTTAATATTACATAAAAAAGCCTTAATGACTTATAATTTTTAGCCAAATATGTTATGATTTCAATAAAAAAATAAAAAAGATGACAGAAAAAACCCAATTAAATTTAAACTTTCTCTTATGTGCTTAATATCATAGTCCGCAGGATAGAAAATGACATAATCCATACATCATATAAAGGACACTATAAGTAGTTAACAAAGCCACAAATCTAACAGATGGTTATTTTAGCAGTTCATTTGACAGTAATGAAATAGCACTAAAAACATCATAAACTCTCAAAAAGCTTAGCGTCAACTTCGTCTATTTGGGATTTTTTTAGGCTGGATTTGGCAAATCTCATGTATAGGCCTGATGTGTAGAGGAATTTTACTAAATCTTTGTCAAGTTCGCCATCTTTTGCCATGAAGTATAGGATTTTCATGGATGATGAGAGAGGGTTTGGTTCTTTGTAGGGTCTTGTTGAAGAGGTGATGGCCTCGAAAATATCGCTTATTGCCATAATTCTTGATTCAAATGATATCTCGTCTCCTTTTAATCCTTTTGGGTAGCCTTTTCCGTTTAGTTTTTCGTGGTGATTTCCTGCGATTTCTGGAATCCTTTCATATTTTTTTGGGAATGGAAGTTTGTTTAAAATTTTGATTGTAACATTTGCATGATTTGCGATTATGTCTCTTTCTTCTTCTGTGATTGAGCCTTTTTGTACGCTTAGGTTATGCTCCTCATCTTCTGTTAAGAAACGCACCTCTTTGCCATTATCCATAAAAGTTTTTTTTGCGATTAATCTCATGCGTTCAATATCTTCATTTCTAACAAATTCTGTGGAATTATTTATCATTTTGATAAATTTCCAATCATTTTTAACGACTGATATTTGTTTTTCGTATCTTTGTTTTATATTTTTTTCGTTGTTAGGATTTTTTATAATCTCTTCAAGCATTTTTATCTTAATACACTGCTCAGCTTTTTCAAAACGAAGTTTTACTAACTCAATCCTATCAAATATCGTTTGAAGTTTTGTTGCTTTGTTTAAAATTGTCTCTGGGGTTGAAAGTTTTCCGATGTCGTGCAAAAGTGCGGCTAGGTTAAAAGTTTTTTTCATATCTTCATTGTAGTTAATATCTTTATAAATATCTTGATTTTTATTGATTTCATCTACAAACATATTGCTAAGTTTTGCCATTTTTGTAATATGAGTGTAAGTATGCAAAGATTTTTCTTTTATGGCTGAAATAATTCCATTTAGAAATGACTCAAATAGATTTTCTAACTCTTTTAACAATCCAACGCTTGAGAGGAGCATTGAAAGTTGCGAGCCTAAAGATTGAGCTAACTCTCTATCATCTTGTCCAAATGGTATTATCCTTAGGTTTTGTGAAGTTTTGTTTAAAAGTTGTAACACTCCTAAAACTTTTTTTTCATGATTTATAAGTGGAATGCAAACCATAGAGCGAGTTTTATAGGTGGTTTTTTTATCGAAAGCTTTTGTACCACTAAAATCGAACTCGTCTGACTTGTAAACATCATCAATGAATATTGATTTTTTCTTCAATGCACATGTGGTTGCCATCATTTTTAGATTTTCATTGCCATTTTTATCATACATTGGCAAATCGTTCCATGGAATATTTTTAGTATTAAAATTTATATTTAAGGTTTTATTTTTAATGACTTCAAATTTAAGAGATTTTGTTTCGTCATTTACTGTGTATAAAGTTGCAGCATCAGCTCTGGTTAAGTTCATAATCTCATCGGTAAAAAGGTCAAAAAATTCGTTTAGATTTTGATTTACAGTTAGCTTTGAGCCGATTGCATTTAAGCCTTTTAAGCTTTTTTGCATAAGGTACACTTGAGTTCTTGAAAGTGTTGCATCTTTTACATTTATAAAATCAATATCTTGTAAAACTCCACCAAAACGGATGGGAAATTTTGTATTTTCTAACTCTTGCGAGGTAATTTTTGCATAAGTTGGCTTTAGGTGGGTTACAAAAAAGGTTAAATCATTTCTTTTTAAGTTTTGCATATCTTCTTTTAACGAGATTGGAGAAAAATGTTTGCTCTCATCCGCAAGACCTTGCATAGAAGATGGAAATGATACATCGACTATTAAAACATTTACATCTAGGTTTTCATTTATCATGTCCCATAATTTTTTATTTTTCGATGTATCGCCAGAGTATATAAATGATTTGTCTCCTTTTTTTACCATATAACCAAAAGTACTTACTGTATGATTTGCACAAAAAGGGGTGATTTTTATATCATCAAGCTCAAGCATAACCCCTTCTTTGATGGGGATAAAATTTATATTTTCAAACTCATCATAGCTAAGGCTGATTTGCTCAAAGTCTGGCCAAATATCCCAGTTAAAAATATGCTTTTTTATGGTTTGCAAACATTCATGAGAGCCATAAATATTTAATGGAGTTGTCCTATCTTGAAAAGTAGAGTCTATAAAAAATGGAATATCAACTATATGGTCAAGATGAGCGTGGGTTAAAAAAATATTATCGATTCTTATATTGTCTTCAATCGTTCCCATCAAACTTCCTGCGTCAATGACAGTGTGTTCGCTGATTAAGATACATGTGGTATCTTGATTTTCTGTTTTGCTTCCATTTGAGCCTAATATTTGAATTTTATCCATTTCTTCCTACTTATGAGTATATGAGCAAACTCCATCAAAATCTTTTGGAGGATTTTTGATGAAATTTTTACATCTAGTTTTATAAATTTCTACTAGATTTGGTAATATCATTTTATCTATTATATTAAAATATTCTAAAGATTTGTTAAAATCTCCATTTTGGTATAGTTCCAAACCCTTATTAAAGCCATTTATAAATTTGTCATTAGCCTCTGTTAGAGTATAAATATCTAAAGGTTGATGGATGCCTTTTACTCTGATTTTATCTATTTTCAAAATATTATAAGTCTCTTTTAATTTATCTTTTGTAAAAGATGAAAATATCAAGTTTACACCATAAACAGGACATAGCCCCTCAAGTCTTGAGGCGATATTTACATTGTTTCCAAGAACAGTATAATCACTTCTGTTAGTTGAGCCCATTTCGCCTACTGTTGCAGCACCTGTATTTATCCCTATACCAAAATCAATCTCTATACCAAAGTTTTGTTTTAATATTTTATTTAGCGTATCTTTATATTTGATTTGTTCAATGGCGCATTTTAAAGCCTCGTCTGCGTGATTTCTTACATCAGCTGGTGCGTTCCAATATGCCATAATAGCATCTCCAATGAACTTATCAATAGTTCCATTTCTTTTTGTTATAAAATCACTCATCGGACTCATATATTCATTTAAAAGTTTAATCAAAACTTTAGGTTCTAGTTTTTCTGAAAGTGTAGAAAATGACCTAATATCACTAAAAAATATCGTTATCTCTTTATCTTGACCCTCAAAAAGATTTTTCATATCGGTTTTGATTAGATTATCCATAACATTTTTTGAAACTTTTGAAGCAAATTTTGTCTTAATCAACTCTTTTTGTCTTTTTTCAAACATATAGCCGATTATCAAAGCGGTTGCGGCTGATAGAATAAAAGTTAAAAATGGATATAAAATGTTTAATATTAAGTGTTTGTCAAAAAGCAAATAGTAGTAAAAATAGCACATTGCAAACAAGCTTAAGATGCTTGTTAAAGTAAGCAAAAGTGGCGGCAAATAAGAAAATAATACTGTTACAACTAAAGCTATTATGATAATGGTTAAAATATCTATTAGCTGAAAATTTGTAGGTGCGTGGATATAGTCTTCATTGATGAGGTTATCGATGATATTTGCATGTACTTCAACCCCAGGCATTGAGTTATCCATAGGGGTTGCCCTTAAATCCACTAAGCCTTTTGCTGAAGTTCCGATTAAAATGATTTTATCTTTTAAGGCGTCATTACTGACTCTGTCTGTTAAAATATCATAAGCACTTATATAATTATACGAATGCCCCTTACCTCTAAAATTTACATAAATTTGCCCATAAGCGTCAACTTTTATGTTTTGTTTTTTATCTTTTGATTTAAACTCTATCATATCAGCGTCATAAGTATTTCCATTTTGTAAATAATAAATGGTTGTTTTATTAAATCCCATAATGGCCCTATATATCTCTAAATCAAGAGAAAGATAAGCATTTTTATCATAACTAATGACGGTTGGAACTACTCTTACTTTATGTTCGTAACCTATGGCGGAGTTGAAAAAACCACTTGAGTAGGCGCTGTCGTGAAAAATTTGCAGATTTGGGACTATACCTTTTGCCTTTGGAAAATTTGAATTAATCGATGATTCTTTATGTTTTAGCATTCCAGGAGTCGCTATAAAAACTGACGAGTTCATGTCTAGATCAAAATCAAATGAATATCCCAAAATTGTAGGTGTTTTTGCAAAAGTATCGGCTAAAATTTGGTCATAATCTTCAAACTCTTGATTTAATTTTAATTTTTTACCAAAATATGATGGGGAGCGTTTATCTGGTTCTGAGAAGACAATATCCATTCCGATTACGATTGGTTTGTGAGAAGTGATTTTTAAAAGTAAATCTGACATAAGCTTTCTATCCCACGGAAACTGTCCATAATGCTTTAGGCTTTTTTCATCAATATCAACTATAACAACAGGAGCTTTTGTTTCAACTTCACCTCTATAAATGAAAAAAAAGTCTCTAAATCTATTATCTAAATTATGAAAGCTTTGGGGTATAAATCGGTTTCGACGG